>ERZ857629.499-NODE-499-length-53809-cov-8.523812_pt1 | contig 53809 bp, 55 predicted proteins | sample MGYA00519700_ERZ857629 | MGnify/ENA primary metagenome ERZ857629 (study PRJEB31778, sample SAMEA3449351) | human gut metagenome | biome: human gut; feature: human-associated habitat; material: faeces | place: United Kingdom | collected 2010/2012 ... | reverse complement strand
AGCATCCTGCCTCACAGTGTCTTTTGTTTCTTTTCTTCAAGAAAAGAAATCGTACCCCCCTTCTTTTCTTTTTAGAAGAAAAGAAGCAAAAGAAAATCATTTGCGGCGCAGTTGTTTCCCGTTGCTATTGCCATTTACGTCTGCATACAGCACAAAACGGGCGGTTCTCATTGTGAACCGCCCGTTTTTCGTTCCAAGCAGGACGTGCGGGAAAACGGCTTTTCCAACGTGAGCATCCTGCCTCACAGTGTCTTTTGTTTCTTTTCTTCAAGAAAAGAAATCGTACTCCCTTCTTCTCTTACTTAGAAGAAAAGAAACCGTTCCCCCCTTACAGCTCGCCCGCGCTCTTGCTCGCGTTGAACGCCTTAACGCGTGCATCCTTGGTCAGCAGCCGCTTGCGCATCCGGATGGACAGCGGCGTGATTTCCACCAGCTCGTCATCCGCAATGAACTCCAGGCACTGCTCAAGCGTCAGCTCCACGGGCGGCGTCAGGCGCAGCGCCTCGTCCGATCCCGCAGCGCGCATGTTGGTAACATGTTTTTTCTTGCAGACATTCACAACAATGTCGCCTGCGCGCGCGCTTTCACCCACGATCTGCCCCTCGTACACCGGTACGCCGGGTCCGACGAACAGCCGGCCGCGATCCTGCGTGTTGAACAGACCGTAGCTCGACGTGTCGCCCGTTTCATGTGCAACAAGGCTGCCCGTTTTGCGCTCCTCGATCGCGCCCTTGTACGGTTCGTAATCGTGGAAAACGTGGCTCATAACGCCGTTGCCGCGCGTGTCGGTGAGCAGTTCGGACCGATACCCCATGAGCCCGCGCGCCGGGATCAGGAATTTGAGCCGCATGCTGCTCTCGCCCTGGTTCGCCATATCGACCAGCTCCGCCTTGCGGCTGCCGAGCTTTTCCATGACGGCGCCGACATATTCCTGCGGCACATCGATGGTCAGCTCCTCGATGGGTTCAAGCGTTTCTCCCGCTTCGTTCTTCTTCAAAATGACCTTGGGACGGGATACCGCAAATTCATACCCCTGACGGCGCATCTGTTCGATCAGGATGGACAGGTGCAGCTCGCCGCGGCCGGACACACGGAACGTGTCGGTCGTTTCGGTCGTTTCGACACGCATGGCGACGTTCGTCTTGACCTCGTTGAACAGACGGTCGCGCAAATTGCGGCCCGTGACATACTTGCCCTCGCGGCCCGCAAAGGGGCTGTCGTTCAGCAGGAACATCATGGAGACCGTCGGCTCGTCGATGTGGACAAAAGGCATCGCTTCAACGCAGGCTGGATCGCAGATCGTTTCGCCCACGTTCAAACTGTCGATACCGGCGACGCAAACGATGTCGCCCGCGGAGGCTTCCTCGACCTCGATGCGCTGCAAGCCCTCATAGCGGTAAAGGCGCGTGATCTTTGCGGGCGTCTCGCGGTTGCTCTCGCCGCCGCAGACGACGACGGGCATGGCGCGCTTTGCGACGCCGCGCTCAATGCGCCCGATGCCGATCTTGCCGACATAATCGTCGTAATCGATGGCCGAAAACAGGACTTGCAGCGGTGCTTCCGTGTCCATGGCGGGCGCGGGGATCGCCTTGAGGATCGTATCGAATACGGCCTGCATGTTGTTTTCAAGGTGCGCCGGGTCATAGCCGGACTTGCCGTCGCGCGCGGAGGCGTATACGATCGGAAAATCGATCTGCTCGTCCGTTGCGCCGAGCTCCATGAACAGCTCGAGCGTTTCGTCAACGACCTCGTCCGGACGTGCTTCGGGGCGGTCGATCTTGTTGATGATAACGACCGGCACTTTGTTGAGTTCAAGCGCCTTGCGCAGCACGAATCTCGTCTGCGGCATACAGCCCTCGAACGCGTCTACGAGCAGCAGAACGCCGTCCACCATCTGAAGCACGCGCTCGACTTCGCCGCCGAAATCGGCGTGGCCGGGGGTGTCCACGATATTGATCCGCGTGTTATGATAGGTCACGGAGGTATTCTTAGAAAGGATGGTAATGCCGCGTTCGCGTTCAAGGTCATTGCTGTCCATGATACGCTCGACGCCCTGTTCGCTTCTGCGCAGGCCGCCCGCGTCGCGGAGAAGCTGATCGACCAGCGTAGTCTTGCCGTGATCGACGTGCGCAATGATCGCTACGTTCCGAATATCCATACAAAAATCCTTCTTTCTCTCAAAAACGCTTTATTATATCAGCTCTCGCGGCATTGGTCAACCGTTACGCCGCATTCTGCAAGGAAAAGCAGGGCAAATCTGTACGGAAAGTCTCCGTCGGCGCAGCCGGGCGGCGGAAGGCGGCTCAAAGGGCGCGCGCCTCGTTCCCGCCCGCTTCATTTTTGCAGCGTGTCACGCCTCATCCTTTTCGAACGGTTCGATCGCGCGCGACTGCACCGCTGCAAGCAGCACCAGATCCACAATGCCTTCACACCAGCGGTAGGCCGTGGACTCCGCCACATGAAAGTCGATCGCCAGTTTGACGATGCGCGCACGCTTTTGTTCCGGGAGCGGAACGGCTGTATCCAGCCCGTAGCAGCGGCACATGAACCGCTCCTGCACGGGCCGCTCCTTTGCAAGCAGCGCCCGCACATGCTCGATAGCGCACGCCCAGCGCCGCATTTGCCGCAATTCCCGCGCGGTATGCTTCTTTCCGCTCCTTTCCGGCGCAAGCCCCAGCGCTCTGCGACGCTCCGCACTGATGCGCGCAGCCTCTGCGTTCGTTCTTGTCTCGATCAGATAGTTTCGGTTCCTTCTGTATTGCAGCAGCTGCTCCGAAGCAAGCCGCCGCAGCTCCGTCAGTCCCAAGGACATCAATCCTATTTCCTCCTCAGCAGTGTATGGATTTGTTCTATGCGAACGTATGTTCGTATTCGACGAACGGAAAAGAATTACCTGCTGAAATTGTTAAAAAAATGAAAGCTTTTTTGGAATGACCGAAAATCCGGCGTCGGGAGCGTTGCGATATGGGGCGGATTCGTGCTATGATATTCGCGGCAGACGAGGCGCCGTCCGACGCTTCGCACCTGTCGGAGAGGAACATATGCTGCAATTTAATTCCATTACGCTCGAGAGCGCGGAGCAGCTCAAACCGCTGCTGAACCGGCAAAGCTACCGAACCTGCGATTACACCGTCGGCGCAACCTTCCAGTGGCGCGCGTACTTTGATTCCTGCTATGCGCTGACGTCCGGCATGGCCGTGCTCGCCGCATCGTACCCGAGCGAGGGCCGCTGCTATATGCTGCCGGTGGGCGGCGGCGACATGCAAGCCGCGCTGTCGGCGGTCGAGCGCGACGCCGAAGAACGCGGCATCCCGCTGAAGTTTTGCGCCGTACCGGAAGAGGGTGTCGAGATCCTTCGCGCACGCTACGGCGAGCGGGCCGCAGCGCAGCCGCACCGCGATTGGGCAGACTATCTCTATACGCTGTCGAGCCTTCAGACCTTTGCCGGCAAGAAGCTGCACGGACAGAAAAACCACCTGAACCGTTTTCTGCGCGAGAACCCGGACTATCGTTATGTCGAGGTCACGCCGGAAACCATGGATCGCGCCGCTGCGTTTCTCAAGGAGTATGCCGAGGAAAAGGCCGCGTCGGAGACCGGGATCGAGCTGGAGGAAATGCAGCGTTCCGAAGAACTGCTTGCACGCAGCGCGGATCTCGGCCTGACGGCCGGATATATCGAAACGGCAAACGGGATCGTCGCGCTGTCGGTGGGCGAGGTCGTGGACGACACGCTCTACGTCCATGTCGAAAAGGCGAAGGCAAGCTGCCCGGGCGCATATCAGGCGATCGTGTCCGAGTTTGCAAAGAACGCCGCGCAGGCGGATACCCTGTACTGCAACCGCGAGGATGACTCCGGCGAGGAGGGGCTCCGCACATCCAAGCTGGCTTACCAGCCCATTCGGCTGGTCGATAAATATTGGGTGACCGTCACCCGGGAATAACATTGGAGGAAACAGACTATGACATTCAAAGAATTGGCTCTGAAGCGTGAAAGCTGCCGCAATTATCTCGAGGCTCCCGTTGCGCATGAAGATCTCGTGGATATCGTAAAGACCGCGATCTATGCGCCGAGCGCAAGCAACCGCCAGTCGTGGCGCTTCTTCATCTGTGAGGGCGAGACGGCAAAAAAGGTCGCCGCGCTTTGCAAGGCGCTGCCGAACAACAACACCTGGGCGGACAAATGCCCCGCGTTCATCGTGATCTCGAGCACGACCCGTCAGTCCGAGATCCTCGGCAAAACGCACGAGTTCCCGCTCGTGGACTGCGGCATTGCGACGGCGTACATCTGCCTCGCCGCCGCGGAGAAGGACCTTGCGACCTGCATCGTGGGTTCCGCAGACGAAGAGGGCGTGAAGGCGCTGCTCGGCATCGACCCGGAGCGCCGCGTGCATTGCGTGATCGCCGTGGGTCACGGTGCGGAGCCGTTCAAAATGAAAAAGGATCGTTTGCCCTACGAAGAGCTCGTCACCGAGCGCCGGTAAAGGATCCAAACATAGGACGTAAGAAACAGGAGGTGTCCGGATATGCGTTTTGCTAAGGATTTTCGCCGGATCGCATGGGACGCGCTGGAGCAGAACTATTGGATCGCCGTGATCGTAACGCTCGTTGCAACCGTGCTGGGCGGCGCGCTGTTTTCCATGCAGGGCGTCGGTACAATGGCGCGGTTTACCGTCGGAAGCGACGATGTGGCGGACTGGATCGCCGCGTCGGAGTTTGCTCTTCCGGTTTTCGCCGTATTGATCGTGATCCTCACGATCCTGAGCCTGCTCTCGCTCATACAGTTCCTCGTCGGCGGCGCGGTCAACATCGGACTGTCCCGCTATAACCTCGGCGTGGTCGACGGAAAAAAGGAACGGTTCTCTACGCTGTTTACGGGCTTTGACAGCTTTGCAAAGGCGCTCGGACTGCGCTGCTGGATGCTGCTGTTCACCCTGTTGTGGTCGCTGCTGTTCGTTGTCCCCGGCATCATTGCGGCCTATCGCTATTCCATGGCGCCGTTCATCATGGCGGAAAACCCCGATATCGGCATCCGCGAGGCGGTGCGCCGCTCCAAGATGATCATGCACGGCAACAAGCTGCGCCTGTTCCGTTTGCAGCTCAGCTTTTTCGGTTGGTATCTGCTGACGGCGCTGAGTCTCGGGATCGGCTCGGTATTTCTTGCGCCGTATGTGAACGCCGCGGTCGCAGCATTCTATCTGGAAGTCTCCGGGCAGGGATACCGGCTTGAGCGCTACGCCTACGCGACCGCTGTGTAAGCGGGAAACGCTCCCGTTTCTTTAAGAAAGCAACAGCACGCATAACGGTGCGGCGGTTCTGCGGAAACAAGCCGCTTCCCACACATTTGACTTCATTTCAATGAAAACGGACGGTTCACATACGAACCGTCCGTTTTGTACCGCATGGGTGCGCATTCGCTTTTGCAGGCCTGTCGTTTACTCGTAGATCGCCGCCATCTCGTCAAACGCCTTGCGCTTTTTTTCGCGATGCGAATCGTCCGCCGCATAGCCGAGCGCAAGCACGAGCCGCACGCGCCGCGTCTCTGGAAACTCCATGATCCGTTGGATCTTCGGCTCATCCAGCCAGCCGAGAATGCAGGTGGACAATCCCTGCGCTGTCGCCGCAAGGCAGAACTGCGCAGTTGCAAGGCCGATATCGATGCTTGCAAAGTCCTGCCGTTTGACGTGCTCCAGTACGCGCGGACTGAGCTGCGCATACTCCTCCGTCACAACGACGAGAACGGGGCATTTGCTCGCAAACTTATTCATGCCGCGCTCCTGCACGCTTTTGCGGATCTCCTCAATGCGCGCCGCATCCGTGACTGCATGGAAAAACCACGGCTGGCTGTTGCAGGCCGAGGGTGCGATGCGTGCAGCCTCAAGACAATTCAGGAGTTTTTCCCGTTCCACCGGCCGGTTCTCGTCATAATTCCGGCAGCTTTCCCGCTGCTCGATCAGTTCCGAAAACGCTTTGTAATCCATCATGCAATGCCTCCCTGTTTGATCTTTTCGTCGGTCTCTTCGCAGAGCAGCGTCCGAAGCGCCCGCAGATACGGGAACTCCGCCGCGTTCTCCGCGCCGTAGGTGCGATTCAGTTCATATTCCCGCGGCGTCCAGGTCGCGATGTCGCTCTCATTGTGCTGGATTACGGCTTCCAACCGGTCGAGCGCCTTGTAGCAGCGCGCCTCCGGCGTTTCCATGGCGTTCATTTCCGCGAACAGACCGCGGAACGTCTCCCGCTGCGGTTCTGGCAGCATGGCAAGCAGCCCCGCGATCGCATTTGCTTCCACGCGTTCATCCGCATCCGTTTTAAAAAACGATGGGATGTCGCCCGTCACCGCCTCGCCGAGATCATGGATGATGCACATGCGGATCACCCGCTGTATGTCAATGTCCGGCAGCTCCGGTTCCAGCAGCATCGCCATGAGCGTCATCCGCCAGCAATGCCCCGCCACCGCCTCATGCGTGCCGTCCGCCGTATAGCAATGGCGCGTTACGCTCTTGAGCCGCTCCGCCACATGCAGAAACTGCAGAAACTCTTTTCCCGTCACTTCTCCGTCCCTCCAAGCTCAAAGAATCGCACGGTCTCGGCCATGCCGCAGAGCGCCGTCTCAATGACCCGTGCCGCCCGTTCCATGCGCTCCGCGTCCCGCACGTCAAACCGGCCCTTGATCGGGCTGTCAAGATCGAGCACGCCGAACGCTTTCCCCGCGGGCGTCCGAAGCGGAACAACAAGCTCTGCATTCGACGCGCCGTCGCAGGCGATATGTCCGGGGAACGCGTGAACGTCCGGCACGCACTGCGTCGCGTTTTCGGAAACAGCGCTGCCGCACACGCCCCTGCCGCACGGGATGCGCGTGCAGGCGGGCTTGCCCTGAAACGGTCCCAAGGTCAGCACGTCGCCGTGCAGCAGATAGAATCCCGCCCAATTCAGCCCCTCCGTTTCGTCATAGAGGTAAGCGGCGGCGTTTGCAAGCGCGGTCACCGGGTTTGTTTCATCTTGCAGCAGTCCCGCAAGGCCCGAAATGAAATCGTGAACTTCCATGGACAACAGTATAGCATACCTGTGTCGCTTCTTTACAGCGTGTTTTCGGTGTGATACAGTATTTTCCAAGGGGGATGCTATGGAACTGCAAAAAAAGAAAGACTTTCTCATCCGTTTTCTGTATGCAGCGGTGGTGCTCGCCATCGCGATCTATATTTGCCGCAAGGCTGTGTTCGTGCTGCTTCCCTTTGTGGTCGCGCTGCTCGTCTCACTCCTGCTTCGCCCTGTCGTTCATTTTTTGCAGCGCGTCTGCCGCATTCAGAAAACGATCGCCGCGGTCTGCGTCGTGCTTTTGTTTTATGCGCTGGTCGGCGTTTTGCTGACGCTGCTCGGCTTTCGTCTCGTGACCGGCGTAAAGGACATCGTTCTCGGACTGCCCGAGTTCTATAATCTGCGCGTCGAACCGCTGCTGTACCAGATGGGCGGCTCGATCTCGAGCTTTGTGGAACGGCTCGACCCCGCGGCCGCAAGCACGGTCAGCGCCTATCTCGTGAACGCGGGCAACGCGATCGAATCGGCGGTCTCGTCCTTTTCCATGGCCGCGCTGAAGGCCGCCACGGGCTACGCCTTCTCCGTGCCCGGGTATCTGCTGAACATTCTCATCACCATCATTGCGACGGTGTTCCTCTCCTCGGATTTTCCGCGCATCAAGCGGTTTCTGCTGTATCAGCTGCCCGAAGAAAAGCAGACGTTCCTGCGCAATGTGCGGATCCACCTCGGACGCACGCTCGGACGCTATGTGCGCTCCTATGCGCTCATTCTGTTCATCACCTTTACGGAGCTTTCGCTCGGGCTTGCGCTCGTCGGCGTTGACAATCCGCTGCTGCTGGCGCTTCTCATCGCGCTGTTCGACATCCTGCCCGTGGTCGGTTCCGGCACCATCCTCATCCCGTGGGTGATCCTTTCCGCGGTCTCCGGCGATTACCGCACCGCGATCGGCCTCGGCATCGTGTACGTCATCATCACCGTTATCCGCAACATCATGGAGCCGAAGATCATCGGCGAACATGTCGGCCTGCATCCGATCGTCACGCTGCTTGCAATGGTCGTCGGCGTGTACGTTTTCGGCGGCATCGGCCTGCTTGGTCTGCCGCTTTTCCTGGCGCTGTGCCAAAGCCTCAACAAAGCCGGCGTGATCCATTGGTTCAAAAAAGTCCCGCCCGAAGCGCCGGACCCGCCAAAGAGTGCCAAGTCGGAGCCGTCCGAAGCCGCGCCCGGAGGATCGTCCGAAACGCATTGAATCGTTCCCCCTGCCTTGTCCCCCTTGCCCGACAAAATCTAATTTTGGAAGGATCTGATCTTTGACATGCAGAAGAACATTTGCAGGACGGTCGTATTTGTCCTCATGGCGGCGCTGCTTGCCGCCATCGGCGTGTTTGAATTCGTCTCCGCGATGACGCGGGACATTCTGCTCCTGTTCTTTCTTGTTGTGCTGCTGTTCCACCTTCTGCTCAACCGGAGCACCCTTCTGCACCCGTCCAAACGACGCGTGCGCCCCCATTCGGCGGCGCGGCACGACATGAACGGCGTTCTGAAGCTCATTCTCCCCGCGGTGTACACTGCCTTCATCGTCACCGGCCTGCTTTCTTCGCGCCTGCTTCCCTTTCTGTATATCGGCGCGCCGCTCATCACGCTGCTGCACAGGCTGTCCTATGCTGCGGCGCTCCTGCTGACGATCGTGCATGCGGTTCTGCACCGCGGCTTTCTCAAAAAAGCGTGGCGCAACGTGTTTGTCAAGCGCCCTCTCACCGCAATCCTTACGGTTCTTGCCGCTGTGCTGCTCATCGCATCCGCCGTCTGTCTCGGCGCCGCCGCGGACAAACGCGATCCCGCGCCCGCCGCGATCCCCTTCGGCACGGCAAAACCGCTTCCCACATTCTCCTCCGCTGTTCCGACCACGCCCGCCGTATCCGCCGACCCGAGTGAGGGCGGGATCGCGCCGCCCATCCCGACGCCCGGATTCGGTTTGGGCTCCCCCGGTCTGACGCCGCCTCTGCTTCCGTAAGCAACGCTGTTATCTACAGAAAGGAGTCCCGTGTATGCAACGTTTCCGCCCCACATTCCACGGTCTGCTCCTGCTGCTTGCAGGACTGCTCTTTGCTGCCGCCTGCATTCCGGCGGCACCCGATACGCCCAACGTCACGCCGGAGCCGCTCCCGATCGATGTGGATGCGCCCGGCGCAGAGCCTTCCGAACCGGCCGATGCCGCGGTCGAACCGCTCGACAACGCCTCGCTGTTCGATCTGCGCGCGCCCGTGTCCTCAATCGACCGGGAAGCGCTGCGCCTGTATTTTCGTTCGCTGTACGGAGAAGACTTCTTTGACCGAAAAGCTGCGGAAGGCATCCGGATCTGCGTCTATGCCGCCGAGGTCTACCGGGATGGCACGCTGTTTGTTGCGGACTTTTATTGGGGCGGTGAGCTCGCGCCCGATCTCCTCTATGTCGAAGACGGCGCCGTCGTTTCCGCGACCCTGGGCTCGGACTGCTGGAGTTTGAATTATACGCGGCTGTACGGCGATACGATCGTATACGGCAAGTCGTTCGCTTGGGACAACGGCCCGCTTTCCACAACCTCCGCCGCCGCGGTCTTTACGGACGGCGTGACGCTGACCGTTCCGCTTGCCGCGGCGCAGGACGACCCGCAGCCCGGCTTCCTGTTCGTTCGCGAGGGCGAGGGCTACCTTTCCACGCTCACGCTGTACGACGGGGTGCGCAAGGTCGCGGATCAGGATTCCGGCCTGTTTTCGGTCTCGGAATTCTCCGACCGCTTTTCAGAGAACAGCGGGCTTACGAGCTGGGCGCGCTTTTCTCCGATGCTGACGGCGGAGATGCGCGAACGCCGTCACAGCGACCTGCTCTCGAGCGCGCTCCCCCTTCTGCGCGTCGGGGAAGCGGCGCTGCCGCTCGAACGGCACTATGCGGACAGCGGCGTGACCCTGAAGGATCTTTGGCGTTCCCTGCCGTACGATCTGCCCGAAACCGTCGAGGCGAACGCGGCGGTCGCGTTTGACGGGCTGTCCCTGGGCGAAACGCCGCAGCGAGCCTATCTCGTTACGCTCTCTCTCGACGACGGCTCCGACGAGGGCGCGGCCAAGGCTTGCAGGGAGTGTCTGGCCGATCTTGTCAAAGCGCCCTCCGAACCCGGCTGCTATGCGGTTTTGCTCGACTGCGGCGACGTGCTGTTCCACGCACTGTTCAAAATTGCATAAAAGAGCACTGCAAAAACCACGTGTCAAAGTGGAAAAAATACTGTATACTGTAGAATATCAGATTTTGCCGCTATGGAGGATACGACTTTGCAGCATCGAGCTTCCTTTCGATTCCACGGCGCGGCGCTTCTTCTGGCCGCGCTGCTTTTGTTCTGCCTTTGCGCCTGTACGAGCACGGACAGCGCGCCTGACGTCGTGGAGGCGTCGACAGGGCCGCTGGATCTCACAGGCGAAGCGCTGACGGCCGCGGACTACGAGGCAAAGCTTGCGGAAAATCCGGATCGCGAGATCCTCTGGATGGTCCCGCTCTCCTCCGGCGCGGAGCGCAGCGACGCCGTCTCCCTGACGCTCCCCGCTCTGACGGCGGACGACGCAACGCTGCTGGCCTATTTCCCGAAGCTTGCCGTGCTCGACGCAAGCGGCAGCGACTGCTATGCTGCGCTCCTCGCCTTTTCCGAAGCGCACCCGGACTGCGCTCTGACCTACACCGTCGAACTGCCCGGCGCTGTCGTGAGCAACCACGACGTGAGCGCCGCGCTGAGCGCGCTGCCGGACGCGGCGCAGCTTTCGCTCCTGCCCGCGCTCAAAACCGTGGATCTCTCCGCCGCAAGTCCCGAGAATGCGGAGATGGACGCGCTGCTCTCGGCCTTCCCCGACGTTACGTTTCTCTGGCAGGTCGACGTCTACGGCGCCCGTGTGGAAAGCACGGTCGAGGAGTTGGATCTGACCGGAACACAGATCGCCGATCCCGCCGAGGTAGACCGGCTCATCTCCTATCTGCCCAAGCTCCAAAAGCTGATCCTCTCCGACTGCGGCCTTGAAAACGAGCAGCTGGACGCGCTGAATCAGAAGTATCCCGATGTGCGCATCGTCTGGACCGTCTACTTCAACAAGTGGTCGCTCCGCACGGACGCAACGGCCTTCTCAACAAAGAACGCCTCCAAAAACGGGCAATCGTCCGTGCAGGCCAGCCGCCGTCTCCGTGACGATCAGGTACAGGTGCTGAAGTACTGCACCGACCTTGTCGCGCTGGATCTCGGACACAACGAGCTCAAGGACGTCTCGTTCATTGAGAACCTCACAAAGCTGCAGATCCTCATCCTTGTGGACAACCGGATCTCCGACATCTCGTTTGTCGAGAATCTCAAGGATCTGGTATATGTCGAGCTGTTCCTGAACCGCATCGTGGACATATCGGCGCTCGGCACGATCGAGGGGCTTGTCGATCTCAATATCTGCCATAACTATATTGAAGATCCGACGCCTCTTTACAACTGCAAAAACCTCGAACGGCTTTGGATCTCCTGCAACCGCATCAAGCGCAAGCAATGGCCGGAGATCGCGGAGGCCCTGCCGAACTGCGAGTGCATTTTCGATCTATGGTGGTCTACAGGCGCAGGCTGGCGCGAGCACGAGCGCTATTTCTGGATGCATTCGTTCTTCTATCCGGAGCTGTATCCGGAGCTCGTCCCCCTGTCGGCCTCCCCCGTGCCGGAGGGCTGATCGCCGAACCTCAGGTGCGCCCCGACGCTCGACTGCGGCAGGCCACGGCTCGGTACGGCGTTTCACATTGTCTGCAAAAACCTCGTGTCAAAGCGGGATAAATACTGTATACTGTAAGAAGTCAGATTTTGCCGCCATGGAGGACACGATTTTGCAGCATCGAGCTTCCTTTCGATCCTACGGCGCGGCGCTTCTTTGGGTCGTGCTGCTTTTGTTTTGCCTTTCCGCCTGCACGGACGGCGTGCCAGCCATATTTCAGCCTGCAGGGCCGCTGGATCTCACGGGCGAAGCGCTGACGGTCTCGGACTACGAGGCAAAGCGCGCGAAAAACCCGGAGCGCGAGATCCTCTGGATGGTTCCGCTTTCCTCCGGCGCGGAACGCAGCGACGCGGTCTCTTTGACGCTCCCCGCTCTGACGGAGGACGACGCAGCGCTGCTGGCCTATTTCCCGAATCTTTCCGTGCTCGACGCAAGCGGCAGCGACTGCTATGCTGCGCTCCTCGCCTTTTCCGAAGCGCATCCGGACTGTGCTCTGACCTATACCGTCGAGCTTCCCGGCGCCGTTGTGAGCAACCACGACGTAAGCGCCGTGCTGACAGCGCTGCCGGATGCGGCGCAGCTTTCGCTTCTGCCCGCGCTCGAAACCGTGGATCTTACCGCCGCTGCGCCGGAGGATGCAGAGATGGATGCGCTGCTCTCGGCCTTCCCCGACAAGACCTTCCTCTGGCAGGTAGACGTTTACGGTGTCCGCGTGGACAGCACGGTCGAGGAGCTGGATCTGACCGGCACGCAGATCGCCGACCCCGCCGAGGTCGATCGGCTTGTTTCGTATCTGCCCAAGCTCAAAAAGCTCATCCTCTCCGACTGCGGTCTCGAAAACGAGCAGCTGGACGCGCTCAATCAGAAGTATCCCGATGTGCGCATCGTCTGGACCGTCTACTTCAACAAGTGGTCGCTCCGCACGGACGCAACGGCCTTCTCAACAAAGAACGCCTCCAAAAACGGGCAATCGTCCGTGCAGGCCAGCCGCCGTCTCCGTGACGATCAGGTACAGGTGCTGAAGTACTGCACCGACCTCGTCGCACTGGACCTCGGGCACAACGAGTTCAGCGACATTTCCTTCCTTGAAAATCTCACAAAGCTGCAGATCCTCATCCTTGTGGACAACCATATTTCGGACATTTCCGTGCTGGAGAATCTCAAGGATCTGGTATATGTCGAGCTGTTCCTGAACCGCATTGAGGACGTGTCGGCGCTCGGCACAATCGAGGGGCTCCTCGACCTCAATATCTGCTATAACAACATCAAGGATCCGACGCCGCTTTACAACTGCAAAAAGCTCGAGCGGCTCTGGATCTCTGCCAACCGCATCGACCCCGACCAATGGCCAGAGATTGCGGAAGCTCTGCCGAACTGCAAGTGTATCTTCAAGCTATGGTCGTCCACCAAAGGCGGCTGGCGCGAGCACGAGCGCTATTTCTGGATGCACTCGTTCTTCTATCCGGAGCTGTATCCGGAGCTCGTCGCCCAATCGGCCTCCCCCGTGCCGGAGGGCTGACGTTCCGGCCCCGATCTCACCGAAAGGAGTACCCCTGCACCCCATGAAAAAACACGACAAAGCGAAGCTGATTCTCGGCTGGGTCCTGTTCATTACGCTGCTGCTCTCCATCGGCTTTTCCGCCTATATGGCCTTTACCGCGCCGGAGGTCTCGGAACCCGTTCCGGAGGGAACGCGGCTGCGCAGCGATTACCTGCTCATGCTCACGCAATGCCTGCTGGGGCTCGTCGTGATGTTCCTGCCGGCGCTGCTGGAAAAGCACCTGCGCATCACTGTGCCGAACTACATCTATGTGATGTATTTCATCTTTCTCTATTGCGCGATCTATCTCGGCGAAGTCCGCAGCTTTTTCTATGTCATGCCGCAGTGGGACACTTTCCTGCACGGCTTCTCCGCCATGATGCTCGGCTCGCTCGGTTTTTCGCTCGTATCCATCCTGAACGATTCCAAGAGGACGCATGTACAGCTCAGTCCCCTGTTTGTCGGGCTGTTTGCGTTCTGCTTTGCCATCGCCATGGGCGCGCTTTGGGAGATTTATGAGTTTTCCTTTGACGGTCTGCTCGGCATGAACATGCAGAAATTCCGCCTTGAGGACGGTACGCTGCTCATCGGACATGAGGCGCTCCGCGACACCATGGAGGACATCATCACCGATGCGCTCGGCGCGCTCATCGTCTCCGTGGTCGGCGCGCTGACAATGAAGAAGAAGGCGGCGCCGAACGAGGAGGACGCCGCGGTATGAACCGAAAGCTGACGATCTGGGTCACGGGCTCGTCGCGCGGCATCGGCTTAGCCATCGCGGAACGCTTTGCGCTGGACGGGCATCGGGTCGTGCTGCATTGCAGAGAACGCGTCTCTGCGCTTCGGGCGCAGCTGGATACGCTCAGGACGCGCGGCTGCTCCGTCATGGGCGTATGCGGCGATGTGTCGAGCGCAGCGGACGTATCCCGTATGCTCTCCGAGATTCACGCATACTTCGGTCCGGTCGAGGGGCTTGTGCTGAACGCGGGCGTCGCCCTGCCGCAGAAACTCCTCACAGACTGCACGCTGGCGGAGATTTCCCGCGTGCTTGAGGTGAATACGCTCGGCGCGATGCTCACGGCGCAAGCCGTCGTCCCGGACATGGTTGCGAAAAAGCGCGGCAGCATCGTCTGCATTTCCTCGTATTTCGGCGTGATCGGCGGCTCGTGCGAGGTGCCGTATTCCGCGTCAAAGGCTGCGCTCGGCGGCTTTACCCGCGCGCTTGCAAAAGAGCTCGCCCCTTCCGGCGTCCGCGTCAACTGCATCGCGCCGGGCTTTGTGCCGACGGAGATGAACGCCGCGTTCGATGCAGCCGCGCAGGATGCGATCCGGCGGGACATCCCGCTGGAGACGCTGGGCCGTCCGGAGGACATCGCGGATGCCGCGCAGTTTCTGCTGCTGGATACGGCGCGCTTCATCACCGGGCAGGTGCTCTGTGTGGACGGCGGCAGCTCGCTTTGAAATTTCTGGCCGCAGCATTGAAATTTGTCCGAATTGGGGTCTTGCATTTTCTCTCGGTTTGTTGTATGATAGTTCTTGCGCGTGGGGCATTAGCACAGTTGGTAGCGCGCAACGTTCGCAATGTTGAGGTCACCGGTTCGAATCCGGTATGCTCCACCAAAAGCAAGGCTCACCGTTTCGGTGAGTCTTTTGCAATGCGGCGGAGTGTCGTTCGCAGGTCAAGACGGCCGCGGCACGGTTTCGCCCGGCGTCACCACAGCATCGGAGGTTTTGTGCATGAACCGCATTCTATTCATCTGCCACGGCAATATTTGCCGCAGTCCCATGGCGGAGGCCGTCATGCGCCATTTGGTCAAGGAGGCGGGCGCCGCGCGATCCTATTTCATTGATTCCGCCGCAACAAGCAGGGAGGAATTGGGCAACCCCATCTATCCGCCCGCAAAACGCGCGCTCGCGGCGCACGGTATTCCCAGCGGCGATCATACGGCGCGGCAAATGACTCGTGCGGATTATGACGGATTCGACCTCCTGATCGGCATGGATCACAGAAATCTCGCCAATATGCGCCGCATTGCAGGCAGCGACCCGGAAAGCAAGATCTGCTTGTTGCTCGCGTATGCCGGGCGGCCCGAGGATGAGGTCGCGGATCCTTGGTATACGGGCGACTTTGAGGCGACATTTCGCGATGTGCGGGCGGGCTGTCTCGGCCTTCTCGCCGCGCTCGGAACGGACTGATCCGCCTGCATCCCCTGCGCGGGCAGCTCGAATGCGATTCAAAGCAGAAAGGATCTACAGCACGATGAAGAAACAACGGTTCATCCCCTACGAAAAGCTCGGAAAGCGGCAAAAACGCGCCGAGGACGCAAAGCGGCGCACCGCTTGGACGCTCCGTCCGGTGACGCAGCGCGTCGAGAGCAAAAAGCGTTACAGCAGAAAGAGATCCCCGTTCCGTTATGACGACAGCGGCAGCGGGGATCTTTCTTTTCCTGCGCGGTTTGCCGGGACCGCATCTCTGCACCTGCGTTTTCCCGATTTGCAACGCGCCGGCCGTGCATGAAGCGCGTCCTTTCTTCCCGGCAGAGAACGTCCGCCTTGCCTTTCACAAAGAAGGCCGAGAATTCGAAGCTTCCGGCAGCGCTCCCTCTGTGCTTTTCCTGTCCTTTTCGCTTATCTGCAAACTGTTTCTTAAATGTCTCTTGAAATTTCCGTTTGAAATTCTCGCCCGATTCCGCTATAATGTGCTTACAGCGTGTGGCGTTTCTGCGTAAATCCGGTTGCAGAACCGCCGCGTTTTTTTTCGGAAACGCGGGAGCGCCCGTGCGGCACCTGCAAATTCCATATGTGAATCGCGCAGCAGAAATGCGTAAGTCCAGATTTGACGGGCCTGCGCGTTTCTTATTTTTGGGGGAAAGACAGGTGTGTTTTTATGGATCACGGGAATCAAATTTGGGGGACGGAGCCTGTCGGCAAGCTCATGCGGCAATATGCCGTGCCCTGCAGTATCTCCCTGCTGGTGGGTGCGCTCTACAACATCGTTGACCAGATCTTTATCGCCAACGCAAGCTATCTCGGCTCTTACGGCAACGCAGCCAATACGGTCGTGTTTCCGCTGACAGTGGTGGCCTTGGCGATTGCGGTCATGGTGGGCGACGGCTGCTGCGCCTTTGTCAGCATGGCGCTGGGCCGCAACGAACCCGATGCAGCAAGGCGCAGCGTCGGCAACGCCGTCGTGCTGGTCACGGCCGGAAGCCTTGTTCTGACTGTGCTGTATTTGGTTTTTGCGGACGGCATCCTTGCGATGTTCGGCGGTACGGTCAACGCGGAGACCTTCCGCCTTGCAAAGGAATATTTCTTTTACATCGCGCTGGGCCTTCCGTTTTATATGTTCGGCCAGACCATGAATCCCATCATCCGTGCGGACGGAAGCCCAACGTTTGCCATGATCTCCACTTTGGCGGGCGCAGTCGCCAATATCATCCTCGACCCGGTATTTATCTTTTGTTTCAAGTGGGGCATGATGGGCGCGGCTGTCGCAACGGTCATCGGGCAGATCGTGACGGCCGCGTTTGCCGTCTGGTATCTGCTGCACATGAAGCGCATCAAGCCCGCATCCGCCGACTTTGCATTGCACGGGGGCGTTTGCACTCGAACGCTGACGCCGGGCGTCACCAGTTTTCTCTCCCAGATCAGTCTTGTGGCTGCAATGGCGGCGATCAATAACATGCTGCGCAAATACGGCGCTTTGGACGTCGTTTTCGGGCAGGCGCAGTATGCGCAGATCCCGATGGCGGTCGTCGGTATTGTCATGAAATTTTTCCAGATCGTGATCTCCGTCGTCGTCGGCATGGCCGCAGGCTGCATCCCCATCGTCGGCTACAACATGGGCGCAGGAAAAACGCTCCGTGTCCGAGCGCTGTTTACAAAGCTGCTGACGGCTGAAGCGCTGGTGGGCGCGCTGGCGCTTATTTTGGCGGAGGGCTTCCCCCGGCAGCTCATCGCGATTTTCGGTGCGGCCAACGAGAGCGTCTACTATACTGACTTTGCAGTCAAAGCGTTCCGCATCTATCTCTGCATGATGGTTCCCGCCTGCATCAATAAGGCCTGCTTCATTTATTTGCAGGCAGCCGGCAGAGCGCTTGCCTCCACGCTGCTGTCCATGTTCCGAGAGGTGGTGTTCGGCGTGGGGTTTGCGCTGCTGCTGCCCTTGTTCTTCGGTCTGGACGGCGTGCTGTATTCCATGCCGGTTTCGGACGTTCTGACCTTTTGCATCTCAACGGCGATCATTGTGAAGACCTACCGGGAATTGCGTGAAGAAGGCACTCCGATCGTGAAACAGACCGCGTGAACGCCCCGTTCAGTTCTCCGCCGTCTTTTCCCGCTGCTCGGACTTATCCGCCTGCGCTCCCGGCTTATGCCCCAATGCCGGCAGACGCGGGATGCGCACATTCATGTTATGCATATAGAGCGCGCCGAGCTGTTTGAGCGTTTCCAGCAGGAAGGCCGTCGTTTCCTCGTCGAGCCCTTTGATCGCGGCAAGCACGGCGGGCGCCTCACGCAGCCACGCTGCGGACAGCTCCTTTGTTGTGGTCGCGCCCGTGGACTCGAGCACGGAGAACAGTGCGTCCACAAACAGAGCGCGCTTTTCGTCCGAGAGCGTGCAGATCCAATCGTGCAGCGTTTCGTTCACCAGACTGGCGCTGTCCGTCAATTGTTCCGCCATGTGAAAATCGGAGCCGTCGATCTCCCACGAAAACGGATCGTGCTGCATGAGTCCAAAGCGGTTGCTCACGACCACGCGATATACCTCCTGATGTTCGAGCAGCATCCCGATCACCGAGGACTGCGGCAGCGTTTTGTACACGCGTCCGCAGACGGCCCTGTAGCCGTCGGACTGCAGCATTCCCTCGCGGAACCCCGGTCCGTCGTGGCTGTATGCGGCAAGCAGCCGCGCCTGCACGCCGCTCTCCGCGCACATGGCGGCATAAACGGCGAGGTTCCCGCCCTTGGAATGGCCGCCGACGCGCAGCCGGGCCGCCGGGAAACGGGCAGCCATGCGGGAAAGATACCTTGCGCTCTCCTGCTGCGACGGCACGGTGAGAAACGCCATGTTCACGTCTTCTTTCCAGCCGACGAGCGTTGAGTCCGTGCCGCGATACGCCAAATACAGGCTTCCGTCCGGAAGCATGCAGGTCATGGCAAAAAACTGCTGCGCCTGCTCCGGCACGAACCGGCTCTCGACCGCGCAGATCCTGATCTCTCTGAAGCGCGGGCTCGCAGCAAGCGCCGCAAAGAGCGCGCGGTTGTCCGGCTCGTCGCGGACGCCGGTGAACAGGTCGTGAAACAGCTCCGCTTTGTTCAGCTCGGCGATCGTGACCGGGTTCGCGCAGTCGAACAGCCCTTTGGGGAGCCGCTCAAATTTCTCATAGGAAAGCTGCGCCAGCACAAGGCTGTCCACCTCGGAAAACGGGAGTTCCAATAATGTGCGCAGTTCTGTTCCGGCATACGCTATCATGTTCTGCATCGATCCTACCTCCGTTTGCCGCGATCCCGCGCGGCGCGGTGTTCTTTTTCGATCCGCCATTGCGTCCGACATGCCCGGACCTCCTGCCGGAGCCCCGCCTCAAGATCCATCGGCGCGTAGCCGAAATTCCGCGACGCCGCCGCGTGCGTATAGGCGCGGGGTTCAACGAGCCGCTGCACCTTTTCCCTGAGATCGAGCTTTGCAAACGTCAAAAGATACAGCGCCCAAGCCCCTGCATAGGCAAGGAAAAACGGCACCGTGACAAATCTTGTGTGTTTGCCCAGTTCGTCCGCAAGGATGCGCAGCAGATCGATCAGGTCGATCGGGTATGCGCCCGACAGGTCGTAGTTGTTTCCCCGTGTCGTTTCCGGGTTTGCGAGCACATCGTAATACGCTCTTCCGAGATCCTGCCTGTGCACCGGCTGCAAGGCAAAGCGGCCGCCCGACACGACGGGAAACAGCGGGAGCCTGTCCGTCATGCGGATGAACACCGCGATGTTGCCATCGTCCGGCCCGCCATAGATCATCGTCGGCCGCAGGATCGTCAGCGCAATCCCCGTGCCTTCGAGCATGGCGGCGATCTCCCGCTCTGCCTGCCGGTATTCTTCGCCCGCGCGCTTGTATTTTGAATAGATGCCGGTCGTGTGGACAAGGATCAACCATTTCACGCCGGCCTTTCGCGCCTGACGCACGAGCGGCACCGACTTTTGAATGCCCGCAATGTGCAGCACGGTATCCATGCCCTGCAGGGCGCGGGCAAGATCCGCTTCCCTGTCGAGGTCGCCCCGGCATACTTCCAGCGCCAGGCCGCTCTGCTCGATCGCCCGCGTATCGCTCGTTTCGCGCACCAGCGCGCGATAGTCGTTCCCCTGCAGACCGCGCCTGCAAAGCTCGGCAAGAAAACACCGCCCCGTCTTTCCCGTCAGACCCGTGACCAGAACCCGCATGACGTTCGCCCGCTGTGCGTCCTTTCATTTTTTCGCTATTATACCATCTCCCGCCCTGCGCGGCAAAGCCCCCTCGCCTGTTTTCCTTTTTTCGGGACAGAGCGCGTCCCGCTGTGGTATACTGTGAAAAGCGAGTTACGGAAGGAGAACGACTATGCAGCTCATGGAGGGGATGCGCCGTCTGACCGACGAGAAGCGCATCATTACGGGGATCTCCGTCGCCTACGGAAACGGCGGCGCGGCGGAATTCTGCCACTACGGCCGTCTTGCGGAATGCATGCTCACCGAGCGCGGGATGCAGCCCGCAGAACGCCCCGTGAGCGCAGACTCGCTGTTCGATCTTGCATCCGTCACCAAGCTGTTCACTGCGATCTCCGTATTGCAGCTTGCCGAGCGCGGCAAACTCCGGCTGACGGACACGGTCGGCCAATTTGACAAGCGCTTTTCCGGCATTTCCGATGTACGCATCGGCGATCTGCTCGCCTTTCAAACGGCAATCGCGACCGAGCAGCGCGTCGATGCCCAGCCCGATGCGCAGCATGCGCTGCAAGCGCTCTTTACCATGCATGTCGTGCCGCGCCCGGAACGCCGCTTCTATACGGATATGGGCGCGATGGTGCTCAAATACGTCATCGAAGGCGCCGCCGGCTGCGACTACTACACCTATCTGCGCGAGAACGTACTTCTCCCGCTCGACATGCAGAACACCTTCGCCTCCGTCCCCGCCCGGTGGCTCCCGAACACCGCCTGCTATAACTATGAACGCCGTATCCTGCCGGACGGCAGCTACTATCTCGATACGGACTGCCCCACCGGCGTTGTTCATGACCCGAAAGCGCGGCGCATCAGCCGCGACGGCGCCGATCTTTGCGGACACGCGGGGCTGTTTTCCACCGCGCAGGACATGGCAAAGCTCGCGCAGGGGCTGATCCGCGGCGAGATCCTGTCCCGCAGCAGCCTCGTTGAGATGGGCAAAAACCGCACCGGACACCGTCTGCCCGACGGCGCGTACACGCACTATCTCGGGTATCTCTGCTACGCGAAGCACCCGCTTCAGACCTACAGCGAGGTACCGTCATGCTTTGCCGACGGCACGATCGCGGTCAACGGCTTTGCAGGAACGCATCTGTCGCTCGATCCGTCGCAGGATCGGTTCATGGTTCTGCTTTCCAACCGCATCCACAACCGCGTGACCGTCGTGACCGGTCGTCCCGATCCCACAACCGTCATCGAATCCGTGCAATGGAACGACGGCAATCCCTATGTCGCGTCGCAGAACTATGTCTATTACCGCGACGAACACCTGAAAGACCCGATCGGCGCAATTTTGGCGGCGCGCTTCTGACCGTCTGCCCGCCCTTCTTTGTGCCGCAGCGCCCAAAATGCAGACAATGCCCCTGCACGATCCGCAGCGGGCATTGTCTTTGTTTGTTTTGGCGCATCCTGCGCGTTATTCTGCTCCGCCGTCCGCGGGTTTGTTCCCCGCTCCCCCGCCCTTTTCGGCGTGTTCGCCTTCCTCGTCGCGGCTCAGCACATAGGCGACCATGAATCCGACAGCAAGGCACAGCGCGGCCATGAGATAGCCCGGCAGGCTGACTGCACCGTAATCGACCGTGATCTTACACAACACCGCGGCGGGCGATGCCGCCATCAAACCGATCAGCGTGTAATACGTCGTTGACGGATGCTTTTGGATCAGCCGCTGAATCGCCTTCGAGGTCAGCGCGATGCCCAGCACCGCACCGATCAGATACGGCACGAACACCAGCACGTTTTCCGCAATCTGCTGCCCGTTTGCGGTCACGATCGCGGTAGAGAGCGTTTTGACGCGCCCTGTGATCTCATAATAGTATCCGAGGATCAGCATGAGCGCGCTGCCGCTCACGCCCGGCACGATCATCGTCGAAGCCGAGAGGAACCCCAGGATCAACGCGAGCGCGCAGTGCCACACGGACGGCGCAAGCGAAAGGTCGAGGTTCGCCCTTGCGCTCAGAATGAGCATGAGCGCCATGACGGCCACCGCGCCGAAAAAGCCCAGTCCGTTGCTCAGCGTGACACGTTTTCCGCGCACCTGCCGCCAGAGCATCGGGATGCCGCCGAGGATCAGGCCGATAAATGCCATCGCGGTCTGCAGCGGGAAGTTTGCAAGCGCCGCCGCAAGCAGGAACGAGAACAGTACGATGCCCGCAAGCACGCCGATCCCGAACGGGAGCAGGACGGGCAGCGTCCCCTTCCGCTCATCGCGCGTGCCGGAGATCAGGGAGAGCAGCGCCGGATACAGTCCCATAGACATGACCATGGAACCGCCGCTCACGCCGGGGATCATGATCGCCATGCCGACGAGTATGCCCTTCACAATGTTGAGAAGATGCTTCATGCGTTTCTTGTTCGCCCTTTTTCGGGCGATCTTCCTTTCCGCGCGTCACGCCCCGCGCATCGCATTCTGCCGACGCGCGATACGCCGCGACGCGTTGGTCAGCCAAGCAGCTTGAGCTTCGACGCATCCATATGCTCGCGTAGGATCGCTCGGATCGTCGCCGTCTCCGCAGCCGGGTCTTTCATCTGCTTTTTCGGGATGACGTAAGCATTCGTGTTCGAGACAAAGAACAGGAACAGATTCCCGAGCTCCTGCACAGTGCCGATGTTTGCCCAAGGCAGATCCATCGTGCCGCGCTCGGACGTTGCATGCAATCCGACGCTGTCGATCAGCACATCCTGATGGAACGGCTGCATCAGGTTCTTTTTATACATCGTGCGGATGCGCACATAGATCATGATCACATTGAACAGATACAGCGCAACGCCGCCGACCGCGGCCATCGGGAGCGCCTGCAGCAGTCCGTCCCCGAAATTTGCCGCACGACCGGCACTAAAGCGCATGAACCCGTTCAGCAGCAGGATGATCACAAACACGAGGACGCAGGCAAAAATCGAGCGTTTCTGCGTGACCGAATAGTTATAGTGAAAGTTTTCCTTCTGACCGATGCTAAAGTGGCCGCGATATTCCATGACATGCTCCTTCGCTCATAATGATGTGTCTATTGCTATTGTACACAGATTTTTCCGGAAAGTAAAGCGGGTAGCCCGCATCCGCAGCGGCGGCGCAGCGGGAGCGGGGTGATGTAAACCCGCTGCTGTGGCAGGCGGAGAGCCGCGGAGAGCGCGCGGGCGAGATCGACGACAGGATTTACCGAATCAACGGAGAAACCGTCTCAGCGCTTGAAACACAGCGTGAGAATCAAAGCCGAGACGCATATCTGAGCACGCTGCCATATGCGACCGATCAGGGCGTGCGAAACAAAGCCGGCCGCATCACGCTGCCGGCCATGCTTGCGGACACGACGGACGCGAAAAGGCGCTGGGCGGAGGCAAACGAAATCGAAGTGCCGGAGGGCTTTCGCGGGCTTCCGATGCGCTTTGAAACGGAGCAGCAGTCGGCGCGCAGCGCGGAGCCGGGCGAACGGCTGACGCAAAGCAGCTTGACGGAGAACACGAAGAAGGTGCAGACGCAGCGCGGCGTTACGATCCGGCTGCACAAGTATACGGATCTCGGCCAGCTGTCAAATACGGAGCGGGATGCCCTGAAGCTTGCGCAGGCGGTCAAGATGCTGGGCGTGACGAACGTGGAAGCACACGACACGCTGTCCGCCAATGGCATGTATGACCCGACCACAAACACAGTACATTTCGCGCTGGATGCGGAGAACCCGATCGCCGCGCTGTCGCACGAGCTCGCACATTATATCGAGTATCACGCGGGCGAGAAGTACGGCGAATTTGTAGAGTTCCTGCAGCAGCAGGCGAACGCAGCGCGAAGGAATGGCTGGGACACGCTCGTGCAGGAAAAGCTGGAAAAGTACGCCGATGCAACGCGGTCAGAAACGGACATGCGGGCGCTGGCGGAATCGGAAGCGATCGCGGAGATGTGCGAGGATCTGCTGCGGAGCGAGCCGCGGTTCCGCGAGTTCATCCAGCGGGATCGCACGCTCGGCGAACGGATCGTAGACTTCTTTGATGATATTCTGCGGAATCTGCGGCAGCTCATCGCGACGCGGTCGGCACGCGGCGCCTCCACCATGATCCGTGACGTGGCAAAAGCAAGGGATTATTACTGGTCTCTGCTGGAGGAGGCAAAGGGGCAGGAAACGGAAGCGAGCAAGAAAGTAGAACCGAGGTTTGCGATACGGTCGTTTGTCGATGAAAAGGGGAAGACAAAATACTATGTAAAAGCGGATGGAGCAAGGGTTCTGCACGGACGTGATCCGGCAAATTGGGCGATACAGATTGAAAACTACATTCAGAACCTTGTGAACGACGAGGGGACAATTGATATCAAGTCCGCTGACGGAAGCGTACTGACGATAACCGGATACGGGACGCGAGCGCTAAAGACAACGGCAGGGGAATTGAGTAATTTCGCCGATTATTATGATGCATATGGGAATCTAATGCCGGAAGCAAGAGCGCGGGCAGAAGCATCTCTATATATTGACGAGGTCGCTCAGGTGTCGAAAGATGCTGGAGATGTTCTCAAAACAGACAAGGGCGCAGAACATGAAGACCTCGCAATCAACGGATGGAAATACAGAAATGTGTTTTTTGAAGACGTGGATGGGAAGTATTACCAAATCACGTTATCCGTTCCACAAGGGATCGAAGGGAAGCAAGTGGCTTACGGAATTGGGAACATCAGAAATAGAAAGAGCCCCATCAATCCGGGCTCTTCCCTTTCGGGCGCTCCCAAGGATGGAACTCTTTCTGCTATTAGTATACGCGACGGGGCAGAAAAAAGCAACCCCCAATTTGAAAATTCTAAAAAAATTCGCGAATCCATCCGTCGCACGTTTCCGGAGCGGGAGGCACGGCCGGCGTTGGATCGAGCGCGGGAGATTTTGGGAAGCACGCAGGAGCGGTACGAGGACGGACGGAAGATCCCGACCGGAAAGGAGGTCGCGCAGCTTCTCGCGGGAGGGCTGCATGCAAACCGCAGCTGGGGCCTGAAGGACGTGGTGCGGAACATCGACGCATTCGCCGGGAAGAACACGGAGGTGCGGAATCGTCTCGAGGAGATGATCGAGCGCCCGTTCAATGAGGCGGGCGGCGCGTATGCACGGAATCTCAAGGCGCGGACGACGGCATTCGTAGAGACGATGAAGGCGCTCGACATTCGAACGAAGCAGGACAGCGCGGCGGTGCAGCGCTGGGGCGAGGGCGTCCGGCAGAACCAATACGGCGAGCTCGTGGAGTATACGCTGGCGGATCTGCAGCGAGAGTGCCCGGACAACTGGCGGAACGTACAGCGGGCGGCAGAGGTATGCCGCGGGATCTATGAAGGGTATGTGGACGAGCTGAACGCCATGCTCGAACAGATCTATCCGAACGTGATCGAGCATGCGGAGACGGATACAAAAAGCGTCCTGCCGAAGCAGGACGCTTGATGTCGGAATCAAACTTATTTGATCTCGCAGGTTGCGCCAACCTCTTTGAAAGCAGCGGCGACTTTCTCTGCGTCTTCCTTGGAGATGCCTTCCTTGACAGCCTTGGGGGCGTTGTCGACGACTTCCTTGGCTTCCTTGAGGCCGAGGCCGGTCTGCTCGCGGACGACCTTGATGACCTTGATCTTCTCGGAGCCGACGTCCTTCAGGATGACGTCGAACTCGGTCTTCTCTTCCGCTGCTTCTGCGGCGGCGGCGGGGCCTGCAACTGCGACTGCGGTCGCCGCTGCGGAAACGCCAAACTCCTCTTCGAGCGCCTTCACGAGCTCAGCAAGCTCGAGAACGGACATCGCTTTGATATCAGCAATCAGTTGTTCCTTATCCATGATGAAATCCTCCTGTAAAAATTTGAAAATTGGTGTCGTTGTGGTGCGTTACTCCGCAGCTTCCTCGGTCGCTTCGCCGCCGCCAAGCTTCTTGGCGATCTGGTCGAGTACGATTGCGAGGCCGGAGATCGGCGACATCATGCTGCCAAGCAGACGAGCGATGAGCACGTCGCGGCTGGGCAGATCGGCGATCGCGTTGACGTTCGCTGCATCCATGAACTCGCCCTCGATGATACCGCCCTTGATCTCGCCCTTCTTCGCTTTCTTTGCGAACTCTTTCAGGACTTTCGCGGGGGTCACCGCATCCTCGTAACCGAACGCGAAAGCGTTCGTGCCGTGCAGCAGGTCCTCAAAGTGGAGATCCACGTTGGCAGCCTCGCATGCGCGCTTGAAGATGTGGTTCTTGAGAACCAGATACTGGACGCCGTTCTTGCGCATCTCCGCACGCAGCGCAGTCACTTCCGCGACGGTCAGTCCACGGTAGTCAAACAGCACGACGGAGGTTGCCTTCTCGAGCTTTTCCTTGATCTCAGCCACCTGAGCGGCCTTCATCTCGATGTTCTTTGCATTTGCCATAGTTGTTGTTTCACCTCCTCGGTTCAAACTGAAAAACGCTTCCCGCCGCGAGACAGGAAGCGCATATGTTTTGAATGCATCAAACCATGCTTGCCTCGGCAGGATTTACACGCTCTCGCGCTACCGGCTGTCTCGGGCGATATTCATTTGCCACGGATGAGTATATCACGCACCCGTGGCGCTTGTCAACGGTTTTCCTTAGAACTTCATGGCGTTGAACTTCACGCCAGGACCCATCGTCGAGGAAACGACGAGGCTCTTGATGTAGGTACCCTTCGCGGCCGCCGGCTTTGCCTTGATGATGGCGTCCATCAGGGTGTTCAGGTTCTCCTCAAGCTTTTCAACGCCGAAAGACGCTTTGCCGATCGGGCAGTGGCAGATGGAGGTCTTGTCCACGCGGTACTCGACCTTACCGGCTTTGATGTCCGCGATCGCCTTTGCGACGTCCATCGTGACCGTGCCGCTCTTCGGGTTCGGCATGAGGCCCTTCGGTCCGAGGATACGGCCGATGCGGCCGACGACGCCCATCATGTCCGGGGTCGCGACGCAAACGTCGAAATCGAACCAGTTCTCGGTCTGGATCTTCTTCACGAGATCCTCGTCGCCGACGTAATCCGCACCTGCCTCCTGCGCTTCGCGTGCCTTGTCGGCCTTTGCGAAAACGAGAACGCGGACGGTCTTGCCCGTGCCGTGCGGCAGAACCACGGCGCCACGGACCTGCTGGTCTGCATGGCGCGGGTCAACGCCCAGACGGATGGAGGCTTCGATGGTCTCATCGAACTTGGCCTTCGCGGTGCTGACGACCGCCTCAAGGCCCTCGTGCACATCGTACTGCTTCAGCGTGTCGATGCTCTTCTTGCTGTCGATATACTTCTTACCGTGCTTCATCGTCGCTCCTCCTTACTCGCCGACGACAACGCCCATGCTGCGGGCGGTGCCTGCGACCATGCTCATTGCGGCCTCAACGCTCGCTGCATTGAGATCGGGCATCTTGAGCTCTGCGATTTCTTTCACCTGAGCCTTCGTGATGGTTGCGACCTTGATCTTGTTCGGCGTGCCGGACGCGGACTCGATGTTGCACGCCTTCTTGATCAGTACGGCGGCCGGAGGCGTCTTCGTGATGAAGGAGAAGGTGTGATCCTGATAGACGGTGATGACGACGGGGATGATGAGTCCCGCCTGCTTGTTGGTCTTTTCATTGAACTCTTTGCAGAAGCCCATGATGTTCAGACCGTGCTGGCCGAGCGCGGGGCCGACCGGCGGCGCGGGCGTTGCCTTGCCCGCAGGAATTTGCAGCTTTACATAGCCGACGATTTTCTTTGCCATTGCAGTTCCCTCCTAAGTATTTTGTGGTGCGGACGGGGTGCCTCCCCCTCCCACATCTATTTTTTGCGCAGCAGTCTGCGCGAAAAACAGCCTGTGTTTTTCTCTTGTTCGTACCATCGACGGACGACCGTCAGATCTTTTGCACCTGGACGAAATCCAGCTCGACCGGCGTTTCTCTGCCGAACATGGACACCGTGAGCTTGACCTTCTGCCGTTCGGGATCGAGCTGCTCGACCCGGCCGATGAAGTTCTCAAGCGGGCCGGACACGACGCGGACGCTCTCGCCCACCTCGATATTCAGCACGATCGGGATCCGCTCGACGCCCATGGCCGTCACTTCCTCATCGGACAGCGGCACGGGCTTGCTTCCCGGTCCCACAAATCCGGTCACGCCGCGCGTGTTCCGCACGACGTACCAGGCGCGCGGGTTCATGACCCACTCGATGCTCTTTCCGCCGTCCTCGCGGGGCTTTTCCACGACGTCGACCAGCATCTTGACCATGACGTAGCCCGGGAATACCTTGCGCTGCGTCACCTTTTTCTTCCCGCTCGGGAGGATCTCGATGGCCTCCTCCGTGGGATACTTGACCTCGAGTACGGTGTCCTGCATGCCAAGGTTCTCGATGGATTTTTCAAGGTCTTCCTTGACCTTGTTCTCATACCCGGAATAGGTATGGACGACAAACCATCTGGCTTCCTGGCTCATGGCGTCACCCGATCTTGATGCTCTCAAGCGCACCCATGCCGGAACCGAACGCAAGATCCAGCACATAGATCACGACCGCCATCACGATCACGAACACGAACACAGCGACCGTGTGCGAGAGCAGCTCCTTGCCGGTCAGCCAGGTGAGCTTCTTGACCTCGCCGAACATCTCGCGGAAATAGCGGATGAGGCTGAAGCGGTTTTCCTTCTTGGCCTTCTTGTCGGCGGTCTTTTTATCGACGGCCTTCTTGTCGGCAGCCTTCATTTCCTTTGCCATGATTCCTCTTCCTTTACGGCTTTGTTACTTGGATTCGCGATGGAGCGTGTGCTTGCGGCAGAACCGGCAATACTTCATGAACTCGACGCGATCGGGATCGTTCTTCTTGTTCTTGAAGGTGTTGTAATTTCTCTGCTTGCACTCGGTGCAGGCCAACGTGATCTTAACGCGCATGACGATACCCCTCCTATTAGGTTCACATATCAAAAATGAGCCCCTTTGGGGGCACCTTGAATAAGATACCACAAGCCCGGGGCCATGTCAATGAAAATCTTCTTATTTTTCCGAAAAATCGGGCGTTTGTCCGCGTTGCCGCGCAGATACGGCTCAACCGCCCGCAACGACGAGCCGACGCAGCAGCAGGCTCGGGCTGGCAACATAATCCGCGCCCGCATAGGGAAACCTGAGATCGCTGCCAACGGCCTGCGTATCCTGCAGAAGCGTGAGGAAATTCCCCGCGACCGTGATCTCGGAAACGGGGCGCACGATCCTGCCGTCCTCGACGAGAAAGCCCTCCGCTTTCAGCGAAAAATCGCCGGAGACGGGGTGCAGCCCCGCGTGCAGGCCCTCGAGCGAGGTAATGACGAGTCCGTTCTTCAGCCGCTTGACGAGCGCGCTGTACGGGGACTTGCTCGGCACGACATAGAACACCGTGGGGCCGATGCCGACGGGCGATGCCGCGGACGCACGCCTTGCGTTGCCCGTGCTTTTGACGCCCGCCTTTCTTGCGGTCTTAAGGTTGTGCAGAAGCGTTTTCAGCACGCCGTTCTCGACGACGTCCTTTCTGCAGCAGGGCGTTCCCTCGCCGTCGAACGCGCGCGGCGACACCGGATGAAACGGGTCGTCCACGATGCTGATCTTCTCGCTGCCGACGGTCTGCCCCTCCCTGCCCGCGAGCAGCGAGCAGCCCTTTTGCGCTTCGTCCGCGGAGAACACGGGCATAAATGCGCGCAGCAGATCGGAAGCGGCGGTGTTTTTGAGCAGGATGCGGTACTCGCCGGACGGCACGGTGGACGCACCGAACTTTTCGAGACCCTCGCGCACGGCGGCCTTTGCGCATGCGCCGAGCTTTGCGGCTTCCGCGCCTACGCGCACGGCATAGCCCGTTTTAAGCGTACCGTTTTTCCCGAGGATCGTCTCGACCGCGCAGTAGCCTTCGGAGACGTCCCGCACGGCGGCAAGGCCGCGCGTGTTGTGCAGTTCAATGTGACCCGTGCCGCGGCCGACTTCGCATACCGCGGTTCGCTTGACCGAGGGATCGGCCGTTAGCGCGGCTTTTTCGAGCTGGAGCGTCTTTTGGATCATCTCCTCCTCGCTGAGCCCTTCAAAGGGATTCGGCGCAGGCGTGACCGTTTCATAGGTGCAGCGTCCCTGCATGGGATGCTCGTCCGTTGTTTCAATGATCTTCGCGTTGTCCATGGCGCGGCGCACGAGCTGTTCCGGATCGTCCAGCGCCTCGGTATACGCATAGCCGTCGCTGCCTTCATATTGAACGCGGAGGCTCAAGCCCGCCTGGCGGCTGACCTCATAGCGGTCGATCTCGCCGTCCTGCGCGTTCATCGAAAGGGAATCGCCGGAAACGTAGTATGTTTCGGCCGCATCGCAGCCCTGCTCGAGCGCATAGGCAAACGCCCTGCTGCGGTATTCTTCCAGTTTCATTCGATCGCACCTCCCTTGCCGCCGACGGTGATCTCGGATACGCGGATGCGCGGCTGTCCCACATTCGTCGGGATCGAGCCGGAAAGCGAACCGCACATGCCCTGTCCCATCCACATTCTGCGTCCGACGCGGTCGATCTTTTTCAGAATCTCCGACCCCTTGCCGATGAGCGTCGCGCCGCGCACCGGGCAATGGATCCTGCCGTCGCGGACAAAGTAGCCCTCGGACACGGCGAAGTTGAATTCGCCCGTTACGGGGTTCACGCTGCCGCCGCCCATGCGCTTTGCATAGAGACCGCGATCCATCTGGCGGATCATCTCCTCCTCATCGTCCGTTCCCGGACAAATGAAGGTGTTCGTCATGCGCGACGTGGGCGCGAGCATATAATTCTGCCTGCGGGACGAGCCGGTCACGGGCATTCCCATGATGCGTCCGCCGAGCCTGTCGATAAGATAGCCGCGCAGGATCCCGTTTTCGATGAGCAGATTGCGCCGGGTCGGCGTACCTTCATCGTCAACGGACAGCGTCCCCCACTCGCCCGCGAGCGTGCCGTCGTCGACCGCGGACACGCAGTCCGCCGCGATCTTTTCGCCGATCTTTCCGCTGAATACGGAGTTGCCGCGCGCAACGCTCGTCGCTTCGAGGCTGTGGCCGCAGGCTTCGTGGAAGATGACGCCGCCGAAGCCGCCGTCGATCACCGCAGGGATGCGCCCCGCAGGGCATTCCGGTGCATGGAGCATCGTGACGGCAGTGTTTGCCGCGTCCCTTGCAGCGGCAATGACGTCGATGCGCTCCGCATATGCTTCAAAGCCCGTGCCGCAGCCGGGGCCTTCAAAGCCGGTCTGCGCTTCGCCGTCCTTCATGGCGACCGCCATGACGCCGACGCGGGTACGCGGCCGTTCGTCCCGCACGAACACGCCCTCGGAGTTGCAGATGAGCACGCGCTGCGTCACATCCAGATAATTCGAGCGCACCTGGGTGATCTCCATGGAAACGTCCCGCGCGGCCTTCGTCGCCTCGCGCAAGAGCTTTGCACGCGCACTGTTTTCCACGCCGGAGAACGGCTGTTTTGCGGGCAGCGCGAACTGTTCCATGGAAAAGCTCGCCGTCTTGCCGTCCGGCGTGCCGGACAGAGCGGCCGCTGCGGCGCGCGCCGTCGCCATGAGGCTTTCCGGGCTGGTGTCCGCCGTATACGCATGGGCGCTCCGCGTTCCCTTCAGAACGCGCACGCCCGCGCCGCGAAGGCGGGTATAGCCCGCGTTCTCCACCTTGCCGTCCACCATTACGACGGTATTGCTCTCGGTATCCTCCAAAAACAGTTCGGAAAAATCCGCGCCGTGCTTCAGCGCTTCCTGCAAGACCGCATTTGCGATTCTCGGTTCGATCAAGACGGGTCTCCTCCTGTATCTCAAAAAACGACGGCGTGTGTTTCCGAAAAAACACCGGCCGCTACGATTCAGTATACCATTCTTCCTATGGATTTGTACAGTCACTTTGCCGCTTTTTCCCCTGCCGTACCTTGTCAGCGCCGATCGAAACCAGTATACTATCCCGCATGAAACATTGTTTAGAACAGACACAACAGCAATCCGTGCCGCCGCTCTGGACACGCGATTTTACGATCATCACGCTCGGCACGGTGGTATCCATGTTCGGCAGCGCCGTCTCCGGCTTTGCCATCGGCCTTCTCGTGCTCGATTACACGAGCTCTGTATTCCTGTACGCGCTGTTTATGGTGTGCTACAGCCTGCCGCGCATCGTACTTCCGCTCCTCGCGGGGCCGTACCTCGACCGTTTTTCGAGAAAGCGGGTCATCTATTCGCTGGATTTCCTTTCGAGCGCGATCTTTCTCGGGCTGTATTTCCTGTTGAGCCGCGGATATTTTAACTATACGGTCTTTTTGCTGGTGGCCATGTTCATCGGCGGCATCGACAGCGTGTACACCGTGGCCTACGACAGCTTTTATCCGACGCTCATCAGCCGCGGAAACTACCAGCGCGCGTACTCGGTCTCCAGCCTCATCTATCCGCTCGCCAGCACGATCATGGTGCCGATCGCGGGCGTTTGTTACAAAACTATCGGCCTTGCCCCGCTGTTTCTGTTCAACGCGCTGAGCTTTCTCATCGCCGCGATCTTTGAAACGCAGATCCGCGCGGCCGAAACGCACACCGCATCGCATGCGCAAGAGCATTTCAGCTTCCGGCGCTTCCGTTCCGATCTCTCGGACGGGCTTTCTTACCTGAAAAAAGAACGCGGGCTCGGGACGATCACGGTGTATTTTTTCCTGACCATGCTGTGCAGCAGCGTCTGCTCCACGGTCACGCTGCCGTATTTCAAAACGCTCGGCACGCAGGGCGTCGAAATGTACTCCGTCGTCATGAGCGTAGCCACCGCCGGGCGTATCATCGGCGGGGCGCTGCAATATCACTTCCGCTATCCGCCTGCAAAGAAGTACCTTATCGCGGTGTTTGTATATATCAGCATCTGCGTGTTCGACGGCAGCTATCTGTTTCTGCCGTTTGCCGGTATGCTCGTGCTGAACTTTCTCACCGGCGTATTCGGCGTGACGAGCTACAACATCCGCATCTCCAGCACGCAGAACTACGTTAAGGAAGAAATGCGCGGACGCTTCAACGGTGTGTTTCAGATGCTCAACATTCTCGGCAGCATCCTGGGGCAGCTCATCGCAGGCGTTCTTGGCGGTGTCCTGCCCATGCGCGGGCTCGTCGCAGGCGCGATGGCGCTGAACATCCTGGGCGTGCTCCTGATCCTGCTGCCGCGCAGCGAAGAGGTCAAGCGCATCTACAACGTGGACATTTGAATCCGTGCAGCGGCGATTTTTGCTGAAAATTTGCAATTCGCACCGCACGCACGGTAGATTTTTCAGAGAAAACGTGGGATAATATACCATGTTGATCGTATTGTAATTGGAGGTACCAAATCATGTTTGATCCGAGAATCCAGAAATTGGCGCACAATCTTGTGAACTACTCCTGCAATCTGCAAAAAGGGGAAAACATCCTCATCGAGTCCATCGGCGGCAACGAGGATCTGACCCGCGCGCTCATCAAAGAGGTGTACAGCGTCGGCGGCAACCCCTTTCTTTGGATGAGCGACAAAGCCATGGATCGTGAGCTGCTGCTGCACTGCAACGAGGCGCAGCTCAAGCTCCGCGCCGAGATCGACGGCGCGCTCATGTCGAAGATGCAGGCGTACATCGGCGTGCGCGGCGGCAGCAACGCTTCCGAAATGTCCGACGTCCCCGCGGAGAACATGAACGCATATATGAGCTATTACTGGACGCCCGTCCACGGCAGCATCCGCGTGCCGAAAACGAAGTGGGTCATTCTTCGCTATCCGTCCCCGTCCATGGCGCAAATGGCGAACATGAGCACCGAGGCGTTCGAGGATTACTATTTCAATGTGTGCTGCCTGGACTACGGCAAAATGGATCGTGCCATGGACAGCCTCAAGTCGCTCATGGAAAAGACCGACCGCGTGCATATCGTCGGTCCCGGCACGGATCTTTCCTTCTCGATCAAGGGTCTGCCCGCCATCAAGTGTGCAGGCACCTGCAACATCCCGGACGGCGAGGTCTACACCGCGCCCGTGCGCAAGAGCGTCAACGGCGTGATCTCCTACAACACGCCCTCGCTGGAAGGCGGCTTCACCTATACGGACATCCGCTTTGAGTTCAAGGACGGCAAGATCGTAAACGCGACCGCGAACGATACCAAGCGCATCAACGACCAGCTCAACATTGACGAGGGTGCGCGCTACGTCGGCGAGTTCGCTATCGGCGTGAACCCCTACGTCACCTGGCCGATGAAGGATACGCTGTTTGACGAGAAGATTGCGGGCAGCTTCCACTTCACGCCCGGCTCCTGCTACGACGAGTGCGACAACGGCAACAAGTCGAGCCAGCATTGGGATCTCGTGCTCATCCAGACCCCGGAATACGGCGGCGGCGAGATCTACTTTGACGACGTGCTCATCCGCAAGGACGGCCGCTTCGTTCTGCCGGAGCTGGACTGCCTGAACCCCGAGAACCTGAAATAAGCAGGCATTGCTTCTCTTCTTTTCTTTTTAGAAGAAAAGAAGCAAAAGAAAATCATTTTCGGGACAGCTGCTCTTCCCCGCTTCTGAGGGTATCACAAACGCATTGCACAAAACGGACGGTTCCCATGTGAACCGTCCGTTTTTTCGTTCCATCAGCGGATACGCGAGAAAGGCCGTCTGCGCCATCCTCACGCCCCGCTGCGTCTTTTGTTTCTTTTCTGCAAGAAAGGAAATCGTCCTCCCTTCTTTAAAAAAAGAAGCAAAAGAAAATCATTTTCGGGACAGCTGCTCTTCCCCGCTTCTGCGGGTATCACAAACGCACTGCACAAAACGGACGGTTCCCATGTGAACCGTCCGTTTTTCATATAATACGCCCGACATGCGGCGGAACGTCTTTTCTCCGAAGGCTGCCCCGCCGTTGTCTTTCGTTTCATTTCTTCAAGGAAAGCAACGTTTCCCCTTCTTTTCTTTTTATGCAGTCTCTTGAGCGGCAGCGTATCGCCCGCCGGAAACGAGATAGGATGTCCGTGCTCCATCGGGCGCGCCGCAGCCGCGTTCCCATTTCGACACCGCCTTATCGCTGACGCAGAGCTTTTCCGTAAGCGCCGGGTGAAGCCCTGCTCTGTTCGGAGCGTGCGGATGAGCGCCCCCGTTTTGATCTGATCCATTCGTATCCCTCCAAGCGTTTCTCCGACTGTCATTGCAGCCGGCAGGGCGCGGCTTTGCAGGAAACGCTCCGTAGATCGCTCAATCCGCGTGATGCGCCCCGCTGTGCGGATGCGCGTGCGCTTCCTCGTTCAGAAAGTGCGTGTGCGGATGCGAATGCTCGAAGGTATGCGTGTGCGTCGAGCCGTCGTGCGTGTGTACGACGGTGTGCGTATGGGTGTGTGCGTGGTGGAGACGAAGCGCGTCGAGCGTTGCGAACGCCGCGCCGATCGCCATGACGAGGAGCGCGGGAATATAGAGATGCGGCAGCGCCTCTTTCAGCAGCAGGAAGGAGAGCAGCGCGCCGAGAAACGGATTCACCGAATAATACGCGCTCGTGCGAGCCGCGCCGAGATCGCGCTGCGCCCGTACATAGAAGAATATGCTGAGGCCGTAAGAGAAAAAGCCGAGCAGGAACGCCGCGCCGATCGCGCCGGCAGCCGGAAAGCGTTCCCCGAGCGCGAATGCCGTTGCGCAGGAGCCGAGGCCGGAAAAAATGCCCTTCAGAATGACGATCTCATAAGCGTCCTTGCCGGAGAGCTTTCTCGTACAGTTGTTTTCGAGCCCCCAACAGGCGCAGGCCGCGAGCACGAGCAGTGACGCTGGCGAAAAGGACAATCGTTCCGTGCCGCCGAGCGACAGCAGCAGACACGCGGCGGTCAGGCACAGAACGGAAAGCCACATGAGCGGTGAAATACGTTCGTGAAACAGCAGCAGCGCAATGAGCGCGGTCGCGACAATCTCAAAATTTCCGATAAGCGAGACTGCGGCGGCAGGCGCGCTGCGAAGTCCCAGCAGCAGAAGAATGGGCGCGGCAATGTCGAGCACGATCATGCCGAGCGTATACGGCAGATCGCTCCGGTCAAGACGCGCCGCGCGCTCCCTGCGGGTAACGCGGGAAAGCGGCAGCATTCCGAGGCCCGCGCCGAGATACAAAAAGCCGGCAAGATACACCGGCTCCGTTGTTCTGAGCAAAACTTTGGACAAAGGGATGCTGACCGCATACAGGATCGCTGCGGCAAGCGCAGAGAGGATCGGAAACAGTTTCTTCCGCATATGCACCTTCCATCGGCCGGTCCGCTCCCGGCGTGTGCGGATCGGTCACGCTTCTTCTTCGCGCAGATCAAGCGCACGGGCGTAGGCGTCCTTTTTCTTTACGCCGAGCCGTTCAACGGCAAGCGCGGCGGCGTCCTTGACAGAAAATCCGTCCTCGAGCGCGCGCAAAAGCAGCGCGTCGAGCGCATCCGTTTCAACCGGGACATGCTCCTCCTGCGCGGCAAGCACGCAGATCACGCATTCGCCCTTCGGCTCCGTGTCGGAGAACCGCGCAGCAAGCTCGGACAGCGTGCCGCGTTCCACGGATTCAAACTTCTTCGTCAGTTCGCGCAGCAGCGCCGCGGGGCGGTCGCCGAGCGCGTCACGCAGCGCCGCAAATGTCGCGCCGACACGGTGCGGGCTTTCATAAAGAATGGCGAGCTGGCCGCAGGCGGCGATCCGTTCCAGATAGGCCCTGCGCCCCTTGGAATCCCGCGGCAGAAAACCGTAAAACGAAAAAGTACGACAGGGCAGTCCCGACAGCACGGCGGCAGTCAGCACGGCAGATGCGCCGGGCAGCACCGTGTAGGGCAGACCCGCCGCGATGCAGGCGGAAACGAGCGCTGCGCCCGGGTCGGAAATGCCCGGCATGCCGGCGTCCGAAACATAGGCGACAGAACGTCCTGCGCGCAGATGGGAGACGACCTCCTCCGCGCGTTCGCGTTCGTTGTGCTCATGGCAGGAAACGAGCGTCTTTTTGATGTCCAGGTGGTTGAGCAGCTGCAAGGTGCGCCGGGTGTCCTCGCAGTACACAACATCCGCCGCCCGGAGCGTTTCGACCGCGCGGTAGGTGATGTCCGACAGATTCCCGATGGGGGTGGCGATGAGCGTCAGCATAGGCCGTCGCTCCAGCGAAGATTCTCGCCCGTCAGGCGGATGAGCTGTGCGGTGCTCCTGTCGGTCAGACGCGAAGTCACGCGTTCGCCGTAGCGCTCCTGCAAGGCGGCGACGGACAGATTGCTCACAACAATGGTGTTCCTGTTCCGAAGCGTCCGTTCGTTGATGAGGTTGAACAGCGCCTCCTCCGAGACGTTCGGAATGACCGGTTCGCTCCCAAGATCGTCGATCACGAGCAGGGGAACGTCCAAAAAGGCCGCCTGTCTGCGCGATCTGCCCTGGATCGCAAGCAGCATGTCCTGAACAAAGGTATACGCCGTGACGCGCCGTGCGGCGATCCCGCGGCCGAGCGCCCGGTAGGCCACGGCGTTCGCAAGATACGACTTGCCGAGTCCCGGCATCCCGAGCAGCAGCACGTTTCTGCGTTCCGGCGTCGGCAGCGCGTCCGCGTAGGCCATGCACCAGTTCTTCGCGTTGACGCTGCGCTTTTTCTGTCCTTCATCGCGATAGATCTCCGTCGAAAAGCGCTCGAACGTTTCTCGATCGTTGACGCCGACGCCGGAATCGAGCTTTGCCGCAAGCAGCAGGCGGCAGCCGCAGGGACGGCGGGACGCGCCGCCGACATAGCCCGTGTCGCGGCATACTTCGCAGCGGTAGTGCAGCGAAAGCGTATCTGCGGGGAGCCCCGCCTGCGCGAGCAGTTCCCGTTCACGCGCATCGAGACGCGAAAACCGCTCCGCAGCCTCGTCCGCGCCGAGACGCTTTGCGGCAGCGGATGCAAAAACGTCCTTGCGCTCCTGCTCGAGCGCAGCAAGCTCCGGCGCACGCCGGTAAGCGGTTTCGGTACGCTGCGCCTGCGCCCGCCGTTCCGCGCGGCGGATCCCGTCATAGATGCGTTCGATTTCTGTGTTCACGCGGTTTTACTCCTCGCCGATGTCCTGATTGAGATCGAGAAACAGGCGCTCGAAATCCTCGTCGCTGATGGTGTGCATGGCATAGTCTTTCTTTGCGCCGCGGTACGTCCGTCCGGCCGATCTTGCCTGTTTTTCGCGTTCAGACTGACAGGCTTCCGCTTCGGCCACGGTGCGGATCCCCTTGCCGTGCCAGTCGTTCAGCAGCAGCTTCATGCGTCCGAACGGCTCGTTGGCGCCGCGGCTCAGGTCGGCGGCATACAGCAGCAGCTCGCGCGGCATCCCGTATTCCGACAGATACAGGTCGATCTGCGCGCGCTGGGTCTGCGTTGCGGGCTCGACCTTGCCCGCGCGCTCGAACAGCAGCTTTGCAAAGGCGCGCTCCTGCGCGGTCTTGGCATCGTCTGTCGCGATGTCCTCCGCGCCGGTCAGACGCTTCTCCCTGAGAGAATCGAGCAGCTCGTCAAGATAGGTAAAATTCGGGCTTGCGGACACCGTGAGCCGCGGCAGCGCTGCAAGGATCGCGTCCTCGGTAAAGCCCCATTCGGTCGTCCACTTGTCATAGAGCGCCATTTCCGCCTGCGTGGGACGACGCTTTTTGTTCCATTGCCGGAGGATCACGGTCGCACCGTGACGGCGCAGGGAATAGTTTTCGATCGCGGCGCGCGCGGCTTCAAAGGTACGCACGCCCTCCTCCGCCCAGCTCTCCGCAACGGCGCTCATGTAATTGATGCTCACGCGGCGGCCCTTCTGCTCCATGCAGTAGCCGACAAGCTCGAGCACTGCGCCCTCCTCAAGTCCGTAGACCTCGATCCAGTCGTAGACATGCTTGAGCTCGCGCATACCGAATTGGCGCGGCGCGGTGAGCGAGTTGAGCCTTGCGACAAGGCTGCCGTACTTTGTCGGAATGGCGGCGTCCATCCCGGACTCCTGTACGGAAAGATACTCGACCGTGAGCGGCTTTTCCGATACGATGCGTACAAGCCCCTGCGACTGCCAATAGCTGAACGCCCCCGTGAGCGCCTCCTGCGTAACGCCGAGCGCATCCGCCATGGAGCCGTCCATGCCGGGGTGGCAGCACTGCATGAGCCCGTACAGATACGCCTTGAGTTCCAAAGCGCCGGCCGCGGGCAGAAAATCGGCAATAAAGCTGTTATCGACGGGCGTTTGCTCACGCTTGGCCGCGTCGGGAGAAAAACGACAGGTCATAGGATACGCTCCGTGGAAAGAAAACTCCCGCGTCAGATGCGGAAGAAGTCGAATATATGCTCGTTGAACCAGCGGTACCCGAGGTCAAAGCTCGGAATAACGTCGAGATCCATGAGAATGCCCGCAAGCAGCCAGAGGAACACCAGAAACAGCACCGCCGCAACGATCGCGGCGATCGTGCCGCCCGTACTCGCGCGTTTTTTCTTTTTCGGCGTTTGCAAAAGCTCCGGCTGTGCCGCGTCCTTGGCGCGCGCCTGCGGCACGGTTCCCTGCATCGTTTCTGTGGGGACGGCGGGCTGCACCGCAGGCTCTTCGGAGCCCGCTTCGCCCGCATCCCGCTCCTGCTCTGCATCCATGCGGCGGCGGATACGCTCCATGGTGCCACTCGTATCCGGCTCTTCGGCGAGCGCGCACTGCGCTTTCAACGTATCCTCGGACAGGTCGCCGTCCGCGATGCGGCGAATGCGGATCTCCTCATCGGCGATCGCGGAAACGCGCGCAGGAATATCGATATCTTCGTCCTCATGCAGCAGCTCGCGATAGAGTGAAAGAAAGACCTGCCGCACGATCCCGCGGCTCTTTTCTGCGTCGTTGAAGCGCCGCTGTGCCAGCGCATAGACCTCGCGGCTGTAGGTCTCATAGATCTCCCGGAACGCTTCGCGGTCGCCCGCATGGGCACGCTGCTGCAGCTCTGACTGTATCATAAAAGAATGCATCCTTTCGTGTCTGATTTTATCCATTTTAGCATGAATGCCCGCAAAAGAAAATACGATAAAGGGAATCTTTCTGCCGCCCGGACGCGGGCGGGAAAGGAGGAAGCCGTGTACCGGGTCTGCTGGAAAAAGGTCGTTGCCCTTGCCGTGACGATCGGGCTTTGCGTGCTGATGATCCGGGGCTGCCTGTATGCAAGAAGGCCGCCGGAGCAGGAATCGCAGCAGGAACAGCAGGAAAGCCTGCTGCCGCCGGATACGGATCTGATCATATCCGTATGCGACCGCCGCACGGGCGAGATCAGCGAGCGTCCGCTGGAGGAGTACCTCGTGGGCGTGGTGGCGGCGGAGATGCCTGCGTCCTTCGAGGCGGAAGCGCTCGCGGCGCAGGCTGTGGCGGCGCGCACCTATACGATCCGAAAGCTGCTGCGCGGCGGCTGCAAAGCGACCGGCGCAGACGTCTGCACGGGAAGCAACTGCTGTCAGGCCTTTGCCTCAACGGAGCGGCAGCAGGCACGCTGGACAAACACCTATGCCAGCAACCACGCCCGTGTGGAAGCCGCGGTACGCGCGACCGCAGGCGAGATCCTGCTCTATGAGAGCGAGCCGATCGACGCGCTCTACCACAGCGCCTCCGGCGGCTACACAGAGGATTCGGAAAATGTGTTCGCAGCGGCGGAGCCGTACTTGCGCGCCGTGGAAAGCGGCCTCGAAACGGGAACTTCGCGGCTCAGCGGCACGGTGCGGCTTTCCTACCGGGAATTTTGCGACAAGGTGAACAAGGCATACGCAGACGCAAAGCTCAAGCCGGACCGGCTCAGCGAGCAGATTGCCGTGATATCGCGTACGGAGAGCGGCAGGGTCAAAAAAATACGCCTGGGCGGCGTACAGATCACAGGCAAGCAGTTTCGGTATCTCATCGGGCTGGACAGCGCCATGTTTACCGTAACGCTCACGGGAAAGACGGTACGGCTCGATACCAAGGGCTTCGGACACGGCGTCGGGCTCAGTCAGACGGGTGCGAACGGCATGGCGGAGGCCGGCGCGGACTACAGGGAGATCCTGCTGCACTACTACACGGGCGTTACGATCGCGGACTGGCGGACGGTCGCGCGCCTGCAAGACGCTTTGCAAGAAGCATTGCCAGAAACCCCGTGAGCGCGCCCGCGGGAATGGAGATGAGCCCCATATAGGGAAAATAAGCGAGCATGGCGCGGCCCACGGTCAAAAGCCCCACGAGCGTCTGCCCGACATGGAACAGGAACGCGCCCGCGACGCTCTGGCCGACGGGGCTCAGGCGGCCCGCCCTGACGAGCGGAAGCAACAGCGCCATGACGGCAAACGACAGCAGCGTTCCCGCGGCGGCATAGAAAAAGCCGGACACCGCGCCCGAGAGCAGCGGAAACAGCAGCACGCGCAAAGCGGACACGATAAAAGCGTCGCGCCGGGAAAACCGGAGCAGGGTATACAGTGTCACAAGGTTTGCAAGTCCGAGCTTGACCGGGATGCCCGGAACGAGCGGCGGCAGGAGCGACTCAAGGTATTGCAGTGCAAGCGCCATGGCGGACAGCAGTGCGGCCGTACAGAGGCGCTTAACGTCAGCGTGTGACTGCATCGAGCGGCGCCTCCTTTCCGTCCGAGATCCGAACGGTCAGTTCATGCGGCAGGCACACGATCGGCTTTGCCGCAGTCGCAATACCGGCGGAAAGGCACAGTCCGTCCTTACATGAGGCGGCGATCATACGCACCTCGCCGTCCTTGATCTCAATGGTATTGCCGCCGTCCGGGGTCGTGACAACGGCGTCGTCGAACAGCCCGCCTTCATACAGCACCTCGCCGCGCTGCGATACGGTCACGACCGCATGTTTCGGCGCTGGTTGAAGCAGGAAGGCGAGCGGAAGCAGCGACAGCAGCGCCGCAAGGCCAATCATAAGAAAGTCCAGACGTTTCATAGTGGGATCATTGTACCACAGCGGGCGCGGATTGAACAGAATACGGAGCGGGAACGTCCCCTTCTTTTCTTTTTAGAAGAAAAGCAGCAAAAGAACATCATTTTCGGGACAGCCGCTCTTCGTGCTTCTGCCAATTTCGCGGGTGCGCGGCACAAAACGGACGACTCACATACGAGCCGTCCGTTTTTCGTAGTACGAATGAAGCGGGATATGCGGGAAATGCCTTGCCGCCCTACGCACCCCGTCTCGCAATGTCTTTTGTTTCTGCCCTTCAAGAAAAACGAAGCCCTTCTTTGTCGGAAGAAAAGCAGCAAAAGAACATCATTTTCGGGACAGCCGCTCTTCGTGCTTCTGCCAATTTCGCGGGTGCGCGGCACAAAACGGACGACTCACATACGAGCCGTCCGTTTTTCGTAGTACGAATGAAGCCGGGATACGCGGGAAACGCCTTGCCGACCCACGCACCCCGTCTCGCAATGTCTTTTGTTTCTGTCCTTCAAGAAAAGAAATCGTATCCCCCTTGCTCTGCGTCCGCAAACGCCCGCACGACCTCTAAAAGATCGCCCGGGAGCCGTGCCTCCGCCTGCGTCCTGAGCGCGCGCATACCGTCCGTCAGTCCGTTTTTTCCGTAATACGCCCAAGCAATGCCGCCTGTGATCGCGCCGACCGTGTCGCTGTCGCCGCCGATGGAGACCGCGTTTCGGATCGCATCCTCAAAGTCCTCCGACTCCAAAAAACACTCGATCGCCTGCGGCACCGTTCCCTGGCAGCTTTCATCAAAGCCGTAGTATCGTCGGATCTCTTCGACCGATTCGTTGAGCGGGTAATAGCTCTCCTCGATATAGCGGCGGATCGCCGGCTTGTCCGCACCCGTGCGTGCAAGATAGACCGCCGCAGCCGTGGCCTTTGCGCCCTTGACGCCCTCCGGATGATCATGCGTGACCGCAGCGGAGCTTTCCGCAAGGGACAGCGCCTCGTCCAACGAACCCGCCGCGATGCCGCAGGGAGAAACGCGCATGGCTGCGCCGTTGCCGTAGCTCCCGTAGGGCTTTGGATTCCTTTCCCGCAGCCAGCGGGAGAAGCGCGCACCGTATCCGCCCTTCGGCGCGGGATAGCGTCTGCCGAACGACTGCATTTCCTGCACCACAGCCGCCCCGAACGGCAGTCCCTCCCGCTTGTGTTTCAAAAGCGCGCTTGCGACGGCGACGGTCATGATGCTGTCGTCCGTGATCCCGCTCTCCGCCGTGAACAGGGGAAACGCCTTCGTCCTGACGTTATGGAACTCGTACACCGAGCCGATCATGTCTCCGAGGATCGCGCCGTACATGCTTGCCGTCACCGCCTTTTTGCATCGTTTCGCATGCGGTCTCAGCGGATCGCCGTGACCGTGTAATCTCTGTCCTCCACGGCTTTTTTGAGCGCCGCGTCATCCACCGCCGCTGTCAGCGTGACCACCGCCGTACCGGTCTCATGGCTGACCTTTGCTTCCGCAACGCCGGGGACCGCCTCGAGCGCCTTCTTTACGGCCGCCTCGCAGTGCCCGCACATCATGCCCCGGATCTCCATCGTTCTCTCCATTGTTGCTTCCTCCTTGATTCGCTGTTGCTTCCTTTTATGAGAAACGTGTTTATGATCGTGTCTTGCGTCCCGGAGCTTGAACAGGTTCAGCCGGAGCGCGTTCGTCACGACGCAAAAGCTCGACAGGCTCATGGCCGCCGCACCGAACATGGGGTTCAGCGTCAGCCCGAGCGGGATGAATACGCCCGCCGCGAGCGGGATGCCGATCGTATTGTAGATAAATGCCCAGAACAGGTTCTCGCGGATATTCCGAAGCGTCGCGCGGCTCAGGCGGATAGCCGCCGGAACATCGAGCAGACGGCTCTGCATGAGCACCACGTCCGCCGCGTCGATCGCCACGTCCGTCCCTGCGCCGATCGCGATGCCGATGTTCGCGCGGGTCAGCGCGGGCGCGTCGTTGATGCCGTCGCCGACCATCGCGACCCTGCCCGTTTCCGACAGCTGCCGGATCACGCGCTCCTTGCCGTCCGGCAGTACGCCCGCGATGACCTCGTCCATGCCCGCTTCCGCGCCGATCGCTTTTGCGGTGCGCTCGTTGTCGCCCGTCAGCATCACAACGCGGAGTCCCATGCTCCGCAGCTGTTTTACCGCCGCGCGGCTATCCTCCCGAATCACGTCCGCAACGGCGATCACGCCGAGAAATCGTTCGCCGAGGGCAAAGAACAGCGGTGTTTTTCCCGCTGCTGCAAGCGCGGCCGCGGCGGTTTTCTGCGCGACCGGAATGCCTGCGCGGCTGCCAAGAAACGCCTCGTTCCCGCCCAGCAGCGGCACGCCGTCCAGTTCTGCGGAGAGACCGTTTCCCGGCAGCGCCCGGAACGCCCGCACCGGCCGCGGCGCAGCGCCCTGTGCCTTTGCATATGCCAGGATCGCGCGCGACAGCGGGTGTTCGCTGTGCTGTTCAAGCGACAGCGCCGTTTCGAGCAATTCCCGCTCCGAAACGCCGTCCGCCGGCAGGACGTCCGTGACCACGGGTTCTCCCGCCGTGACCGTGCCGGTCTTATCGAGCACAACGGTGTCGATACGCCCCGTTTCCTCAAGCGCGGCCGCGGTCTTAAATAGGATCCCGTTCCTTGCGCCGAGTCCGCTGCCCACCATGATGGCCACCGGCGTTGCAAGCCCCAGCGCGCAGGGACAGCTGATAACGAGTACGGAAATACCCCGCGCAAGCGCATAGCCCGTATCGTGCCCGAGCAGCAGCCAAACGAGCGTCGTGACGGTCGCGACCGCGATCACGACCGGTACGAACACGCCGGATACGCGGTCGGCGATCTTCGCGATGGGCGCTTTTGTCGCCGCCGCATCGCTCACCATGCGGATGATCTGCGCGAGCGTCGTATCCTCACCGACCCGGGTCGCACGGCATTTCAAAAAGCCTGACTGATTCACCGTTGCGGCGGAGACGGTATCTCCCGGCGCTTTGTCCGCGGGAATGCTCTCGCCGGTGAGCGCAGATTCGTTGACCGCGCTTTCGCCCTCCGTTACAACGCCGTCCACGGGAATGCTTTCGCCGGGCCGCACGACAAAGGTATCGTCCTTCTGCACCTCGCCGACCGGCACGGTATGCTCTTCGCCGCCGCGCAGCACGACCGCCGTCTTTGGCGCAAGCCGCATCAGCCCCTTCAGCGCGTCCGTGGTCTTGCCCTTTGCGCGCGCTTCGAGCATCTTGCCGACGGTGATGAGCGTCAGGATCATGGCGGCGGATTCAAAATAGAACTCCATCATGTAATGCGCGACCGCTTCCGCGTCTCCCCGCACCTCCGCGCCGGTCATGGCAAAGAGGGCATAGGTGCTGTATACAAACGCAGCGCTCGCGCCGAGCGCAACAAGCGTATCCATGTTCGGCGCGCGGCGCCACAGGCTCTTGAATCCGCTGACAAAGAAGTTTTGATTGACGACCATGACCGCGGCCGCAAGCAGCAGCTCCGCAAGGCCCATCGCGATGTGGTTCCCCGCAAAGAATGCAGGCAGCGGCCAGCCCCACATCATGTGTCCCATGGAAATATACATGAGCGCGAGCAGAAATCCGATCGACAGAAGCAGTCTGCGTTTGAGACGCGGCGTATCGTGATCCTCGAGCGCCGCCTCCGCCTCGCGCGGCGACTGCGCGGCGATGCTCCCGCCCTTTTCGCTTGCGCCGTACCCCGCACGTTCCACCGCGGCAATCACGGCATCGGGCGCGGCGTCGCCTTCCACGCCCATAGAGTTTGTCAGCAGACTCACGGCGCAGGACGTAACGCCCGGCACAGCCGAAACCGCCTTTTCGACCCGTGCAGAGCAGGCGGCGCAGCTCATGCCGGTCACATTGTATTGTTTTTTCATATCACTCGCACTCCCTGCGGTCAACATACCGCCCTATTTCATAAGCTTTTGCAGCGTCGCGACAAGCTCCTCAACGGTTTCGTCCCTGCCCGCGCGCAGATCGTCCGCAACGCAGGTGCGGATATGGTTTTGCAGCAGCTCGCGATTGAACGCATTGACCGCGGCGTTGACCGCGGCGGACTGCGTGAGGATGTCAACGCAATATGCGCCGCTCTCTACCATGCCGCGGATGCCGCGGATCTGGCCCTCGATGCGGTTCAGCCTGTGGATCAGGCTTGTATACTCCTGCTCCGAGCGTTCCTTTTTTCGTTCCGTACAGCAGATTCGTTCTTTCATATCGATTCTGCGCTCCCCTTTCGTCGTCTAAATAATATACCCCCCAGGGGTATTTGTCAAGTCTGTCCGAAACGCACGGTTTAGTTTGGCGCAGACGCCCGCCGCGTATGCCGCGAATACGGGAGAAAGCTCGGCAAGGACGGTTGCTTTACAAGACGGGCCGCGTCTGCATCCGTTCGTCCGAAGGCCGGTTGGTTGTGTTTTCTTCTGAAAAAGAAACGATGCGAACCGCCTAAGACCCTTGTATAATGGGGATTTAGGCGGTTTTTTCAGGCTTATTTGTTGCTTAGATATGCTATAAGACACAGAAAGATAGTGAAAGATAAGCGACAGTGGGCAGGTTGCAAGCGACAGAAAAAGCGCCCGCCGCTGTTACACGGTAGGCGCTTTTGGTTATATATTGCTCTTTCTGCGGTTGCAGTCAGCACAAAGCATTTGACAGTTCTCTGCGCTTGTCTTTCCGCCTTTGCTCCACGGGGTGATATGGTCGGCTTGCATTTCTTCGATTTCAAAGTGCTTTCCGCATTTGGGGCAAATGCCTTTTTGCCGTTCATAGGCTGCCCGTGCCATTTCAGGAGAGAAAGCACGGATATTCAGGTGTCGTTCCTGCCCATCAAGCAGATATTCATAAATGCCTTTTTGATTGGTGATATATCCGTTGCGATAATCTTCAATCAGTTCAACAATGCGGGCTTCAAGTGCTTTCGGGTCATACTTGCCTGCGCCGTACTTGTTATAGAAAACACCCCATTCAAGCCCTTTCATCAGTTTACTGCGGTATTTGGGGAATGTTGCCTTTACCCAATTTATGACGGTTTGGAAATACAGCCACAGTTCATTGCAGTTTGTGTCATGCTGGTGCTGTGACATATAATCTTCAATTTCGATACCGTCACGGGCGGCAATCCACTTCAACGCAGTTTCAAGGTAGTCTTGCCGAATTGCAGAACCATTCAAATAATCGCCTGCAATTTGATACGCCGGACACATGGTTTTACTGAAATATTTCTTTGCTTCGGTCAGCCATTCGCCTGTATAAATTGCATTTCGCAATTCCTGCGTTGTCAGCTGCTCCCCGGCAATATTGATGATTTTGAACCAGTCTAATTTTTCCTTGTCGGTACCCTCGCAAATGTAAATCATCAAAGGATAGTCCAAAATCTGCTCTTGCTCTGTCTTTGTCAAGTTTCCGAACGTGCGTGTGTGTCCGTCAACCTTTACGGAAAATACGCCTGTTGCATATTGACATAAACTGATTGTTCGCTGTTGCCCGTCAAGGACTTCAAAATTGCCGTCGTCACCCTTTACCCAATACATAACATTCAGCGGAAACTTTTTCATTACAGTATGAACAACTTCGTCGCGCTGTTTTTCTTTGTAAATAAATTCACGCTGATAGGCGGGACGAATATTCAATTTACCGCCGTAGCCTACAACGCCGTTTTCGGCACTGTCCACATATCCGTTTACCACTTCGCGGACAGGAATTTCATGTAATTCAATTTTCATCTGCTTGCACCTGCTTTCTGCGAATAAGTATTCGTGCGAATTTTTCTTTACCGCCAATGCGTCCGCCGTGTCTGTACCTTTCGTCTGTTCGTAAAGTCTCGACTTCGGGGGTTGTATCGCCACTATGTGTTTGTCCAACTATTTCAAATTGGTCAGGGTTGTATTGACACATAAATGTCAAAGGAACGCCCATAACGCCGTAATAATCGCAAGGTATATCGGCGGTTCGCCCAACTTCAATAGCATTATAGTTGTCATATACGGGATAATCTTCTGGGCGATAGCAACGGAATAATGTCATGTTTTCGTGGCGTTTTTCAATGTCCATATTTGTGTACCAACAAATATTTCCCATTCTGCGCCATTTTTGCCCGTTTTCGTCAATCCTAAAATCTGTTGCTTTTTCTTCGTAACTGTTAGGAACCTTAAACCAAAAATGCCCGCTGTTGTAACCTAACCACATTTCATTGTTTTTGACTAAAGGGAAAATTTCTCTGTATGACAGCGCATTTTGATTTCCGATAACAAGAAACTGTTTTTTATGTTTCATCAGCAATGCGATATAATCGCGGAACAATGAAAAGGGCGGATTAGTTACCACAATATCAGCTTGCACCAGCAATTCAACGCATTCAGCACTACGAAAATCGCCGTCGCCGTCAAGCAGGGTCATGGTGTTCTTTTTGTTTCGCATTAAATATTCAACGTCTGCAAGGTCAACACGCCCGTCGCCGTTCTCGTCCGTCACTTCGGTAATTTCAACCTTGTACGGGCGGCGGGTGGAATAGGTCAGCGGTGTTGCACCGACGTTTGGAACAAACGAAAGCTGCCCACCCTCGCCGACATAATATTCAAATTCATTGCCTGTAACCGGTGAAGTTGCATAGCAAGTTGTTATTAGTTTTTTCAGCCCCAACGCATTAAAATTCATTGCAAAGTATTTGAAGAAATTACTTTCGTAGGGGTCATCGCAGTTGCAAAGAACAATTTTCCCGCGGAAATGCTGTCTGTAATGCTGTAATTCGCTTTCGACTAAAGAAAGCTGCGTATAAAATTCGTCCGTTTTGCCTGAACGGGACGCATGAACGTTATCATTTCCGGCCATTATTCTGTTCCGCCTTTCTCTGCGTTTATTTCGACAATATCGTCAAGTCCGCATTCCATGACAGCGGCAATTCGTGCCAACGTGTCCATAGATACAGTTTCATTTTTACCCATTTTTGCAAGGACGTTTGTACTTATACCCGCCTGCTTGCGCATTTCAGTTTTCGTCATACCCTTGTCAATTAACAGTTTCCACAATTTGTTATAATTAACCGCCATTGCGCTAACCCCCTGCAAACTATAAGAATACAGGATATATTATAGCACAACGGCGGCTAAAAGTCAATATTATATCACGATTTGCAAACATATTATTTTGAGGTTCTTACGACTGCCGCGCACGGCGGCTACAATACAGGGTTAAATCTTCTTTGTCCCCCTCAAAGGTGTCAATGCGGGTGATATTCATTATTGAGATATCCTCTGAAAAGGAAACGATGCGAACCTGACTGGATCGATGCTATTCTGCGCTTGCCAAGCACTTCAGCACGCGGCAGCAGCCCGCGCCGAGTACGTCCCGCAGCCCCGCCATAAAGCCGTCGAGCCGTTCGTTCGGAACAAAAGCGAGCGCGGTCCCCGCAAAGCCGCCGCCGTGAACGCGGCAAGTGCCCTCTCCGTTCAACAGCTTCCTGCACAGTGCCAGCGTCAACGCGAGCGCCTGACTGCGCGTTTCCCCCGCAGGCGTGATGTTTTGCAGCGCGAGCGCGGAGGACAGTCCGGAGGCATTGACAAGCGCAAGAAACGCAGAAAAATCGTCCCGCAGCAGCGCATCGGCTTCTTCGCGTGCTCTGCGGTTTTCGGAAAAGAAGTGCATAGCGCGAAGCGCCGCCCGGTCGCCCGCGGCGCGCCGTACCGCAGGCAGCGATCGATAGAACGCGGCCTCGTCCACTTCGCGGAGAAACGTTTTTTGAAAACAGGCGGCGACGGCGTGCATTTCCGCAGGGATCGCGGCGTATTCCTCCGTCAGACCGGCATGATCCGCGCCCGAATCCACAACGCAGAGCGCATAGCCGGAGCGGGAAATGTCGTAAGGGATCCTCTGTACGCGCGGCTGCACCGGATCGGCAAAGTCGATCAGCACAAGCCCGCCCACGGCGGACGCCGTCTGATCCATCAGTCCGCAGGGCTTGCCGAAGTATACGTTCTCCGCATACCGGCCGATCTTCGCGATCTCCACCGCGTCGAGCCTGCCGTCAAAGCACAGCGCGTTCAGGATCTTTCCGAGCAGCACCTCGAAGGCGGCGGAGCTGGATAATCCCGAGCCGGGCAGCACAGTTGACCGCACTGCGGCGTCAAACCCGCGCAGCATACAACCCCGGTCGGCGAACCCGGCGGCGACGCCCCGCACGAGCGCAGCGGTCGTGTTGCGTTCCTCCGGGCGTGCGGCAAGATCGGACAGCGAGATCTCCACGGGCGCATAGCCCTCCGAGACCACGCGAATCACATTTTCGCCGTTTTCCTGCACGTCGGCCTCTGTCGCGAGGTCGATGGCCGCGGCAAGGACCGTTCCGTGCTGATGATCCGTATGATTGCCGCCGATCTCAACGCGGCCGGGGGCGGAAAAATGATCGAAACTGCGCATGGCGCTCCTCCGTTGCAATGCTTTTCGTTCTGTTTCATCATAGCGGAAATCCGGCAAAAACACCAGCCGTTTTCGCCGGAAGCGTGTATGACTGCCTTCCCTGTAAGACGCAAAAGGAATCCGTCTCGGAAGAGTCCGTTCTTCGTCGCTTCCGCCGGGCTCACTGCCAAACAACATAAAACGGACGATTCGCCGTATGTGAACCGCTCGTTTCTTTTCGCGATATACGCCGGTTTTGAGACACGGCCTGTCGCCGCAGGCGTCCTCTGTTCCGAAGATTTCCGCAGGATACAGAACGCGGCCTGCGCCCCGTCCTTGGTTGACCAAAGATGCGGACTGTGATACCATTTTTACGCAAATGGATCACAAATGGGAGACTTTCCGATGCAGACAGAAGTGTTTTGGGGCATACTGATCCCGTTTCTCGGAACGGCGTTCGGCGCAGCCTGTGTCTTTTTCATGAAAAACACGCTGAGCGACCGTGTACAGCGCGCGCTGACGGGCTTTGCCGCAGGCGTCATGGTCGCGGCTTCCGTCTGGAGCCTGCTCATTCCGGCGCTCGACCAGACGGAAACGAGCCTCGGCAAATGGTCGTTTGTACCTGCGGTCATCGGCTTTTGGGCGGGCATTCTGTTCCTGCTGCTGCTCGATCGCGTCATTCCCCATCTGCACCGCAACAGCGAGACGACGGAGGGGCCGAAAAGCCATCTTGCAAAAACGACCATGATGGTGCTTGCGGTCACGCTGCATAACATTCCCGAGGGTATGGCGGTCGGCGTGGTCTATGCGGGGTTCCTCGCGGGCAGTGCAAAAATCAGCGCAGCGGGTGCGCTTGCACTGTCCATCGGCATCGCGATCCAAAACTTCCCGGAGGGCGCGATCATCTCCATGCCGCTCCGTGCAAACGGTATGAAAAAGCCCCGCGCGTTTCTCTCCGGTCTGCTCTCCGGCATTGTCGAGCCGATCGGCGCGGTGCTCACGATCCTTGCCGCAGGCTTCATTGTCCCTGCGCTGCCGTATCTGCTGAGCTTTGCCGCTGGTGCGATGCTTTACGTTGTCGTCGAAGAACTGATCCCTGAAATGTCGCAGGGCGAGCACTCGAACATCGGCACCGTGTTCTTTGCGCTGGGGTTTTCCGTCATGATGATGCTCGACGTGGCGCTCGGCTGACAACGCCCCGAAGCGCCGGCAGGGCCGCATGGAAAACGAGCCGCCGTCAGAGCGCCGTTCCCTTTGTCGGAACAAAAAAGCCGCTGAGATCGGCCTGCTCCAAGCGCAGCAGCGAGAGCTTTTTGTCGATACCGCCCGCATAGCCCGTCAGACTGCCGCTCGTCCCGACAACACGGTGGCACGGGATCAGGATCGAAATCTCGTTATGCCCGACCGCACCGCCGACCGCCTGTGCGGACATGTGCCGCAGTCCCCGCCGTTCCGCAAGTCGACGCGCAAGCGCACCGTATGTTGTGGTCTGCCCGTAGGGGATCTCCAGCAGAAGCTGCCAGACCTCCTGTCGGAACGCGGAGCCGATCGGATGCAGCGGCTGCAGGAAATCCGGCTCTTTTCCGGCAAAATAAACGTCCAGCCAGCGTTTCGCCGCGCCGAGTGCCTGCGTGTCCCGCGCTTCATGCTCGGCCGCCAGATTGTCCGCATAGTATTTCTCGCCGTCAAACCACAATCCCGTCAAGCCGATTTCGTCCGCCGCGAGCAGGATCCCGCCCAGGGGAGACTCATAGTGCTGCGTATAAATCATGTCGATTTCCCTTTCGTTTTCTTCGGCGCACAGTCGCGCATGTCCGGCAGCGCACCGCCCGCGACCGCCCAGAGATACAGGCTTGCAACGCTGCAGCAGGGGCTGAACCTTCGCCGGTATTTTTCAAAGAGCTTGCGGTCGATCTTTCGATGGTGATACACCATGCGCAGACCCCGCTGAATGGCAAGGTCGTCAAAGCTGAAAATATCCGGCCGCTGCAGGCAGAACAGCAGGATCATTTCCGCGGTCCAGACGCCGATCCCCTTCAAGCCGCTGAGCGCGCGTATCGCGTCCGCATCATTCATGTGCTGCACGGCGTCCAGATCGAACGCGCCGGTGCAGACCTTTTCGGCAAAATCGGTGATATACTCCGCTTTGCGAAAGGTCATGCCCAAGGATTGCAGCTTTGGCACGCCGGCGGCGAGGATCGTTTCTGCATTCACTGCGCCAAGCGCCTCCTGCATCCGTTGCCAAACGGTCGCCTGCGCTTTTGTGGAGATCTGCTGTCCGATGATGTGATGGATTACGGACGAAAACAGACCCGTATCTACCGTGCGTTCGATCCGCCCGATCCGGTCGATGACCTCGCCGAGCCGCGCATCCCGCGCGCGCAGATAGTCCGTCTCCGCGTTTCCGTAATTGAAGTACATGCCGTTGCTCCGTTGTGTATTCGTGGTTTCAGTATACCACGTGCCGCTCGGCCGTGTCGAGCTTCCCGAAATGCGCGCAGCGCGGGCGGAACGGGTGACCGAGAGGGCTGCGGCAGGCAGCGCTGCGGATGCCAAAGCTCCGCCCTCGTGAAAACACATTCCACGGAAGCGGCGACGCCGTGCAGCGGACGTTTCAAAAGGAATACAACCCAGACTATCAGACGATGTGAGGATACACGAATATGATCGAGATCAGAAAAGCGGTTCCTTCCGATGCAGAACGCATATTGGATTATTGTAAAGCTGTCGGCGCAGAATCCGACAATCTAACGTTCGGCGCGGAGGGCGTTTCCATAACGCCGGAAAAAGAAAAAGCGTATTTGGCGAGCATTTTACATGCAGACAATCAGCTTTATCTTGTGGCGGTGGATAACGGCGAGATCGTGGGCACGGCCATATTTTCCGGCTTCACGAAAGCACGGCTTTCCCATCGTGCCGGGATCAGTATCTCTGTCAGAAAAGCGTTGTGGGGCAATCACATCGGAACGCGCTTTATGGAACAGATCATAGACTTTGCAAAGAATACGGCCAAAACGGAGATCATTTCATTGGAAGTCCGAAGCGACAACGAAAGAGCCATTGCGCTTTATCAGCGGTTTGGCTTCGAAACGGTCGGAACATTCGACGGCTATATGCGGATCAACGGGGTCGATGTGCGCTGCGACATTATGCGGCTGTGCCTTTCGGAACATTGAGCTCCCGCTTCCCGGAACGCTCCAAAACGACAAAAGCCCGTACCGATGAAGCCCCGTCGGTACGGGCTTAAAATATGGTTCCGTGCTTCATCCAAGTCGCCGGAAATTATCAGCCACCCCGAGTCCCTCGGAATTCCAGGAGAATGGCGCTTGGAAACAGTGTTGTCAGAGTGTTATCAAAGCGGGGGGGCGAAACCGGAAAACCGTTGGTATGACTGGCTTTTCGGCTTCCGTTTTTATTCCCACTCAAGTCTTAGGCTTTGATTTAGGGTTATAAAATGCACTCTCGATACGTATTTTGTCCAAATAATCCACGTATTTCTGGCTGTACATAGGTTCCTTACGAATTTTGTAGCCGTTTTGTAGCCAGCTATTTTATACGTACTAACCGTTCGCAACGACCTATTTTGAATAATCTGCGGTGGGTTTCAATATGATTCCCGCCAATCATCAGACAAAATTGACCGCCTGATTCACCTCAAAAAACATCTTGGAGATATGACTATGAGTAAACTTATTTTCTGTCAATTCAACATCGACACAGCCTGCGTAGAATTGGTTTTTGACGATGGAAGCCAGATTTCCATTGACTGCACCGCCGTTGAAAACGAAGTTGCCGATA
>ERZ857629.493-NODE-493-length-54434-cov-18.654609_pt1 | contig 54434 bp, 38 predicted proteins | sample MGYA00519700_ERZ857629 | MGnify/ENA primary metagenome ERZ857629 (study PRJEB31778, sample SAMEA3449351) | human gut metagenome | biome: human gut; feature: human-associated habitat; material: faeces | place: United Kingdom | collected 2010/2012 ... | reverse complement strand
CCCTCACTTTGCGAGCAAAGTGAGCTACAGTGCTTCGCCCCAGGCCTCCGCCAAAAGTCCGCGCGGTGCCCCTTGCAGCGATGCCGCAACCGCCACTTATTATTTGCCTCAAAAACGCGCAGAAACTTTTCTGTATTTTGAACACCCTACCTTTCAAAGGTAGCTGTTTTTTAGGCTCGTTGACAGCAGATGAAAAAAGAGACGCGAAATAAATAAATGATATGTTTGTCTCGCTCAGATTTTTGTGTTAAATTTGAGGCTTGAATTAATTACTGAATTGAGAAATGAGGTTAGAAAAGCGAGTGTGTTAAGTGTTAAATGATGGTGAAATTGTGAGCCTTTTGGCTGTTCATAGCTATGCAAACAAACGAAGGCTATACTTTTTGTCGAATGCGGCACGTTGCACATCCGTTTCTCGTCCCAGATTCGGTCGTTTCTCGTCCCTGATTCGGTCGTCTCTCGTCCATGATTCGGTCGTCTCTCGTCCCTGATTCGCTGACAAGTCTTAGGGCGCGAAGATGAAGGATGCTTGGAAGGATTTCCAGCAGACGGATTTGACTGGCTCGCGGCGGTGGCTCTTGTGCTTGATGCCGTCAGGACAACGCAAATGGATTTCCGCTGTTGTTCGTTGGAGAGAAATATTAATCAACCCATAAAATATGCAATCATGAAAAGAATATTCGTGGCCGCTTTCGCCTTGTTGGCAATGGCAACAACGGCTTCGGCTCAGAACTATGAAGTGGTGAACGACTCGGTGGCTGCAGAAACGACAAAGAGCGGCACCAGCATTCTCGCCCAACTGATGGATAACGCCATGACGGAAGTACCTGCGGCCTATCCCGGTGGAGCTCGGCAACTCATGGTAGACCTCGCAGCCAATCTGGAATATCCGACAATTGCGATAGAATCGGATTTGCAGGGAAGAGTCCTCTTACAGTTTGTTGTCACGCGCCAGGGGAAAATCGGAGAGGTGAAGGTGTTGAAGAGCCTTTCGCGCGAATGCGACGCAGCAGCCATCAAAGCCGTGAGAAAGCTCAGGACCTTCACGCCAGCGCGACATAAAGGACGCGTTGTCAGTGTCAAGTACACCCTTCCAGTCACATTCCGCTTGCAGTAATTCTATCCCTTAGTAATGGTGAAAGAATAAGTTGAGCAATTTTGACAGGGCATAAGAAATAACTCCTTACTCCACAAAATTGGTCAAGTTATTTTTTTACCATTACTTAAATATACCTATGCCAAAAAGTACATTCTTGCAAGACTTCAAAACGTTTGCCATGCGTGGCAACGTTGTTGATATGGCCGTCGGTGTTGTTATTGGTACGGCCTTCGGAAAAATCGTGTCGTCCATCGTGTCCGACCTCATCATGCCTCTGATTGGCGTCATCTGTGGCGGCGTGAACTTCACCGACCTCTCCATCACGCTCAAGGAAGCGCAGGTGGTGGATGGACAGGAACAGGCCGCCGTGTTGCTCAACTATGGCAACTTCCTGCAGGCCACGTTTGATTTCATCATCATCGCCTTCTCCATCTTCGTCTTCATCCGCCTCATCTCTAAGCTCCATCGCAAGAAACAAGAGGTGCCGGCTCCCGAAGAACCTGCGAAGCCCAGCGAGGAAGTGCAACTGCTCACGGAAATCCGCGACTTGCTGAAGAAGCAGGAAAAATGATGAGCGCGGGCCATCTGCAATAAAATTGATGTTCAAAATCAGACGGGGTTTTCCTACTTATTATTATGTAATTATTCTGACAACCTAATCATTCAAAACCAAACGAAACATCTATGAGGAATTTCTTCAAACATTCGGGGCAACTGTGTGCTCTCGGCGCCTTGCTTCTTTTGGGCGCTCCCGTTTTTCTCTCCTCCTGCAAGGAAGAGATTGACGAGTCGAACTTCGCCATCAAGAAGATGCAGACAGCAGCCGATTATATCGACGAAAACAGCCAGTTTTCCTTGATGAACGCGCTTTTCCGCCGCGTCAGACTGGGTAATGTTGAGGGCGCGTCTCCGCTCCACAACATGCTCTCTGCCAGAGGAAACTACACCATCTTCCTGCCAACAAACGAGGCGGTGGAGAAATATATGGCGGAAAACGGCATCACCTCTATCGACGAGATGAGCGACGACCTCGCCAATACGCTCGCCAAGAGCTGCATCATTGACAATGGCTCAAACAACGCCTACGAAAGTGCGGACCTCCCCAGCAGCGGTGCGCTGCCCATCTCCTGTCTCTCCGACCGTATGCTCTCTTGCTCGCTCGATTCCACATCGACTTTCATCATCAACGGAACGTCGAGAATCATCAAGGGCGACATCGAGGTGTCAAACGGTTTCATCCATGTGGTTGACGGCGTGATCAGTCCGTCGCTCAACACGCTCGATAAGCAAATCGACGTGGCCGACAACCTCAAGGTATTCAGCTACTTGCTCACCCATACGGCCTTGTGCGACTCGCTGCACGAGTATCTCGACAAATCGTATGAGAACTCCAGCCGACAAGAGAAAACGCACATGGGCGAGTTTGACTACGTCTATGCACAACACCGCTACATCGGATACACCGCCTTTGTGGAACCCGACAGCATCTACGAGCAGACATTGGGCCTCAAGGTTGAAAAAGACGCTGAGGGCAACCTGACCAACGGCGCCGCTTTCGTGGCCAAACTGAAGGATTATGTGGCCGACGCTTACGGTTCGAATCATATCGATGATTTGAAGCATCCGTACAACCCCATCAACCGTTTCGTGGCCTACCACCTCGTTTACGGACGTATGCCTTTCAACAAACTCGTTTATCACTGCAACGAGTATAACTACAAGTATGGCCAGTGGAACGCACCGCAAACCGTCAATATGCCGACCAACGTGTGGGAGTTCTACACCACCATGGGTGCATTCCCCAGTCTGCTGAAAATCACGCAGGTGGGCGACGCTGGATTTGAGCACGACGTTGACCACAAAATCTATCTCAACCGCATCTCGCTCTATGCCGACGGCCCGACGGACGACTATCACGAAACGGGCGTGGTGCCGGGCTATGCGGGCATCATCGTCAATGCCGACAATGGCGACAACGACAACAATGCCCTCAACGGCTATTATCACACCATCAACAAACTTCTGGTCAACGACGAAGGCACGCGCGATGAGCTCTACAAGCGCCGCATCCGCATGGACATCGCCGCCACGCTTCCTGAACTGGCCACAAACAACTATCGCGGAAACTACAAAATTGCTTTCGACCCAGGTTATCTCTCGCGCATGATTCGCCAGAGCAGCAGTACGAAGATGGGACACACCCACGCGCAGGGTTCTGGATGGCTGGCCATGTGGGGCGACGAGTTCCGCGTGTTCGGTCTCTACGACTTTATCTATAAGCTTCCGCCCGTTCCGAAAGACGGTACTTACGAAATCCGCCTGGGACTCAGCCACGGTCCGATTAGAGGTATGGCGCAGATTTATTTCGGCGACGACCCCGACCGTCTCGCGCCCGTGGGGCTTCCCTACGATATGCGTCAGATTCCTGGTTCCAACACCCCCAACATCCCTTGGGTGAAGGACGGTGACGACCAGACGGTTAACCGCGAAAACGACAAGAACCTGCGTAACCAAGGCTATATGAAGGCTCCGATGTTCTTCACCTACAGTACGGGACGCGCTGACCAGCCTTTGCGCGAATTTGGCGGCTCATGGTGTGCCATCCGCAAGATTGTCTGCACCGAATATATGAAGGCAGGAAAGACCTATTACCTGCGCTTCAAGTCGGCCTTGAAGAAACTCGATGCCGAGCTGGAGCTCGACTACTTCGAATATGCTTCAACCCCCGTTTACAATGGGGTAGAGCCAGAGGATATTTGGTAAGTTAGAAATAGAAAAAGATTTATTTTGTTTCCCGCTCCGAATCAACAATAGATTCGGGGCGGGATTTTTGCTTGCTTTTTTGGGTGGAATTGGAAAGGCATTTTTTGGGGACTTTTTCGCTGCATTTGTCATGTTCGCTTTTGAGGCGAAAAACACGGATTTTGGGGATGAAGCCTTGACGATATCACTCCGAAAAACAGGCTTGGCGGCATGAAAACGACAAACTTTTAGTCCTGCGCTTGTAAAAAAAAGCAAATATAAAATATTTTGCCTGTAAAATTTGGCTTACCCCTAACAATTTACTACCTTTGAGAGGTAAAAAAGACCTCAATAGAATCCACAAGATTCTGTTGGGTTAAAATCTTCACTTGACAAATAGTGATAGTCTTTAATTAAAAATCACAAAGTTATTCGTATAAAACCTTATAATCTTCTGACCTATGTGCTACTTGAAATTTGACAAAGCGCAGATGACGAACCTTCAGGACTCCCTCTATAAGGAATTTCTGATCACAAATCGCTCTGGCGCTTACTGTAACACAACATTGGTTGGCTGCAATATCCGTAAGTACCACGGCCTCATGGTCGTTCCGGTTCCCGAACTGGACGACGAAAACCATGTGTTGCTCTCCTCGCTCGACGAAACTATCATTCAGCACGGCGCGGAGTTCAACCTCGGCCTTCATAAATACCAAGGGGAAAATTACAGTCCGAAGGGACACAAGTATATCGTGAGCTTTCAATGGGACAAGGTGCCGACCTGGATTTATCGTATCGGTGGCGTGCTGCTCAAAAAGGAAATGGCATTCTGCACCGACGATTATCAGTTTTATATCCGCTACACGTTGCTCGATGCTCATTCGGCCACCACGCTGCGCCTGAAACCGTTCTTGGCCTTCAGAAGTGTGCGCCAGTGGACACACGAAAACTCTGTTGCCAACAGCGGATACACAGAGGTGAAGAATGGTATAAAGATGTGCCTCTATCAGGGTTATCCCGACCTCTTCATGCAGACTAACGTCAAATCGGAATTCCACTATTGCCCCGATTGGTATCGCGGACTCGACTACCCGAAGGAACGCGAACGTGGCTACGACGCTACGGAAGACCTCCTCGTGCCAGGTTATTTCGAGATGCCAATCAAGAAAGGACAGTCTGTTGTGTTCTCGGCTGCGCTCAATGAATTGGCACCGAACCGCTTGGGACACTATATGGAAGAAGAACGCGAAGCGCTCGACGAACGCGACAGCTTCTATCATTGCCTTGTTAACGCCGCACACCAGTTTAATGTCCGCAGAGACGGAAAACACTACATCCTCGCTGGGTATCCTTGGTTTAAATGCCGTGCACGCGACACGTTTATCTCTATGCCGGGCTTGACGCTTTCCATCGGTGAGAGAGAGCAGTATGAAAAGTATATGGACGCTGCCGCTGAAGCCATTCGCCAGTTTATCAACAAAGAGCCTGTCACGGTGCCTATCTACGAAATCGAGCAACCAGATTCGCTGCTTTGGGCGACGTGGTGCTTGCAGCAGTATCGCAAGAATGTGTCTGCACAAGATTTTCAGGAGAGGTATGGCGAACTGCTCAAGGACATCATGGAATATGTTCGTGGCGGACACCACACAAATCTCTTCGTTCACGAAAACGGATTGCTTTATTCCAACGGACGCGACCGCGCTGTGACGTGGATGAACTCTATGGCCAACGGACGCCCCATCATTCCGCGCTCAGGATATATCGTTGAGTTTAACGCGCTCTGGTATAACGCCATGAAATTCTACGAGCAGGTGCTCAAAGAGAAGGGCGACGAGACGAGCATGATTCTCGCACAGGATTATGCCGACGAGGCAGAAAAGATGACGACGGCCTTCAAGGAGGTGTTCCTCAACGAACACGGCTATCTGCTCGATTATGTCGATGGCAAGATGATGGACTGGAGCGTACGTCCCAACCAGCTTTTCGCCATCGCGCTCGACTATTCTCCGCTCAGCATGAAGGAACGCAAGGGTGTGCTCGACATCTGCACGAAGGAACTCATGACGCCAAAGGGCATGCGCTCGCTCTCGCCAAACAGCGGCGGATATTCTCCAATGTATGTGGGACGACAGGCCGACCGCGACCAGGCTTACCATCAGGGAACGGGATGGCCTTGGCTCACTGGTTTCTATCTGGAGGCTTATCTGCGCGTTTACAAGATGAGCGGCGTGAACTACATCGAACGCAAGCTCATCGGTTTTGAGGAAGAACTCTTCTATCACTGCATCGGCACCATTCCGGAACTCTTCGACGGCAACCCGCCATTCCACGGACGTGGAGCCATCTCATTTGCCATGAACGTGAGCGGTATTCTCCGGGCCATCCGTTTGATGGAGAAATATCAAATCGCGGAAGAATAAAACAATGTTGTTGCCGGAGATTTTCTCTGGGGATGGCGGAGAGCGGCACGACCAGTGCGGCTCTCGCCAAACAACTAATCACCATAGCCATGGCGGGGAAGCTTCCGCAAAATATCGCGCGGATAACGTCTCTTTAGTAATGGTTGAAGTTTGTTTTTCACCATTGCTTACCGTGGCATTAACAGCTAATACCAATTTATGAAAGTATTAATGTTCGGATGGGAGTTCCCTCCTCATATCTTGGGCGGACTCGGAACAGCCAGCTATGGCATCACTGCCGGACTGGCCAAACAACCCGATATGCAAATCACTTTTTGTATTCCGAAGCCCTGGGGCGACGAAGACAAGAGTTTCATGAACATCATCGGACTGAGCGAAACACCCATCGTTTGGCGTGACGTTGACTATGACTATGTCAAGCAACGCCTTGGCAACAAAATGTCGCCGGAGCAATATTATGCCCTGCGCGACCATATCTATGCCGATTTCTCATACCGTATGACGGATGATTTGGGATGTATCGAGTTTTCTGGACGCTACCCCGATAATCTCTTCGACGAAATTAACAACTATTCCATCGTGGCTGGCGTGATAGCTCGTCAACAGGAATATGACATCATTCACGCACACGACTGGCTGACTTATCCGGCTGGCATTCATGCCAAAAACGTGAGTGGAAAACCGCTTGTGATTCACGTGCATGCCACTGACTTTGACCGCTCGAGAGGTAATGTCAACCCAACGGTTTACAGTATTGAGAAAGACGGTATGGATCATGCCGATTGCATCATGTGTGTGTCTGAACTGACGCGACGCACGGTGATTGAACACTACCACCAGGATCCAGCTAAGTGTATCGCTATGCACAACGCCGTTTATCCGCTCTCCGACGAGGTGAAGCAGATGGTCGCACAGCGCAAACCCCACACGGAGCGTAAGGAACGCGTGGTGACTTTCCTCGGACGTATCACGATGCAGAAGGGACCGGAATATTTCGTTGAGGCGGCTTCGCTCGTGCTGCAACGCACGCGCAATGTGCGCTTCTGTATGGCCGGTTCTGGAGATATGCTTAACGCCATGATTGAGATGGCGGCGCAGAAGGGTATTGCCGACCGCTTCTTCTTCCCAGGATTTATGAAGGGAAAACAGGTCTACGAGGTGTTCCGCGACAGCGACGTTTATGTGATGCCGTCTGTGAGCGAGCCGTTTGGCATTTCGCCTCTTGAGGCCATGCAGTGTGGCGTGCCGTCCATCATCAGCTATCAGAGCGGATGTGCGGAAATTCTCGACAAATGTATCAAGACAGACTACTGGGATATCAATGCGATGGCTGATGCCATGTATTCCCTCTGCACCAACGAAGGACTCTATCAGTATCTTCAAGAGGAAGGAATCAAGGAGGTTGACCAAATCACCTGGGAGAAAGTGGGCAAGCGCATTTACGATGTCTACCAGCAGGTGCTTCAAAATTACAATCACAAATAAGAGTAGTTAACACATTCAATTGACTCCGCCGAAGTCTCTTGCGGCGGATGTCTGCAAAAACAAGATATCCCTATGAAGACCATTTGCTTATATTTCGAGATACACCAAAACATCCATCTCAAGCGCTATCGTTTCTTCGATATCGGCACAGACCATTATTATTATGACGACTACGAGAACGCGCGCTCTATCACTGAAACTGCCGACAACTCTTATGTGCCGGCACTCAACGCGCTTATCGAAATGGCTGAGCGCTATGGCAGCTACTTCAAATGCGCCATCTCGCTCTCTGGCTGCGCCATTGAGCAACTTGAAAACCACGCTCCGCAGGTGATTGAACTCCTGCAGAAACTCAACGACACGGGCTGCGTGGAATTTCTCGCTGAACCATATTCCCACGGTTTCTCTTCTTTGGCCAACCCTGAATGCTTCAAGGAAGAAGTGACGCGCCTTTGCAAGAAGGTGAAGTCGCTATTCGGACAGGAACCGAAAATCTTCCGCAATTCTTGCCTCATCTACTCTGACGAAATCGGAGAACTCGTGGCCAGCATGGGCTTTAAGGGTATGTTGGCAGAAGGTGCTAAGCAGGTGTTGGGATGGAAGAGCCCGCACTTCGTTTACAACTGCAACCGCAACCCGAAACTGAAGCTTCTCCTGCGCGACTACAGTTTGTCGGAGGACATCAGCTATCGTTTCAACGATTCTTCTTGGAACGAATATCCGCTCTTCGCCGACCGTTATGCCGACTGGATTGCCCAGTTGCCAGAGGAAGACCAGGTGATCAACCTCTTCATGGAGCTCTGCGCTCTCGGTATCTTCCAGCCGTTGTCTTCGAATATCCTCGAGTTTATGAAGGCTTTGCCAGAACAGCTCCGCCAGCGCGGCATCGTGTTCTCAACGCCGTCGGAAATCTGCTCGAAGATCAAGTCGTCGGGCGACCTCAACGTGGAATACCCTATCTCTTGGGTGGACGAAGAACGCGACCTCTCGCCGTGGCTCGGCAACGTGATGCAGCGTGAGGCTTTCGAAAAACTTTATAGCATTGCCGACCGTGTGCGTATCGCTGGCGACCGCCGCTTGAAGCAAGACTGGGACTATCTCCAGGCTTCAAACAACCTCCGCTTTATGAGCACGAAAGCCTGCTCTTATGGCGGCTATCGCGGTATTTATTCTTCGCCCTACGATGCTTTCACCAACTACATGAATATCCTTGGCGACTTCATCTCTCGCGTGAACAACCTCTATCCGGAGGATGTTGACAACGAACAGCTTGAATCGCTCTTCACGACCATCAAGAACCAAGACCAGGAACTGGAAGTGAAGAACAAGGAAATCGAGAAGTTGCAGCACATGCTTGCCAAGTTGGAGCAAGAGGCTCCCGCCAAGAAACCAGTTGCCAAGAAAGCGCCTGCCAAAGCTGCAAAGGCGTCTGCCAAGAAGGCCACTGCCGTGAAAAAGGAGGCGGAAGAGACTGAAACTAAGTAATGGTGAAAGAAGAAGTTGACCAATTTTGACCTGTATTTTTGTTGGTTTTGGAATTTGGAAGAGGGAGCATAGCGGGGCTATGTGACCGATGACAAATTTCAAAAACAGCAAAAAGGCAGGGCATAAGAATATAATTCCTTACTCTTCAAAATTGGCCAAGTTATTTTTTCATCATTACTAAGTAATTGGAATGTGAGATAATTTGAACAAGGCCCTTTCAAGGCAGTGTTCAGCGTTTGCTAAGCGGAATCTGTGTGCGGATTTTTTTCGTGCCAGATTCCGCTTCACTTTTCCTTGACGGAAAGGATGGGCTGAGGCTTTACGGCGCACCCGCTGATTCGTGATGGAAGGGGAGTTGATGCCCACTTATATATAAGGGATGTATAGTAAAAGAGAACAGGAACGGTCTTCTGCAAAATGTGCAGCAGAAGACCGTCCCTGTTCTTGGTTGTAGTGGGCTTATATTTGCTTGTCGTGTGGACTTGCGTTTGCTCGTAGGTGTATGTTGTTGGATGCTTATGTTGTTGGTGGCGTATGCTGTTGGATGCTTCTGCCTGTATGGTAGACTGTTTTATTTCCGTAACCTGCCAACGATGTCTTTGGCGGCGCGTTCTGGTGCGCCTGGCGCCCCCAATTGTTGTGCCATTTCCTCGTATCCGTTGAGCATCTCCTGGCGCTTGTTGCCGCCGGGAAGCAGGGGAAGAAGGGCGTTGCTAACGTTGCTGACCGTCATGCCATCGGCCACAAGTTCTGGTACGACCTCGCGGTTGCAGACCAAATTGACCAAAGAAATGTATGGCACCTTGAGAAGATGGCGACGGAGAAAGGAAACGAAACGACCGCAGGCGACATAGTAGCACACCACTTGCGGTACGCGGAAAAGCGCCGTTTCAAGGGTGGCTGTTCCGCTTGTTACGAGGGCGGCAGAAGCGCGTGAGAGCAGTCCGTAGGTGTCTCCTTTGATCATTTCCACGTCCTCTTCCCGCAGTTGGGCACGTTCAAAGATGTGCTTGTATACTTCCTGCGGCATGGAGGGTGCGATGGCGATGGCCAGGCGGAAACCTTTTTCGCGCAGTGGCATGACCGCTTGAAGCATGCGGCTCAGGTTGTCTTCAATTTCTTGTCGGCGCGAACCAGGCAACAAGGCGATGAGGTGCTCGTCGCGGCAGTGGTCTGGGTGTTTCAAATGGTAGTTTGCCACTTCGTCAACCGTTGGGTTCCCCACATAGGTGATGGGATAGTTGTGGCGTTGTTCGAAATAGGGAACTTCAAAGGGCAGGATAGAGTAGAGGTGCGTCACATCGCGGCGAATGGCCTTGATGCGGTGTTCCTTCCAGGCCCAAATTTTGGGCGAGATGTAATAGAAGACAGGGCAGATGTGTTCTTGCGTCACGTAACGGGCCATCTTGAGGTTGAATCCCGGATAGTCCACCAGAATCACCGCGTCTGGTTGCCATTCGGCAATCTGCTGTTTGCAGTGTTTTATGCCGCGCAAGATGGTTCGCAGATGAAGCAGGACGGGGATGAATCCCATGTAGGCCAGATGCTTGTAGTGGCACAATAATTTGCCCCCCACGCGCTGCATTTCGTCGCCCCCATAAAAGCGGAAATCCGCATCAGGGTCTTCTTGCAGGAGCGCCTGCATAAGGTGGGCCGCATGGAGGTCGCCGCTGGCTTCGCCGGCAATGAGAAAATATTTCATAGGCAGGTGGTCGTAAATAATGTCGGGTGGTAAAGGAGAATATTAAGTGGGTGTTCAGGATTATTTTTACATTTGAAAATAAGGAATAATCTTCCCAGCATTCATGTAATATTTTACTGACCTACTTAAGCCGATGGTCTTACTTATGACTTCTCAATCAGAATCGGTGGCGCTTCTCTTATTCGTTCTCCTTCAACTTGTTATAGCAACTGCGGCAGAGCGGTTCGTATTCGTCTTGTTCGCCGAGCAAAACGCGCTGTGCGTTAGGGACGATGCGGTGTGACACGTGGGCAAGACCGCCGCAGCGGACGCAGATGGCGTGGACCTTTGTCACGTCTTCGGCAACGGCACAGAGTGCGGGCATGGGGCCGAAGGGGACACCCTGGAAATCCATGTCGAGACCTGCAATTATGACGCGCTTGCCTGCGTCGGCCAAATTGATGCATACGCGCACCAGTTCGTCATCGAAAAACTGCGCCTCGTCAATGCCAACAACTTCGGCGTCTTTGGCCAGCTCAACGATAGCTGCCGCTGTGCTTACTGGGGTGGAGTGGATGGCATTGGCATCGTGAGATACCACGTCTTCGTCGCTGTAACGCGTGTCGATGGTTGGTTTGTATATTTCTACTTTCTGCTTGGCTATTTTTGCGCGGCGCAGGCGGCGGATGAGTTCTTCGGTTTTTCCAGAGAACATGGAACCGCAGATTACTTCAATGCGGCCGTGGTGGTGATTTTCTTCCTGAAAAAGTTGCATGGGGTGAAAAATCGCAGGCCGAGCGACGGGAAGCCGCCGTTCGGCCTGCATGGATTGAATCGTTTATTTTTGTCGGTTGATATATTCTTGTAGGCCCTCGAGGTCGTTGTTGAAGTTGGCGATAAACCAGTCGCCATATTCAAAGCGCAGGCGCACCATGACACAGACTCCGTCTTGGCTGTCGCCATTAGGAAATACCTTGATGTCGGCGATGGCACTGGTGGCGGAAATGTCGCGTACGCGTTCGATTTCAGCACGCGGACTTTTGCAGTCTCGTGTGCGGAGCCAGGGCGAGAAGTCGTAATATCCTGTTTCGCCTTCGGGTGTCAATTGTTTTGCCGTACTATAGGCCGAACGAAACTCTTCGGCGAAGAAATAAGAAGATACCGAGGTTCTTCCCGTCTCAACAGAATTGAAAGCCAAGGCGTAAATAAGTTGTAGGCGTGTCTTGATATATTTGGCCGTGTGTTTTGTTTCAGACGGAAGTTCATTGGGGACATTGTTCCCGATGGAAGGAGCAGAAACGGTGTTGGCAGAGGCGGCCAATGTGAGGCAGGCGGCGCAACATGCAATTAGAGAGGCTAATCGTTTCATGATGTATTTGAGTTTTGTTGGTTAATGAAAAACAAAAGTCGGTTGTCTGAATGAGATGGTGGTCAGACCTATCGTGTGTTCTACAAGAGCAGGGCCGCTATGGTTGAAACACCGTAGAAAAGAATGATGAGCGAGGTGACGGCCAGCATCTTGTTGAGCATTTTACCGTTGCCAATCCTTTTGATTTTCATAAAGGCGAGGAGGTTGAATATGCAGGTCGCGGCTGCCGTTCCTGTTGCTATGCCGATGGCCGTGTGGCGGGAGAGAAAATAACCTTGGCATGCGGCAGCGATAAGGCCGTATATCAAGTAGAGTAGGAACCCCAGTTTCTCCCCACACACCACAACGAGTGTAGTCTTCCCGTGTTCTTTGTCCTGGTGGCGGTCGCGGATGTTATTGACCGTAAGCAGCGTGCACATGGCGGTGCCGCATCCCAGAGCAATCGGCCATAGTCCAGCTTCGTTGCAGGTTGCAAAGTGCAGATAGTAAGTGCCTGCAACAGGGATGAAACCGAAGAACACCAATACGAGGAGGTCGCCTAAGGCATGGTAGCTGCAATAGGTGCTATAGAGAAAAGCAAAGACCATGCAGAGGATGCCGACGCCAAACATGGGCCAGGGCATGTGCCCGAATATTTCAAAAAAGGCGAAGACGGCATACAGGCCGATGAACATCGCTAATGTCAGAGAAACACCGATGCCTATCCGCATGGCCTGTGGCGAAATCCATCCCATGGCGCAGGCCCGCTCTGGTCCGATGCGTGTTTCGTCGTCGGTACCGTTGATGAAGTCCACATAGTCGTTGATGAAGTTGGCCATGATTTGCATCACGACAGCGAAAAGCAACGTGAGCCCCATGATGGTTGTGGAAAAACTATGAAGAGATTCTTTGGCTGCGACAAAAGCCAGTGCGTTGGCAATCGCTACAGGCACCAAAGCTGCTGTGAGGGTTTTCGGGCGTGCTGCCAAAAACCAGGCACGCAAAGAATTCGTTTTGATGTTAGAAGGCATATTTAGTTTGGGGTTTCTTTTTTGTTGGCGCACCTATCTGTTGGCGCTTGTTCTGAAAGACGATGGCATTCAAGAAGCATCCGTCGAATGCTATTTTATGAGTTCTTCCAAGAACGCAACGTCTTTATTGACAAGAAGAGATATGTCCTGAATGTCCATCCCCTTCTCAATCATGGCATTGACCATAGCTTTGAGCATGAGATCCTTCTGCTTGAGGTCTTCATCCTTCTGCTTAAGGTCTTCATCCTTCTGCTTAAGGTCTTCGTCTTTCTGCTTAATCTCAGACTCCTTTTGTTTCAGCTCGGATTCCCTCTGCTTCAGCTCCTGGTCTTTTTTCATGATGGCCGTGTCGCGGTCTTCAATGGCTGAGAAGTATTCATCTTCAACGTTCATGTCCGTCCTTACGTCCGCGTCTGCTGCTGCGGCAGTCAGTCGGTGGATTAGGTACATGATGTCGGCATCGTCTTGATAGCACGTCTCATCGATGTTGAGCACTTGGGCGTCGCGTGTGTTCTTTTTGCTTTGGTCGAATACGCTCAACACCTTCTCCAGTCGGTTGTTGACCTGTCCACGGAGCAGGGGAATCTGTACGATGATGCTGTTGTGCGTCAGACTTTCTACAAACGGGTTCGGCATACCTTTCGACACCTCCTGTCCGTCGTAGTTATAAGCCTTATGGTTGACGTAGATGACTGGGTCGGGAATGTCTCCCACGCAGTGTCCCAGCAAATAGACCGCCACCATCGGGTAGGCGTACCCTTTCTTGGAGTCGACCTGTATGTTGTTTTTGTTGCTGTATTGCACGCCGAGGTATTGTCGGAAGCGCAGCGTCTCAGTGTCCAGCCATGTTTTCTGGAGTTCAATCAAGATGACTTGCTGCGAACCGTCTTCCTCACAGACCGTCGCCGCAAAGTCGATGCGGAACATCGAAAGCGTGTCTCGTGAAGTGTTGGCATATTCGTGAGGTCGCATCGTGACATGCAGCACTTCCTTCTTCAGCAAGGCGGAAAGCACCGTCTTGGCAATACGCTCGTCTTCCATGATGTATTTGAAGACAGAGTCGTATATCGGGTTGGCGATATGTACGATCATGATTCCTATGAGTTATGCGTTGGTTAGTAATGCGTTTTACCTTACAACAAAGGTAAGCATAATTTGTGGATTTCCATTCATACAGAGGGCGAAATGTGAAAAGATACTGGATTTGAGTGCCCTTAGAATCCAAACAAATGATAATGGCAAAGACGTTTTGACCACATTCCCAACTTTTTTCGTACCTTTGCGGAAATAATGGGCGCTCAATATTCAGCGGTGTTTAGGCTGCATGTGTTTGGGGCGCCAGTCAAATATAGTAACAAATCTAAAGCAACAAATATAATGGCTCAAGAAGACGTTTTCAAGAAAATCGTTTCGCATTGCAAGGAATATGGTTTCGTGTTCCCCTCAAGCGAAATTTATGACGGTCTTGCCGCTGTCTATGACTACGGTCAGAATGGTGTAGAACTCAAGAATAACATCAAGCAATATTGGTGGCAGTCAATGGTGTTGCTTCACGAAAACATCGTGGGCATCGATTCAGCCATTTTTATGCACCCAACCATCTGGAAGGCTTCCGGACACGTTGATGCCTTCAATGATCCCCTCATTGACAACCGCGATTCAAAGAAGCGCTATCGTGCCGATGTCCTGATTGAAGATCAGATTGCAAAATACGACGAGAAAATCGAAAAGGAAGTGGCCAAGGCTCGCAAACGTTTTGGCGAAGCTTTCGATGAGGCTCAGTTCCGTTCAACCAACGCACGTGTGTTGGAACACCAGGCCAAGCGTGACGCCCTCCATGAGCGTTATGCTGAGGCCATGAATAAGATGGACCTTGCTGAACTCAAGCAGATTATTCTCGACGAAGAAATCGTATGCCCCATTTCTGGTACACGCAACTGGACCGACGTCCGTCAGTTCAACCTCATGTTTAAAACCGAGATGGGTTCAACGGCTGATGGCGCTTCAACCATCTATCTCCGTCCAGAGACCGCGCAGGGAATCTTCGTCAACTACCTCAACGTGCAGAAAACGGGTCGCATGAAGCTTCCCTTCGGTATCGCACAGATTGGTAAGGCTTTCCGTAACGAGATTGTTGCGCGTCAGTTCATTTTCCGCATGCGCGAGTTCGAACAGATGGAAATGCAGTTCTTCGTGAAGCCGGGAACAGAAATGGAATGGTTCAAGTTCTGGAAGAAAACTCGTCTCGCCTGGCATGAAGGCCTCGGATTCGGTGACGAATGCTATCGTTATCACGACCACGAGAAGTTGGCCCATTACGCCAACGCCGCCACCGATATCGAATTCAAGATGCCGTTCGGTTTCAAGGAAGTGGAAGGTATTCACTCACGCACCAATTTCGACCTCTCGCAGCACGCCAAGTTCTCAGGTCGTAAGATATTGTACTTCGACCCAGAGACCAACGAGAGCTATATCCCTTACGTCATCGAGACCTCTATCGGTGTCGACCGTATGTTCCTCAGCGTGATGTGCCACAGCTACCAGGAAGAAAAGCTCGAAAACGGAGAAACCCGTGTAGTCCTCAAGTTGCCAGCAGCCCTCGCCCCAGTGAAGCTCGCCGTGCTCCCGCTCGTTAAGAAAGACGGACTGCCTGAGAAGGCACGCGAAATTATGGACGACCTCAAGTTCCACTTCAACTGCAAATACGACGAGAAAGACTCCATCGGCAAGCGTTATCGCCGCCAGGATGCCATCGGTACGCCTTACTGCATCACCATTGACCACGACACGCTCAACGACAACTGCGTCACATTGCGTAACCGTGACACCATGGAGCAGCAGCGCGTTTCAATCGACAGCCTGCGTTCGCTCATCGAAGACAAGGTCAGCATCACGTCTCTGCTTAAGAAACTCTGATACGCTCAGAGCAGTATTACGAAAGAAATATCCAATCTGGGGAGAAGCACAAAACATTTCTCCCCAGAATTTTTGGTAGGCGTTCAAAGCAGAACAAACGGCTTTTGCATCGTTGCGCATTCTGAAATGAAAAGCAGATGAGCGTTTCAGCCATCCATGCGCTTTCATCGTTGCCGCCAAACGGCAGTTTTAGGTTGCCCCGAACTTCAAGGCCATACTTTAACTTTGACCGCCAACTTACATTCCCAAAGCCCATGAAGCGACTTTTAAAATTCATTTTCGTCCTGCCAACCCTTCTGTTTGCTTTCACATCCTGCGAGGAAACCGAGAGCACAGAAGACATGCAGTATGCCAATTGGCAAGCACGCAACAGCAGTTACTTCACCGAGACAATGAATACGGCCAAGAATGCCATTGCCGCCGCCAAAGCCCAATATGGCAACGACTGGGAAGCCCATTGCGACTGGCGCATCTATTGTTCGATGTACAACGATGCCACCCAAACGGGCTCTCCGACCGACTCCATCGCTGTCTTCATCAAGGAGCGCGGCACAGGAAGCGGTTGTCCGCTTTACACCGACACCGTGCGTGTCAACTTCATGACGCGCACCATCCCCAACGAACTGGGAGAAGATGCCGAGTCAAAAAAATTCGGCAAGCTCGTCAGCTATTCTGGTGTTAGCAAGAATGAAGCCGACATATTCAGTCCGCTCTATTGCATGCCAAACAAGGTGGCCGTCAGCAACAACGTGGAGGGCCTCACCACGGCGCTCCAATATATGCACATCGGAGACCGTTGGCAGGTGTACATCCCGAGCGAGTTGGGCAACGGTGTGAACGGCCTTACAAACATTCCAGCCTATTCCACATTGATCTACGACATCCAGTTGAAAGCCTATTATCGCGTTGGTACAACAGTGCCAAACTGGCGTTGACGTCTCGCCAGTCGGCGACGTAAGATGTGGGCACTTCCGAGTGTTTTGAACGGAGGGATACACTGGAAATGGAAGGCCAGTCAGTATGTATATTATAATAGGTGCTGATTTCATCGATCATCATACATCTAAATAAAAAGCGCAGACCAACGGACAAATCATGCGAAGTTGGCTTGCGCTTTTATTTTTCCTCCGAAGAGTCAGTCGGTATTCCGAAAAAATCGCTATCTTTGCAAACGAATAGCGCCTGTGGCGAAATTGGTAGACGCGCCAGACTTAGGATCTGGTGTTTTACGACGTGTAGGTTCGAGTCCTATCAGGCGCACGAATAAATCCTAACTGCTTAAATATGAGCAGTTAGGATTTATTTTGTTTATGATAATCCAGCAAATTTCGCCGCAAAATCGTTTCGGTTTTCCGAGTTCTATTTGCCGTTCTTCGTTTTACCGCGATTGCTAAATCGTGGTAAAACATTCGTCGCGGTAAAAACCTATAGTTAAGTCCTACACAGCAAACAGCCGCAGACGCTTCTTTCCCCTGCTGCCTTACCACAATATAACAATATTTTGCAGCCTGCATCTCGAATTATTTCATACATTTGCAGAACAGATTTCACTCCTTAAAAAATATCAACATGAACAACATTCCATTAGTATTTTGGCTCATTCCGATAGCCAGCGTTGTGGCATTGGGAATGGCGTGGTTCTTCTTCCGCTCAATGATGCGGGAGGAAGAAGGAACAGAAAGAATGAAGGAGATTGCGGCCCACGTGAGAAAGGGCGCTATGGCTTACCTGAAGCAGCAATACAAGGTCGTGACCATCGTTTTTGTTGTGCTCGCCATAGTCTTCGCCTTCATGGCCTACGTTCTGAAAGTGCAGAATCCGTGGGTGCCTTTTGCCTTCCTCACTGGCGGTCTCTTTTCCGGTCTGGCGGGCTTCTTCGGGATGAAAACAGCCACTTACGCTTCGGCACGCACTGCCAACGGCGCGCGTTCCGGCCTCGATAAAGGCTTGAAGATTGCCTTCCGCAGCGGTGCGGTGATGGGCCTCGTTGTCGTTGGCCTCGGATTGCTCGACATCGCTATATGGTTTATTGTTCTTAACGCCGTGTATGCAGGAGAGGGAACAGCCCTCGTCACCATCACCACCACCATGCTCACCTTCGGTATGGGCGCATCCACGCAGGCGCTCTTCGCCCGTGTTGGTGGCGGCATCTACACCAAGGCCGCCGATGTGGGGGCCGACCTCGTTGGAAAAGTGGAGGCAAACATTCCTGAAGACGACCCTCGCAATCCCGCCACCATTGCCGACAACGTGGGCGACAACGTCGGTGACGTTGCTGGAATGGGTGCCGACCTCTATGAGAGCTATTGCGGTTCCATCCTGTCGACGGCCGCTTTGGGGGCCACGGCCTTTGCCCTGAACGGCGACATGCAGCTTCGCGCCGTCATTGCTCCGATGATTATTGCTGCCATCGGCATCTTCCTTTCTCTCATTGGCATCTATCTGGTGCGCACGAAGGAAGGGGCAACCATGAAAGACCTGCTTCGCTCGCTGGCGCTTGGCACAAACGTCAGTGCCGCGCTCATTGCCGTCGCCACCTTCGTCATCCTCTATCTGCTGGGCATTGAAAACTGGCTCGGACTGTCCTTCTCCGTCATCAGCGGTCTCGCCGCGGGCGTCATCATTGGACAGGCAACGGAATACTATACGTCGCAGAGCTACAAGCCGACGAAGAAAATTGCCGAGGCCTCGCAAACCGGTCCTGCAACCGTTATCATCAAAGGCATCGGAACCGGCATGATTTCAACGATGATACCAGTGGTGACCATCTCCGTTGCCATCATGCTCAGCTATCTCTGTGCCAACGGTTTCGATATGTCGCTCTCTGCAAAGTCCATCAGTACGGGACTTTACGGCATCGGCATTGCTGCCGTCGGCATGCTCTCAACCCTCGGCATCACCCTTGCCACTGACGCCTACGGCCCCATCGCCGACAACGCTGGCGGCAACGCGGAGATGAGCGGACTTGGCGAAGAAGTGCGTGAGCGCACCGATGCCCTCGACGCTTTGGGCAACACCACTGCCGCCACGGGTAAAGGCTTTGCCATCGGTTCTGCCGCGCTGACGGCCCTCGCCCTCCTCGCTTCTTATATCGAGGAAATCAAGGTGGCCATGGTGCGTGCCGTTGAAAATGGCAAACAATATGTTGACGCTGCCGGAAACGTTTTCAACCCGACAGATGCCACCACGATCGACTTCATCAATTTCTTCCAGGTGAACCTCATCAATCCGAAGGTGCTCGTTGGTGCCTTCATCGGCGCGATGGCGGCCTTCCTTTTCTGCGGCCTCACGATGGGCGCCGTTGGGCGTGCCGCAGAATCAATGGTTCAGGAAGTGCGTCGGCAGTTTCGTGAAATCAAGGGCATACTTGAAGGCAAGGCAACCCCCGACTACGGCAGCTGTGTGGAGATAAGCACGCGCAGTGCCCAGCGTGAGATGATCATCCCGTCGCTGCTCGCCATCGTCATCCCAATCGTTGTCGGCCTCGTTCTCGGAGTGGCAGGCGTTCTCGGACTTCTCACTGGCGGACTTGCTGCCGGCTTCACGCTTGCCGTTTTCATGTCTAATTCCGGTGGCGCATGGGACAATGCCAAAAAATTGATTGAAGAAGGCAACTTCGGCGGCAAAGGCAGTGAAAACCACAAGGCCACCGTTGTTGGCGACACGGTTGGCGACCCGTTTAAAGACACGTCTGGTCCGTCGCTCAACATCTTGATTAAACTGATGTCGATGGTGAGCATCGTCATGGCTGGTCTGACAATTGCATTCCTTTGAGAAATATCTTCAAGAAAAAACAAGCCTAATACTTGTCAGCGCCTCTGGGATGTGAGACGACCGCCTCTGGGACGTGAGACAAACGCCTCTGGGATGTGAGACGACCGCCTCTGGGACGTGAGACGACCGTCTCTGGGGCGGCGTTCGCCGACAGACTGCTTTTCTGAAATGCCACGCCGCGTTCAAGCCTCAAATATCATTGGGATGTGTTTCAGAAAGCGGGGTCAGTTGCCCGTTCCTCCAAGCCACCCAAATGCTTGATGGAGATAAAACAAAAAAACTCGTTGCAGAGCCCAAGAGCATCTGCAACGAGTTTTTTTAAAACGAGTTTTTTTATTTGTCTTCACCTTCAGGCACCTTCCATCCCGCAGCCTTGGCAATGCGGTAAGGAATCTGCGTGTTGTCAATCTTTCCGGCGAAAGCCTCAGAGCCGACACCGATGGCGAAGACGGGGACGTAGCCGTTAGAGTGGCCGCCGCTCTGCCAGCCAATCAAGGCACATTCGGCGAGAGTGCGGCGGGCAGCGTCGCTGATGCCACTCAGCGTGCTGTAAAGATTCTTCGAGTTGGCCGATTTGCCGTTGATGTAAGCCTCGAAAGCACGCTTCATGCGGTCGGTCTGGTGGTCAGAGAGCTTCACGCCTCCCCAGAATCCCCAGTTCTCCTTCAGGTCGCGCTGCATGCGTCCCCAAGTCAGCTTGTTGCCCAACTTCTTGTGCAGGCGGTCGAGATAGCGAGTGTATTCTTCAGCACTCATCTTCTGGAACTTCAGCAGGTCGGTGTGGAGCTCATAGGCACCGCGTCCCAAGACGATGCCGCCCGTCTCGTGGTCGGCCGTGATGACGATGAGCGTTTCGTCGGGGTGCTGCTGATAAAATTCATAGGCCACCTTCACCGCGTTGTCCAAATCAATCGTTTCGAGGAAAGCCGTCGCCGCGTCGTTGGCGTGGCAGGCATAGTCAATCTTTCCGCCCTCAATCATCAGGAAGAAACCGTCTTTCTCCTTCTGCTTCTGCGTGAGGAACGAGATGCTAGCACGCGTGATGTCTTGCAGCGTCAAGTCGCCCGGCTTGCGGTCGATGGCGTAAGGCAAACACGTGCGGTCGTTGTTGCTTGGGGCAGAAGGCTGCAGGAGGATGAACTTCTTTGCCTGCTTGCTTGTCTTCTGGAATTGCTTGTAGCTGCGGGCAATGGTGTATCCCGCCTGCTCGCAGCGCTCAAACAATGTTCCCGTAGCCGTGGAATCTTTTTTGTTTTCTGGTATGCGGAAATCAGAGCCGGCATAAAAGTCAAAGTCGGCCTTGATGAGGTCCTTGCCGATTTCGTAATATAAGTCGCGCTTGGGCTGGTGGGCATAAAAAGCGGCCGGCGTGGCATGGTCAACAGAAACGTTTGTTGAGATGCCCACGGCAGCTCCGCTCTGCTGGGCCCATACGGCCACGCTCGTGACAGGCGTCTGCAGGTCGGCCAGCATGCCGAGCGCACTGTTTTTCGTTTTGCGTCCCGTGGACAGCGCCGTGCCAGCGGCGGCAGAGTCCGTCACGCCGTTGGTGGCAGAAAAAGTGGTGACGAGGCCCACGGCCGGAAATTGCGTAAAGAGCAGCGGTTCAACGCCGATGCGTCCCTGCAAGGCCGCAAGATACGTTTCGGTGCCGTTCACTTGGTTGACACCCATACCATCGCCAATGAAGTAGAACACATATTTGGCCCTACCCTCGGCAAAAGAGGTGATGGCGATCAAAAAGAGCATCGCCAAACTCAGAAAACCTTTTTTCATGTTATAGTATTATAGTAGTTGTGATTAAGTAATGAACTCCGTTTGGAAGCGTAGCCCACGTGAAAAAGCGGTACGCCCCTACAAAAGTACATAAATATTCAGTGCAACAGGCGGCCGTGTGGCCGAAAAAATCCAGTGGTCGAGAAAATTTCGTTGACAGAGGTGGCCACGCCTTCCCCTTGATAGCCTTCATGTTGCCCAGAAAGAGGGCCTCCGTTGTTCTCTTCTGTTGTCATTATGGCTTTTTGACATTATTTATACAGAGAAACGCTACTGCAATCCAAATTAAATTGCGAAATTTGCATGGAGAGCAATAGGCATGAATCGGTTCGGGCTACTTCGTTATAGCGTAGTCCGCCATTCGTGTGCCGCTTGCTCCTTCTATGTAAAACAAATCTTTTTACAAATATATGAAGAAAAAAAATTACTTAACATCAGCACTCCTCGTTGGTGGTCTCCTCGCTGGAAGCCTCACGGCTGGAGCAACGGTACGTACCGTTAAGCTGAACACCTCAAAACCCGTCGGGACTGAGATCACGCTTCAGGTGAACCGCACCTATGCTGGTGTCACCGTTGACTGGGGAGACGGTCAAGTGGAAACCTACAAGGCCGAATCTGGCGAAGTGATTCAAATCACGGGCACGGTGAAGGGCTCTTTCATCACCATCTCCGGCAACGAAGCTTGGGACATGCTCGCTTGCCCAAATTGCGGTGTGGAAATCATCGACCTCACCAATGCCAAGGACATGCGTTCGCTCTTCTTGCAAAACAACGACCTCATGACTGTGCCTTTGCAGGGCATGACGAAGTTGGTTGACTTCGATGCCAGCAACAACAAGCTGAACAAGATCGAATTTACGCAGTCGAGCTATCCTGAAAAGGACCTCTTGAGCATTGAAAACTTCAATGTGGCCAACAACCAGCTCTCTGGTTCCTTCGTCATCCGCGCAAACACGCTGCGCTCTCTCGACGTGAGCAACAACGAATTTACGGCGGTTTACACCTCAAGCAACCCTTCGCTCGACTATCTCGACGTGAGCCACAACCAGTTGAAGACTCTCTCTTTGGCTGGCAACCCGCAGCTCTCTACGCTCATCTGCAACGACAACGCTCTGACCAACATCATTTGGCCAGCTGGCATCACGACGATGCAGCAGCTCATCTGCGACAACAACTCGTTGAGCACAACTTTCAATTTGGCCAACTGTAACAAGTTGAGCGATGTTTCAATCGCCAACAACAAAATCAGCTCAATCTATTTGTCGGGTAGCTCAAAGACCAACAGCTTGAACGTGTCAAACAATCAGCTCGGTCTCGGTGCGCTGCCTTTGCGTGCCGTGCGTCCAACGCAGCTCTCGTTTAATCCGCAGGCTCCCGTTGATATTTCAGGCTATGCCAACGTGAAGAAAAAAGACGGCGTGCCTTACATGCCGGTGGTTGAATGGGCCAAACGCCGCGAAAACGGCATTGATTTGACCGAATTGCGCAACATTGGTGTGACGTCAACCAGCACGGGTACGACGGAAGGTGTTGTTACTTGGTATGCCATCGAAAACGGCGAAGAGAAGGAACTCACGCCGGGACGTACATCTGCAGCCATGAACGACTACTTCGCACAGGGTGCTAAATATAATTTCTTCACCCCGCACGCCAAAGTGTTTGCACGCATCGTGGCCAACTCGGTATATAAAGACGACAACATCAGCATCAACACCAGCGTAATCGCCGTGGGCGAAGACATGACCACTGGCATCGGCCAGGTAGTCAACGAAAACGGCACGCTCCAGATTGCCACTTCACGCGGCAACCTCACCCTCCAGAGCGAACGCGCCATCAGCGTAACGGTTCGTGCGCTCAACGGCAAGACGGTATGGGCCGGAACGGTCAATGGCGTTGAAACCATTTCGCTCCAGTCTGGCGTTTACATCGTGAACGGACAGAAAGTGGTGCTCTGATAAGCGCTCATAGATTTCGATAGCTTTAAACCAACGACAGCACTCGTCTTCTGTGCGCTGTCTGATTTATTCCAAAAAACATCAAACGATGAATATTTTCAAAAACTTATTATATGGCTCCTTGGTGATGGCTTCTCTCACGACAGTGCCTGCTTTTGCGCAGAACACACTGCCTGAAGGTTCTCTCAAGATGATTGTAACGCCACACAACCAGAGCATCAATAGTTACGAGCGTACGCTCTGCCTCAACATCAAGGCCAACGTGAAATACACGGTGAGCAGCGACCAGAGCTGGGTGAAGGTGCGCAAAGGTTCCGACAATTCGGTTTACGTTCACGTAGATCAAAACTACGCTATGGAGGCTCGTTCGGCCAACGTAGAATTTGTGAGCAACGACGGCAAAATTTCGCAGACACTCGTCGTGACGCAGGCTGCCGATGGTTCGGCTGCCGAACTCCCGACAGACATCCGCATTTATCCGTCTTCGGCAACAGACAACACGCATGCTAATTCGGGCAGCGACGGCGGTGTGGCATACACTTATGACAACGATTTGTCAACGCTCTACCACTCGGCTTACAGCCCAAGTAAGTTTGTCGTGTCGCAGACCAATCCAGCGATTCTGACCTACAACTTCAAGAATGTCAGCAACATCGACTACATGACCTACGTTCCGCGTCAGAGTGGCACCAATGGTAACTTCGGTAACTTCAGCGTTTACTATAAGCTTCAGGGCGACACTGAATATAAGCACTTCGGCGATTTCAACAACAACGGAAGCAACAACGAATACACCGTTAAGTTTAACGGGGCCCTCGTTAACCCAATTTCTGTTCAGGTCCGTGTTTACGACGGTACGCTGGGCTACGCTTCTTGTGCTGAAATGAAGTTCATGCAGGACGGCGGCGCTACAACGGCCTTTGATATCTTCGCCGACAACCTCCTTACTTCTTTGAAGAAGGACGTGACCCTCGACCAAATCGAAGCCATTTCGAATCCGTTCGTGAAGGGCCTCGCTCTGAAACTTTATGACGGTTCTTACGACAAGAAATACCGTGTGGCAGAATTCCCTTGCTTGCTCAGCGTTCAGGCGTTGGCTGCAAAATGGAATGTCGATGGTAAATACTACGACCAGATGGCTGGCGTGACGGGTATCAGCTTCGCTCCGGGCACTTATGCCATTGCTTGCGAAATGCCAGAAGGCCGCACGGCTAAGTTGAAGATCGTTTCTTGGTACAACGGCAAGAAAGGCGACAGCTTCGATGGTGGTAATCCGCAAACGGCTACCTTCACCCTCAAAAACGGCCTGAACGTTATCGAATACCAGCCGACGAAGATGGGCTTGACCTATTATGGCGCTTGGGATGATGCTTTCAACGGTCTCGGCTACATCGTTTATGACGATGACACGGATCCAGACGCTGTTGCTCCGTTGAAGGTTCACTTCATCAACGCTGTTGTCAATGGTTACCTCTCAGAAGACCTCACCAATGAGGAGATGCACGAGCTGACTGGTAATGCCAAGAACTCTCACATGGACGTTGTTTCGAAGAAGGTTCACGCCGTTTGGTCTTCCAAGGGCTTGCACAGCTTCTGTAAGTCAACCACTGGCGGCCTCGGCTATAAGCAGTACATGAACGTGCTCGACTCTCTGATCGTTTGGGAACACGACGTGCTCGGCTTCACGAAGTACAACCTCGTTCCGAAGAACCGCACCTTCGCTTATGTCAACTATACTTACTACATGTTCCAGGGCGGCCTTGGCGTATCCTTCCACGTTGACCAGGAAAGCCGTGTGCTCAACTGCAACACGTTGATCAACCGCGATGACGACGCCATCTGGGGCCTTAGCCACGAGTGGGGACACCAGCATCAGCTCCACCCATACTTCTGCTGGACTGGTACGACGGAAGTTACCAACAACGTGAACTCTTACTACAATGTCATGAAGATGGGCTACCGCACCAGCGATAAAATCGATGCGTGGAAGCCTGCACGTAAGCACTTCATTGACGACAACCTCTCTGGCGTGACAATTGCCAGCGATGCCCGTAAGAAGGCTTACGATAATGTTGGCGGTTTGAGCTGGAACGCTGACTACTATGCTTTGGGTCAGGAAATGAAGGACAACACCATTGTCAAGCAGTCTGAAAACCTCGTGAAGGGCTTGAGCATCCACGAAGTGGGCGTTGGTGAAACGCTTTGCCCGTATATCATGTTGAACAACTACTTCACGGTGGTTAAGAACATGCCAGACTTCACGCCTGATATGTATGAGGCACTCCGTCAGACCGACAAAGACGGCGGTTCTAACATTGAAAAGAAAGACGGCGTCGACAAGTACGAACTCGTTGCCTCTGCTCAGAACAACGATAAGAACAACGGTTTGGCTCGCTTGAAGGCTGCATATCCAAACTCAATTTGGACGAAGTACATCACTGCTGGCCACACTTCACGCAACACCAACTCTATGCCGTTCGTGCTCAACTACATCCGCAAGGCAAGCCGCCTCTCTGGCTACAACCTCTTCCCGTTCTTCGAACGTTGGGGTTTCCTCCGTCAGGTTGCCATGTACATCGGCGACTACGGCAACGGATGGTGCGTCTTCCCGAAGGCTGCCTACGACGAGTTTAAGGCCGATATGGACGAACTCGTAGAGAAGGGCGTTCTGAAGGAAATGCCAGAAGGTATGGTTGAAGAAATCTCCAACACGGCAGATCGCTTCATGCCAAAACCTGTATTCCCCAACTGATAGCAATTCTTGCTGAACAATAATAAAAACCGGGAGATTCCTCGCAAAGGGGAATCGCCCGGTTTTTTGTAATGGTGAAAGAATAAGTTGAGCAATTTTGACCTGTATTTTTGTTGGTGTTTTCTCGCGTGGCTGGCCATTTGATAAACCATTCATTCCGACCATCCGACAAGTTTTTTGTAAATTTGCAGAAAACGTCAAACATCAGCCTATGCTCATCACCTATACCTTCTTCCAGCATGCCTTGCTCGGCAGCCTTTTGGCCTGTTTGCTCTGCGCTATGGTCGGCACCTATGTCGTGACGCGCCGCATGGTCATCATGGGCGGTGGCATGGCCCATGCCTCCTTGGGCGGTGTTGGCTTGGGCGCCTATTTCGGTTTCTCGCCCCTTGTCGGCGCCGCTGTCTTCGCCCTTCTCTCCGGTTTGGGCATTGGGGCGCTTTCCAGCAAGAAGCGCGTGCGGGAAGATTCCGCCATCGCCCTGCTCTGGACGCTCGGCATGAGCATCGGCATCCTGTTTTCCTATCTCACGCCGGGCTTCATGACCGACCTCCCCGCCTACCTCTTTGGCGATGTGCTCTCCATCACGCAGAGCGACCTCTGGCTGATGGGCATGCTGACCGCCCTCACCTTCCTCTTCTTCAACCGTTGCCTCGACGCCATCATCCTCGTTGCCTACGACCGCGATTTCGCCCGCACGCAGCGTCTTCCCGTCCGCACGCTCGAAACCGTCATGACGGCCCTCATGGCGCTCACCATCGTGGGCTGCCTCCACATGGTCGGCATCGTGCTCGTCGTGTCGCTCCTCTCCGTTCCGCAGATGACGGCGGCCCTCTTTGCCCGCACCTTCCGCGGCATCCTTCTCCTCTCTGCTCTCATCGGCTATGCCGGCTGTTTGGGCGGCCTTTGGCTCTCCTATGCCGCCAATGTGCCGAGCGGAGCCGCCATCATCCTCTGTGCCATCGCCATTTACTTCCAGGCAAGAGCAATAAAGTGGCTGCAGAAGCGTTTTAATAGGTAATGGCATATATTATAAGAATATTTTTGACCACCTACTTAACATCGGACCCCCTCCCTCCATCCCTTACAAGACAAGCATTATATTTTGTGAAACATAGTTCCAGACATATCCTGTTCGGCATCTTGGCAACAGTTCTGCCTCTGCTTCTCCTGACCTCGTGTTCATCCAAGAAGAACACGGGGGCAACGCGTTTTTGGCAGTCGTTCAACACGCGCTTCAATGTCTATTTCAACGGCAGCGAGGCTTATAAGGCAGGACTCGAAGAAAAGGAAAAAGGAAACAAGGACAACTACACCGAGACCTTGCCGCTTTTCCCCGTTGGCAACGAGAAGTCGAAGACGCTCGGCAAGAGCAATTTCGAAACGGCAATCACCAAATGCCAAAAGGCCATCCAGCTCCACAGCATCAAGCGCCGCCCCATCGTGAAGGGCAACAAGCGCAAGTCGCCGAAGATGAAGGCCTATCTGAGCCGCAAGGAGTTCAACCCATTTTTGAAGAATGCCTGGCTACTGATGGGCAAGGCGCAGTTCCAGAAAGGAGACTTCCTGGAGGCCGCAGCCACCTTCTCATACATCGCTCGCCAGTATGCCGCCGAACCGCTGGTGGCTGCCGAAGCCCGCATTTGGCTGGCTCGCTGCTACACGCAAGAAGACTGGTTTTACGATGCCGAAGACGCCCTCAAAAGGGCAGGACGTGACTCGCTGACGGCGCGTCTGCAGCGCGAGCAGACGGTGAGCATGGCCAACCTCCTGCTCAAACAAGGCCGCCTTGAAGAGGCGTTGCCCTATCTGCGGCAAACGGCACGCTGGGAACGCAGAAAAGCGCAGCGGGCCCGTCTTTATTTCTTGCTCGCCCAGGTGGAGACGTCGCTCGGGCATGCCCAGACGGCCTATAAGGCATACGGAAAATGCCTGCGCCAGTCGCCGCCCTACGAAACGGCCTTCAACGCCCGCATCCGTCAAACGGAGGTGGTGGCCACGGGGCGCAACGCGCAGAAAATGCTTAAACGTCTGCGCCGCATGGCACGCTCGGCAAACAATGCGGAATATCTCGACCAGGTCTATTATGCCATCGGAAATATCCATCTCGCAGCCGCCGACACGGCCAACGCTGTGAAAGCCTACGAAACGGGGCGAACGAAGGCCAAGCGTGCTGGCGTGGAGAAAGGCGTGTTGCTGCTGAAACTCGGCAGCGTTTATTGGGACTTGGGGGCTTACGACAAGGCACAGACATGTTATGCCGAAGCCATCGGTCTCATCGACAAGACCTATCCAGGATATGAAGACATCACGCGCCGCTCAACGGTGCTCGACGAACTGGTGCCGTACACCTCGGCCGTGCATCTCCAAGACAGTCTACTCTTGCTGAGCACCATGCCCGAAGCGCAACGCAACGAGGCCATCGACCGCGTCATCAAAGACCTCAAACACCGCGAGGAACTTGAGCGACGCAGCAAGGCCGACTCCATTGCGGAGGCTCGTCGCAGCGAAAACGGCGGGAATGTTGGTGGCGGAAATGCCGGCGGCAACCGTAACAACAATTCGCAACAGCCCAACAGCCAGAATGCGCAGACGTGGTATTTCTACAACCCGACGATGGTCAACCAAGGCAAACTGGATTTCCAGAAGCGTTGGGGACGGCGTAAGAACGAAGACAACTGGCGCCGCTCAAACCGCACGGTTTTGGCCACGGCGGAGTCGGACGAATATGACTATGCCGCCGACGATTCCATCAGCAACGCCAACGCTTCTGCCGAGGCCGCAGATTCCACGGCAGACACGGCGGCCGCTGACTCCATTGCCGAAGACCCACACACGCGCGAGTTCTATCTGAAGCAGATTCCTTTCACGCCAGAGGCGAAGACGGCTTGCCACGACATCATACAAGACGGCCTCTACAACGCTGGTCTCATTGAGAAAGACAAACTGGAGGACTTCCCCCTGGCCGCAAAGACCCTGAAGCGGCTGCAACGCGAATATCCCGAGTTTGAAAAAATGGCCGATGTCTATTATCAGCTCTTCCTGCTCTATTCGCGTTGGAACAAGCCAGCGGAGGCCGATGCTTATCGGGCGCTCATGGCGCAGCAATATCCCGACGACGCGATGACGCGGCTCATCAACGACCCCGACTTCGAGCGCAACGCGCGTTTCGGAAAGGCCATTGAAGACTCGCTCTACACGGCCACTTATGAAGCCTATCGCCAGCACCAAACCGATGTGGTGGCGCGAAACTTTGCGCTCTCCACCAACAAATTCCCCAACGGTGCCAACCGTCCGAAGTTCATCTTCGTGCATGCCCTCAGCCAAATTGGACATGCCGACAACAAAGACATCATGGCCGAGTTGCGTGAACTCGTGAGCAAATACCCCGACAGCGACGTGAGCGAAATGGCCGGTTTGTTGGTGAAGGGCCTTGAGAGCGGCCGCCTGCTGACGGGCGACGGCACAGGTCTCGGTTCGCTTTGGTCACACCGCAGTGCGGAAGCCAATGCCGCCGTTGATGAAGCGGGGCGTCGCAAGAAACTGACGACCGACAAAGACGTCCCCTTCATCTGCATCGTGGCCTACCCAACAGGCAGTTTGCCCGACGGACAAGTGCTCTACGACCTGGCGCATTTCAACTTCACGGGTTTCAAGGTGCGTAATTTCGACATCGCCCAAGTGCGCGATCCGCAAATCACCCAGTTGCGCGTGGCGGGTTTCAACTCCTTCGCCGAGGCACACCTCTATGCGCAACAGCTCTTTGCCGATGCCCGCTTTGCTGCCGACATGAAGAAAGCCCGCCTCGTCATCATCTCAGCAAGCAATGCCGAACTGCTCGGAACGACCTACAGTTTCGACGACTATCAGAAGTTCTACGACCAGCACTTCGCACCGCTGAAACTCGCGCCGCAGCTTCCGCTTGACCTCCAGGAAGGCCCAGTGGAACAGCACTACGAAGACGAATACACGCCGGAGGAACTCGAACAGATGAACGGCAAGAAAACCGACACTGACGACTCTGACGATGACGGCGAATGGTATTCGCCGTTGTGAGAGATATGACAATCGTGGAAAAATACTATTGAGAGAGAAGAAGCAATGGCGCATAATCTGTGTGCCGTTGCTTCTTCTCTTTTATGCTTTTTGAGGGGGTTGAGGTCGGTGGATAGTGCCAGCGAATTGATACCGCGTGTATCAGAATCCTCATTTCTTAATAAGCCGTCATAAAAACAGTCGTGCGATACCAATTAAGCGTGTTGGGTAAGACTCAGGGAAATTGTTTTGACGATAAAGAAATGGACAGAGTCCTTTTTTTTTGAATGTTCTAAAAAAGATTTCCCCAATTAGTTGCATAATTCAAAATTACTCTTTACCTTTGCCCTCGAATCCGTCAGTTCGAAAGAATTGGTGGGTTTGGGACATATCGATAAAATAGGCGTTTTATGCGTTAGTCTTCAGTTATCAAACTTCGCACATTTGACTAATTACTCAGAAGATTATAGCAACAGACGTCACGTCGGGTGTATTCCCTGTTTGCGCAGCCCTAAGTGTATCCTTACATTTGGGGAGATGCGCAAACAACAAGATATACACATTCAGACGTGGGCTAACTGTGCTGTATTATCTTGAGTAAGAGCAATGCGAAGGCTTGATAACTAGATAACAACGGATAGCCCACGTCTTTTTTATGCCTATATGGCAATAATTATGGGAAAGCAGGACTCCCATCCTCTGATTGATTTTGTCAACAGAACTTATTCGATTCTAATCCCTAATTAATTTTCAATCCTCCTTCATAGAAACGTTGTATGCTCTCGTCGTCTTTTCAGGCGAGGAGCCTCTATCATAGAACTCACATTTTATTAACCAATAAATTATTAATTATGAGATTGTTAAAATACTTATTTTGTCTCGTTCTGTTTACGGGAATTACGATGCCATTGCTCAGTTCTTGCAGTGATGACGATGAAAATAGTTCGGCCATTGAAGGTTATTGGGTTACGGGCTTGGAAGGTGAAGGTACGCCAGAGATGATTCTTTTTAAAGGGGGGAAGTTTGTCGCTTTGTCATTCGACAGAGGCGAGAATGTAACTGCTCAGAAGATGAAGGAGTGGGTGGATGAAGCATTTGAGACCCACAAAATAACTCATTTAGGCTCTCTGTCTGATAAGTATATGATGGACTATGGTACTTATTCATTGAATGGTGATAACCTCGTACTTAAGTATTCGGATGAAGATGGTGATGATGTTGTTGAGCGTGATAAGGTTTCCTTCAAGGAAAATGTCATGGTGATTACTTGGCTGCCTGATTCTTCGGATGATGATGAAGAAGAGGACAGTACTGTTTACTATCGTTATACCGGAGAATGAAAGGCGTATGAGAAATAAAATATGGCTTTTGGCTTTAGCTTTATCGGTGTCCGGTGTGGCGTGTGCTCAGACAGTTGATTATTCAGTGGTATCTGTACCGGAAGAAACTGGGGCTGATTTTATGAAGATTACAAAATCAAGTGATTATGTCTGTATGCCAGAGGTTAAACGCTTTGGCAGTAAAATCAGTTGGCTCACGAATCGTATTATAGACATTTCCAAGGACGGTAACTCCGTTGCTTTCCTCTCATTTCGCAATGATAAGACAAATATTTTTATCAAAGATTTGGCACTTCAGGGAAGTTCACGTCAACGTACGAATCGCAGCAGAGTCCTTGATTTTTCCTATTCGCCAGACGGAAAGAAAATCTGTTTCAGCGAAACCTTGGGGAAGAACAATCAAGTCTTTCTTACAGACGCAGAAAAAGGATACGTTTGCCGTCAAGTGACGTCTGGCAATTCTGATTTTTCGCCAATTTATTCAATGTCTATGAAACAAATATTTTTCACCAGACTTGAGGTGAAAAGTTCGAGTATTTGGGCGTATGATGTGGCGAATAATTTTGTCTCAAGTTATGCAGCGGGCTTAAATCCTTATCCTTTGAAAGATGAGAGTGCGTTTATCTGCGCTCGCTTTAATCCTGAGGGACGAGGGGAGATATGGAAAATCAATTATCAGACAGGTCAAGAAGATTGCATTGTTTCCGATCCAGTACATTCTTACACATCACCAGTGGTCTCTCCAGATGGAAAATGGATTCTGTTTGTTGGTGATGGTCATCTATCAAATGGTAATAAAACGTATATGAATACGGACATCTTTGTGTGTCGGATAGATGGAACAGATTTTGCGCAGCTCACTTACCATGCTGCTGATGATATCTGTCCTGTGTGGAGCATTGATGGGAAATATGTGTATTTCATTTCTCAGCGAGGCGATGCCGATGGCACCGCAAACATTTGGCGAATGAAGTTTCTTTATTATAAATAAAATCAATCATTTATGAAAAATTTAAAGTCTATTCTAACAATGGGTTTGCTCTTTGTGAGCACAGCAGGTTTTGCACAGTTTGCGAACAATGGTGGCCACTCAAGAGGCGGTTCGGTGCTTACCAAAAACACGGACGGTTATTCACGCATCTATTTTGGTTATAACCCAACAAGCGTTTCTTATGATGGTAAAACTGATGATAGTGATGTGGAGGATTTCACCCTCAACGGCATCACGTTTGGCTATACGAAAGGCATTAGTCTGAGTCAGAATATGCCACTCTTCTTGGAAACAGGTGCTCGTTTCACCTATGGATTCAAGAGCCAAACGACTTCTAGTGAGGATGAGGAGCATGATGAGACAGTAGATACTAAAGCCATGAATATCGTAGTTCCTGTTAATTTGTCCTACAAGTTTTCTTTTTCAGAAAGCGACTTCTCGGTGTCGCCTTTCGTTGGTGTAACTTTAAAGGGTAATGTCCTTGGTAAACAGACATGGAGCGATGACGATGAAGAAGTTGACTATGACTTTTTCGACAAAGAAGACATGGGAGGTAAGGACTATACTTGGAAACGTTTTCAGGTAGGTTGGCAAATTGGTGCCAATGTCGACTATAAATCTTTGTCTGTGGGTATGCACTATGGTTCTGATTTCAGTAAACTGGCAAAGAAAAAAAATTCAAGTAACTGGGCTATAACCCTTGGCTACAGTTTCTAAAAAGAGCATCAGAGATTTGATCTCTAAAGCCGATGTAATACTTGTGTGAAAAGGAGGGCGAGGTGGTTAAACCGACTTCGCTTTCCTTTTTTGCGCTAAAGCGAGCATGGAATTTCAATTGTTTCATCCAGTAAATATGTGTTTTGGCTCATTCTAATCTCCCCACCCATCAACCCCAAGCAAGCGAAAGGACTGGCTTCCATATTCGGAAGTCAGTCCTTTTCGTATGTTTAAAAAAGAGAGCAAGCCAATCCTGTCCCTATACTTTATAGCGAACGCCCTCCCGCGTTCGATCGCGTCTCGTCCCACGTTCGATTGCGTCTCGTCCCACGTTCGGTCGTGCCTCGTCTCGCGTTCGCTAAAAAGTATAGGGACTGCAGGGCCGACGCATTACTTTAGGGTGTTCAAGATAGAATATTGGCAGCCGCGCCCTCGCAGAAGAAAATTGCGCTGGCCCGCATGATCGTCTGTTGCGGCACTAACATTGTAGCTCACTTCGCCGCCAAAGTAAGCTACAGTGCTTCGCCTCAGAGTTCGCCGAATGTTCGCGCTGCGGTTCTTTTTACGGCGTTGGCCCGCATGTAATCGTCTGTTGCGGCGCCAGCATTGTAGCTCACTTTGCTCGCAAAGTGAGGGCCACGATTTTTGCAGCGAATATAGCTAACGCTTTAGGGCATGACTTTGTTGGATTTTTAGCCGTGTTTGGCCGCCACAATATTCGCGCCCCTCACTTTGCGAGCAAAGTGAGCTACAGTGCTTCGCGCCAGACCTTCACCGAATGTTCGCGTTGCGGCTCTTGTTGCGGCGCCGCTGCCCCTGAAAGGGGCTCATATTCTAGGATAGGGGCTTGCCCCTATCTCTCGCCGTAGCTCATCAATTCTCGCTTCTGCCCCTGTAAGGGGCGCATATCGTTGGCGGGGCTTGCCCCGCAATAAGATTCGAGATATGAGCCCCTTTCAAGGGCGCTGTCACCTCTTTACCAACCTTGGTTTTCCTGGATTTTGAACAACCTACTTATTTTTTATGCTTACAAAACATCGTCTTGGTAAAAGACCTTTTGGGGGTTATGCATTGCTGTACGGCCAAAAGATGAGCCCCAACTTTAGTAAGTTGTTTTTTGAGCGTTATTTTTTTGGGCACAAGGGTTACTTTTAAGGAAGTTCCTCATAAAGAGTTATACGACAAACGTTGTACGACAGCATTTGAGTTAATTCCTTATCAATAATCATTAGCGTTGCGCACGACACGAACCAGTGCTTCTTTACACAATGAACAAGATTAAGATTTCCGTATTATTCACGTTGATGGCACTTTGCGGTTGCCTATTTGCAGCTTGTAGTTCGGATGATGATGATGATGTCAACAAGCAGTACGACGGCACCCTCTATGGTGAATGGCTTGGCACATCAGGCTATTACTACAAGGACTACTACTATTTCTCCTCCGATGGTACAGGAGAACATGGTTCGTATGATGTTTCTATCGACGAGTCCTCCGTGGACGAAGATTTCAAATGGTACACGGTCAACGGCAAGTATCTCTACATCAACGGAACTAAGTACGAGTATTCCTGTGACGGTTCATCGTTGACGATAACCGGCAGTAAAGGTACGAAGACTTATCGCCCGAAAGATTGACCCTCACGTTTTGCGTCGTTCATCTGCAGAGCGTAAGAAAGAAAGGGTAGCGTGTAGCCACGACCATTTTGGCTCATTCTAACTAATCTTTCCACCCATCAACCCCAAGCGAAAGGACTGGCTTCCACATTCGGAAGTCAGTCCTTTTCGTATGTTCAAAAAATAATGCCGCGAAAATATGATTTTATTTCTGCCCAGGGGTTACTTTTTCCTCCGACGTTCATAAACAGATAAGCAAGTTCTCTGCCGCGCTCGCTCCGCCTTTTCCAGCAAGGGGAAGGGCGGAAAGGACGGGAGAAACGCGTCATACAAAATAATACTTAACACTTTTAAAAAACAAACACATGAAACATTTTTTCTCAAGCGCTCTGCTCCTTCTCGCAGGACTCAGTTTCTCTCAGACGGCTTTGGCCGATGATTCCGTCACTCTTCCAGAGCGTCACGCTTCGGCGCAGTTCTCCTCGTATGATTTCGACCACGTGAAGGAGTCTGGCAGCTATGGAGCCGCGCTCTACATCACTTCCATCGGACAATGGGACAAATTCCATGTCGGTGGCAACTGCAGTTTCGGAGTGAATGCAGGACTTGTGGACGATTGGGGTTGCCAGTTTGAATTTGGCCCCTCTGTGCGCTACGACCTTGGCAACCGTTTCTTTGTGAACCTTCCCATTAATGCCCTGTGTATCGCGACTTACCCCAAGGGCACCACAGGTACTCACACGGAATGGGGCCTCACCGTTACCCCAGCGCTCCACGCTTGGGTCACCCCTAAGTTTGGTGTTTTCGCTGGGCCGAAAATGAGTACAAATTTCAAGAAGGATGCTACTTTCGGCTTTGTGGCCGGCGTCTCCTTCGCGTACTGATGTGTATGCCGAAAACTATGTGATGGCCTCAGCTTCTCCAACAAGCAGTCAAGAACCGTGAAATACACCATCTCGTCGCTCACAAACAAAGTCATGCCCCAGAGCGTTGGTCATGTTCGCTACGTGTTCGTGGCCCTCACTTTGCGAGCAAAGTGAGCTACAATGCTGGCGCTGCAGCAGACGATTGTGCGGGGCCAGTGCTAATCTCCGCTGCGAGGGCGCTACCGCTAACCTTTGATATTTCAATTTTGAACACCCCAGATTTTGGGGCTGCCGATTGGAAATCCAGGGAATGGCAACGGTGCGAATAATGCAGATAAAAAGAGGCAACAGACGCTTCCTTGACGGAAGGCGCTGTTGCCTCTTTGGTTGTTATCTCAAAACAGCTTGGCAGATGTGTGTCAATAGATGCGTTGCAGCATTCCGTGCCAGCCAGTTTCGTGAGAAAGCGGTTTACAAATGATAGCCCCAGTCGTCGAGCGCAAATTTCCAGTTCGTTTCCACGAGGTCGCGCGTGCGCTGGGCATAGTCGTATTTGTTTTTCTTGTATCCCTTCTTCGCCCCGACATATTGCTCGATGGCCGTGCGGGCCTCTTCCCATCCCGGCAGAGAAAGTGTGTCGTAGATTTTCTTCGTCATGCCGAGCGCATCGGCTTCGAAGTCCTCAAAGCGCACCTCGATGAGGTTGCCTTCGGGGATGCACGCCTTGTCGGCCTCATATTTGTGGTAGAGGCGCTCGTAGACGGTGAGGATGTTCTTCTCGATTTGCTCGTCGGAAAACTCCTCCAGCTTCAGCGGCTGGATGGTGTTGGTGAAGAACGAGCGCGTGCTCTCAAACACGGTGTAGGGGTTGCGCATGAGATAGATGAACTTCGCGTTGGGGAACATCTTGACCAGTTCGCGCACGCGGCCCGTGTGGGGCGGGTTCTTCGAGAGGAACTGCGTGCCGCCCGTGTTCCAGAGCGAAATCTTGATGAGCTTCGTAAACGTCTCCTCCCACACCTTCAGTTCCTCAGGCGTGATGTCGTTGAAGAGCATGTATTTGTCGCAATATTCCAACTGGTATTTCGGGAAAAACCAGAAGTTGTAATATGTGTACGGGCACATGTTGGCCAGCGCGAACTCCTCTTCCTGCGGGAGATCAACGGCCAGTTCCATATTGTCGGTTGGGCGCTTGTCGGGCATGAGCCACGACATGTTTTTCTTGAAGAACGGCTGTCCGAACATCATGAGGTGTGGAAACACCGTCTGATAGGTGGTGTTGTAGCCGAAGTGCTTGTCGCACGAGAGCACGTTGTGAACGAACGTTGTTCCCGAGCGCCAGTGTCCGAGGATGAACACGGGGGCGTGCTCCAGCGGTTTGTCGGCCAAACGCTTCTGGTAGCGGCGTTCCTGGATGGGCGCCAGCGTTGAGAGCAGTCGGCACACGGCCTTCGTCAAGCGGTATTTGCCGCGCCATGCGGCGTCAACTTCGCGTCCGTCGGTGAGTGCCTTGAAAGTTTTCCAGTCGGCGCCGACGAGCGTATTGATGGGGAGTTTGTTAAATTCTAATAAGCCCATTTATTCGGTGGTGTTTGGAGTTCGAAGTTCGGTAGGTAATGGTCCATTAATAGCAATGATTTCCATTACAGAAGTGGCAGGCATGGTCTGGCGGCGCAGACCATGATGATGACCAGCACGATGAAGAAAATCCAGGTGCCGATGCCCACCCATAGGGCTGCCTTTGAGAGCTTGCGTGCTTTGTCGTCAAGGCGCTGCATGACGGCGTAGTTGCCTTTCTTCCAGAAGTTGTAGGCACACACGTTGAGCACGATGGCCGTGATGCCGAGTGCCGCACCGCCGAGGAGCGCCACGTATGGGATGGGGATGGTCATGAGCACGAGGCCCGTGATGGCAGCCGTCAGGTGGCAGGGAGGAGCCGGCACGCCGTCGTTGCAGTCGGTTGCGGCAGGGGGCTCTTCGGCAGCTGGATGAATCTGCGTGGCAGGGGCTTCAAAGAAGCTTTTCAGCTCGTCGCAGTCGCCGGCGCGTTTCCAGTCGGCCATGCCTTCCCGCCAAACGAAACTCTGGTCGGTCACGCCGTGTGAAGCAAATTCATGCACGTCGATGGGGCCTTCCTGCTGGTTGGCGGTGTTGATGAAATAATATTTCATGGCAGTGTGTGTTGGAGATGTTAGAAATATCCCTCGCGCTTCTTCTGTTCCATGGAAGCATCCTGGTCGAAGTCAATCACACGCGTGGTGCGTTCGCTCTTCGTGGTCGTCATCATTTCCTCCACGATTTTCTCAATCGTGTCGGCTTCGCTTTCCACGGCGCCCGTCAGCGGCCAGCATCCAAGCGTGCGGAAGCGGATTTTGCGCATCTGTATCTGGTCGCGATATTTTTCCGGCAGGCGGTCGTCATCGGGCATGATGAGCTGTCCATCGATTTCCACACAGGGACGTTCCTTGGCAAAATAGAGCGGCACGATGGGGATGTTCTCAAGTCGGATATACTGCCAGATGTCGAGCTCCGTCCAGTTGGAGAGCGGGAACACGCGGATACTTTCGCCCTTGTGGATGCGTGCGTTATAGATGTCCCAAAGCTCCGGGCGCTGGTTTTTCGGGTCCCACTGGTGAAATTGGTCGCGGAAGGAGAAGATGCGCTCCTTGGCGCGGCTCTTTTCCTCGTCGCGTCGGGCACCGCCGAAGGCCGCGTCGAAATGGTGCTTGTCAAGTCCGTGGAGCAGCGCCTGCGTTTTCATCAGGTCGGTGTGTACCTTCGAGCCGTGCGTAAACGGTCCCACGCCCGCCTTGAAAGCCTCCTCGTTGCTTTCAACGATGAGCTTCCATCCGTGTTCCTTGGCATACCAGTCGCGGAATTGCAGCATCTCCTTGAATTTCCATTTTGAGTCGATGTGCATCAAGGGGAAGGGCGGTTTTCCCGGTGCGAAAGCCTTTTCAGCCAGACGCACCATGACGCTGCTGTCTTTACCGATGCTATAGAGCATCACGGGGTTTTCAAATTCCGCAGCCACTTCGCGGATGATGTAGATGGACTCAGCCTCAAGTTCCTTGAGATGGCTCAAGCTATAGTTTTCAGACATAAGTAGATATACTTGGTTGGGTAAGTGGTCGGAAACAGGTGACGCATGCGCCGCCCATTTCCGTTTTTATTGCTTTTAGGCATTCTGCCGACAGTTGCGTGCCAGCTGGAAGCCCGATATGCAAAGGTACGAAAAAGTTCGGTAAACGCAGGCTTTTGTGGAGGCGAAGCATAGGGGCGCGTTGAAAATAGTGGTCGCTGGTGGTGGTTGCATGCTTGCGTAAGTCCAGTCGTCTTTTTCCTCTCAGAGGTCAGACAAACGGTTTGGCAGCATTTCCACGGACGGACGTTTGGCAGGAAATGTCACGTCCGTTTGAACATTCAGACGCTCCCGTCAGCCCGTCAGGCATATTTCCGTGAAAAGCTGGCAACGACCATGTTTTTCGGCGCATTTCTCTTGGTGGAACGGCTGGAAATCAATAAATTTACGAAGTGACAAAACGACGAGACAGAAGCTTCGTCAGGCAACTTCTCGGCGATGGAAAACCTCATATATCCCAACCCTATAACTTATATAACCTAAAACCCTCCTTATGAAAAAAACTATCTTCATCTTCTGCCTCATGTTTTGGACTTTTGCCGCCGCATCATATTCGCAACGTGCAGCGAGAATAGGTGCGATAGCTGCTTATAAGGCTGTGAAAGCAGCATCGAACTTTAAGCCACCAGTGCGAGTTCCTATAGTGCCACCATCGGTTCCCAGTGTGCCGACACTGGTTATGGAATACGATACCATTGTAAAGAAGGACATCCGCGCCCATTATGACTCTGCCGCTTGCCGCACCGTGTATGACACGGTGGAGCATATAGTGGTCCTCCCAGTTGGCTTCAGGTCTGAAAAAATAGATTCGCTGGCGAAGTATGCCAAGGCAGAAGTGGGCAATGACACATCCAGCGTCCCACCCGCCACCTCGTCCGTCAATCCTCCCAAGGAAAGGAAAACCGTTTCCCTGCTCAAAAACGACATGCCGCCTTGGGGCTGGCTTTTAGTTGCCGTCATCGTTATCCTTGGCGTGTACACTTATATATGTTGTAGAAGCACCAAAGAAGAGAAGGAGGCGCAGCGCAGGCAGGAGGCGGCGCGGAAGCCTGAAGAAAAACGGGAGGACAAAAAGTCGAGCGCAGCACCGGAGACGCAGCCCCGCCGACAGCCGTCGCCGAAAGCCCCGTCTGCCGCAAAAGCCGAAAAGCCCTCCGGCACATTGTATGTCGATTCGAAGGGCGTTGTACGCAAAAAGATAGAGGAGGAGTAAGGAGAGGGAAAAATAACTTGCCCAACTTATACTTTCATCCTTATCAAGGAGAATGTCAGCTAAACAAACAGCAAAGCAATCTTCGTCAGCGAATGGCGTATGAAGGCGAAGAGAAGGCCCATGCCGAGGCTGTTGAGAAGCGTGGCATACCAGGCGTATGCACCGCGGACGGGCGGCAGGATGAGGCGCGGAAGAACAAGCAGGACACCGACGGCAAGGCCTGTGGCCCACCAGGGCAGCAGGCCGGGGGAGATGCAGAACACCACCATGCCGGTGGCAAACACTTGGAAATAAACGGCCGCTTTATAGCGCCAAGGACATCTCTTGTAGATGAACGGCAGAATATCCAATAGGGCGACGAAGGCCGAGATGAGAAAGAAGGGCAGAAGATTGTTTGACATAAAGACAGGTTGGAGAAATGTTTTGAAAATACTTCGCAGGGCTCTTCGGAGAGAGCTTGGGCGATGGGTGTTATATTTTCTTGAACGAAAAGGCATGCGCCAGTAGACGCATGCCTTTTCGTTGTATCTGGGATGAGCCTTTAGTATATTGCTTTCAGCTCACCCCTTATAAATCCTTTATAAATATGTTTCCAATACTTATTTCACGTTGCCCACCTTGACAAGGTATTCGGCAATCTGCACGGCGTTGAGGGCGGCGCCCTTGCGAATCTGGTCGCTGACGATCCAGAAGGTCAGGCCGTTGGGGTTGGCGAGGTCTTTGCGGATGCGGCCCACGTAGACATCGTCTTTTCCTGCGAGGAAGAGCGGCATGGGGTATTCCTTCTTTTCCGGTTCGTCCATGAGCACGAGGCCTTCGCCGTTTTTGACAGCTTCGCGGGCTTCTTCAACGCTGATGGGGCGCTCCGTTTCAATCCAGATGCTCTCTGAGTGTGAACGCAGAGAAGGGACGCGGACACACATGGCCGATGTCTCAACGTCGGAGTGCATGATTTTCTTGGTCTCGTTGTACATCTTCATCTCTTCCTTCGTGTATCCGTTGTCTTGGAACACGTCGATTTGAGGGATGACATTGAAGGCCAGCTGATAGGCGAACTTCTTCACTGTGACAGGTTCTCCAGCGAGCACCTGGCGGTATTGCTCGTAGAGTTCGTCCATGGCAGCCTGTCCAGCACCGCTGGCGGCCTGGTAGGAGCTGACGTGTACGCGCTTGATGTGGCTCAACTTTTCGAAGGCTTTCAGGGCAACCACCATCATGATGGTGGTGCAGTTGGGGTTGGCAATGATGCCGCGGGGACGTGTCAGGGCATCTTCGGCGTTGCATTCAGGCACCACCAAGGGAACGTCTTCGTCCATGCGGAAGGCCGACGAGTTGTCAATCATGACAGCGCCAAACTTGGTGATGTCTTCGGCATATTCCTTCGACACGCCAGCACCAGCTGAGGTGAAGGCGATGTCAACGTCTTTGAAGTCGTCGCCGTGACGGAGCAACTGAACGGTATATTCTTTGCCCTTGAAGGTGTATGTTTTTCCTGCGCTTCGCTGAGAACCGAAGAGCAGCAAGTTGTCGATGGGGAAATCGCGTTCGGCCAATACGCGAAGAAATTCTTGGCCTACGGCACCGCTGGCGCCAACAATTGCTACGTTCATATTATTTTCTAAATGAATGGTTTATTTGGTGCAAAATTACAAAAAACTTATTGAACGCTTGTAGTGTCGCCCGCCTTTTTCTTGCAATTTGAAAGCGTTATGGCTTATTTAGCCGCAAAATGATAGGAAGGTGGCGCGGAAATGGGTTATAGAAGAACGTATGACTCGCGTTGCTTTCGGGGCTTTTAAAATTCCTGTGATAGGGTATTTTTACGGGACTTTCATTAAAATGTAAAACTCGCGTGTCTTTTCGCCCCGTTTTTCGCCCCGTTTTTTAGAGAAAAACATTACCTTTGCCATCTGTATGGACACTATTGAAAAATCTGGAAAAAAACAGGCGGATGCAACGGAAGACTATGAACGTCAGTTGATTCATCGCGGCGTCAAGCCGACGGCAGTCCGCCTCTTGGTGGTTCGCGCCCTTGCTAATGCCGAGTGCGCCCTTTCGCTGACGGATTTGGAGGGGCGTATCGGAACGGTTGACAAGTCGAGCATCTTCCGAACGCTCGCCCTTTTCTTGCAACACCACCTCATCCATGACGTTGAAGATGGCACGGGGCAGGTTAAATATGCCCTCTGTGCTGAACGTTGCCATTGTGGAGAGGATGTCCATGCCGGACTGACCGACCTGCACACGCATTTTTATTGCGAGAAATGCCACCGCACCTTCTGTCTCCGCGGTCTGCCCGTTCCGCAAGTGGAGCTTCCAGAAGGCTTCCACCTCCATTCGGCCAACTATGTGCTCAAAGGCCTTTGCCCGGAGTGTATGCGGAAGACCCACCATTGTCGTTAGTGTCTATATATTATAATATATGGGGCATGGGTAATTCGCCATCGGGGACAGCAATATTAATTCTTAAACTTCCATGAATACAGAAAATACGGACAAGGAAATCCTGCAATTGCTCAGCCATCTGCCCCCAATCACCTTGGAGGAGATGTCGTCCATCCGGCTGATGAACCGCACCGACACCAAGTTTGTGACCAACATCGCGACGTTGGAGCATCTTTTGGGCATGGCTGAAGGACAATATTACGCGCAGGAAATATGCGGCCACCGCATTAGCCCCTATAAGACGACCTATTGGGATGCCCCCGACAGCCACGAAATGTTTCGTTCGCATCAGTGTGGCCATTCGCCGCGAACGAAGGTGAGGGTGCGCACGTATGTCGACACGCAGCAGACGTTTCTTGAAATCAAACACAAAGACAACCACGGGAAGACGCGAAAGAAGCGTGTGCCAGTGCCATCGCTCGATGCCGTCATCAAAGACGGGGCGGGGGAGGCGTTTCTCGAGGAAGTGTCGGGCTATTCCTTTGCCGACATCAAGCCCACGCTGGGCAACCGCTTCAAGCGCATCACATTGGTCAATTTCGACAAGACAGAGCGCCTGACGATTGATTTCGACCTCTCTTTCTATAATTACGAAACGGGACAGGAATCGGAAATGGACAACGCCGTCATCATCGAGCTCAAGCGCGACGGACGTGTGCATTCGCCCATCCTGCCGATGCTACGGACGCTGCGCATCAAGCCCTCTGGCTTTAGCAAATATTGCATCGGAACGGCGGTGACCAACGACACGCTGCAACGCAACCGCTTTAAGCCACGCTTACGGAAAATCGGGAAAATTATGAACCGCCAGCCCCGTCAGCGATATTAAAAGAATACAGACTATCTACAATACCTCAACCATCAATCTCTACACCCTAATGCACTACCTCGAAAGTTTACTACGTGAGAATATCTGCAACCTCGACGGATTGCTCGAAATGTGTATCCGCTTTTTGTTCAACCTCGCCATCGTGTGGGCCATTGTCCATTTCTTCTATTATCCCAAGGGACGCCGCCGCGATTATTATTTCACCTTCATTCTGCTCTCCATCAGCATCTTCATGTTGATTTACCTGATGGACGGTTCCAACCTGCAAATCGGAGCGGCTTTGGGCTTGTTTGCCGTTTTCGGCATCATTCGTTATCGAACAGAGAGCGTGCCCATCCGTGAGATGACCTACCTCTTCTTCCTCGTTGCCCTTTCTGTGCTCAACGGCACGAAGGCCGACCTCAGCTTGGTGGAACGCCTTGCGGCCAACCTCCTGTTGCTGACAACCGTTTGGGGCGCAGAGAACTATCTGCTCGTGAGTCGCGTTGGATGCAAATTCGTGCGCTACGACAATATAGACCTCATCGTTCCCGAGCGTTATGAAGAACTCAAGGCCGACCTTGAGAAACGTCTCGGACTGAAAATCGTGCGCGTGGAAGTGGGCGCTGTCGACTTCTTGACCGATATGACCATGCTTCGCGTCTATTACGACGACCCCAACAAATCCATCAAATCGGTCGACCGCATTTTCAAGATACCAGCAGATAATTACTAACCCTCCTACCATTCTATGAGCATCTTCAAGACAACCCGCCTCCTGGCCCTTGCCGCCCTGGCCTCCTTCCCGCTCTCGGCCGTGGCCGGCGACGACTTCGGTCTCTGGACCGAAATATCCGCCGAAAAGAAACTCACGCGGCAGTTTAGCATCGACGCCGGCATCGATTTCCGTGCCGAGCAGCAACTGAAAAGCATCTCGCGCTGGGCCGGTTCGCTGGGCTTTGCCTATAAGCCCACCAAGTTCCTCAAAGCCTCTGCCGGCTATGCCTATATCTACGATCGCAATCCGCAGGAGAGCAAGAAAAACTATGGCAACAACAGTGGCAGATTCAACGGCTACAACGTTGACCACGGCTTCTGGCGCTCCAAACACCGCTTCTATGCCGACCTGACGGGAAAGCTCGCCATCGGCCGCCTCACGCTGAGCCTTCGTGAGCGCTACCAAATGACGCGCAGTTTGGCCACCTCCTGCAAGCGCACCCGCTTTCGCGACATCTGGCAAGAGGGATATACTGGCGAACCGTATCCCTGGAACGGCGATAAGTTTATGACCTGCGAAGTGGTTGAGAACGACAAGAAGGCCAAAACCGCCCACTATCTCCGCTCGCGCATCGAGGCCGACTATAACATCAGCCATTGCCCGCTCACGCCTTACGTCTCCTTCGAATGGAGCAACAACCTGAGCAACGACCTCGTGCTCGACAAAACGCGCCTCACGGTCGGCGGCGACTGGAAACTCTCGAAAAAGCACAAAATCTCTGCCGCTTACATCTACCAGAATGGGGCAGACGATGACGGCAACGACGATATCCACGTCATCAGCGTGGGCTATAAGTTCACGTTCTGAACAAGATGAACAAGAGAGGAGAAGGGTACATTATATATAATACACTTCTCCTTCTTCCCTTCTCAAAAATATGATGCTTCGCGCATACCCGAATAAAAAAGGGGCAAGGGAAACCAGCCCCAGTTGAAAGTTCATTACCAAATTCCAACTGATATGAAACGGTTATTAATGGGCATGTTGTTTGCTTCCGGTCTGTTCCTCACGGCCCAGGCCCAGCAATACGACTTTCTGACGCTGCGCACCGCAACGGGCAGCGAACAGAGTTTTGCCGCCAACGGATTGAAAATCACTTTCTCCGGCGGACAGGCACACTTCACCAGCCAGGGCAAGACCACCTCGTTGGCATTGGCCGACCTTGCCAGCATGCAGTTTGCCGCCACCGCCACTTCCATCGCCTCGCTCAGCGGGGAAAGCGCCGTTGCTGTGACAATTGAAAACGGAAATGTCGTGGTGAAAAACAGCCGCAACGCCGCCGTCAGCGTCACGGGGCTCGACGGCCGCACCTACGGACTGACCAATCTGCCGCGTGGCATCTATCTGGTGCGCGTGGGAAGTCAAACATTTAAAGCGTGGTCGAAATGAGAAAGATTTTACTTACAGGCATCATTTTAGCCACCGCCTGCGCGGCTTCTGCCCAGACACTAAAAATCCATACGGGAAACACCACCATCGCCGTCCCCGCCGCTGAGGCTGGCACGATGGATTTCATCGCTGGCAATGCGCTGAGCGTGATGGGACACACCTATGACCTGAGCACCGTTGACAGCATCACGGTCGACAATTCCGTCGTTGCCCCGCAAAGCGTAGGCATCACCTACGGCACCTCGGGAGCGCACCTGCTCGTTTCCGCCGATGTTTATCCCCTGCTCACCATTGCGGTGGACAAGGCCGACGTCAGCATCGTAGCCGCTCCGTCGTTAGACAAGGAAGTGAGCTACACGCTGGGCGGCACTTCGTCCGACGGTTCGTTCACGCTCACGGGTAGCTACAAATCAACGCTCACCCTCAACAATCTGGTGCTGACCAACCAGCGCGGGGCAGCCATAGAGGTTCAGAATGGCAAGCGCATCAACGTCATCCTCCCCAACGGCACGTCGTCAACGCTCGTCGACGGTGTGGCGGGAATCCAGAAAGCCTGCTTCTTCGTGAAGGGACATCCCGAATTTTCGGGCGGCGGTTCGCTGACGCTGACGGGCAACACCAAGCACGCCTTTGCCTCCAACGAATACACGCTCTTCAAGAGCGACTTTGGTTCGTTCCATGTGGCCGGCGCGAAGTCCGACGCCATGCACATCGGCCAATATTTCAAGATGAAGGGCGGTAAGTTCACCGCCGCCAACGTCATGGGCGACGGCATTGACGTGGAAGCCACCAAGGATGCCACCGATGAACACAACGGACAGGCATTTATCGAAGGCGGCAGCATCGCGTTCAACGTGGCGGCCGACGACGTGAAGGGCATCAAATGCGACAGCATGATGACCATCAGCGGCGGTTCGATTGACCTCACCGTTTCGGGACTCGGCACGAAGGGCATCAGTGCGGGCACCGACCTGCTCGTGCAAACGGGCACTGCTGCGGCACCCAGCATCAAGATGGCCGTGACGGGAACGACCTATATGCCGGGCGATGCCACACTGGAATCGAAATGCCGCGGCATCAAGGTAAAGGGCAACTTCACGTTCAACGGCGGAAACATCAATATCTCCGCAACGGGCAAGAAGAGCAAGGCCATCAGCGTTGACGGCATTTACACTTATAAGAGTGGCAGCATCAACTGCAAGGTGAATGCGTCTAATACGTAAGGCCATAGACATCCATAGAAAATAAATTACGCAGGAGGCAGAGGGCGAAACCTTTGTCTCCTGCGCTTTTTTGAGGGGCGGTGTCGTAACCTACATGCGAAACGAACAAAGCGCGAAAAGGAGCGCCCTGAAAGGGCAGCCAGTTTACAGCCCAGGGCAACGCCCTGGGTATCAGTGTATAAACGCCTACGCCCTGTAAGGGCAAAAGTATGGGCTAACAGTTGGCTTTTACTTTTGCCCTTACAGGGCGTAGGGAATGGGGATATGGCACCCAGGGCGTTGCCCTGGGCTACGGACTTGCTGGGCTTTCAGCCCGCGCAGGGCCGCAGACAGGGCTTTTCTGCACAATCTCCACCAACCTTTAATATTCCTATTTTGCCCCCTATCTTTCAGGTCCGCATCTCCCTCCCGCCTCCCCATCCCCCCAATCCAAGCCCCATGCCTTTTGGCGAATCTGGGACGTGCCGCGCCCGCATCTGCTCCCAGCGACGACCGCATCTGGGCCGAGCGACGACCGTCTCTGCTCCCAGATGCGATTGTGCCTGGGACGGCGTTCGCCGCCAAGTCGTGGATCTGGATTTTTCCGACCCGAACAGGCGGCGGAAAAACCCATCGACACCATATATAAACAATAAGCAGACGCTCAACATCGCGTTGATCGCCTGCTTATTATTGTTGTGTGGAAAACATGTTCGGTCGAGACGGCTTGTCCCGGCCGAACGGGATCCCTATTATTTCTTGTGGGCTTCAACCCAACGGCGGGCGTTGACGAAGGCCTCAATCCACGGCGTTACCTCTTCTGCGCGGCGGTCGGCAGGATAGTAGGCACACTGCCAAGGATAGAAGGCACGCTCCAAGTGGGGCATCATTGCCAGGTGGCGGCCATCGGCAGAGCAGATACCAGCCACGCTGTAGTCAGAACCGTTCGGGTTGCCAGGATAGCTGTCGTAGCTGTATTTCAGCACCACGTTGTAGTCGTCTTCAGGCAACGGCAAAGAGAACTTGCCTTCGCCGTGGGCCACCCAGATGCCGAGCTTGTCGCCAGAGAGACTGCCGAACATCACGCTGCGGTTGGTCGGAACCGTCACGCCGACAAAGGCGCTCTCAAACTTGTGGCTGTCGTTGTGGAGCATGTGGGCACGTTCTTTGTGTTCTGGATTGATGAGGTTGAGTTCCACCATCAACTGGCAACCGTTGCACACGCCGAGCGAGAGTGTATCTTCGCGAGCGTAGAAGCGGTCGAGGGCTTCTTTGGCCTTCGGGTTGAAGAGGAAGGCACCAGCCCATCCCTTGGCAGAGCCAAGCACGTCGGAGTTGGAGAATCCGCCGCAGAAGACAATCATGTTGACGTCGTCGAGCGTTTCGCGGCCCGAAACGAGGTCGGTCATCATCACGTCCTTCACGTCGAAGCCAGCCAGATAGAGGGCGTAAGCCATTTCGCGTTCGCCGTTCGTTCCCTTTTCGCGGATGATGGCGGCGCGGATGCCGCTGGCCTCGCGGCGGTTGGCGTTGATGCCTTGCTGGGCGAAGGTGCCGTCAAATGGTTTGTCGCCGTCGTTGGCCACCGTGTGGACGATGTTGTATTCCAGCGGCTGTTCCTTATAGTTCTCGTAACGCTGGCGTGCACAGCCGTTGAAGCTCTGCTTCGTGTCGAGCAGGTAAGACGTTTCATACCATACGTCGCGCAGATAGTCGATGCCAAACTGGTAAGTCTGTCCGTCGTGTTCCACCAAGATGTGGCGCTCTTCAGCAGGCTGGCCAATCTTCACGTAGCCGATGCCAGCTTCGTCGAGGATTTCCTTAAATTCCTTCTTGTCTTTGTTGCGCACCTGAACCACGATGGCTGGGTTCTCGGCAAAGAGAATCTTCACGAGGTCGGTGTGCTTGAACTTGTCGACAGAGATTTCAAGACCGCCTTCCGTGTTGGCGAAGCACATTTCGAGCAGACAGGTGATCAAACCGCCGGCAGAGATGTCGTGTCCGGCGAGGATGAGGCCCTTGTTGATGAGTTCTTGAACGGCGTTGAAGGCATCGCGGAAATATTCGGGGTTTTTGACCGTTGGCACGTCAGAGCCCACGAAGCCGCGGCTCTGTGCGAAGGCCGAACCGCCGAGACGGAGGTCGTCGAAGGAGAAGTCGATGTGATAGAGCGTTGTGTGCTTGTCGTTGACAACGACAGGAGACACCACCTTGCGGATGTCGCTCACCTCACCGCCGGCGCTGACGATGACCGTTCCCGGAGAGATAATCTTCTCGCCGTTGGGGTATTGCTGTGAGAGCGAGAGCGAGTCCTTACCCGTCGGCACGTTCACCTTCAAGGCGCAGCAGAAATCGCTCAACGCCTCAACGCCCTTGTAGAGGCGTGCGTCTTCACCCTTCTGTGAGCGGCAAGGCCACATCCAGTTGGCTGAGAGCGAAACGGTGTCGAGACCGTTGGCCAGGGGCGCCCAAACGAGGTTGGTCAGCGATTCAGCCACAGAAAGCACACTGCCAGCGGCGGGGTCGGCCAGTCCGGCCTGCGGTGCGTGGCCGATGGCCGTGGCGATGCCCTTCTTGCCGCGATAGTCGAGCGCCACCACGCCGCAGTCGGAAAGCGGCAATTGGATTTCGCCCTGCGTCTGCTGGCGGGCCACCTTGCCAGTCACGGAGCGGTCGACCTTGTTGGTCAGCCAGTCTTTGCAGGCAACGGCTTCGAGCTGGAGCACGCGGTTGATATATTCGTCGAGGTGCGACGCATCGTAGGTCACATCCTTATATTTGCGTTCAACGGTTTCGTCCACCATGACCGTCTTCGGAGAGTGTCCGAACATCTGGGCCACGTCGAGGTCAAATGGGCGCTTGCCGTCGCCCTGTTCGAAGGCGAAGTGGGCGTCGCCAGTGGTTTCGCCAACCACATACATCGGAGCGCGTTCGCGCTCTGCAATCTTGCGAACGTGTTCGAGGTGTTCCTCCTGAATGAGCAATCCCATGCGCTCCTGGCTCTCGTTGGCAATGATTTCCTTGGCTGAGAGCGTCTTGTCGCCGATGGGGAGCTTGGTCATGTCAATCAAGCCGCCACATTCCTCCACCAATTCGGAGAGGCAGTTGACGTGTCCAGCCGAACCGTGGTCGTGGATGCTGACAACGGGGTTGACGTCTTCTTCGCAGAGCGCACGCACGAGGTTGTTGGCACGCTTCTGCATTTCCGGGTTGGCACGCTGCACGGCGTTGAGCTCGATGCCGCTTGAATATCGACCCGTGTCGACTGAGCTGACAGAACCGCCGCCGAGGCCGATGCGATAGTTGTCGCCACCGACAACCACCACCTTGTTGCCCTTGACAGGTGTGCCCTTCAGGCAGTCGCGCTTCGTGCCGTAGCCAACGCCGCCGGCGAGCATGATCACCTTGTCGTAGCCATATTTCTCACCGTTTTCCTGGTGTTCAAACGTCAGGACAGAACCCGTGATGAGCGGTTGGCCGAATTTGTTGCCAAAGTCGCTCGCACCATTGGAAGCCTTGATGAGAATCTGCTCCGGAGTCTGGTAGAGCCACTGGCGGACGGGCAGGATGTCCTCCCATTCGCGGCCACCGTCAAGACGCGGATAGGCCGTCATGTAAACAGCCGTTCCGGCAATCGGCCAAGAGCCAACGCCGCCGCCCATACGGTCGCGGATTTCACCGCCGGTGCCTGTTGAGGCACCGTTGAAAGGTTCAACCGTTGTTGGGAAGTTGTGGGTCTCGGCCTTGAGCGAAATCACGCTCTCGATGTCCTTCACTTGGAAGTAGTCGGAAGTGGCGTGGTCTTTCGGGGCAAACTGTTCCACCACGGGGCCTTCGGCGAAAGCCACGTTGTCTTTGTAGGCCGAAATGATTTTATGCGGATTCTCCTTCGTGGTCTTCTTGATCATGGCGAAGAGCGAAGAAGGCATTTCTTTGCCGTCGATGATAAACGAGCCGCCGAAAATCTTGTGTCGGCAGTGTTCAGAGTTGATTTGGGCGAAGCCAAACACTTCAGAGTCGGTCAGCTGACGTCCCAACTGCTTCTCCACGCCGTGGAGGTATTCGATTTCCGCAGGTGAGAGCGCGAGACCTTCAGCTTCGTTGTAGCTTTCGAGGTCTTCGACATACTGGATGGCGGCCGGCTTGATGTTGACGGTGAAGATGTCCTGGTTGAGCCCGTTGTACATGCGTTGCAGCATGGGGTCGTGCTCAGCGTCTTCTCCGCTCACGGGGAAGTACTCTTCAATACGCGCAATGCCGTGGAGATTCATGTTTTGTGTAATCTCTACGGCATTGGTGCTCCAAGGTGTAATCATTTCACGGCGCGGTCCGACATACCAGCCTTCCAAGGTGCTGGCATTTTCAAGCGTGGCATTGCCGAAAAGCCATGAGAGTTCATGGATTTCCTCGCTTGAGAGTTGGTGGTCCACTTGCGTGGCAATCACGCTTTTCTGGGGAGTTCTGAAAAACAATATCATATCTATTGTATGTTGATTTTTTCTTTGAGGATGTGCGGGCGCTTGGGGCCTGGCGGCCTTGTCCTCCCGATTCTTTTGCAAATTTACGATTTGCTGTTTATTGGGCAAAGGGAGTTGGGGGGAATTTCACTTGTTTATTTATTGTCTGCCGCAAAGCTGTGCTTGAAAGGGCGTTTCTGACGGGGGATAAAGAAAAAGTGTGGAAATTCTCGATTTCATGTCTGTCGGCCAACCGTCTTCGTTTGGCAATTGCATCGGGCAAAAGCAAGATGTCAAGAGCCAATAAAACCAAATGGAGGAGGGATAAAACTATTTAGCGGTTGGCAGTTTTTAATAATTGGGCGAACTTTGCAGGCCGAAAACTTGGTGATGGCGAAAGAAAGCGTTGGCCGATGAAGGCCCCGTATCTTTTTGCGCCATAGCCTGAAAACAATTCTTACCACTTATACAAATGAGAAGATTAACAGTTATTTTGATGTGCGCCGTTTGTGCCGTCATGAATGTGGCCGCACAAACCGTAGCCTCCTCGCCGACGGCAGCTTCGGCTCTCAAAAGCGGCTACTACGTGTTGAAAATGAAGAGCGACAAGACCGATGCCTCTGGCAGTTTTGTTTATCGCAAAGGCTCAAACGTGATGTTTGACGCGAAGGGCGCAACGCATGATTTGATCGGAAAGGCTGTCGACGATGTCAGCTATGTTTTCTACGTGGCCGACAACGGCGGACAACTGACCATCAAGGCTTTTGACAAAAATGATTGTTTCTGGCCTGCCATTCCGGCTCCTAAGAACAACGACAAAGAGTGTAACCCCGGCCAGCAGTCGAAAATCGCGCTCGCCGCTTCTGGCCAGAGCTTCACGGCCGTGGCATCTGCCGACGGCTGGAGCTATCTGAAAACGTCGGCCGCTAAGTGTGTGAAGACGGGATGGACTTGGTGGAAATATGAAACAGAAAACGTGGATGTCTATGTGGTGGCCAACAGCGGCAACGTGTTGGGTTATTGGGACACTGGTGCCAGCGCGTCCAACAATGCGCAGTTCCAGTTCTATGCTGTTGACGATATGTACGATGCCGCAGATGTAGTTTCGTTCAATTATGAAATCTGTTGGAAGGGCGAAGTCAAGGCGACTCAGACCATTTCATCGGCCATTGCAGGTCGTGCTTTCCCGCAGGTTGCTGGTCTTCCTGACTACGTTGAAGCAGCCGTTCCGACGCGCAAGGTGGAAGCAGGCGATGACGGACAGACCATCAAGATTGAATGCGTTTCCACTCTGCCTTTCAAACTGAGTACGGACGAGGCACCGGTGTATTATTATCTGGAAAACGTGCAGGGCACGCGCCTCTATAACAATAATGGTTCGTTGGCGTTCCGCGCGGCAGTGCAGGCCGACGAACTGAACAATGTACGCAACGATTTGTTTTATGTGAAGGGTAATGCCTTCGATGGCTACCAGTTTACGAGCGTAGGCGCTGGCAATAATTTACATAGCGAACTTGTTATGTCGCATTCAACTAAATTGCTTTTCAGCGGAAGTTCTAAAAGTACCAGCACGTGGGAAATCTTCATGACCGAGGGCGGTTTCGCGGTATGCCCCGTTGTCGGATCTTCTTATTACTATTTTGGTGCCACTGAACAGAAATTTCTGACAGCCGCCAATAACAAGAATTACGCTTGGCGTTTGGACGACAACGCAAAAGGCATCGGCTTCAAGAACTATGCAGCCGACGATGAAGGTTTTGCTTTCCGCATGGTTGAGCCCACCTTCGAAGTGGAACTCTACGATGTTCCTGGCCAGGGCACATTCAATTCCACCGCTCTACCGTTTGACTTCACCATAGCCAAGGACTACGACGGCGATGCCAAACTCTACAAGGGAACCGTTGAAGGAAAGGAACTCATGCTGAGCGAAGTGGGCCGTGTGCCTGCCAAAGCTGGTGTGGTGCTGATGGGAACCAACAGCGAGCATATCAAACTTGTTGCCACTGCGGGTGTTGAGACTTTGGAAAACAACGACCTCATCGGCTCAACCAGTGAAATCGCGGTGGGCCAACTCGATGATAAACTCATCTTCGGCGTGTCGAACGAGACCGGCCTCGTGGGCTTCTTCTCAACCGATGGCAGTGCTTCGCTCCCCGCCAACCGCGTTTACCTCAACAAGGTGGAAGGCCTCATGGCTGTGATGGTTAACCACGGCGGAAACACCACCGCCATCGGCAACGTACAGAACAGTCTGCCTGCCAACGCTCCGGTGTACGACCTCAGCGGACGCCGCGTGACGAAGATGGTCAAGGGCGGCCTCTACCTCCAAAACGGACGCAAATTTATTGCCCAGTAAGAATAAACTCAAGAAAAGCTAAGTATGAAAAAGAAATATATTAAGCCCCAGTCGGAGTGCATCAACCTCTTCGCAGAAGGTTCCATGATGATGACTATTAGCGGCGGACAGCACACAGGCGGCTTCGGCAGCAAAACGCAGAGCACCTCAGACTCCTTCAGCGATATGCCTTGGATGGAAACGGAAGAGGACGACGTGGAAGCGTAAGCAGACGTAAGGAAACATTGCATAAAACCAAATCGGGCCGGGATTCTCAGCAGAGAGCCCCGGCCCGATTTCGTTGTTTTATGCTGGCGGATGTCGGCAGGAATTTGCGGCGACAGCCGTTTGGTAATCACCAATGGTATTTCACCCTTATTAATGGTGAAAGAGTACCTTGACTTACTTACTAAGGTGTTCAAAATTCCATAAAATCAAGGTTGGTAAAGAGGCGCCAGTGCCCCTGAAAGGGGCTCATATCTCGAATCTTATAGCGGGGCAAGCCCCGCCAACGATGTGCGTCCCTAAAAGGTAGGGTGTTCAAAATCGAAACATTAAATATTAGCAGCAGCGCCCTCGCTGCGGAGATTTGCGCTGGCCCGCATAATCGTCTGTTGCGGCGCCAGCATTGTAGCT
>ERZ857629.492-NODE-492-length-54523-cov-16.479970_pt1 | contig 54523 bp, 43 predicted proteins | sample MGYA00519700_ERZ857629 | MGnify/ENA primary metagenome ERZ857629 (study PRJEB31778, sample SAMEA3449351) | human gut metagenome | biome: human gut; feature: human-associated habitat; material: faeces | place: United Kingdom | collected 2010/2012 ... | reverse complement strand
TAGGTTGGATGTTTTTCTGCTCTTTACTTTTTAGAATATTATCTCGAACTCGCGTATATAGATAATACCGAATAAGCAACCGTTGTCCGAACTTGAAGAACCTCCGCTGCTTGAAGTCGTATTCGCATACGTTCTATTACTTGATGGCAAACTGCTGCGAGTGGCAGAGGGCCTTTGCACTGCGGGACTTCTTGAAACAGGTTTTGGGGAATATGATGAAGTTGATACTCCTAACTTATTGCATAAATCTCTTAATGTAGAGCGGTTTACATTATATCTGTTATTCTTGAAATCGCTTTCCATGTCAAAAGTATCCATTATCAAGATTGCCCTCCACGCCTTTTCAAGAACAGTCTTAACACTTTCAAGCGTCTGATAAACCAGAATTTTTGCAAGTTCATCCTCCCTGTCTACGTTTAATGCAGACATTGCAGCGTTAACTTCCTCTATCAAATTATGCAAAGCATACTGCACTGTCTTTGTCGAAATATTCAAGTAATACTTGTTGCTTGTGCCGAGTTTACGCTTGAGACTCTGTAGCTGCGGTTTAGTGTTATTCAGCAATGTGACGGCATGACATATTTTGTCAGGCAAGTTACAATACTTTTCTATCTCTTTCTTGATTGCCTTGTCTTCTACAAAGGCCTCAGATGGAGGCAAATCATCAATAATCTTTTGAAGAATATCAACATTCTCCTTACATCTATCTTTAGCCATTTGCCCAACAACAATGCTTTTGGCGTATTTCTGTAAACTCATGGCTTTGTGTGCTGCGTCAGGCTCTTCTGAATCATTGAAATAGTCAATACCGCATTGTAGAATTTCAAGTCCCAACTTGTCTGCAATCATCTGATATTGCAAGTCTTTTGTAGAGAGAAAGTTTTTTAATTGCAAGAGGTTTTTTCTTGTATTTTTCCTTAAAGCCTCTCCTGCTTTTAGCCTTGCGTTTGAACCTTTTCTTTTAGTATTTTGAGCAATATTAATAGCCTCTTGTATGCTATCAACAAGAGGTTTAACAGTTTTTTTCCCTAAATGTTCTTTCCATGAGCTATTGGTAACGAATGGCAAAAGCTTGCTTGCGCCTATTTCATCACAGAGTGTATCAAGAAATGAAAAAGCCAAGTTTGATACGTCAAAATTTCCACCTGTTCTAATTATTGTAGATACCAATTGGTTAAGGTATTGTGTATTCCCATATAGGACTTCGGCACACATTATGGCAAAGTCGTATTTATTTCGCATCAACGAACAAACAATTAGATTCTGTAAGGATGACGCACATTCCTTTTTCTGCCAAATTTCTTCTGCCTTGTCTATTTCACCAGAAAGAAGATGCTTAAAAGCCACTTCATCTAATGGAGTCGCTTTTACAAACCAAAACTGAGCATATAAAATTTGGTCTTTGGGTAAAGTTAACTTTGCTTCAGCTTCTACTACTGAAGTTTCTGTACGATTAATAGATGTAAGGTATTGGGGAAGGTCTAAAGGAAAGGACACAGGTTTGCCCACCTTCAAAAACGCTTTCATGCGATTGTGGTTAGCCAATCTTTCCTTTGTTGGAGAGTTTGAATAGACTCCTAATAGACGATATGGATTGTTTTGTAGTATATTCATTTAAATTCCATTAACAAATGCAGTCAACCGACTCCCTTGTTGACGAAATCTACCCATTAATACATACGAAAAAGCGCGGAGCCTGTTCTGTCACTCGTTCCACGCTATAAAGGCTCTCGCATTGCCCGACAAGTCGAAACGAGCAACGCCGAAAGCCCCACGCCAGTGTAAGTATATAGAAAACCCTCTCGGCAACAACCGATGAAACGATTGAAGCCAATAAGGGCTGTATATAATACACCTCATGAGGCGTTCTTTGTTGCTTTGTTTTTGACTTGTCGTTGAATTTGCGAGATTCTTATAGCGTCAAAACCAAAGCGTACAAAAACGCCTTTTACCATATATATGTCTGCCCAACCTCTGCCCATCGGGGCTTCCGGCATGGGTATAGACGTTACAAAGATAACCCATTTACCTTGAAAACCACTTTGTTTGGCTGGCAAAGTATGATTTTAAGGCTTGATTTAACATTATCAAATATAAATATATCAAAGGAATCTACTTTTGCGTGGTTTCCCCTTGCTGAAAAAGTTTGTATTATCAATGATTATTTGTACCTTTGTAGCAACAGAATCCGCCACGCTTCCCATTTGAACAGCGAACCAGGGCGGGTCTTTTGCTTTTTGTAAGAGCTTCCCTCACAAAGCTCATTCTTATGAATCAAAAAAATAGAGTTGTTAGCTGGACAACATGGGAAAGACTCAGAATCTGAACGTTTCCCCCGCAATTCTAACAACTCTATCGCTGCTGCAAATTTACTAAAAGGCGTTGAGAAATCCAACGGTGTAGTCTATTTTTGAAGAATTATTGTTGCTGCTATGAAAGCGAAGAGCGGATATGAAATGTAGAACGAATCTACCGTTTCCCTACGCCAGCACGACATCAAAATGTTGTTTGGACTTGTTCTTTGGCGGATAAAACCTTGGCAAGCTCGTTCAAAATGTCTATATTTGCATCTATAATAAGAATCTTATTTTCGTTGTAAATCAGTTAGTTGTTACTTGTGATTTTCGATGAATTTTTGAATTGCAGTTACTTCCAGTGCTCTTGTGTCGATGGTGGAAAGATTTGGTGAATTTTCAAAGAATACACCTAAAGTTCGGTATGCGGAGAAGTCACTGATTGGATTCTGAAACACTTGGATAGTCTCGCTTTTAACGTAAATGAAGGAAAAGAAGTCAGCGATGAGTAATGAGATACAATTTTTGCTTTACAACATGCCCGAGGCCGATGGCAAGGTGCAAGTGGTTATTAAGGATGAAACGCTTTGGTGTACCCAAAAGGCTATGGCGCAACTCTTTGGAATTGACAAATCTGGTATAAGCCGACATATATCAAATATTTATAAGACGGGGGAACTCCAACAAGATACGACAGTTGCAAAAATTGCAACTGTCGTAAATAGAGGCATTCGTGGTGAAGTTGAGGAGTTGGTTGACTTCTATCATCTTGACATGATTATAGCAGTGGGCTATCGCGTCAATTCTCTCAAAGCCACTAAATTTCGTCAATGGGCCACTAAAATTTTAAGTGAGTATATCAGGAAAGGCTTTGTCATGGACGATGAACGTTTGAAACAAGGCACAGCGGTTTTCGGCAAGGACTACTTCCGCGAATTGCTCGAGCGTGTTCGTTCAATTCGTACCAGCGAACGCCGTGTGTGGCAACAGATTACGGATATCTATGCAGAGTGTAGCACGGACTATGACAAAAACTCGCCGACGACAAAGGATTTCTATGCGATGATACAAAACCGCTTTCACTATGCCATCACGGGCCAAACGGCAGCGGAAATCATTTATACCAAAGCCGACCACACAAAGAAAAACATGGGATTGACCACTTGGAAGCACGCCCCAGACGGTCGTGTCCTAAAATCAGATGTCAGCATAGCTAAGAACTACTTGCAAGAGAAGGAGATTCACCAACTTGAACGTGCCGTATCTTCTTATTTCGACTACATCGAAAACCAGATAGAGAGGCATAACGTTTTCAATATGGAGCAATTTGCAGCCAGCGTCAACAAGTTCCTCACGTTCAACGACTACAAGATTCTACCCGACAAAGGCAAAATCTCTGCGGCACAAGCTAAGAAGAAAGCTGAAGAGGAATATGATATTTTCAATAAAACGCAACGCATAGATTCGGACTTTGATAAGGAGGTGAGGGAGATGTTGGAAAAGAAATAAAGTTCATGTTACGCAAGAACAAAATTATCACTTATCTTAAGTTTCTCGATACAATAAATGCGGGCAAAAGCCCGCATTTATTGTATCACTTTCAATCTAAAGTACTGCAACAGAGTTGCGTATCTTGTCTAATATGCCAGATAATTTTTTACTTTTCTTGGTTGTCCAATAGTTATATTGGGTTTGAAGTTCTACCCAAATATAAGCCTTAGTACCCGTGGCTGCTTCTATCTTAAAAGCCAACTCTGGAGTGATAGGGCGCTTCCCTTTTATTACTTCGTTAAGTACAGAATAAGAGATGCCTAATATATCGGCAAACTTTCGTTGAGTAGGTCCGCGCGCTTCTAATTCATCCCCCAAAAGTTCGCCAGGATGAGTTGGTTCAAAAGGCTCTAATTCGTAAGGATTATATACTTTATCTTGGTCGAACTCTATTTGCATAAAGCAAAAGTAGCAATTGTTTTTGGCATTCGCAAATTTGCGAATATAGATTTCTCAGCACACCTCTAAATTATCATTTGTCCGCCTTTATTTGTTTTACCATACCATTGCAGATTCATTTCTTCATCATTATTTAAAACTTCCTGAAAAGCGTGACAAATTGTCGATTCGCGGCCGCAGGTAGCGCTGCTCGCGGCCGACGGTAGCATTACTCGCGGCCGCGAGTAGCACGATTCGCGGCCGCGAATCGATGACTTCTATTAGGGCTTGCAGAAATCCAGAAGATGGCGACTCGTCGGGAGTCGTTGGAGTGTTTTCTCGGGCGTTTGAAAGCGTTTTTTGCCAGTGGTTTTTGGCAATATACAATAAAAGGGAAATGCGCATACAACGCATTCCCCTCTTTGGTCGGCGTGCTTGAATGTGAGGTTTGACACGCCTTATGTGTCGGTAGGTATTCAAATTATCTTGTAAGACCAAGGGTTGGAAAAACCGATTTTGAACACCTGTGTATTGTTATCTGGTGGCGGTGTCGAACCGTTTGACGGAACGCTGGAAGACCCGATTTATTCCACAATCACTTCGTCGGCAAACAGCCAGCCGCCGAAATTGCTCGGTTCGGCTTGGAGGCGCACGTAGCGTGCTTTGACGCTGTGGCCTTTCCATTCAAAGGTGCGAACATCGGGTTGGATGGTCTTCTTTGAAGGGTTTTGTATGTTGCCTACCTCTTTGAAGGTCTTGCCGTCGGTGCTGACAGAGACCGTGAACGACGAAGGATAGAAAATCTCAGGGCCGCACATTTGCATAAAGTCTGTCGACACGCGCCGGATGTTTTCCGTTTTCTCCAGGTCGATGACCACGTCGAAGCAGTGTCTTCCGATGAAGCCCTGCCAGCGGCCGTCGGTGTTGGCCCAACCGCCACGCAGACCGTCGGTCAGAGAGGTTGCTCCGGCGGCAGGGTAGTTGGGGTGGAAGGCATGGTTGTAAGTCACTTTTTTGCCATAGGCTTTGTGTTTCAAAGCCCTTTGCAGCGATTCTTTGCGGTTGCCCCGCTCTTTGTCAATCGGGAAGGCGCTGACCGACTGCGTGCGCAGCCACTTCGTCTCCTTCAGAACGCGGGCATGGAAGTCGGCATAGTCCTTCGTCTGGTTTCCGCTCCAGCCGATTTCAGAGAGCGCCAGCATGCGCGGATAGAGCATATATTCCGCATGTTCCGGTGTTGGAACGTATTCTGTCCAGAGGTTACCCTGTACGCCCGTCACGTTTTTCTGCTCTTCCTGTGTCAGCGATTCCAACGGATTGAAACCGTAGACCTTGCTGAGCGGCAGATAGCCGCCGATGGCTTCCGGCTGCGTGCGCGGCTCGTCTTGATAACCATCGAGGTAACAGAAAGCGCCCGGCGAGAGGATGGCCTTGTAGCCGCGTTTGGTGGCTTCGGCAGCGTATGAGGCGTTGCGCCACACCATGACGGTCGTTCCTGGCATGAGGTTGTCGTCGATCACCTCGTCCCAGGCAATCATCTTGCGTCCGTGTTGTTTCAGATAGTAGCCCATGTGGCGGATGAGGTAGCTCTGAAGCGCCTTCACCTCCTTGCCGCCGATTTCCTTGAGTTTCTTCTGGCAGAGCGGACAGGAAGGCCACGACGCCATGCCAGCTTCGTCGCCGCCGATGTGGATGTATTCTGAGGGGAAAACGCTCATCACCTCGTCGAGCACGTGCTCCAGGAAATCAATGCTCCCTGCGTTTCCGATGCAGAAGTCGGCCTGTTTGTAGGGCTCGTGGGTGCAGGAGAACTCGGGGTAGGCCGTTAGCACCTCTTCTGAGTGGGCCGGCATTTCAATCTCCGGCACGATGGTGATGCCGCGTTGTGCGGCGTAGGCCACCAGGTCGCGCAATTCCGTTTGCGAATAAAAACCGCCGTAAGCACCGATGGAGTCGGGAGCCGAGTAGCGGCGTCCGCCTTCGTTCCACCAGGTTTTCCACGATGCCTCTGTGCGCCATGCCGCTTCTGTCATCAGGCGCGGATAGCGTTTGATTTCGATGCGCCAGCCAGCGGCATCGGTCAGGTGAAGGTGTAGGCGGTTGATTTTGTAGCGGCTCAGAATGTCGACCTGCTTTTTCAGGAAAGAGATGGGGAAGAAATGGCGCGACACGTCGATCATGGCGCCTCGCCATTCAAAGGCGGGTTGGTCGGAGATATCGGCGCAGGCGAGTTTGCCATTGTGGAGCAGTTGGGCGGCGGTTTGCGAAGCACGCAGAAATCCCAGGTCGCTGTCGGCGCAGACGATGATGGAGTCGGGTGTGACGCGCAGACTGTAGGCTTCGTTGTTATTGCCGTTGAGCGCAGCGAATTTCATCACCGGTGTTTGCGGCTTTTTGCGCGAGGTCGACTGCTCGGTTTTCTGCGGGGCATTTCCCGTTTGCGCCCCTTGCGCCTTGGCCCAGGTCAGGAAGGCGTTGGAGGTTGTCGTGTCGGCGTTTTCAAGAGAGAAAACCCGCGCAATGGCGTTGTGGCCCTTGAAGAAATTGCAACGCGTTGGCTTGGGCAGCAGCGTCTGTGCGGGCATACTGGCGGGAAGCACGAGGGCGAGCGCTGTGGCAGCGATGAGGCCTTTTGCTGATGAGTGGTTTTGTTTTATCATGGAGGAGTTGTTGGAATTGAGGGGAGGAAGAAATCAAAGGGGGGACTTGCAAATCAAATGACCTGCAAGTCCCCCGCTATGTGTTAAGTAGGTGTTCAAAATTATTTTATAGTATCCATGCAGGAGAAACCCAGTATGATATTGCCTTGCCGTATTCTTTTGCCCCTACAACTGTCTTTCATCAGTCACGTAGCCCGCTACGCTCCTTCTTCAAGACAGCTGTAGGAACAAAATAATACGACAATTCAATATAAACTAATTTTGAACACCTACTTATTTCGCATTGTTGAACAAGAAGAACTGCGGACGTCCGTAGACACTGAAGTCTTTGACGCAGCCTGGCATGTTCGGGTTGCGTTGCTGGATTTCGATGCCCGTGATGGTCTGGATTTCTCCGAGGTCGATGATGATGCGGTGTGGGAAAGCCGTGGTCGGCTCCTTCTTCCACTGGGAATGCCAGTAGCTACGCGCTGACTCATCGAAGAGATATTCAGCCGGACCTTCGTCGGCCTGTTCGGTGTTGACGTAAACAACGGTCCATGCGTCCTTCGCAACTGGTTTGCCGTTTTCACCGATGAGGTTGATTTCGGCCAGGCAGGCGTTTTTGTCGTCGTATGAAGAGTTGACTTCAAGGAGCAGGTGGCGCATGGTGCTGGCGCCCTTGAAATTGAAGCGCTGCATGCCGCCTTCCTTCTTCAGCGTGGCTTTCAGGAGGCAGTCGCCTTCTTCAACGATGGGCTGGCCTTCCGGCTGCGTGCGCTGTTGAGATTTGTGTGCGTTGTGGTCGGTGCCGAGCGTGTTGAGGATTGGTTCCGGCAGGCCGGCAACGGTGTGGTTGCCCTTGTCTTCGAGGTCGAACACGATGATTTCGTTCTTGCCCTTCTTGACCCACGGCCCAGGCACGTAGAGCGTTTGCTGCGGACCGATTTGCCAGAACTTGCCGATGCTGCGGCCGTTAACCCACACAGCACCCTTGCCCCAGTTGCTCATGTCGAGGAACACGTCGCCGCGCTCGCTGAGCGTGAAGGTGCCGCGGTGGAAGCCCACACCTTCGAGGTTGCCGTCTTGCGCTTTGCCCTTAGGCATCTTCTTGAGGTTGTAGAGCGGCAGCGGCGTGGTGGTCCATCCCTTCACTTCCTTGCCGGCAATGGTCACGTTTTCGGTGATGCCCTTCAGGTTGTCGAGGAGGTCAGGACCATAGTTGATGCGGCCGACGTTTTCAACCAAAATCTCCAGTTTGGCACCAGCGGGGATGTCCACCTGCATCTTGTTTTGGCGATGACGGCGGTCGAGCGTACCGATGCGTTTGCCGTTGACAAAGACGATGGCATAGTCGCGAACCTGGCGAATGACCATCAGACCTTTGACGGCGTCTTTGATGGTTGTTTCGTAATGGATGTAGCCAAAGTCTTGGTCAACATCTTCCATCGTCAGCGGACGTTCCGCTTCGACGCGGCGCTTGAAGGTGGCGCCCAAGGGAGCCGTTTCCGTCAGTTTGATCGGCGCGAAGGTGGCGACAGGATTTTGTGCCGGCACTTCCGGCAGGGTTTCTCCCTCCGGCAGGTTTTTCTGGATGACCTCGCGGAAGGCCATGTATTTCGGCGTGATGTTGCCATATTCACCCAGAGGGGCATCGTAGTCGTAGCTCGTTGGCTGCGGTTCATAGCCGCTTCCGACGGTGTTGGCGCCATTGGTGAAAGCAAAGTTGGTGCCGCCGTGGAACATGTACATATTCACAGAAATGCCGTGTTGCAGCATCCAGTCGATTTGCTTGGCAGGGCTTTTATAGTCGCGCTTCGAATGTGGGGTGCCCCACACATCGAACCAGGCAGGATAGAATTCAGCCACGAAGTAGGGTCCGCCGGGATAGAAACGGTCGATGGCGCGTTTCACTTCTTCGCCCACAGAGCCGTTCACCGTTGGCAGGACGTCCTTCATGTAGCCGTTTGGCATCTGTCCGGCACCGTCGCAGGTGATGAAAGGCGCGTTGAAGCCAGCTTTCTGCAGCATGTCTTTGAGTTTGCCAAGATAGACGCGGTCGTTGCTGTAGGAACCGTATTCGTTTTCAACCTGCACCATGAGGATGTTGCCACCGTTGTTGACGGTGTATTTTCCGACTTCCTTGCCCAAGCGGTTGATGTATCTTTCGCAGGCAGCCAAAAAGTCGGGGTCATCGCTGCGCCAAACCATGTGCTTGTTTTTTTGCAGCCAGTAGGGGAAACCGCCGAAGTCCCATTCCGCACAAACGTATGGGCCGGGACGGAGCACAACGTAGAGGCCCAATTCCTGTGCCGTGCGTATGAACTTGGCGAGGTCGGCCTCACCTTTGAAGTCGAAGACGCCCGGCTGGCGCTCGTGGATGTTCCAGAAAACGTAGGTCGAAATGCAGTTGATGCCCATAGCTTTGGCGCGAAGCATGCGGTCGCGCCAGTATTCTTGCGGGATGCGCGGATAGTGCATTTCTCCGCATACCAAAGTGACGGGTTTGCCGTCGAGCCAGAACTTGCCTTTTTCAATCTTGAAGTCGTGGGCGCTTGCTGCTGCCAAGCCCAGGACGAAGGCAAAGAAGATGGAAAGAATCTTTTTCATGATATAAAAAAATAAAGCGATTCGGGTGATGGTGTTGTTGGGTATCATCCGAATCGCTGTCAGTAATTAGTTAAGTAATGTTGAAAAAATAACTTCCACAATTTTGCCGTTGGCAAGTAATATTTTATTTCCTCCCCTGCCTTTTCGGCTCTTTTCGAACTTATTCTCAGTCACAATGCTCGCATTGCTCCTTCGAATAAGCTCAAAAATAGCTCAAAAATGCAGGTACAAAATTGCGGAACTTATTCTTTCAACATTACTAAGTTTCTTTTTTCTTAGCTTAGCTGAGTCCGATGATTTCTCCGTCGACATAGTCGATGTGGTTGGCTTGCGGGTCGCGGGGAAGTCCTGGCATGCGCAAGATGTCGCCGGCAATGGCCACAACCATTTCCGCGCCAGCGTTGAGCACAACGTCGCGGATGAGGAAATCGAAGCCTTCAACAGCACCGTAGCGTTTGGCATCGGCAGAGAAAGAGAATTGCGTCTTGGCAATACATACCGGACAAGCGTTCATGCCTAAGGCCTCGGCCTGCTTGATGTGGTTGAGGGCCGGTTTGGCAAAGGTGACGCTGGCGGCACCGTAGATGGTTTTTGCCACCTTTTCAATCTTCGTGCGCAGGTCGTCGTTGTCGTCGTAGGTGAACTTCAGCGGCTGCGACGGGTTGTTTTCGATGGTGTCGACCACGAGGTGTGCCATCTCTTCTGCACCCTTTCCGCCTTCAGCGTAGGCGTTGTTGATGACGAATGGTGCCTTAAGCGTTTCTTCGCAATGGGCCTTGAGGAGTGCCATTTCTTCATCGGTGTCGGTGGCAAAGCGGTTGAACACCACCACCACGCTCTGGCCGAAGCTACGCAGGTTCTTCACGTGGCGGTCGAGGTTGGCCAGGCCAGTGCGAAGGCCTTCGAGGTTAGGCTCCTTGATGGCATCGAGCGCCACGCCGCCGTGCATCTTCAGACCCTGTGCGGTGGCAACGATGACGGTGAGGGCGGGTTGCAGACCGCTCTTGCGGCAAAGGATGTTATAGAACTTCTCTGCACCGAGGTCGGCACCGAAGCCGGCTTCCGTGATGGTGTAGTCGCTGTGTGAGAGCGCCATGCGGGTGGCAAAGAGAGAGTTGCAACCGTGTGCGATGTTGGCAAACGGACCACCGTGGACGATGGCAGGCGTTTGCTCCGTGGTCTGCACGAGATTGGGTGCCATGGCGTCTTTCAGCAGCACCATGATGGCACCAGCCACGCCGAGGTCTTTAACGGTGAATGGCTGGCCGTCGTAAGTATATCCCAACAGAATCTGCTCGATGCGGCGACGCAAATCCTTCTCACTGGTGGCCAAACACAAGATGGCCATGAGCTCGGAAGCTGGCGTGATGTCGAAGCCAGCTTGCTGCGTAAGGCCGTTTGTGGCCGGGCCGAGTCCCGTCACGATGCTGCGCAGGGAGCGGTCGTTCACGTCGAGCACGCGACGCCACAAAATCTCTTTCAGTCCGAAGCCGTCTTTGGCATGCTGATAGAGATAGTTGTCGAGCAGGGCGCTAATCATGTTGTGGGCAGAGGTGATGGCGTGGAAATCGCCCGTGAAGTGCAGGTTGATGCGCTCCATTGGCAACACCTGTGCGTGGCCGCCGCCTGCTGCTCCGCCCTTCATGCCGAAGCAAGGACCCAATGAAGGTTCGCGCAATGCCACGACTGCTTTCTTGCCAATGCGGTTGAGGCCCAGGGCCAGACCGATGGAAACGGTGGTTTTGCCGATACCTGCCTTGGTGGCTGTGATGGCGGTGACGAGAATGAGTTTGCCTTTGGGCGCTCCCATCAGGCTGAGAGGGAGCTTGGCAATGTGTTTCCCGTAGTGTTCCAGTTCATCGGGAACAATGCCCATTTGGGCCGCCACGTCATCGATGTGGGCAAGTTTTGTGGCGTGTGCAATTTCGAGATCTGTCATTTTCTTGAATTAAAAAATCAAACGATATGTTTCGGGGACGGCCTTCTATGGGATGGGCTGCCCCCTCTGTTTCTTTGTTGATGGATGGCTATTGCCGTGTTTGGCAGTGGCCAGTGTGCCATTGGCATGATGCGGCGCTTGCTGCTCTTGGGGCGTTATCCGATTTTGTCGACCAAGGCTGAGATGTTGACCGTGAAGAGGCGAACCGAGATGGCCAAGAGGATGATGCCGAAGAATTTGCGCAGCAGATAGATGGCGCTGGCGCTGAGAAGGCGTTCGACTTTGTCGGTGGCGCGAAGAACGCAGTAGACAAAGAGCATGTTAAGGGCCAACGCGATGAGGATGTTGACAGAGGCGTATTCGGCCTTTAGGGACAGCAGCGTCGTAAAGGAGCCTGCACCCGCGAGAAGGGGAAATACGATTGGAACCAGCGTTGCCGCTTTGATGGGTCCCATGTTCTTGAAAATCTCAACGTCAAGCAGCATTTCAAGGGCCATCAAGAAAATGACAAGTGCTCCAGCGACAGCAAACGACTCGATGTCGACGCTGAAGAGATGGAGCATGGCGTCGCCGGCAAAGAAAAATCCAACCAGCAGTGCTGACGAAATCAGCGTGGCGTGGAGGGCATTGACGGGGCGGCCTTGTTGCTTGAGGTTGATAATGATAGGCGTTGATCCTAATACGTCGATCACGGCAAAGAGAACCACGAATGCACCGGTCATCTCTTGGAGGTTGAACCGGCTAAGGAGGTAATCAAATGACATAGATGAGATAGATGTTTTAGGGCAGGCCAATTATGAACATCTGCCAGTTTGTAAAATATGTGGGGAATTTTTCTGCCGCTGCAGAAAACTTTCCGTATCATACTGCAAATTTACTTTTTTTTTAGGGGCTGGACGCATTTTTCGCCTGATGTTTTGCGCGAAACTGGTGTAGTATGGGTTTTTCTGACGGGAAATCGGGCGGGCGCGTTGGAAATGGAAGAGGGGAATAACAAAAGACAGACTTCTGCAAGCGTTGTTGCGTGGCTTGCGGAAGTCTGTCTTGAATGGTCTCATTGTCCTATGGGGACAGCATCGGGCGATGCTGTTTATTTCTTAGGATTGCTCTGGCGCATGAGGGCGGAGAGAATGTACATGCGCATCATTTGTATGGCGCGCTCGTTGTCGCCACCGTTAGGGATGATGATGTCGGCATACTGCTTTGTCGGTTCGATGAACTCATCGTGCATCGGTTTGAGAATGTTGCGATATTTCGTGATCAACATTTCCAACGGATGTCCGCGTTCGGCGATGTCGCGCTCAATGACGCGCAGAAGGCGTTCGTCGGGCTCAGCGTCAACAAAAATTTTGAGGTCCATGAGGTCGCGCAAGTCTTTGTCGTAGAGCGTCATGATGCCTTCAACGATGATGACGTCGCAGGGTTCCACGTGTACCGTTTCCTTCAAACGCGTGCAGGTGATGTAAGAGTAGGTGGGCTGCTCAATGGCGCGTCCGGCACGCAGTTCGGCAATCTGGTGGGAAAGCAGCGGCCATTCAAAAGCGTCGGGATGGTCGAAATTGGTTTTCTTTCGCTCTTCCAGAGGCATGTCTGTTTGGTCATTATAATAGGAGTCTTGCGGGATGACTGCTACAGCGCCTTCCGGCAGGCTTTCTCGTATTTTCTTGACGACGGTGGTCTTACCAGAACCAGTTCCGCCTGCAATTCCGATGATAAGCATAACGTGGTATATAAATTTAAAGTTATTGTTTGATGTTCATTGCAGCGCCCTTCTCTTGACGGGTGATGGGGACGCTTGGAAAAAATCCAAATGGTTGGTGGGGACATCGAGCAATATGAGGTGCATCGGGTGGCATGCGGTGCCACGGAACAGTTCATAGCGCTCGTCGTGTTTTCCCTATTCCTGTGCAAAAATAAATAAAAGCCTTGGATTTCTCAGTGTAATCTTCGGAAAATAGTAACTTTGTCTTGGCTTAATATTGAGAACAGTCCTAATAATTTTCACTTGACCATGACAGCAGAAGAAATCATCTTTAAATATTATCCTGAGGACAACGCTTTGCGCCGCCTCTTGCTTCATCATAGCCACCAGGTGGCCGACATGGCTTTGGCGGTGGCCGACCGTCATCCCGAACTGCATCTCGACCGCGACTTTCTTTACCGCGCTTCTATGTTGCACGATGTTGGCATCTTCTTGACAGACGCGCCAGCCATCCATTGTTTTGGAAAAGCTCCTTATCTGATTCACGGGCGGCTTGGCGCCGAATTGATGCGCGAGGAGGGCGACGAGAAAACAGCACGCGTCTGCGAACGGCATACGGGGACGGGATTGACGGCTGAGAACATCCGCACGCAGAATCTGCCGTTGCCTCCTGGAGATTATTTGCCGGAGACGCTTGAAGAGCAGGTGGTTTGCTATGCCGATAAGTTCTTCTCAAAAAGCCATCCCGAGCGTACGCGAACACCAGAGCAGGTGGCTAAGAGCCTTGCCAAATTCGGCGAGGCTGGCGTTGAGAAATTTTGGGAATGGCAGCGCCGCTTTGGTTAAGTCATGGTGCAGCATTACTAAAGGGCGTTGTCTGTTTGACGGTGGGGCGGATTCCTCATGGGGATATTCCCACCATCATTATTTCGTTGGAGAAATGGGTAAGCAGGTGCTCAACATGTTTTTTATTGAACACCTGCCAACAAGAAAAAGGAGAAGCAAAGAGACATTGAGTGTCCTTGCTTCTCCTTATATTTCTGAGCAACCTCAGCGGCTGGGTTTATTTCTTGCCGTGTACTTCGTCAGAAACGGTCAATTTCTTGCGACCCTTGGCGCGACGAGCTGCTAATACGCGACGACCGTTAGCGGTCTGCATGCGTTGACGGAAACCATGTTTGTTGTTTCTCTTTCTGTTGTGAGGTTGGAATGTTCTTTTCATTTTTATTATGCTGTTTTATTTTTATATTTCATGGGGTGACGTGGTACTCAGTGTGTTTGCTACACTATAAAGTCCACAATTCGGGTTGCAAAGTTAGTACTAATTTTTTAAATGACAAATTTTTAGCGTCATTTATTGCAGAACATATCCTTGCTTTTTGTTGTTGGGGCCTTGGCTATCGTTGCAAAGCTGCTTCAGCTGGTTTGCAGGGTATGGCCCGTTGTTTGCAGCGATAGGCTTTGCAATTTGCAGCGATAGGGCTTGTTATTCGCTGAAGCGTTTGGCCTGCTCCTGAATGAGTGCGGCATCGTTGAAGTAGTCAATCTTCATGGCGCGGCGTACGTCGGCCAAGGTCTGCGCCGCAATTTCGCGGGCTTCCTCGCAACCCTTCTTCAGCATGTCGTAGATGGCGGGAATGTCCTTTTCATATTCCTTTCTGCGGGCGCGGATGGGCTCGAGTTCTTCCTGCAGGATGTTGTTGAGGAAACGTTTCACCTTCATGTCGCCCAGTCCGCCGCGTTGGTAGTGGGCTTTCACCTCGTCGAGGTTGGCATATTCGTTCCAGTAGCGTTCAAAGTGTTCCGGACGGCAGAAGGCATCGAGATACGTGAATACGGTGTTTCCTTCGATGTGGCCAGGGTCGGCAACGTGGATGTGTTCCGGATCGGTGTACATCGACATGACTTTCTTCTGTACCTCGTCGGCCGTTTCAGAGAGGTAGATGCAGTTGCCGAGGCTCTTAGACATTTTTGCCTTGCCGTCGGTGCCCGGAAGACGGAGGCATGCTGCGTTGTTTGGCAACATGATGGCCGGTTCCACGAGTGTTTCGCCGTAGATATAGTTGAAGCGGCGCACGATTTCCGTTGCCTGTTCAATCATCGGTTTCTGGTCTTCTCCCGCAGGCACGGTGGTGGCGCGGAAGGCCGTGATGTCGGCGGCCTGGCTAATGGGGTAGGTGAAGAAGCCTACGGGGATGCTGCTTTCGAAGCCGCGCATCTGAATTTCCGACTTCACGGTTGGGTTGCGCTGCAAGCGGCTTACGCTGACGAGGTCCATGAAATAGAACGAGAGTTCGCAGAGCTCAGGAATCTGGCTTTGGATGAAAAGCGTCACCTTTTCAGGGTCGAGGCCGCAGGCGAGGTAGTCGAGCGCCACCTCAATGACATTCTGGCGCACCTTTTCAGGGTTGTCGATGTTGTCGGTGAGGGCTTGTGCGTCGGCGATGAATACGAACATCTTCTTGAAGTCGCCTTCGTTTTGGAGTTCTACGCGGCGGCGCAAAGAACCCACATAGTGGCCGATATGGAGGCGTCCGGTGGGACGGTCGCCCGTGAGAATCACTTTTTCTTTAGTCATTATATATTGTCTTTTTTGTTTCAGTGTAGATGGATATGGGCTGTCGTGTCAGGGAAGGGGCTTGGAGCGGGAGAACCATTCCGAACGTCTGTCGGCAGCCTTGTGGCGATGCCAAACGGCGGTTTCCGTCTGTTCAGCCTGTGCAAAGTTAGCACAAAGCCTTGAAACGGCCAAACTTACTTCCACCTCACTTTGTCAGGAAGGTGAGAATCGCCTTCATGGCTTGTTGTCGGACGTGGGCCGACGTGATGGTTTCAAATGGGAAGCCCATCACCAAAAGGCGATAGTCATTGCCAGGGTAGGCGATGCCCGCACTGCCTCCAGCGCCGTAGGCAAAAGCCGTGAAAGCCTTGGGGTCTGCTGGCACGAGCTTGTCGCAGTTTTGCAGCAAGTAGCCTTCTTTGTCGAAGGTTTTGCGGACGGGGAGCGAAAGGTTGAGGCCGCGTACATAGTCGGTGGAATCGTTTGACGCCGTGCCTGCATAATCAAATTTCAGGTAATTGCGTGCAAACGCCCTTTCGCTTTCCGTTTTCAGGTCGCTGCCGAGATAACAGCCGCTTAGGAGCATGTTGCCGCCGCTTCGGAGATAGGCCGTCATGCGGTTGCGGACACTGGGCGGCAACGCTTTATAGGGGCGCAGATTCTGCGGTGCGTCGCGCTCCATGCCGCAGATATAATCGAGCATATCGTAGTCTGCAGCGTCGACAGTGCCATCGGTGAAAGCCTCCCGTGAAGCCGACACAAACGTGTAGTCTCCCGCTTTCGCAATGGCGGCGCCGTGGAGAGAGGGATAGTCAAACGTGTTGCCCATGACCTTCTTGCCAACCAGTTCCTTACCGCAGAAACCGAGGGCATGCGTTTCGTCGAGTCCTGCGGCATTGCGGTTGAAAATCTTTTGAGCTCCGGCAAACGCCGTTGTATATTCATAAGGCACGCCGAGGTCTTCGCGAAGGTCAAAGCCGAGACTGTCGTGGCGTTCCACCCAGGCGGGCCCGCTCAACCGTTCGAAACCGTTCACAATCAAGATGCGTTTGCTCCCGGCAGTGCCTCTGCGCAGTGTGAGCGTTTCCGAAGGGAAACTCTCGCCGCCCTGGTTGATGGCCGTCACCTTATAGCTATATTGCAAACCTTCGCTGACGGGCAGCAATACGCTTGTGTTCCCGTCAACAACCAGTCCGTTGTCGAAATCCTCGTCGCCGATTTTCGTATAGACTACGTAGCCCGTCGGCGCAGCTTTCTCGCAGAGCGTGTCGGCCGTTGCCCGCCAACTCAGCAGGGCTTTGCCTTCTGGCGTGAGAGTGGCAGAAAAATGATGAACCGGCAGCGGTTGCACCTCATAGTTTTTGATGCCGTGTTCATAGCAGACAAATTGCAGGATGGATTTATACACTGCCCGCGACAAGGCAAATTTGAAGAGCGGGTCGTGGCCATATTTCATGTCGGCGAAATTCTGGTGAGAGAGCATTTCGAGAATGGCCGAAGGCACGTTTGGCGTTCGCGACTCCCCATAGTTGCGGTCCCAAAGTTCGCGTCGTGTCCAAGGAATGTTGAAGAGGCGCGAGAGGTCGTCGGTCACGTTTGTCATCGTCATACCGATGAAATCCGAGGATGCTTGTCGCGAGAGTCCCGATGGGTACGTGGTGTTCTTTTCGTCGTCGACGGTGGTGCAGATACCCAGTGTGCCATAGATGGAATTATCGTGGCGTATGCCGGCGTCACTGTGAACAGCCAGCGCCAGTTCGAAAGGCACCCCTTTCCCCGTTTTTCCCGGCATGTAGACACTGCCGCCGCCCAGATAATTGAGCAAGAAAGAGCGCGAACGGATGTCGTCGTTGTAGTCGTTTTGTCCGCAGTCCTTATTATATAGTGAGTCGGGCAGGCCGCTCCATTGTGCTTGATAGCGAGCCCCTTCGAGAAAACGCGGCAGTCCGCTCGTTCCGGCGTTGCCGCGCTCCGTCTGTCCCACACCGCCGCCAAATCTCACGGCGTCGGCAGTCACCACGCCGCGTGATGAACTCTGATTGGTCAGAACGACCCTTCCTTCGCGGTTCTCCCCCTCGTCAAATTCAAACGAGCCGAGATACACCCACGTTCCGCCGCCCATCTGCTGGTTGACGCGGAATTGCGTTCGCCCTCCTTTGTGGTAGACAATGTAATGCGCGTCGCTAACGCTGTTGGGGCGTGAGGCATAGCTCACATAGACAGCGTAACGTCCCGTCTTGGGAATGCGTGGCGTCCAGGTGGCTTGTGCCAGACGAGAACGGCGGTTTGTGACCGCCACCTGCCTGCTCGTGCCAGAAGAAAACGGAAAAACACAGTCGTTCAGCAAGCCCGACGGCATGGCAAACCCCACGGAATCTGGCGTCGTCTGCCATGCGAAGTCCTCCTGCTCAATCTCCGTGTAGCTCCCCTGCCGTTTGGACGCATCGTTGTCAATCACGGCTTCAAACGTCTGCGTGTCGCGCTCACGCCCCGTCGCCACCACAGCTCCAGCGTTTTCGAGCATCGGGATGATGTAGGGGAAAACGAATGACTGCGTGAAGAGGTCTTCCGTCGTGCAGAAAATATACGGGCGCTGCCAGCGCCATTCCCCGTTATGGTAATAGCGTCCGTGGCTTGCGTTGATCATCAGGTGTCGACCGTTGAGGCCGCGCGTGATAGAAAACGGGCGCGAGGTGTTGGCCACCCACGGCGCCCCAGCATAATTGATGTTTCCCCACAGGCGCGTTTGGTCTTCGTTGCCTTCGCGCAGCATATTGGGGATAAAGTCTTCAATGCGCCGTCCGTCGCCAGAGAGAATGCTCAGCTTATAGGTGTTGAACGGTTGCGGCAGACTCCGGCTGAGGTCCTTATAGATTCTTCCCACCGATTTAGGTGTGAACGGTTGCGAACAAAACGCCTCGTTGACGTAGACCGTGACGCTTCGTTCCTTCTCGTTGATCGCGCAACTGTCGCAGCGCATGGCTTCGCGCGGCACGTAGCCTGGTAGACTGTAGGAAAGAAAATACTGACTGATAACCTCTTTTGCGGGGCTATAGCCAGTATGTTCTTGGGCAACGATGGGGGTGAATGAGCAGAGCCCTAAGGAAAGGGCTACACAGTATAGCTTTTTTCTCATTGCTTTGTTGAAAGCCTTTCGTCGCAAGTTGTCTGCGCGAAAGGAAATGTCATTGTGATTGTTTGGGGGACGTCTTGAAAAACGTTCTGACGTCCCATGTGTTTCTTTCCGGATAACCCGTAACTCCTCAGGTAAACTTCTGTGTGTTCCCGTCGTTTCGGTCGGCACTTATTTCTCGTTGGCAGACGGAATATCCTCCACTGCAAATTTGCCAGGATATTTTCCTTTGTACGGGCGGTAGTAATCCATGATGAGACGCATGTCTGCGTCAACGTCGCCCGAAGGCATAATCGTCTTGTTGCAGATGACCGTTTTATTGTCGTAGTCGATGGCGTAGAGCATGATGGGCAGTTTCGCTTTGAGAGCGATAAAATAGAATCCCCTCTTCCAGGTCGTCACGAGCGAGCGTGTGCCTTCAGGCGTCACGGCCAGTTCAAAGCGGTCCATGCTTTTTGCCTTTTCGGCCAATTGGTCCGTCAGGCTCGTTTTCTTGTTTCTCGTCACGGCAATGCCTCCCATTCGGCGGAAGATGCAGCCCAGCGGCCAGAAAAACCATTCCTTCTTCATCAAGAAGCCAGCTTTGCGCCCGATGGCGTGGTAATAAAGTTCAGCGATGATGAAATCCCAGTTGCTCGTATGTGGCGCCACGCAGATGATACATTTGTCGTGGTGCGGAACAGTGACATTCACCTTCCATCCGAGTACTTTATAAAAGAGAGTGCGGCTGATTAAATGCGACATTAGTGGGTGTTTTACGTGTTACGGCTGAAGGGCATCGGAGCTTAGTAATGGCAAAATTTGTCAACTTATTCTTTCACCATTACTTACGTCAGAAATTTGAAACCCCTCTAAAAAGAGACATCGGACACCTACGTCAGTAAGCACCCAATGCCTCAATTATACATAAAGTCAGGCTTCAACGATGCGATTGCTCAAATCGTTGACCTTCTGTGTGAATTCGTCACGGAGCTTCTTGAAGAACTTCTTCTCTTCGCCCTTTTCCACGTGGCTCAGTCTTGCCACGAAGTCGCTGTGCAGCGCCAGCACTTCAACCATCAGGCCTTGCAGTTTTTCGCTGTCGCCCTGTCCGATGTGTGCCAATGCCACGCAGTCGGCAAAAAGTTCGCCAGTAACAATCTTAATGCTCTTCTTCAGTCGTTTGCGGTTTGCCATAATATGATACGTTTAAGTGTTATTGAATGGCGGTGTGGCTTCAGACCCTCCGCCTTGATTGCTTATTGTTGGTCCTTTCGTGGAAACGTCCTGCCGATTCCGGCAGAAACCTTTCCCCTTATTTGCTGATGATTTCCATGCCCTTCAAGATGGCCTGCTCGTTGAGCGGCAGCAAGTCGTGGTGGCGTTCAGGCAAGGTCTTTTTCAGAGCCTTCATCACGCTTTCAAGACTCACGATGGGGTGGATTTTCAACAGTCCGCCGAGCACAAACATGTTGAAGCACTTCATCATCTTCATTTCGGCGGCAGTTTCCATCGCCGGGATGTGGTAAGCCTCGATGTCTTCGCGCGTTGGTTTGTCGAGAATGCCGAAGCTGTCGTAGATGATGTCGCCCCCGACCTTCACCTTCGGTTGGAACTTGTCGAGCGAAGGTTGGTTGAGCACGATGGCCGTGTCGTATTTGCTCAGAATCGGCGAAGAAATCTTTTCGTCGCTGACAATGACCGTCACGTTAGCCGTTCCGCCTCGCTGTTCAGGGCCGTAGGCCGGCATCCACGTCACTTCCTTGCCTTCCATCAGTCCGGCATAGGCCAAAATCTTGCCCATGGAGAGAACGCCTTGACCGCCAAATCCCGATATGATTATTTCCTGTTTCATTGTGGAATGTCTTTTGATGCCCGGGAGCGTTGTGCAAGCATTTGCCAGTCAGTCAGGCCCAGAAGAGCGGGCCCTGTTGCGGCAGAAAGCGTCAATATCCGCTTAGAGCCGTTTTGCTTCTTGGCAACTATCGTTTGCAGAAAAACTCCCGTGGTTGGTTAAAGAGTTGAGAGGTGTGCAGCCCCTCTTATTGGGCGCAGGTGTCCTTCAGATCGCCAACGTGGTAGAAGTCGAGCATGTGTTGTGCCATCCATTCGTTGGCTTTCACTGGAGACATCTTCCATCCGGAAGAGCAAGTGCCGACAATTTCAATCAAGTTGGACCCTTTGCCCGCCATTGAATTTTCAAACGCATGGCGGATGGCCTTCTTCGCCTTTCGGATGGCCGCCACGTTGTGGACGCTTTGGCGCGACACATAAGCCGTTCCTTCCAGCTGTGCAGCGATTTCCGTTATTTTGATGGGGTAGCCATGAATGTCTGCCTGTCGTCCGTAAGGGCAAGTGGCCGTTTTCATTCCCATCAGCGTGGTCGGCGCCATCTGTCCGCCAGTCATGCCGTAGATGGCGTTGTTGACAAAGATAATCGTGATGTTGTCGCCACGGTTCAAGGCGTGGATGGTTTCAGCCGTGCCGATGCAGGCCAAGTCGCCGTCGCCCTGATAGGTAAACACCAGGCGGTCGGGCCAGAGGCGCTTGCTGGCGCAGGCCAAGGCAGGAGCGCGTCCGTGGGCGGCCTCTTGCCAGTCGATGTCAAGGTAGCGGTAGGCAAAGACGGCGCATCCCACCGGACTGATGCCGATGGTTTTGTCTTCCATGCCCATTTCGGCAATCACTTCGGCAATCAGCTTGTGCACAACGCCGTGTGAGCAGCCAGGACAATAGTGCATGTTGACATCGTTCATGAGTTCTGGCTTCTTGTAAACCAGTTCTCCCGACTGGATGATCTCGTTTCTCAAGGAAACGCTCTCTTCCGGATTATTTGATTCGCTCATATCAATACAATTATTATGGTGGAACACCTCACAATTCTTTCGAGAAACCGCGTGGAAATGCCGAGAAGACAACTGCCGCCGATGGGCGGCTTTTCGTTGTTTCCATGCCACGGCGTGGGCGTTGCCCCGCTGCGGCCCATTGGCCTTTCCCGTTTTCTGTTTTCTTCCGTCACTTCCCTTCTTCCTGCTTGCAGGCTTCCGATGCGTCAGTCTCCTTCGCACCGTTTTCAGCGGCAGAAACGCTTCTGCGCGTGTTGAGCTTCGAGGCGTTCGGTCGTTTCAGCATATCAGGAATGCGCATCACCGCATCAATCATCTTGATGAACACGGCCACCAAAGCCAGAGCGTAACACCATGTGGGCGAAGTGGCCCCCGTCCACGAAACTCCAAGGCCAATCATGGCGATGGCGGCCAGCAGGATAAACGTGCCGTTGATGATGTTTCGATAGAAGAGGCGCTGGTTTGGTCTGTGGCGCTCCTTTTCCCTTTCGGGATGTTTCAGGCGTTCGAGAATATCGTCAGATTCAGACATGTGTTTCTGTTGTGAGAGTTTCTTGTTATCTTACTTCGCTTGCAGTTTTTTGAGAGCCTCGATAATTTCGTCGGGGTCAGGCACGATGCCGCCCAGTCTGCCGAAGTGGTCAACCGGAATACGGCCTTCAACGGCAGCTCTGACGTCGAACACCATTTGCCCGGCATTGATTTCCACCGTCAGAATGCCCTTCGTTCGGCCAGATAGTTCGGCAATCTCCTTCGTTGGGAACGGCCACAGCGTGATTGGGCGGAACAATCCCACCTTGATGCCCTGCTTGCGTGCCATCTCCATCGCTTTCTGGGAAATGCGTGCTGCCGATCCGAAGGCCACGATCACGTAGTCAGCGTCTTCGCAGTTCGTCGTTTCATATCTCACCTCGTTTTTCTCAATCTCGGCATATTTGGCCTGCAAGTGCAGGTTTTTCTTTTCCATCACGGCCGGGTCGAGTTCCAACGACGTGATGATGTTGGGCTTGCGTCCCTTCAATCCGTGTCCGTTGGCGGCCCAAGGACATTCCTTGGCGATTTCCTCCTCCGTGCGGCGCGGTTTGAACGGAGGCAACACCACGCGTTCCATCATCTGTCCGATGACACCGTCAGAGAGAATCATCGTCGGGTTGCGGTATTTGAAGGCCAGGGAGAAGGCGAGGTCAACGAAATCAGCCATTTCCTGCACCGAGTTGGGTGCCAAAACAATCACGTTGTAGTCGCCGTTGCCGCCGCCTCTCGTCGCTTGGTTATAGTCGCTCTGCGAGGGCTGAATGGTGCCCAGTCCAGGGCCGCCTCGCTGCACGTTGACAATCAGTCCCGGCACTTCCGCGCCAGCCATATAGCTGATGCCTTCCTGCATCAGGGCAATGCCTACGCTCGACGATGAGGTCATCACGCGTTTTCCCGTGCCTCCTCCTCCATAGAGCATGTTGATGGAGGCCACTTCGCTTTCAGCCTGCAACACCACCATGCCCGTCGTTTCCCAAGGCTTGAGGGCAGCCAGCGTTTCCAACACCTCGCTCTGCGGGGTGATGGGGTAGCCGAAATATCCGTCGCATCCGCAGCGGATGGCTGCATGGGCTATCGCTTCGTTGCCTTTCAGTAAAAGAACTTCGTTTTCCATTTTCAATATCGTGTAACACCTTTCCGCCCGACCTTCGTTTCCTGGCCATGACGCCCCTGCTTCCTCAGCGGGCTACGCCTTTTTGGGCCAAAACCCTCCATGTCCCAACGGAAATCCCTGTCTGACCGATGGCCAGAAGCGCTGGAGCTCGGTGGCATTGTGGTTCAACCGCCCCTTCGCTCAAATTTCGTTCCTGTCGTCGGCTTTCAGGATGTCATTAATCCATTTTCTTCTTGTAAACCGTGATGCAGGCATCCGGGCAGACAATCGCACACGATGCGCATCCGATACAGGCATCGGCCACATCATGGCAATAGACATATCCTCTGTGGTTCACTTCGTTGGTTGTAAGTGCCAGCGTATGTGTCGGGCAAGCCACGACACACAGGTTGCATCCTTTGCAACGTTCTTCGTCAACGACGATGGCTCCTTTTATTTTGCTCATAGTAAGTAATAGTTCAGGAATATATTTAAGTGGTTCGTCTGAATTACTTCCGAATCGCTGTGGCGGCATCCGTTGCCCCCTCCTTCCTTGCCCGGCGCAAAACGTCTGGCAGATGAGGCGAAAACTTTTTCCGCATCGTTTGCATCAAGGATTATAGAGGTCCTTGTTGTAGAAAGCCATGATCTGGTCGATCATGCGTCCTGCCTCCATGGCAGGGCCTTCCGGGTTGATTTCCGCCGCCTTTCTGTAGGCGTTCATGGCCTCCTTTCGCAATCCTTGTTTCATGTAAGCGTTCCCCATGAGATAAAGCAGCTGGGCGTCGTTGTCTCCCCCCATGCTTTCACGCGCTGCAGCAACGGCTTTTTCAACGAATCCGTCGGCAATCATTTTCTTTATTTGCTCATAGGTTTCTTCCATGTCATTTTGCAATTGTCTTACAAAGGTAGGGCATTTTCCAAGGTAACGTCGCTTGCCCCGCGTAAAACTTTGAATAAAGATGGGTTAATAATTACAAAAACGGATTACTCCTATGCCTAATCTTTTTATTTTTAGAAGGTTATTAAATGCGGAATAATTGTTGCAAATGAAACAATGAAAGGAGTGCGCACCTTCGATGAATGTGCTAAAATGCACAAATAACTTTCTTCTGTGCTTAATTCTGTTTCCGAAAAGGCCAATCCTCCGTGTTTTTTCGTTGCAAAAGGAAACCGCTTTCCTGCAAACCGATGGCCAAACAAACAGCTCGCAAACCCGATAGAACATTTCAAATGTAAAAATAATTCTGACCACCTACTTACAAAAATAATTATAAACACCTACATATCCCCTCAGCGGTGACGCGGCATAAAACATCCGCGGAAGCACCAATTTCTCGCGAAATTGAAATACCTTTGCAGGCAAAACGCGGCGGGCGGACGCACATGTCGGAAGCTCCAGCATGTGCGTCCGCGCCCCATTGCTTTGCATCACTCCTTTAATAACTACACTTACATGGCATTATCCAATATAGAAAAACACTACAACAAACACCCCGAGGACCTTCGTCTGCAACGCAGGCATGGCATTGTGGAGTTTGAAACCACCATGCACCATCTGCGCCGCTTTCTGCGACCAGGGGATTTCCTGCTCGACATCGGTGCGGGCACGGGGCGCTACACGTCGGCACTCATGGCAGAGGGCTATCGCGTGAAGGCCGTTGAGCTTGTGCGACGCAACATCGACGTGTTTTTGAAGCGCGAACCAGCCGCTGACGTGGTTCAAGGCGATGCCAGAAACCTTTCGTTCATCCCGACCGCCTCGGCCGACCTCACCCTTCTGCTCGGCCCGCTCTACCATCTCATCGGCGACGAAGAGAAGTTGAAAGCGCTCCTTGAGGCCAAGCGCGTGACGAAGCCAGGCGGACTGATTTTCGTGGCTTACCTCATGAATGAATACAGCATTCTCTCTTATTGCTTCGATGAAGAACGCATTGGCGGACTGCTGGAACGCGGTGTGGTTGACAAGAATTTCCACATCCAAGCCCAGGCCGACGAACTCTACGATTATGTGCGCTTGGACGACATCAACCGCCTGAATGAGATGGCGGGATTGCAGCGCGTCACCATCTTCTCGCCCGACGGCGCTTCCGACTATATGCGAACGCGCCTTAACCGCATGAGCGAAGAGACCTTTGCCCATTTCATAGAATATCAGAAGTGTATTTCCGAACGCCAAGACCTCATCGGCGCTGGCAGTCACGTGGTGGACGTGGTCAGAGTGGAGTAGGTTGCAGCCGCCAGCAACCCGTTTGTTCGGAGGGTTTCAGGTCATGGAAAAACAGATGCGTCAGTGCAGAGGAACAACTCCGTTTGGCGTTTCCAGTCGTTTCGGCGTGGCAACTTGTGTTCTTTCTGAAGCCACGCCGGAATGAACACCACACCCTTTAACAAGGGAGATAAACGGCAGAGTTCACCGGGCCGCTTTGTTTCAACACACCGCTTTCCCTGAAATGCTTCAACCATTTTGTGGCATAGCTCCTGCGGAATCCGAACAGGTTTTCAATGTCGCGCCGCGTGATGTAAGCGTGGGTCGTGAAAAATTCCTTCATTCGCTTTAAAATATACTCCTCCGTATAATGGTTGGATTTGGTAGAGACATCGGCACGTTCGAAGCGTGCGTTGTTTTTGATTTCCCGCAACATCGGCGTGTCGGGTCGAAAGTTGAGGTTGCGCACGCTGATGTAGTCGCCGCGCATTTTCTCAATCGGTTTTCCCTTCGGCAAGTTCAGGTCCACCGAAAGCGAAAAACTGCCGATGGAAGGGAGATGAAAACGTTTTCCTTGCGAGAGTTCGCGAATCATCGCTGCCCTCAGGGCAGAGAGCGTTGCTTCCATGTCGCTTTTCGTTAGCGAGCACGACTCCTCAATGTGGCTCTCGAGCTGGTCAGCGTTCATGGCAGTTCCCTCATGAAGGTGTGCATAATGGCGTTCTTCGCCCTTGCCGTTAGAATTCTTGATGGAATGGATTTCGTACTTAATGTTCATGGTAAGATAGGTTTTGAAAAAATACTCTTTGGTTTTGAAAAAAATCTGATAATTGTTGAATCACCTCTTGTCTGCTTCGAAATATCTCTTGTCGGTTTTGATGTTGCAAAGATTGTGCAAACCGAACACAATCAAGTTTACTTGAATTGTTGAGGTGCAGCCAATCTTCTGCAAAGATAATACGTCAAAAGCCGAAAAGGAAGTCTTTTTGGAAAAATTCCAGAAATATAGAATTATTTGGACAAGCTGAAGCGTCATTATTATTTGATGAAACCCAGACCGCACCTCGGCTGAGGTGCGGTCTGGGTTATCCAGCACTGGTAATGGTCGCTTTGTTGGGGTCAAGCGTGTTTCCCGCTATCTTTATAATTTTGAAATCTCTCCATGACCTTCTTGCGTATTTTCCAATTCCTCAATTGTTCGCTTCACCACTTCTTGCAGTTGATAAGTAGATACTCCGATAGGCTTGTTGATGTCTTGCAACGACCATTCCACCACGGTGTCATCCTTTGAGCGGCAAATGAGCAACCCGATGCTCGGATTGTCGCCTTCACCACGCAAAAGATGGTCGGCTGCTGTGACGTAAAAATTAAGTTTGCCTGCAAACTCGGGAACGAACTTTACTACCTTCAACTCTATCACCACATAGCATTTCAATGGAATGTTGTAAAAAACCATATCGGGAAAGAACGACTGACCGCCAGGCATACGCAGTTCCATTTGTCGCCCAACGTAGGCAAAGCCATGCCCCAGCTCGAGTAGAAAACGCGTAATGTTGGTAGCTAAGGCATTTTCGAGTTCCGTTTCGTTATAGCCTTTCGACAGTTGCAAGAAACTCAGGTTGTAAGGGTCTTTGAGTGTTTGCAAGGCAAGTTCGCTTTGCTCCTTGGGTAAACGTTTGTTGAAATTGGTGGGTACGCGTCCAACAGAGCCATACAAGTTCTCTTGAATATTGTCTTCCAACATTCGCCTGCTCCAATTGCCTTCAATCACCTTGTCAATATAGAATAAGGCTTCTGCAACGGTGTGGCAGTGGGTGAAGATTTGAACATGATGAAACCATGGAACAAGAGCAAAGTTCTTGGGCATTTCAAATATCTCAGCAGGTTGCTGAGATATTTTAGGCGAAGCGGAATAATATGAATACCAACGTTTTACATATCTTAAATTGGTTTCGGAAAATCCTTTCTGCTCAGGAAAAGCTGCACGCAAGTCAAGGCTTAATTGTTTCATTACGCCTTTGCCCCATTGCTCCTCTATTTTAAGAGCCACCATATCTCTACCCAACGCCCAATAAAAGCGCAACAACTCTTCGTTAACCTTCAGAGCAGCCTTAGCTTGCGACTGCCGGTAGAGTTGCTTTATGTTTTTTAGCCACGAAACGTATTCATGCGAAAAAGCTGTGGCATCTGATGAAACAAAGTGTGGACGTGTATCGTTATTTTTACTCTCCATAGTTACTCCATTTTCAGAATTTGTTCAATAATCTCTTCGCTTTCAGCATCAAGCGCCAAGATGTCCGCCTCGTTTTCGGCAAGCGAGCGTAATGGCATACGTTTCGGGATTGATTTTCGTGCCATAAAGCTGAATGGCTTTGGGAGATATTCCTAAAGATGTGAGGTATTCAAACCCTTCAGTGAGCATACCGCCCGAACCCTCGGCAGGGTCGTAAAGCGAAATTACTTTGGGCAAGTTGTTTTTGACTGGCTCAAAGACCAAGCGTGCCAACGGTTGTATGGCATCGCGCGGTGTGAAGTGCGCACCAGTTTCTTCGTTGTTTTCTTCATTGAAGCGGCGCGACAGACAAGTGTATAAGCAAATAGCTACTTTCTCCTTACCCATCAAAATTGCTCAGGTTATTCTTTTTACTATTACTAATTTTGAACACCCGTTTTATTTTGGGCGTTCACCATTACTGGATGTTTTAACCGTATGGCAAATTTATAGAATTATTGTGAGGAAAACAAATTCTCGAATTATAGTTTAAGTAGGTATTCAAAAATGTATTGTATATAGGAGTTAAAAATCGGTTTGATATTACTTCGCTGCATTCTTTTGAAACCCAACTTATTGCAAATTCTTCAATCACCTTGTGATGTCATCTACTCGCGGCCGCTGGTAATGCTACTCGCGGCCGAAGGTAGCTTTACTCGCGGCCGAAGGTAGCGCAACTCGCGGCCGCGAGTAGCAGATATGTTCTTAGGTTCAGGTGAACTTTTAGGTGGCAGATGTCTGCTTGCGATTTACGTTGCGCAATCCGTCAAAGATGGCTGTTTGACCACTTTTCTTTTCGCGTTTTTAGATTCCCTGCAAAAGATGTTCAGAAACCGGTTGAAATTACAAATAAATCAGTATCTTTGCATCAGACTAAACAAAATGTAATAAAAACAATGAGTTTACTTATAAAACCGAAAGCATATAAGCCGTTGCTTGATAAATATGAAACAGAGCAGGGTATCAAGGTTATCAAGGATTTCTTTCAGGAAAATCTGGCTACGGGATTGAAGTTGCGCCGCGTGACCGGTCCGCTTTTTGTGCTCAGAGGACTGGGTATCAACGACGATTTGAGCGGTACGGAACGTCCCGTGACGTTCCCCATCAAGGATTTGGGCGATGCGCAGGCGGAAGTGGTGCACTCTTTGGCAAAATGGAAGCGTTTGACGCTGGCCGATTATCAGGTGAAGCCAGGTTACGGCATCTACACCGATATGAATGCCATCCGCGCCGACGAGGAGCTTGATAATCTCCACTCGCTTTATGTTGACCAGTGGGACTGGGAGCGCGTCATCACGCCGCAGGACCGCACGCTGGCTTACTTGAAGCGCACCGTGAAGTGTATCTACGCTGCATTGCTCCGCACGGAATTTTTGGTGTGTGAGCGTTTTCCGCAACTCACGCCGATGTTGCCAGAAGAGGTGTTTTTCATTCATGCTGAAGAGCTGCGCCAGCTTTATCCCAACTTCACGCCGAAGGAGCGCGAAGATGCCATCACGAAGAAATACGGAGCGGTGTTTGTCATTGGCATTGGCGGACCGCTTGGCGACGGCAAACCACATGATTTGCGTGCGCCCGACTACGATGACTATTCCACCGTCAGCGAGGCTGGTTTGCCAGGATTGAACGGTGACCTGTTGATTTGGAACAATGTGCTGGAGCGTGCTTTCGAACTCTCTTCGATGGGCATCCGTGTTGACAAAGAGGCTTTGCTCCGCCAGCTCAAGGAGAGCGGCAAGGAAGATCGCCTGAAGTTTTATTTCCACCGCCGTCTGGTTGAGGGCACGCTGCCTTTGAGCGTCGGTGGCGGCATCGGACAGTCGCGCCTTTGTATGCTTTATCTGCGCAAGGCGCATATCGGCGAGATTCAGGCCAGCATCTGGCCCGACGAGATGCGCCGTGAATGTGAAGAAGCGGGCATTCCGTTGATTTGATAAGAACGCCATTGGCCAGAGGGCCGGTTTTTTATACGCACAGAGCCGCGAGCAAACTGATGTTGCTCGCGGCTCTGTGCGTTTTTGGCGAAAGGTTGGTGGGGGTTGAAATAGTTCAACTCATTCTTTCACCATTACTTATCTTGTGAGACAATGATGTCTGTGCTGACGCCAGCGGAGGTCAGCGTGAGCGTGGCGTTGCGCTTTGCGTTGGTGTTGTTGCCAGTGTAGCTCACTTTGATTTTATGCAATCCCTTGCTGAAGGAAGTGGAGTCGGGCGTGATCCATTCTGCAGACGAAGAGAGCGTGGCGCCATCTTGGTAGACCTTGAAGATGATGGTGGTGTCGTTGGCGGCGGCTTTCAGCATCAGGGGGAAGGTGGCCTGTGTGGTCAGCACTTTGTCGGTGTTGGTGTAGAACGGCATGGGCTGCGTGATGTTCAGCCATCCTCGCTGGATGACCGGCATGCTCGGACTGACAGCCGACGTGACGTTGATGTAGGCAATGCGTGTGCTGCCAGTGTTGTTGACGTCAGTGGTGATGTCGAGGCGCGTGTCGGCCGATTTATATTGCGGAATGGTCATGGATGTCGGCGTGACGCGCATCCATGAGGCCGTTGAGGCCAGTGTCCATGAATCGAGTGAGAGCAAATGAATCGTGTCGCTCTGCTGATCTGCATAAAATTCCATGCCGTTAATCTTCAGCGGGCTGAAGAACGTTTGGTGGAGTTCGTAGTTTGAATCTCCGCATGAGGCAAGCGCCAAGGCTGCGCAGGGGATGAGAGAGGTAATTAATTTCTTCATTTATTTAGATGTTTTGGGATTTGCTGAGGTGTTTGAAGGAAGCGTGGAAAATGTGGCGAGGCGTTGTTTAGTACCACTCAATGTTTGAACTATAGGAGCTTCGTTTGTCCCACTTCAATGCGTCGGCCAGTTCGTTGGCACGTGCGCGGAAGGTGAAGTTGAACGAAGAGTAGGGGCGGAGCACCACAGAGCACGACATCTCAAAGCAATGGAGATCGCGCGAGACGGAGGCCGTTGTCATTGAGAGTTCGTGATAGTTGAAGTCATAGCCCGAGGTGAAACTGATGTTCCATCCTTCGGCAATGCGCAGGTAGCCCGAGAAGTTCATTGTCTGCGTGAACGAATAGGGATATCGCATGCGGCGCACATTGATTTGCTTCGAGCGGTCTTCCGCCATGGAGATGCCGTATGACACCGTGAACGACCAGGGGAGAGAGAAGCGGAGGTAGCCGTCTTCGTCCACCTTGGCCTTCTGTTTTTTCTGCTTGCCACCTTTCTTGGCGTTGCGCAGGTCGGGGTCGATGTTGGCATCTTCTGCGTCGGTGTCCGTGTCGGTGTCGGTTTCGTCGTTGCTTGCCGTTGAGCGGTCAGACCGCCGGCTGAAGAGTTTGGACAGCGTTTCGTTGTTAAACGTGTAGGAGAGGTTTTGCGACATGCCCTGGAAGCGTCCGAAGCGTCCGTAGCTCCATTCAGTGCGGTCGGAAGTGACGACACGGCCGTTTTTGTCGAAGGCGTAGGCATAGGTGGCAAACACTGCCGCCATGGAGAACGTGTAGTTCTTCGTCAGTTTCAAGCGGATGCGCGTGTTGAGGTTGCTCCAGGGGCGCGTTTCTGCTGCCATGTTATAGGAGAGCGCGCCATAGAGCTCGTCGATGATGCTGATTTTTCGTTCGCCAGTTGTGTCGCGGTCGCTCTTCACCTTCATTTCCACGTTGTTTGACACCGACATGGTGATCATGCCCTGCTTCGTTCCGGAGGGATAGCTGTAGATGCCGCCGGAGTAGGGAGAATAGGTGACGGTGGAGACTTCGCCGTTGGCGTCGGTCTTGACGTAGGTGCGCTGGTAGCCGTAGTGCGACGAGGTGAAGTCGGGGGCGTAGCTGAAGGAGACGCTGGGTTTGAAGACGTGGCGCACGGCGATGATTTTATCGCCGAAGAGCTTTCGCCAGGGTTTGTAGAAACCATAGAGCGTGGTGTTGGCCGAAACGCCGAGGCTCCAGTCGTAGAGGTTGTAGAAGCCGTATGTGGTGTCGGCCACTTCCTTTTGTGTGGTCTCGTCCCATGAGCGCATTACGCGATTGGTGTACATAATGTCGCGCAAGGAGAACTGCGGAGAGATGTTGATGTATTTAAAGACCTGGAAGGTGGCGTCGATGGGAATGCGGTGTTGCATGCCGTTTCGCCAGTCTTTGACGAGGTTCGACTTGAAGAGTTTGTCTTCCTTCGTGTTGATGCTGTTGGAGAGCGATCCCGTGTAGGACATGGAGATTTTCTCATACCAGCGCTCCTTTCCTGCCTGGTGTTTGCGGCGGAAGGGATAGAAGCGGTTGAGAGAGATGCTGAGGTCGGGGAGCGTCATGCTGACCGATGAGTCGCGCAGCGATTGCGTAAGGTTGGTCGACCCCGCGATGTTCAGGCCGATGCTTGGGAAGGTGTGTGAGAAACTCACCGAACTGGCGCGTGTGCTCTGCGTGTAGGCCAGCGGATTGTACATGCTCTCGAGGTTTGAGCGTTCGTAGTTTTCCGAGGCGAAGTTCACGCGGGCCGAGAAGGTTGTGTTGGGGCTTGCCTTGGCGTCTTTGCTGTGTGTCCACTGCACCTTGAGGCTCTTCGTCACGGCATAGTCTGGCATGTTCTTCTCGCCGTCGACGGTGCGCAGGAAACTGATGTAGAAATTGCCGTTGTAGCGATAGCGCTTGCGGTAGTTGGTCTCCGCGCTCAGTCCCCAAGAGCCTTTCGTATAGATTTCGCCGAGCGCCTTGATGTCCATGTAGTCGTTGATGGCGAAGTAGTATCCGCCATCGCGCAGATAGAACCCGCGGCTCGTCTCGTCGCCGTATGAGGGCATGATGAAACCGCTGGAATATTTCTTGTTGAAAGGGAAGAAACCATAGGGGACGGCCAGCGGGAGCGGCACGTCAGCCACCACGAGGTAGGCCGGGCCAAACACGCTTTCCTTTCCCGGGCGCACTTTGGCGCGGGAGAGGGCTACATAGAAATGGGGATGCTTGGCGTCGCAGGTGGTGTATTTTGCATGTTCCAGATAGAGCGTTCCGTCGGCAGCGCGTTTTGAGTGTTGGCTCTGCATGAAACCGTCGCCCTGCGTTGTCTCCACGTTCGTGATATAGCCCTTTTTCGTTTTGAAATTGAAAGCCATGAGTTCGCTGTGGTAGTTGTCGCTGCCTTGCGAATAGACCGGTTTGTCTTGCAAGATGCCCGCCGTGTCGCGCTCTCCAGCCGCTCTCACCATGCTGCTGTCCATGTTCATGGTGATTTTAGCCGCGTTGAGCGTCATGTCCATGTATTTCACTTGGGCCTTTCCGTAGAGGTGCACCAGTCGCGTTTCAGCGTCGTAGACCAGCGAGTCTGTGCATTCATAGTCCACCGGTGCGTCGATGCCCGGTTTGCGTTTCGCGCTGTCGGCCGCTGTGGTGTCGATGGCCGTGCTGTCGTAGCGCAGCCCCCGTCCGCTTCTGGTGTTGGTGGCATCGGGCAGCAGCAGGGAGTCCTTGAGACTGTCGGAAACGGAAAAAGGCACGGCAGATGGTTGCTGTCGTGCTGTATCGTGCTGTAGCGTGTCGTCAGACGTTTGTTGCGTTGCGTTCTGCCGCATTGTTTGGCTACGCGGCGTTGCGACGCTCAAGGCTACGATGGTTGTAAGAAGGAGAAATATAGGAGTTCTCAAAGTGGGGTTGCTTCTCTGTCAAAAGTGGGCCTCTTGAAATGGAGGCCCTCCTTGAGGTTTATGTATCTGGCTGCAAAAATACGCAATTTTTTTGACTCGTGGCATTGATTTGACGTTAAGGGATGTCCTAAAGAATGTGTTTTAGGATTCTATGTGATTTTGCCGGCTGATTTGCCTCTTCTCGAAGGCGGCCTGAGGGTGATCCATGCTGTTGCGTTCCCTGTCGGCCATAATGTCGGCCATGTTATTTTGCGCCCATGCAATTAGGCTTTCTGCTTGCGGAATAAACGACTGGGCCCTTTCCGTAAGGGTGTATTCCACTCTCGGCGGCACTTCCGCATAGATTTTCCTGCTGACAAAACCGTCGGCTTCGAGTGAGCGCAGGGTGGAGGTCAACACCTTCTGCGAAATGTCGGGGATGTGTTTGTGCAGGGAATTGAAGCGCATACATCCGTGATGGTTCAACGTGTAGAGAATCAGCAACGCCCATTTTCCGCAGATGTGAGACAGGATGTTGCGTATGGGGCAGTCTTTATATATGATGTCGGTGGTTGGGTTGTCCATAGGTTGTTTATGTTCAGTTGCTAATTGAGGGTTGTCCTTGGGAGGGAAGTCTGAGGCCGTTGGTTGTGCTTGAGACACCCCTGAAGACATATCCTGGAAGTGTGTTTTTGAATGTAGCTGAGAGGGTGTTGCTCACCAATTCATACAAAAGTACGCAAACGCCATAATATGTTACGGTGGCAAGTGTTAAACTTATTCAAATCTCATATTTTGAAGTGTCTCAGCGTCAGCAATGGTAACCTCAGAGTAAGTAGCCAACGGTCTTGTGCCTTCTTGCAGGGAATGCTTTCGTGGCGTAATTTTGCACCGTCATTAATCAATTAATTCTCAGAGATATGAAAACTGCAAAAATAATTGTGAAGGCCGAGCAAGCAACGGCCGTTGACTTCGGAACGTTCGATAAGTTGAACGAGTATGTATTGGAACTTGGCCCAGAGGTGAAGATTCCTGGCAAGGTGTTTGGAGGAACTTTGACTGGTGCCACAGGCGGCGAGTTTTCCTTCCAGTCGTTTGCGCCTGGCGCAGAAACGGGTTTCTTGCATACTCACAAAAATCATGAGGAACTCTATTTCTTCCTTAAAGGACAGGGCGAGTTTCAGGTGGACGGCCAAGTGTTTCCCATTTCAGAAGGTAGTGTGGTGCGCGTGGCACCTGCCGGAAAGCGTTCCGTCAGAAACAATGGAAATGAACCGCTGGTGATGCTTTGCGTGCAATATCGCGGCAATACCTTTACGGCAGAAGATGCTGCCGACGGCGTGATTCTGAACGAGAAGGTGTTGTGGAAGTGATGTCGTGGCAGGACTGGCTTGTTGGTTGAACGAACGGAGAAGTCTTTTTGGGGGACGTACTATTGGATGTTTCGCTGAAGCGTGTTTCGGAATCAATGATACGCCGGTTGTGTCGATAGTAACAGCTATCATAAAAGAGGCCTGCGAAACGCAATCGTTTCGCAGGCCTTAGATTTTTTATCAACGTTGTGTTGAACGTCTTTTCGCTATATTATTCGCCCGGAGCAATAGCACCTGAAGGACAAACGTCAGCGCAAGTACCGCAGTCAACGCAAACGTTAGGGTCGATAGAATACTTTTCACCTTCAGAGATAGCGCCAGATGGGCATTCGTCAATACAAGTACCGCAAGCGATGCAGTCGTCACTAATTACGTAAGCCATTTTGTTTGAATTTTAAATTGTTATTAATGTTGTTATGTCAGTCTGTCTCAAACAGAAGAACGACCCGTGGGCCGCTCTCGTGTTGTTTCATGAAGCAAAGGTAATGCAATCCAATTGAAGCGCCAAATATTATTGCGATTTTTTTTGTCGGCATCTGGCATAAGAGATGGTCTCTTCGTCATGGTTGTGCCTGTGTGCCGATGAATGGCAATCCCCCCTCCGCCGCGGTTGTCTTGACGATGGAGGGGGGATTGTTGTGATTACTGATTACTTGGAAATCGTTGTTGAGCCAGAGCCGATCATTTGTCCGTCGATGAAAATGTAGGCGGAGTAGTTGCCGCTGCTCAGGTATTCGTTGATTGGAATATAGAGCGTGACGTGTTGTTCTTCGCCAGTGTATTCAATTTCTTTTGTGGCGGAATATTCGATGGACTTGTTCTCATAATGGAATGAGCCAGAGCGTGCAACGACTTCTTGGCTGGGCTTGAGCAAGCGTACGTAGACCCTGCGGTTTCCTGTGCTTGCCGTTACGTTTCTTGTTACGGTGAAAGAAACGGTGAAGCGGGTGATGTCTTTGCTACGCTTGGCGGCCTTGCCGTTTTTCTTGACGGCCATGACGCTGACTCCTGTGGCGTTAAGCTGTGAGGCCACTGCCACTTGTTCTGAAAGCTGGCTGTTTCGCTCGTTGATTGAACTGTTTTCGCGGCGTGTGCGTTCAGCTTCAGCGCGTGCTTCGTCGCGCTCTGAGGTGAGCGTCTGGTTGAGCCGCTGGAGAGAGTCGACTTGGCGGATATAGTCGCGCAAGACGGCACGAACCGTTGCCAGTTCCTTTTTGAGGCGAAGGATTTCAGCGGCACTGTTGGTTTTCAGTTCGCGCAACTCTTTGAGCAGGCCCTCGGCGCGTTTCTGCTCGGCATCGAGCTTGGCAACGAGCGAGTCGTCTTTGATTTCCTGCTTCATTTCGCCATACTGTGCGGCGAAGTCGGCGTACTGGTTCTCCATTTCGCGGCGGTCCATTTCAGCGATTTGCCGGAGTTCAGCCAGTTCTTTATCCTTTTCGCTCTTTGAATTGCAGCCAGCCAGACATCCGCCAGCTATGAGAACTGCCATGAGAGCGATGAAAATATGCGTCAGTGTCTTCATTGTGGTGTGTGGTTTTTGTGGTGGGTAAGCTTCGCAGGGGCAATGCCTGTTTATATTATTTATTCTATATAATATTTATGGCCTGCGGAGTTTATAGTTTAGTCAACGATGGTGATCCATCCGTGGTTGTCTGGCTCGATGCCATATTGGATGTTGCGCAGTTTCTCGTAGAGCTTCGTTGACATAGGTCCTGGTTTTCCGTCCTTCGAGATGACGTAGCTCTTGTTGTTTTCCATATCGTCGATGCGGCGAATCGGACTGATAACGGCGGCTGTTCCGCAAGCACCAGCTTCTTCGAATGTGGAGAGTTCTTCTTCAGGAATCTGTCGGCATTCAACCGTCATGCCCAGGTCTTTTGCCAACTGCTGCAAACTGCGGTTGGTGATGGAAGGCAGGATGGACGAAGACTTCGGCGTGATGTATTTGTTTTCTTTGATGCCGAAGAAATTGGCTGCGCCACATTCATCGATGTATTTCTTCTCCTTGGCATCGAGATAAAATTCGCAGGAATAGCCGGCGTCGTGTGCCATCTTGTTGGCGCGGAGGCTGGCAGCGTAGTTTCCGCCCACCTTATAAGTTCCCGTTCCGAGCGGTGCCGCGCGGTCGAACTCGCGGATGATGACATAGTCGTTTGTGGCAAATCCGCCCTTGAAATATGGGCCTACCGGGGTAACGAAAATCATGAAAAGGTATTCATTGGCAGGATGAACACCGACCTGTGCGCCCGTACCGATGAGCAACGGACGGATATAGAGAGCGGCACCGCTTTCATATGGTGGGATGAAGCGTTCGTTGAGTTTCACCACTTTCTTGGTCATCTCCACGAAGAGCTCTGTCGGCACTTCCGGCATGAGGATACCGCGGCAGGTGCTTTGCAGGCGGGCAGCATTGTCTTCGATGCGGAAGAGGCGGATTTTGCCATCGGGGCAGCGGAAAGCCTTTTGTCCCTCGAAGGCTTCCTGACCGTAGTGAAGACAGGTGGCAGCCATGTGGATGTTGATGGTGTCTGTTGATGAAACTTCAATTTCGCCCCATTTGCCGTTGCGGTAGTAGCAACGAACGTTGTAGTCGGTGGGCATGTAGCCGAACGAAAGATTTGCCCAATCAATATTTTCCATTGTCGTCTTGTTTTTTGAATTGTCTTATGTGTGGTATTCGTATGTCACGTCTTGTGCGTTGCCTCGCTCAGGATAAGGAAAAGTCGCGGGGCGCATGGTGTTGCTTGGCAAAATTACGCATTTTAGTTGAAAAAACGCCGCCTCCTGCTACTTTTATCCGAATTTTGAATTCATTATGCTTCGTTATGCGTGGCAGAAAGGGTACAGGTGTATTTTTGTAAGTTGGGTTTTGCTTTTGCGCGGTGAAAACTCTCAGTATGCAAAAAGGAGCTGCAAAGGGCATGGTGAAAAGCCAATATATGGTAGGTTTCAAAAGGTGGGATGGCCAACAATGCGTAAATTTGCACGTGGAAAAATAATAGTTATAGCTTATGATGATTCGACAATGCGCCATCCTTTTCGGTTGCCTGGCGCTGGGTGAATTGCTGATTTATCTCACCCACATTCCTTTGCCCTCCAGTATTTTGGGCATGCTGATTTTAACCTTGCTGTTGCAGTTGAAAGTCATCCGCTTGGAGTGGGTGCAAGGACTGGCCGATTTCTTGGTGGCCAACATCGGTTTCTTCTTCGTGCCGCCTGGCGTGGCCATTATGTGTTACTTCGATATTATAAAGGCGCAGTTCATGCCCATTTTGGTAGCTTCCGTTGTCAGCACCGTGTTGGTGTTAGCTGTGACAGGATGGGTACACCAGTTTTATGGCAAAGCCGCGGATATGCGCAAGAAGGGAGGTGAAGCATGATAGACTATTTCTCCAACCAGTTTTTTCTTATCGCGCTGACGTTTGGTGTCTATTTCTTCGGAAAACTTCTGCGGAAATGGACGGGCTGGGTGATAATGAACCCCATATTGATTACCATCGTTGTGCTGATTGCCTTTCTGAAGCTCACTGGCATCAGTTACGAAACCTATAACGAAGGCGGCCATCTCATCGAGTTTTGGTTGCGTCCCGCCGTTGTGGCGTTGGGCGTTCCCCTGTATTTGCAGTTGGGCACCATCCGCAAGCAGTTGGTGCCGATTCTCCTCTCCGAATTAGCTGGCTGCGTGGTGGGCATCCTCTCCGTTGTCTACATCGCCAAAGAGATGGGAGCTACGCCCGACGTCATCCGCTCCTTGGCTCCTAAATCCGTGACGACCCCCATCGCTATGGAGGTGACGAAAGCCGTTGGCGGCATTCCTTCTCTCACGGCGGCAGTTGTTGTCTGCGTAGGTTTGATGTGCGCCGTCTGCGGATATAAGACGATGGGTTTTGCCCGCGTGAAGAGTCCTGTGGCACAAGGATTGTCTATGGGAACAGCCGCCCATGCCCTCGGCACTGCCACTTCTATGGATGTGAGTCGCGTGCATGGCGCTTATGCCAGTCTCGGACTGACGCTTAACGGAATCTTCACGGCCCTGCTGACGCCGTCTATACTTCCGATGCTGAATATTTAGTAATAAGTAGCTGCGACACGGCATGCTCTCGGCAGGCGGCCAGACGGCTGCCGAGAGCAGAAACAAAGGAAAATGCCTGTATCAAGAACGCCTAAACATTCTTGATACAGGCATTATTTTTTAATTGCCCCTTGTGTGTTGGGAACATACTGCGCGTGTTGGAAACTGCGCTGGAATGGCCAGTACAAACGACTGACGTTCGAAACGCTTATTTCAATACATCGAGCAGTTCGGGCAGGTGATAAATGATGGCATCGGGGAGCGTTTCGTCCACTTCCTCCTTGCTCCATCCCTCTCCGCGCATCCATACGGCGTGGCAGCCAACGGTTTTTGCCGGCACCATGTCTTTTCCGTAGCTGTCGCCAACGACGAGCACCTCTTCGGCGGGGCAGCCTGCAGCGTCAACGCCCATTTGATAGATGGCGGGGTCGGGTTTTCGGACGCCCACAACGGCACTTTCGATGACGGCGCTGAAGAAATGGTCGATTTTGTACTGGCGCAGGATGGCGTGGATATTTCCGTAGAAATTCGACACCAACACCATGTTGTAAGCAGGATTCAGTTCCGACAACACGCGTCGTGTCACTTCCATATTTTGCTCCACGTAGGCGTTGCAATAGTCGGCAACGGCCTTGATGTTCTTTTGCCGTTCATCTTCCGAAGGCGTCCAGAGGTTGTTGTCGCGCAGGAAGATGGTCTCTTGGTCGACCTTTTTAAGCAGGACCGTGTGGAAGTCATCGTCAGGAAGAACAATGGGAGCCTTTGCCAAGGCCCGTTCGCCGTAGACATAGGCATCGCGGAAGTTAGGCTCGTCAACGGGAATTTGCGCGTGGCGGTATCCTTCGAAGAGCACGTGTGCCCAGTGGCGTGCATCGGTGTCGAGCGTGCCGCCGTAGTCGAATATGATGGTGTTAATCTTCTTCATCTTGATTATTTCATGATTTTCTTGTTACCGATTTTCACCAGGCCCACGCCGATGAAAATCCACACCAGTTCGCGGATTCTCGTAAAGAAGCTGGAGAACACGCCGAGTCCGAGGCCGCCGGGGTAGCCCAGAATCTTGATGATGATGGCCAAACCGCCTTCGCGTGCGCCCATCTGCATCGGGAAGAAAAACAAGATGTTGCCCATCAGCGAAGAGAAGGCCAGAACGAGGATGGCATCGACAAACGTGACGGGGGCACCAAAAGCCAGGAGAATGAAATAAAACTCCAGCGAATTGATGACGCGGGCCAGATATTCATAGAGCAGAGAGGTATAGAAAGCCTTTGGCTGCGCATGTAGGTAGGCGATGTTGCGGTCAACCTGTTCCATGCTCTCCACGTTCTTGTCGTAGAACTTATGGGCGTACTTTTGGGCTACGGGGATGTAGAAGAGCAACTTGTAGAGCTTCACAATCAGTCCGTTCTTATATCCCTTATAGAAGAAATAGAGCACGAAGATGAGGATGGCGGCAAAGATGCCGGCGCAGGTCCAGAGGAATGGGTCCATCTTTTCGGTGTATGCCACGATGAACAAGACGGCGGCTGAGGCCCACAGACAGATGTGTGAGAGAATGTGCATCATGGAATAGAGCACCACAGACGACATCGCGCCCGTTGTGCCGATGTGCGAGGCCAGTTCCATGACGCGATAGGGGCCGCCGCCGAATCCGAAGGGCGTGGTGTAGCTGAAGGCAAATCCCGAAACCGTCAGTTTGTAGGCATGGCGAAACGAGAGGTGCTTGTCGTGTTTGCCGCTGTTGACGATGATTTGGAAAGCCGCGGCGTTGAAGGCATAGACAAACACCCAGATGCCCACAACGGCGGGCAGGAAAGCGAAGACGCGGGGCAGCTTGTCGCGCAGCTGTTCATAGTCGACATCGAAAGTGTAGAGCATCACCACGATGGCGGCAACGCCGAAGAGGAGAAATAAATTTCTGTAGAGAGGTTTCATGAAAAAATGTTAGTCGGGCGGTGAGTATTACGCTTTAGTAATTTCGCCTTCCATGCGACGGCAGAGCGATTCGTGCTTGGCGCGCATATAGAAGAACAGGCCGTTCATGACGGTGATTTCGAAAGCAGGGTAAATCCAGGGTTGGTTGACGAGCAAGGAGATGTAGAGCACGATGGCGCGTGTGTTAAACGTCAGGATGTTGGCCCATTTCATCAGCGGCAGACTGCCAGCGCGAAATTCCTGCTTGATGTTTTCCGGAATGGCGCGGCCGTAGCGTTGGTCAATCTCCTTTTTGAAATGCTGGAAAGCCGGCGTCATGCCTTCCTGCGATTTGGTGTAGTTACGATAGAAATAGAGAAAGAGTTTCCAGGCAAAGTCCTTTCCCCATGAGAGGCTCTTAAACTCCTCGGTCAGTTTGGCCGCGTTGTCGAGTTCGCTTCCCTGTTCCCCTTTGATGAAATAGAGATGGATGTTACGGTAGTAGTCGGCCAATTGGCATTGTTTGCCGTGGCAGATGAAACCAGCGAAAGAGCAGAGCACCCAAATCCAGATGCCCCATTGCGGCATCAGTCGCAGACAGATGGCCACGTAGATGGCCACAAACCAGACGTCGCCAGCAAATCCATCGAGGATGCGTCCCCAGCGGGTCTTCTTTCCCGTCATGCGTGCCAACTGTCCGTCGGCGCTGTCGTAGAGATTCGCCCAGACGAGTAGCAGAATACCGATGACGGTGTAGGTCATGTTGTCGAAATAGAACATCACGCCAGCTGCCGCACCGAGGAAGATGGAAAGAATTGTCACCACATTGGGGTGTATGCCAAAGAAATTAAAGAAATTAGCCCAGAGCAAGCCCAGTGGGCGCGTGAAATGTATGTCGAGCCATTCTTCGGTGTCTTGCGACTTGAAGGTGGCCGCCAGTTTTTTGTTTTCAGCCATGTCGTTATATTTTTAATGATATTTCAGGACGCTCCTATATGATATAGATTATATGGAATAGTTGTAGGCGTCGTCAGCGTTTTCTGTCAGCGTTTTATATTCTGTGCTTAGCCTTAATAATCTTGCGCAGCCTTTCAGCAATGGCTTCCGCTGCTTCGTCGCAGCAGCGCGAAAAGCTCGGCCAGTCGTTGAAGTCGATGATGAGAAACGAACCGTCGGGGCGCACGACGGCATCGCCGCCATAGACCGTGAAACCGCTGACGGCCGCACAAGCATCGGCGCTTTTCTTCAGGGCGCTTTCCGAAAAGGCATAGCCCGTTGGACTGCCGTTGAAGCGTTCCAGACCGAATTTGCTGAAGCAGGCCCCCCGTGTGGGATAGTAGAGGTGGAAGAAATCGGTGTCTTCAACGCCGTAGAATTTCACGAGGTCGCCTTCGATGTGGGGCGACAGCAAAACGTCGGTGATGCCGCGTGCCTTATAATCGTCGGCCGCCTCTTTCAAATCTTTCTCTGAGGCAACAAAGCGCACGTCGCCCGAATTTTGTGCGCAGGCATCGCCGCGTTTCAGCCAATATCGCTTTCCCGTTTCAAAGCAAAGCGTGGGCTTCATTGCGTTGACATCGAAACATCTGCTTTCGGCAACTGGCAAGTCGTGGCGTTCAAAACAGCGTGCCAACGCCGTGCGCGTCCCTTTCGTCAGCGCGTTGGCGGAATTGACAACAGGAATGCCCTTCTCCTCCGCCTCCGTCAGGATGCTGAGCGCCTTTTCGCTCCGTGCCATGCTGTAAACCAGGCATGAGGCCTCCGTCAGAGATTGTTTCGTCAAGTCGTCCTCGCCCACGCATTTCACTTCGTAGCCCGAACCGCGCAAAGCGACCGCGACAGCCTGAAAGATGGCGTTGTCGCGGTCGATAGAGTTAGGGGAAAAGCGATGGGAACGGCTGACGCCTAATATTCTGTTCATGTTTTATTTTTCAGAGTTCAAAACCTTGCGGGAAAAATCACTTCAGAAAATCTTCCGCCTTGGCGATGTCGCTGGCATGGTCAACGTCCAGAATTTTGCTCATCGGCCAGGCCTTCAGGCGCAGTCCGTCGTCCACCAGTCCGCGTTGGAAATTGCGCATGCGGCTCTGTCCTTCCTTCATGCAGCGTTCCAAAGTTCGTATCGCCACAGGTTTGAGGGCATAAATGCCACCAGAGATATAGCGGCAACAGTCGCTTTTGTCAAGAAATCCAGTGATGTTCAAAGCTTCGTCGGTGGCCACATACAGAGGTTTCTCGTCGTCGATGTAGTCAGTGACAGCCATCATGCCGTCGGCCTCCGTGTTTTTGAACGCCTCGATGTATGCTTTAAATTCGTCTTCGCGGAAGATGGTGTCAACCGTTGTCAGGCAGAAGGGCGCATCGTTGAGGAATTGGCTCAGTTCGAAGAAACTGTGCATCGAACTCGGCGTGGTCTTCACCACCAAATTGATGGGCGCTCCTTCGTTGTTTTCCATCAGCGCTCTGACGTGCGCCTCCGTCTGCGGGTGCAGGCGGTTGACGATGATGCAAATCTCCTCAGCTCCGTTTTCGTTGAAGATGCGTATGAGGCGGTCGATCATCGCCTCGCCGTTGAGCCTTACGAGCGGTTTGGGAAATTCCACACCCTCTTGCGACAAGCGCGAACCTTCGCCGGCGGCAATAATTGCAAATTTCATAAGTCGTAATTTTCAAAGAGTCTATTCAGCCTTCTCCTCCACATTCTCGCGCACTGGCGTTTTGCCCTCAGCGGCAGCGTTAGGCGTGACGTGTCGGTTGCGGTTGCCATCTTCCTTGCGTTCGTGATAGAGCTTCGGCAGCGGGTTTTTGCGTGCTTCATCATCAGCCTTGCGGTTGCGGTGGATGTCGATGGCAGTATAGATGGCCTGGCGGAAAGACGCTTCCGAAGCCTTGTTGCAGCCAGCGATGTCAAACGCCGTGCCGTGGTCGGGCGATGTGCGCACATAAGGCAGTCCGGCCGTGATGTTTACGCCGTTGTCCATAGAGAGTGCCTTAAATGGTGCCAATCCTTGGTCGTGGTACATGGCCAAGACCGCATCAAAATGCGAGAACATGCCAGCGCCGAAGAAACCGTCGGCGGGATAAGGGCCGAAACACTGTATGCCCTGTTCAACGGCCTCTTCAACCGCTGGAGCAATGGCCTCCTTCTCTTCGTGTCCCATCACCCCGTCGTCGCCGTTGTGTGGGTTCAGTCCGAGCACGGCGATGCGCGGTGCGGAAATCAGGAAATCGTGTTGCAAACTCTTGTTGAGCTGGCGGATTTTCTTTGCCACGTTTTCCTTTGTGATGGCAGCGGCCACTTCGCTGATTGGCAAATGCGTCGTCACCAATGCCACGCGCATCACGTCGTTGGCGAGAACCATGAGCGGTTCGTTGCCCTCTCCGATTCTGTTGGCCAGATATTCAGTGTGTCCGGCAAAATTGAAGTCAGGGCTTTGAATGGCGTTTTTGCAGATTGGGGCAGTGACCAAAACGTCGATTTCCCCGTTCTTCAGCGCTTCCGTCGCCGCTTCGAGTGCCCAGTAGGCAGCGCGTCCGGCCTCTTGGCTGGTGCGTCCAAATTCCACGTTCACGTCGTTGTCAAAGCAGTTGACGAGGTTGAGGCGTCCGTCAACAGCGTCTTTCGCCGAGTTGACAAAATGAAACTGCGTTTCGATGCCGAGCGCTTTTCGGTGGTAGCTGCCGATTTTCGCCGAACCGAAAACAACTGGCGTACACACTTCAAACATCGTCTGTTCGGCAAAAGCCTTGAGAATGATTTCATAGCCCACGCCGTTAGTGTCGCCGTGAGTGATGCCAACGCGGAGCAGAGTCGGCTTTTCGTTGGTTGATGTATTTTTTTCTTGCGGCGTGTCGTTGCCGCTCATATTAAAGTCTGCCATAAATATATGGGTATTGGATTATCTATTTTTGTCGTTCCGCCTCATTTTTGGCGGTTGAAAGCAATCCGCAGGCCGCGAAGATGTCCTGTCCGCGTGAGGCCCTCAGTGTGGTGAAGAGTCCGTGCGACGTTAGATAGTCGCGGAAGCGCAACATGCGTTCGCGGTCAACGCCATGTAGCGGCGTATCGGGAATGTCGTGGAAGCGGATGAGGTTGATGCGGCAGTCCAAGTCCTTCAGAAGGTCAATCAGCGCATCAGCGTGCCGCAGGGAATCGTTGATGCCATCGAAGACGATATATTCAAACGAGAGTCTGCGTTGGCGTGGTGCCGAAGCGTCGACGGGGCGTCGGCGACAGAAGTCATATTGCCGCAATACATTGACCACGTCGCGGATGCTGAAGGCACGTTCCGCTGGCATCAGTTTGGCGCGTTCTTCAGGAATGGGGTGGTGGAGGCTGATGGCCAAGTGGCATTCGCTCTCGTCGAGGAATCGTGTCAGTCCCTTGGCCAGTCCGACGCTCGACACCGTGATGCGTCTCGGACTCCATCCGTACCCCCAATCAGCGTTGAGCACTTCCGTGGCCCGCAACACATTGTCGAGGTTGTCAAACGGTTCGCCCTGTCCCATGAAAACGATGTTGGTCAGCGTGTCGCGTTCCGGTAGCGAATAAATCTGGTTGAGGATGTCTGCTGCCGAGAGCGATGCCGAGAAGCCCTGGCGCCCCGTCATGCAGAAGGCGCAGTGCATTTTGCAGCCCACCTGACACGACACGCAGAGCGTGGCGCGGTCTTCATCGGGGATGTACACCGTTTCGATATAGTGGTTGTCGTGTGTTCGGTAGAGATATTTCACCGTCCCGTCCACAGAGCGCTGTTCATCAACCGGTGCTGCAGCTCCGACGCAATACTTCTCCGTCAGCCTTTGCCGTGCCGTTTTCGAGAGATTGGTCATCTCCTCGATGGTGGCCACGTGCTTTTTATAGAGCCAGTCGGCCATTTGTTTGGCCACGAAGCGTGGCAGTCCGAGTTCCTGTGCAACGCCTTGCAGTTCAGTCAAGGTCATTCCGAGAAGCGGAGTCTGTTGTGGGGTTGTATTGTTAGCGTCGGTCATTTCGAAATGTGGTTTTCTATGAATGGCTACAAATTTAGCAAAAAATGCTCAAACAGACGAATGCTTTCCCAATTTGCTTTTATAATGAGGTCGATGGGTGAGCAGGTGTTCAAGATTTAAGAAAAACACGTGTGGCGTTAGGATAAAAGCAACCGGGCCGGCTTGCGGGAAGTCGGCCCGGTTTGTGTGAAAATGTGATTCAATATTGCTTAATACATATCGTAATCGTCTCCAGTATAGTTCGGCTCTGTGTCTTCGTAGTCCACCAGGCTGTCGATGTCTTCCGTGTAAACGGCCACGCTGTCAGCTTCTTCTTCATCGGAGGTGTTTGAGAAAGAATAACTGTCTGTGGTGTTTCTGCGCTCCCATGAGCCGTTCATGTATAGCCGCAACGCCGTGAAGCCCAACATCACGATGGCCAGCGGTACGGCCGCGAACCACAGACGCATTTTGGGCCAGCTCAGGTTGATGAGTTGAAGCATAATCCAGGGCAAGAGCATGAAGAGCGCCACGATGATGACAACCGCATCCATGTAATTTGTTCCAGTGGCGTAGAATTTATAGTTGTGGAGTTGCAGCATGTTGGCATGGTTTACCAACGAGAGAAATATCAAGGTTGCCGTAACGTTCATCGCCATGATTTTCCGGGCAGTGCCGTTGCATTGCGCTTTGGCAACCCAGAACCATACGGCGGACATGAGCGCGTAGAGGACGATGGTTACGATGTTGGTCACGTTCATGCCTTCTGTCATGTGTTTTGGGTCGTCTACGATGCTCACGATAACCAGCGCGAGGTTGACGGTCAGCAACAGGCCAGCCAGGACGAATCCCGTGATTTTGGTCGAGAGCGTCTTGAAGCGGATGCTAAGCACCACCATCGAGGCAATCAGGAACAGCGAAGCAAACTCCAAGATGAAACCGCCTGCGGGCATGAATGTTTCGTAGTAGTGGAAATCAGAAATTCCTTTGTCTGCTGGCTTGAAGAACGTGCCGAATATCACGAAGATAAGGAGGCATGTTGCTGCCGCTATGTTGAATACGCGAAGCAGGATGTCGCCGCTTGTTTGCTCCTCCTCCAATGCCAATTTCTTGGGCGCTTTCTTGCCTGGCAGCAAGAGACTTTGATACAGCAGGCAGGCCCATCCGATGCAGCTGAGGCTGCTCACCAGCACGTAGAGGAACATGTCGCCAAACAAAGGGAGGCTCAGTTTGGGGAAGAAAAGCACGGCTGTAAACAGTCTCGCTATGGCAAGGACCATCAGTCCCAGTCTGTATCTTTTGTCGCAGCCAATGGCCAGCAGGGCGAAGAATGCAATGGTGAGGAGGTTGCGGAGCGTGTTTATGACGCAATAGGTTGTGCTGCATTGTATGTCGGAATACAAATAATAGTCTCCGCTTTCTATGCCTCGGAACTGCCAAACGCTGTCGAATAAGTCAACAACGAGCAGCAGACCGAGCAAAATCGTAGCCACAATGCCCCAAATTTTTGCTTGCTTACCGCTGAGCACGTGGGGAGCAATGAAAAACATGAACGCCGCGCTGCCCACCGACGACAGAAGGTTTGTGAAGAGATTCACACTGTTATCGTATGAAACCATGTACAGCAGATGGTTGATCTGGTTTATGAATAGGGGCATCAGTAGCAATATGGTCACTACTGCCGCCAGGCGAAATCTGCGCGCGCCCATCAAGAAACCTTCTTCTTGCGAAATGGACGTGCAAGTGCTCTGTGTTTGTGTTTGAAATTTTGTCTCCATATTAATCTTGTGTTAATTGTATTCTAATGTGACTTTGCTGGAAAATGCGAGGTCAATTCACCACCAATTGCGGAAAATATTCTCTCAAGACATCCTCCGCGTGCTTCAGTTGTTCTGCCGTGTTCTCTTTCGTATCCTTCAGTTGGTAGTCCCATCCGAGCGATTCATATTTATGAACGCCGAGTCGGTGATACGGCAGCAGTTCCACGCGCTCAATCATCTTGTAGTTCTTGAAATGTTCGCCGAGCGCTCGCAAATCCTCCTCAGCGTCGCTGAGGCCAGGCACCAACACATATCGCAGCCAGAAGGGCCGTCCGTTTTCTTCCAGCCATGCCGCCGTTGCGAGCGTCTGCGTGTTGGGGCGCCCCGTGATGTGCTCGTGTTGTGCAGAGCGGATTTCCTTCACGTCGAGCAACACCAGGTCCGTTTCCTTCAGCAGCGCTTCCACGTCGCTGTTCCAGATGCCGCCGTTCGTGTCCACGCAGATGTGCAGTCCCTTTTCATGCAGGCGACGGAAGAGCGGCAGTAGCGCTTTGGCCTGCACGGTCGGTTCGCCGCCCGAGAACGTCACGCCGCCACGTTTTCCGAAGAAAGGCTTCAGCGATTCAGCTTGTTCCACGATATAGTCGGGGCTTGTCAGTTTGCTTTGCCCAATGGCTTCAATCGTGTCGGGGTTGGCGCAATAGAGGCAGCGGAAGGGGCAGCCTTGCAGAAAGACCACATACCGCAGTCCCGGGCCGTCGAAAGTGCCGGTTGATTCGTAGCTGTGTACGCGTATGAGTTGTTGTTCCATTTTATGATTCTATGTGTTTGGTGATTAGTAACTTCGTTATATTCTGCAACCTCTATAAATAGCCCTACGCCAGACAGTGCAGAACGGTTGCTTATGCGAAGGTACACAATTATTTTAACTTGTTGATTAAGAAGTAAAATGTTTTTATCTTAGGCATATAGTAAGCCGATGGCAGAACACCAAAACGCTTTCAATTATCCCGAAAACCATTACATGTAATCTACTCGCGGCCGAAGGTAGCGCTACCTTCGGCCGCGAGTAATGTTACCTTCGGCCGCGGGCAGCGCTACCTTCGGCCGCGAGTAGATAATATGTCATAGTTTCTGGGCTGACTTCTTGCTTTTTGGGGAGAATTGGCAATAGCGTTGATGGCTTGGTAAATAGGGTGTTCGAAATCCAGAAAAATCTCTGCGCGGTTTTGAGCCAAATAGCATGGCGGTGCGGCGCTGCAACAAGAGACGCCGCGCGAACATTCGGCGAAGGTCTGAGGCGAAGCACTGTAGCTCACTTTGCTCGCAAAGTGAGGGGGACGAATATTGTGGCGGCCAAACACGGCTAAAAATTCAACAAAGTCATGCGCTAAAGCGTTAGCTATATTCGCTACGTGTTCGTGGCCCTCACTTTGCTCGCAAAGAACGTTACAATGTTGGTGCGTAAAGAAACGTTACAATGCCCTCCAATCCCTTATGAATGGCAAAACGGCCCATAAGAAAACGCCATGCAAAAAAATGTTGCGATTTTTAGCGGAAATCTTTGGGGGTATATAAATTAATATATAACTTTGCTGCGATACAAATAAAAAAACTGGCGAAAATCCCGACATCTTTGTCGCCCAACGCCAACTGTAAACCTTCTTTGGAACTTCCTCCCGTGTCAACGGGAGCTTATTAACCATTTGGAAATGAAATCTTTCACTAACATAACGCTCTGTACGCTTTGCTCTTCAGTAAAGCCTCTTGTGGCGTGCGTTGAAAGCACAAGATTTACCCCCCCTATCGGTTGACCATTTAACATTTACTTTTAATAATGCAAGCCCGTCTTGCATTCGTGTGCGACGTCGCATCATGTCCTGAACACTCAGGCATGATGCGGCGTTTGCCGTATACCCCTGCGACATCTCTGTCTGCAACGGATGCGGCGTATAGTCTTATCCGAAAATAATTAATAATTTAAAATTTTAGGTTTAGTAATATGTAAAACATGACTTAAGCTATTACTCCGATTAAATCTACAAGGATTTTCAACCAATCAATAAATTCAAATCCCATGAACAGCAACAGTAACAACAACTGCTCTTGTGGCAATGGGGCAAGCGCAAGCAATGGCCCAAGCGCCAACAGTAATAGCAGCGGAAAAGGTAAAAAGCGTGTCTTGAAAGTCGTTCAGTTTATGCATCCTAAAGAGGAACATGGCATTGACGACCAACAGACCATGAGGAAGTTCTGGAACTGCGCTGCTCACATGCGCAAATTCATGAGAGCCGAAGGTCGGTATGTGGATAACGCAGGCACCCTGTCGAAGCCGACGCTACTCCACTTTTGGGGAGAATGGGAGCCCGATTCCCACGTGTTGGGCACCTATCCCTATCCCAAGAAAAGCGTAATGCCACACTTTCTCCACGAGCCCTTTCTCGACTTGAACGCAAAGGGCAACGGAGTGGGCCCCGCCCCAGCCAGCAACGCAAATCCTTGCTCTGCCGCTTCTTCAGGCTCATGCTCCTCGCAAGGGAACCTTTATCAGAACACGGACCCATTCGTGTTCGCTGATGCCTTCTACTATTCTTTGTGTCACCAGAATAAAGGAAGTAGCACAACCTACCTCACGTCACTTGCCGTGGGTAGCGTCATCCTTTTCGGCTCGAAAGTAACCGACGACAGCGGTAATCCGGCTTTTGCGCTCGACACCGTGTTTGTGGTGGGGGATATGCGAGAATACTCCGTTAAGAATCACAAGAAGGATCTGGCAGGTTTCGTACCCACCCACTACGACTACATTATGGGCTTCAGCGCAATGGGTGGGAAGTTTGCCCAGCTACCTCTTACGTGCTATAAAGGTGCCACTCCCCAAGCCCCAGTCAATGGCATGTTCAGTTTCGTGCCATGCCAGTTGGCGAAGGATAGCACGGCTCCGGCTTTCCAAAGAGTTCTCATTCCCCTAAACGCCCATCCTGGCAGCATTCTCAATCGCTGCATAACAAAGAGTCTCACGCAAGGCTTTAAAGGAACTCCAGTTTCCCCGAGTGATGCACAAGCTGTATGGAACGAGGTCTGCAAGGCCGTGAAAGCGCAAGGCTGTCTGCAAGGTTTTGATTTCAGATATCAATTAGACCCTGCAATCCCTTAGAGTACAAACAATTTCACAATTAACAAAAGGCAATTCCGCAAATCCAGCAGAAGGATAACCTCATCCCGCGTTGGTGGTCTCATTCTTTTTGGGGGATGAGGCACGCGGAATGGCCTTGAAATCAAACGACAAAACATGAACAAAATTAAATCATTCAAATCGCACGCACTGGTTCGCCATTGCCTTTTGGTGATGGTGGGTATGCTGTGCGCCCTGCCTTCGTGGGCAAGAGAAGTCGTGGAGAGCGGCGTCAAATATGAGGTAAACGAACAAGAACAGAAAGCAGTTGTAGTAGGTCTCGCTGACAAGAATAGTTCGACTGCAGAAATACAAGAATATGTGAGTGGGTATCTTGTCTCTGGAATAGAAAGCGCTGCTTTCCGAGATTGCCGTTCTCTCACCTCCATAAACATTCCCTCTTCGGTTACAAGTATTGGAAAAAGTGCTTTCTTAGGTTGCCGTTCTCTCACTGCCATAAACATTCCCTTTTCGGTTACAAGTATTGAAGGGAGTGCTTTCGAAGGTTGCAGTGCTCTCACTGCCATAACGGTGGATGAATCAAATCCTATATATAGCTCTGAAAACAATGTATTGTTTAGTAAAAAAGACAAAAGTCTAATTCGTGCAGGATTTGGCTTAGAAAGATACGATATTCCATCTTGGGTTACAAGTATTGGAAATGATGCTTTCCGAGATTGCAACTCTCTCACCTTCATAAACATTCCCTCTTCGGTTACAAGTATTGGAAATGATGCTTTCCGAGGTTGCAGTTCTCTCACCTCCATAAACATTCCCTCTTCGGTTACAAGTATTGGATCAACTGCTTTTGGGGGTTGCAGCTCTCTCACCTCCATAAACATTCCCTCTTCGATTACAAGTATTGGAGAGGGTGCTTTCGATGGTTGTCGCGCTCTCACCTCCATAAACGTTCCCTCTTCGGTTACAAGTATTGGAGATTATGCTTTCGAGAACTGTCGCGCTCTCACCTCCATAAACATTCCCTCTTCGGTTACAAGTATTGGAAAGTGTGCTTTCTCTGATTGCAGTTCTCTCACCTCCATAAACATTCCCTCTTCGGTTACAAGTATTGGAAATTATGCTTTCAATAGTTGCAGCTCTCTCACCTCCATAAACATTCCCTTTTCGGTTACAAGTATTGAAGGGAGTGCTTTCGAAGGTTGCAGTGCTCTCACTGCCATAACGGTGGATGAATCAAATCCTATATATAGCTCTGAAAACAATGTATTGTTTAGTAAAAAAGACAAAAGTCTAATTCGTGCAGGATTTGGCTTAGAAAAATACGATATTCCATCTTGGGTTAGAAGTATTGAATTGGGTGCTTTCCGAGGTTGCAGTTCTCTCACCTCCATAAACATTCCCTCTTCGGTCACAAGTATTGGAGTGTATGCTTTCTTTGGTTGCAGTTCTCTCACCTCCATAAATATTCCCTCTTCAGTTACAAAAATTGAAGCGTATGCTTTCCTTGATTGCAGTTCTCTCACCTCCATAAACATTCCCTCTTCGGTTACAAGAATTGGATGGCGCACTTTCGAAGGTTGCCGTTCTCTCAAATCCATAAACATTCCCTCTTCGGTCACAAGAATTGGATGGCACGCTTTCGCATATTGCAGTTCTCTCACCTCCATAAACATTCCCTCTTCGGTTGCAAGTATTGAAGATAATGTTTTCTACGATAGCAGAGATTTGAAAACTGTTCGATTCAAAGGTAAAATGCCGCCTTCAATTGGTTCTCGTATATTTGATGGTATCTCAGGCTTAAAAGTTTATGTACCTCATGGCACGCTTGAAGCCTATAAAAATGCATTAGGAGATAATAATGTTAGTAATGCCGAAATCATAGAAGAAAACCAAAGCACCCTGTACCCTCAGGCGCTTGAACTTTTCACCCCCGATTATACCTCGCTTATCCCTTCAAACGCCAATGCAAAGCAAGTGGCTGCAGTTCAAAGCAAGGCTGACTACACTGCCAATGATGGTTTGATTGTCGATGCTTCGCAACTGTCATCAAACGCTGTGGAGCCGACGGAAGGTTCATTGGCAGCGTTGATTGACAATGACCGCTCCACGTTCTTCCACACCACATGGACGGAAACGAATACAACAGGCGATTGGCACTACCTCCAGGTGGACCTTTGTGCATCTTACAAGCAGATAGTGCTCAAATATACGAAGCGACAGGGGTACAACAGTGGCACTCCTGTGAAGCTCCACGTCTACGCCACCAACACGCCCGATGCCGCTGGCGGCTGGGAAGACCTCGGCATCCAGACCTGTACCTACGGCTACGAATCTGCGCAGACCGGAATCCTTCCCCTTTCCCTGGGCAACGGCTATCGCCATGTCCGCCTGATAGTGGAAGAAACCGCTGATAACCAAAAGGTAAACGGCAACCTCTTCTTCTACTGGAGCGAATTCCACGCTTACCACCGTCCCTGCAAGGCCGATGCCCTCGACGAGGCAAAACGTTCTGCTCTGACCACTGCGATGGCTCAGGCCAAGAAGGAAATGGATGCTGGTCAGGAAACCAGCGAAACGACCGACGCCTTGCAAGATGCCCTTACGGATGCTGAAAACTTTATCAGCCTGAACGAAAGCAAGATCGTCGACTTTGCCAAGAGTTTCTATCTGACCGCCTACAGCGACAAGCCCATGACTGTGCCCACAGGCATGCAGGCCGCCGTCGTGCTGGCTGACAACAACGGAGGCATCCGCACCGACTATTGCTATAATGCAGGCGACGTGATCCCCGCCCATACGGGTGTGCTGCTCAAATCAGGAAAGGGCAATGCCTTCCATCTCCCCATCGCCGCCACGGCCGAGGACGCTCCTGAGGGCAACTTGCTCCACGGCACCCTGACCGACGAAATAACCTACGCCGAGGGTTGCGACCGCTACTACAAGCTCTCCTACGACTTCGAAACGCGTTCCGTCATCGGTTTCTATTGGGCTGAAGACAACGCCGCACCGTTCCTGAACAAGGCAGGCAAGGCCTTCCTCGCCCTTCCCTCTGACGCCAAGGTCGCTATCTGCGGCGTTAGCCTCAACGAATTGGCGGAAGGCGCGACGACGGCCATCCGTCCAGCCACCGATGCCCCCACCGCTCCCTTCCGCGCCTACACCCTCGACGGCCGCCGCGTGAACGCTGCAAGCCAGGGCGAACTGAAGAAGGGCTTCTACATCATCAATGGCCGCAAGATCATGGTGAAGTGATCCCTCCCCATCCGTTCCACATCATTAAACTCAAATATTAATCATCTATCATCCATCATGAAGAAATCCTATATCAAACCAGCAATGACCACCTTCAATATCGAGGCGTGTCATCCGCTCTGCATGTCAATGCATGAAAGTCGTGGAGACCGCGACCAGCTCTCCATAAAGCCCGATAAGGGCATCGGCGGATGGGACATCTGGGGTCCCGCCGACGAAGAAATCGAAGCCCGCAAGTCGGGCCTCTAACGGTGCGTCCATCAGGCGCGTAGCCTGAAGCAATGGCCCAATTACACGGAGTTTACGCGTTCCCGTGTTTACCCACGCGGATAAACCGAAACATTTGATTCCCGTGTGATTGGGCCTTTTTTCGCAAGCAGGCTCAGTCGCATAGCCCGCTATGTTCTCAAGTACCGGATTTGGAATTGGCGATTGGTTTTATAAAAAAGGGTCGGGCACTCCGTTGGGATGTCCGACCCTTTTTGTGCGGTCGCGAGGGCGTTGCCACCTGCGGCGAAGCACTGTAGCTCACTTTGCTCGCAAAGTGAGGGGGACGAACACGTAGCGAATATGGCCAGCGCTTTGGGTAGGGCGTTCAAAATCCAGGAAAATCAAGGTTGGCAAAGAGGTGCCAGCGCCCCTGAAAGGGGCTCATATTTAGGGTAGGGGCTTGCCCCTACCTCTT
>ERZ857629.491-NODE-491-length-54526-cov-4.181363_pt1 | contig 54526 bp, 45 predicted proteins | sample MGYA00519700_ERZ857629 | MGnify/ENA primary metagenome ERZ857629 (study PRJEB31778, sample SAMEA3449351) | human gut metagenome | biome: human gut; feature: human-associated habitat; material: faeces | place: United Kingdom | collected 2010/2012 ... | reverse complement strand
ACTATCGCCCCGTCGTATTCAAGGATATGTCCAACGGCGATATGTTCCTTACAAAATCTACATGCAAGACAACAGAGACAGTAGAATTTGAAGGCGAAACTTACCCAGTAGTAAAGATTGAAATCTCAAGCACTTCTCACCCGTTCTACACAGGTAAGAGCAAGCTTGTCGATACAGCCGGCCGCGTAGATAAGTTCATGAGCCGCTACGGAAAGGTTCGCAAGTAATACGATAGATACTTTTTACAGAAGATACTTACACTGAAAGTGTGTTTTTGCGTAGTTGCATATACGCAGAAACACACTTTCTTTCATTTTAGGGGCAAGAGAAATAGAGTTAGGAATTAGGAGTTAGGAATTAAGAATTGAAGGTTTCAAAACTGGAGTTAGCGGAAGTTAGGCTTTGCCGGAAGTTAAAGGAAGATAACGGACAATAGCATTACTCATTGAAAAACAAGCCCACTTGTATATACGCCATACAGATTTTTACGAGTTCATACCAACGATAGGAGGTCGAGCGTCCCGCTCGACAACACTGCGCAAAGCGGTTCATTATGCGCTCGGCTTCGCAAGAATTACGAATTATGAATTATGAATTACGAATTGCCTTGCCCCTCTCCCCAACCACAGTCCGGCAAACGTGAATGCTCCATTGAGCATAAGCAGTTCGTAACCGAAGCGATAGCCCCATAGAGCGGAGGCAACCTCCGAGATGGCGTAGCAAAGCAGCGGCGACGCAATGGCGATATAAGGAACTATGCGGTCGGACACACTGCGCCGTGTGAAGAGTCCGTAAGCGAAGAGTCCGAGCAGCGGACCGTAAGTGTATGAACACATGACATAAATGGCATCGATGACACTCGTACTGTTCACTATGCGGAAAAGAATGATGAACAGCACAAACACCATCGCCATACCTATATGTACACGACGCCGCAGAAGTTCGTCCTTCGGACGTTCGCACAAGTCCACACAGAAACTGGTAGTGAGCGCCGTCAGTGCCGAGTCGGCACTCGAAAACGACGCCGCCACAATACCTATGGTGAACAGCACCACCACCGTCTGGCCCAACTCACCCGTTGCCGCAAACATGGGCAGAAGCTCGTCGCCCTGCTGCGGAAGTGCGACACCATGCCGCTGGGCGAGAATGGTGAGCAGGACACCAAGCGAAAGGAACATGAAGTTGGCAGGAACAAAAGCGAAACCGTAGGTACACACATCCTTCTGAGCCTCGCGCAGTGTCTTGCAAGTGAGGTTTTTCTGCATCATGTCTTGGTCGAGCCCCGTCATAACAATGGCTATGAATGCACCGCTAAACAACTGTTTCCAAAAATTCTGCGTGGAAACGAAGTCGTCCCACACGAACATACGGCTGTGACTGTCGCTCCATACCGCCCTCATAGCCTCCGGAACACTCATGCCCAACTGCTGAATCACATTATATATAATAAGCAAAAGTGCCGTAAACATGCACAGAGTCTGGAACGTATCGGTCCACACCAGCGTCTTTATGCCTCCACGCCGCGTGTAAAGCCATATCAATGCCACCATCACCACAACCGTAACGGGAAACGGAATGCCCACGGCGTCGAGCACGAAGCGTTGCAGGATGATGCAGACAACATAAAAACGCACGGCGGCACCCGTCATCTTCGACACGAGAAAGAAAGCCGCCCCCGTCTTATACGACCTCTGCCCCAGCCTCTCCTTAAGGTAGGAATAGATGGTGGTGAGGTTAAGCCTGTAATACACAGGCAACAGAATGAAGGCTATTGCGAAGTAGCCGAGGATGAAGCCGAGGCAGGTCTGCATATAGGTCATGCCCGTGCGCTCCACCATCCCAGGCACACTCACAAACGTAACACCAGAGATACTCGCACCCACCATGCCGAAAGCCACCATATACCAAGGCGAACGCCGGTTGGCACGGAAGAATGTGTTGTTGTCGGAACGCCGTGCCGTGAAGTGGCTGAACAGCATAAGTGCCGCGAAATATGCAGCCACAGTGAGAAGTATTGTCATTGTCTTGGAATCGTTTTTTTCTTACAGTCGGCAAAATTAAGGCTTTATCGTGTAACGGCAAAAGGATAACAGCAATAAAAAGAAGTTTTTTTGACAATACCCCTACCCACAGATTCCGCTTCACAACACCTCCACCAGCACCCCATTTGCAAGTTTAAACCCACATTTCCACCATCCGATGTACTTCGAGTGTACTTCCATAACAAAGTACATACGGCAATAACCCTCATAAATCATTCATATCCAGCATAATACAGCACTAAAAACCGCAAAGGTGTACTTATGTACTTTTTTTTTGAAAAACATTTTTTCTATTTATTGGTACCGGACAGCAATATAAAAGAGTAAAAAAGACTTTTAAAAGTAAAAAGGTAAAAGAGTAAAAAGGTAAAAGAGTAAAAAAGTAAAATACTGGCAAGAGCAAAGATAGGAGGTCGAGCGTCCCCGCTCGACAACACCACCCAAACAATTCACAATTCTTAATGGCAGACTTGCTCAGTGTTGCCGAGCGGGACGCTCGACCTCCTATGTTTAGCAAAGGTAATGTCCGTTACATTCCATCTGCCACAAGCGAATTAACTTCCGATAACTTCTGCCAACTCCTGTTTTGACCGCTCGACCTCCTATCGTTTGTCAAATTGCATTTTTAGGCAGTGGGGAAAAGCGCAGGAATGACTTGAATAGGGAATTTCCCACACTGGTTTAGGGAAAATCCCTTTGTGTGTCGGCTTTTCATGGCTATCTTTGCAAATGTAATAAAGGAACAAAATGTAGAACGCTAAAAAAACATACTACTATGAAAAGGTTTATATCTGTCCTCGCTTTACTGCTTGTAATGGCAGTTTCGGCAAAAGCCATGAGCTACAAACAGGCACGCCAACAGGCTCTGTTCCTCACCGACAAGATGGCGTATGAACTTAATCTCAGCGACGCACAATATGAGGCTGCCTACGAGATAAACCTCGACTACCTCATGGGTATCAATACATACGACGACCTCTACGGTGACTACTGGCGTCAGCGCAACCTCGACCTGAGCTACATACTGCTCGACTGGCAGTACCGCACATACGTTGCCGCGACCTATTTCTACCGTCCGCTCTACTGGAACGCCGGCTACTGGCACTTCGGTATCTACGCCCGCTACCCACACCGCGACTATTACTTCTTCTACGACCGTCCACGCGTGTTCGTTGAGTATCGCGGAGGCCACTCATGGAGAATGAACGGCGGACGCTCATGGTATCACGGTCGTGACTTCGGACACCGTCACGGTGCAAAGTTCACTGGCTTGCGTGACGATTTCAACCGCGGCGACTTCGGTCAGGGAAAGCGTGTGAGCTTCGGTTCACGGCGTCCTTCAAATGTTCCGAGCAGCAGCTTCGGCAACAGTTCAAAAGCACCACAGAACAAACGCAACAACTCCGGCTTCGGCTCTCGCCAAAGCAGCACACGCACTACTGTGAGCCTGCCTTCCGGCAATTCGTTCGGCAGTTCACGCGGCTCGTTCGGCAATTCACGCAGTTCGTTCGGCAACAGTCCAAGTTCCACTTTCACCCCTAAACCGGAGAACAATAACGACAGAAACGGCTCGTCTTCGTTCGGAAACAGACGCAGCAACCAGCAAATGCAGCGTTCCACAACAAGCATGCCCAACAGAAGCAGCAGCCCGTCGTTCGGCAATTCACGCAATTCCGGCAGTTCGTTCGGCAGCAGCCGCGGCTCGTTCGGCAACTCACGCAGTTCCGGAGGTTCGTTCGGCGGAGGTTCACGCAACAACAGCCCAAGCCGTCCGTCATCGGGCAGAGGCTTCGGCAGTAGAAGATAAAAGCATTTAAAAGTTATTATATGAGGTGCGAGTTCTATAATTCAAGAACTCGCACCTCTGCGTTTTCCATCTTCTTAATTTCGTTCATGGGTTTGCCTGTATAGACACTCTGTATCGCCTTGTTGATTATTCCATGCCCCACGGCAAGCACCCTTGCACCGCAATACTCCGTTCTTATATAGTCAAGAAACGCCGTTGCACGCTGTTTCAGCCCGTCGAGAGTCTCTATGTCTGCCGGCCAGACGGCATCCTTAAGGTCGGGAATGTACCTCCCGGTGAAGCTACCCCAGTCGCGTTCGCGCAGGAGAGGTGTCATCAGCACCTCCATGCCGCGCCCTTCGGCAATGATACGGCATGTGTCGATGGCACGTTTCAGGTCGCTCGACACGAAGAAGTCGAAGTGTATGTCAGCCAGTCTGCTTGCCAACTGCCGTGCCTGCCGCTCCCCTTCGGGTGTAAGCATGCCCTGTGTCTGACCCTGCATTATCTTATTCACATTGTCAATGGTCTCGCCGTGGCGCACAAGATAGAGTTCTGTCATTGCATTTTCGTTTTTTTTGTCAGTTTCCTTATCGTGGTGTACGACAACCGTCAGAGTACTGTCCCGTCGATTGTCCGCAGCACCTTCACCGCCTCACCGACGGTTGTCACGTTGCCTACCACCATCGAACGTTTCCCTCTTACCTCCTTCAATGTGCAGCGTCGTGTGTTTGCCGAGATGTAGCGCAGCACCTTGTCGAAAGCCGAACTCTTGTAGTAGGCACTGTCTGGATTGCTCACAAACTGCATCTGCATGCGTCCCTGCCTCAGCATGAGCTTCTCGCATCCGAGGCGTTTGCCTATGCGTCGCAACGCCACTACCTGAAGAAGTTCCTCGCCTTCGTGCGGTATCTTGCCGAAACGGTCCTCCAACCGCTTGCGGTAGGCATCGAGAGCATTGTCGTCCTCGATATTGTCCAACTCGCGATAGAGCAACATACGCTCGCTGCTTCCCGGAACGTAAGTGTCGGGGAAGTACATCTCAAGGTCGCTCTCCACGGCACAGTCTTCCACGAAGTCGTCGCCGGTGAATGTCTTTCCTGCTGCCATTTCCTCGGCGTAGAGGTCGGCAAACTCGTCGTTCTTGAGTTCGGTGACAGCCTGATTGAGTATCTTCTGATATGTCTCGTAACCCAAATCCTCCATGAATCCGCTCTGTTCTGCTCCCAGAAGGTTGCCTGCTCCGCGGATGTCGAGGTCCTGCATGGCAAGGTTGAAGCCGCTGCCGAGTTCCGAGAAGTTCTCCAGTGCCTCCAGACGGCGTCGTGCCTCGGTGGTGAGCACGCTCTTGGGCGGTGCCAACAGATAGCAGAACGCTTTGCGGTTGGAGCGTCCCACTCGTCCGCGCATCTGATGCAAGTCGCTCAGTCCGAAGCGGTGTGCGTCGTTGATGATTATGGTATTGGCGTTGGATATGTCGATACCGTTCTCCACTATCGTCGTGGAAAGCAGCACATCATAGTCGTAATTCATGAATCCCATGAGTATCTTCTCCAGTTCGTCGGGGTTCATCTGTCCGTGTCCGATTGCCACCCGTGCGTCGGGCACATATTTTTTTATGAGTCTGGCTATCTCTTGAAGATTTGAAATGCGGTCGTTCACGAAATACACCTGTCCGTTGCGACTCATTTCAAAGCCTATAGCGTCGGCAATCACCTCATGTCCGAACGACGACAGCACCGTTTGTATCGGGTAACGGTTTGGTGGCGGCGTGCGCATGATGCTCATGTCGCGTGCTCCCATGAGCGAGAACTGCAAGGTGCGTGGTATCGGCGTCGCCGACATCGTGAGCGTATCGACATTGGTCTTCAGCTTGCGCAACTTCTCCTTCGTCGCCACTCCGAACTTCTGTTCCTCGTCGATGATGAGCAGTCCGAGGTCCTTCCACTCCACCTGCTTGCCTATGAGCTTGTGGGTGCCTATGAGAATGTCCACCTTTCCCTCCTTCAAATCGGCGAGCACCTGCTTTGTCTGCTTCGCACTTCGAGCCCGTGAGAGATAATCCACACGCACGGGCATTCCCTTCAGACGCTCCTTGAAAGTCTGGAAATGCTGGAAGGCGAGCACCGTCGTGGGTACAAGCACCGCCACCTGCTTTGAGTCGGCAGCCGCTTTGAATGCTGCCCGTATCGCCACCTCGGTCTTGCCGAAGCCCACATCGCCGCAGACGAGGCGGTCCATGGGTTTAATGCTCTCCATGTCGGCCTTCACTTCCTGCGTGGCTCTCATCTGGTCGGGGGTGTCTTCATAAAGGAAACTGGCTTCAAGTTCGTGCTGCATGAACGAGTCGTGACTGAAAGCGAATCCCTTTTCGTGCTTGCGTTTGGAGTAGAGTTTTATTAGGTCGCGCGCAATATCCTTTATCTTCTTCTTCGTACGCTCCTTCATCCGCTCCCACGCACCCGTTCCGAGAGTGCTGAGGCGGGGCGGTTCGCCCGTGTCGCTGCGCCTGTATTTCGATATTTTATAGAGCGAGTGTATCGACACATCCACGATGTCGCCGCGCTGATAGATGATGCGGATGGCCTCCTGATAGGAGCTTCCCACCGGCACACGCACGAGTCCGCCAAACTTTCCTATTCCGAAGTCCACATGCACTATGTAGTCGCCGGGTGCCATCTCCTGCAATTCCTTCATGGTGAGAGCCATCTTTCCTGTGCGTGCGGCGTCGCTCCGCAGACTGTACTTGTGGAAACGGTCGAATATCTGGTGGTCGGTGAAGAAGCATACTTTCAGCGTATTGTCGGCAAAGCCCTCGTGGAGGGTCTTATCAACGGGTGTAAACGGCAACGCATCAGCTACCGTGACATTTTCGCCAAGAGCATCATGAGGAGTCTTATTGCCACGAGCGAGGCGCAATTCGTCGCTGTCGAAGATGTCGCGAAGGCGTCGTGTCTGCTTTTCGCTGTCGGCAAGGATGTAGAGGCGGTAGCCCTTGAGAATGTAGTCTTCGAGCGAATCGGCGAGCAATTCGAAATTCTTGTGGAACAACGGCTGCTGGCTTATGTCGAAATGCAGTGTGACATCGGGCGTGAGCGATGGTGAATGTCCGAACTCCACTATGCGGAAACGCTTCAGACCCTCGCGGAACTGCGAGCCGCTGACAAGCTGGTTGTCCTTCTTCATGTCACGCATTATCTGCTGTTGCTCCATCTCCGTTGCACCCTCAAGCCTTTCCGTCATAGCCTGTGAGGAGAATCCGTCGGCATAAATCTGCTCCACGGTGCTGCACGCAAACAGCAAATCCTTCATCACAAGCACCGTATGCCGGGGCAGAAAACTCATGAACGGCATTTTTTCTTCGATTGTTCCACTCAGTTCCGGCACTATACTAACACTGTCGCGGCGGTCTTTGGAGAGCTGGTCCTGCACTTCAAATGTGCGTATAGTGTCTATTTCGTCGCCGAAGAAGTCGATGCGGAACGGCAGTTCGGAACTGAACGAATAGACATCAAGGATGCTTCCACGCACGGCGAACTGTCCGGGTTCATACACATAGTCCACTTCCTCGAATCCGAAACTGCGCAGTGTGCGCTGTATCTCCACGAGATTCACGGTCTGTCCCGTCGCCAACGGCAGCGTACGCTCATCGAGCCGTTTTTTCGACACCACGAGTTCGCTCATAGCTTCTGGGCATGTCACCACATAGAGCGGCATGCCTGTGCCTCCACCCTCCTGCCGTGAGAGACGGCTGAGAGCTTCGGTGCGCAGGATTTCGTTGGCTGCATCACGCTGACCGTACTTCACCGCACGCCTGTACGACGACGGGAAGAAGAGCACGCCGTCAGTGCCGAGCACCTGTGTGAGGTCGTGATAGAAGTAGCCCGCCTCGTCGTTGTTCTGCAACACGAACACTGCCGTCATGTCGCTACGCCGAGACACTGCCGCAAAGAACAGCGAAGCCGACGACGCAAGCAGTCCGTCAAGGAAGACGGTATGCACGGTGTCGTCGGCAATGGCTTTGAGAAATGCGCCACACTGTGGCAGCGTGGCATAAATATCGTTGATTTCCTGTATCTTCATCGCTTCATAAAACGTTTTTCCCGAAACGGGAAAGGGCGAGCCCTTATCTATTCTCTGGGTTTGGGATATTTGCGGAACCATCCATCCCAACGCAGACGCATCACCCCGAAGAACGCCTCTCCGAATATGCCTCCACTCATCTTGCTCACCCCTTCACGGCGGTTTACAAACACCACGGGTACTTCCTTAATACGGAATCCCATCTTGTAGGCGGTGTATTTCATCTCTATCTGGAAACCGTAGCCCTTGAAGCGCACCTCGTCGAGAGGTATAGAAGCGAGCACACGACGCTTGTAACACTTGAAACCGGCAGTGGTATCGTGAACGTTGAAGCCCGTGACGAAGCGCACATACTTTGATGCAAAATAGCTCATGAGCACACGTCCCATAGGCCAGTTCACCACATTTACGCCACTCACATATCGCGAACCTATGGCGAGGTCGTAACCCTCGTCGTGACAGGCAGCGTAGAGGCGCGGTAGGTCGGCAGGATCGTGGCTGAAGTCGGCATCCATCTCAAACACATACTCATAGTCGTGCTCCAACGCCCATTTGAATCCTGCGATGTAGGCAGTGCCAAGTCCGAGCTTGCCGGAGCGTTCGAGGATGAACAGACGGTCGGCAAACTCATCGGCAATAAGACGCTTCACGATGGCAGCGGTGCCGTCAGGACTTCCGTCGTCAATCACAAGAATGTGGAAACACTTGTCAAGACCGAAGACAGCCCTGATGATTTTCTCGATGTTCTCCTTCTCGTTGTAAGTGGGGATTATTACTATACTGTCGCTTTTATTCATTTCTTAGTGATTGATTCGTTATTGGAAAAGCTGGGATGTAATTTATTTTTTGCAAAAGTACGACTTTTTGTGTATGTGCGAAAAGAAAAAAAGTAAAAAAACCTTGAAGCTTGCTAAAAATGCTTCAACAAACAGAGCGAAAGTTTTTGTAGAGCGGTGTCAAAACGGGAGACGCTTTCAGTCCTTTGCGCCACAGACACCAACAACCGCAACCGTTATTTAAGTATAGAAAGAGCCAAGTACATTGGTAAGCAACTGATGAGCCGTGGAGTCCCCAAAGGAAACCTGAAAGCTACTAGTCTCGGCAGCATCGCCCAGCCCCCCCCAAAAGAAGCCAACCGATTTTGCGTAGTGTTGGTGAAATAGCTCACAGACCACCCGAACTACATCGTCACACATATACCAGCAACTTCAACATGGTTATCAGCAGAAGATAACCATGTTGGAGTTTTCTTTTAGGATCTTTTTACACCCCTATACAGACTGAAAATCTTCAATTCCGAAAAGAAATATGCCTAAAAACGCAATTTTTATCCAATTTCATTCGTGTTTTTCAGGAAATCTATATACCTTTGGAGCACAAAACCCATTATAACACATCATGAGTAATAAAGGTTTAAATCGAATTAAGGTCGTTCTTGTAGAGCAACGCAAGACAAGCAAATGGCTCGCAGAACAACTAGGCAAAGGTGAAGCCACCATATCAAAATGGTGTACTAACCGAAGCCAGCCATCATTGGAGACCCTTGTTGAAATAGCGAGGGTGTTACAGGTTGATGTAAAAGAACTCTTACAGTCAACAATTGGAGACTCACCTATGGTTTACATTAAGTTTCCCAACAACGGATTGCAAGGTTGAAATTATGGAAAAAGGAAAATAAAGAGTTACTAGAGCAACAATTGAAAAAACTCAAGGAAGTGCTCCTCGCCTTGGATGAAAACTTCAACATAGGAAATGAAATTGCAGACGAGTATTCATTTCTGTCAATAGCAAAGCAAAAACTTTAGGCATTTGCCAAAAGCTGAAGCTTCAAGTCATCACCACTAACAAGTATCAAGTATGGATTTAAGAGAATTTGCCTCCGATTTTCAAGAGAACATAAAGATGGCAGTAGAGATGGGCAATACTGACTATGACCAGGAATTGGCCAGTGCCATATTGGAATATTTAGAGGACAATGGCGAAGTCAATGTCCCCGAGTTGTGTGTGTTCCAAAAGACACGCACCCGTATCACAGCATACGACTATAATGATGAAGCTGAGTCACTTGACTTGTTCTATCTAATCAAAGCAGATACTCTTCTTGGAAAAGTAAACAAAAGTAAGATTGAACAAGGATTTAACTATCTTATGTCATTCTATCGGGAATCGATGAATGGTACACTTTTGAAATCTGTTAGTGTTGACAACACTGATGAAATTGCAGAGGTCGCAAAACTTGTTCAAAGTACAAAAGGCAAAATAAACCAGTTGCGTCTTTACGTAATTACAAATGGGTTGACAGATCCTGATGTTGGCATTGCCGTTGAATCTGATGATGGTGAATACATCATTGAATATAATGTATGGGATATGCAACGTGTATATCAGCAACATAATATACGCACTGGCAAGGAAAAAGTTGAAATCGACTTCCAAACTGAGTACAATACGGAACTCCAATGCTTGAAAATGAGCGAGGAAAATCCCTTTGTTGATGCATATATGGCCATTATATCAGGCATTACCTTGGCAAAAATATACAAGAAATACCAGCAGGTGCTTCTTGAAAAGAATGTCCGTACATTCCTCCAGTTTAAGGGCAAGGTGAACAAGGGCATTCGCAAGACCTTGCGTGAAGAGCCTGACATGTTCTTCTCATATAACAATGGTATATCTACTACTGCCAGCGAAATTGAAGTAAAGGACATCGATGGAACATTGTATATCACCCGTTTGTACGACTGGCAGATTGTGAACGGAGGCCAGACTACAGCATCCATCTCGGCATCTTTGAATGACAGAGATGTGGAATTGGGCAAAGTGTTTGTGCCGATGAAGATCAGCGTTATCCGAGATGCGGAAAACAGCGACAGCATCATCAAGGCCATTTCAACTTCGGCCAACAGCCAAACTGCAATAAAGAACTCCGATTTCTCTGCTAATGAGCCGTACTTGGTTGACTTGGAAAAATACAGTCGCTCAGAATGGGTTCCAAATGGTAATGCCAAACCTGTATGCAAATGGTACTTTGAGCGCACTCGCGGTCAGTATCTTGACCAACTTGCCCAACTTACTGGGTATAATGAGAAAGCGTTCAAGAGAGAATATCCCAAGAACCAAAAGATTACCAAGACAGATATTGCCAAATACGAAGTTTCATGGAACATGATGCCTTATAACGTATGTCGTGGTGCAGAGAAAAACTATACTATCTTTGTATCAGACATCAAACGCAACAAACCGGAGGTGACAGCCAACTACTTCAAGCGTGTCATCGCCAAGTGCATTCTGTTCAATACCATTGACTCAATTGTAAGATCAAAGAAGTTGGGTGGTTACAAGGCTAACATGAACACCTATCTGATGGCAGCCATATCATTCTTGTCAGATAAGAATCTTGACCTGACCTACATATGGGAACATCAAATGGTGCAACAAGATGTTATTGACCGTATAGAAGAATTGGTTCCTATGGTATGGTTACATCTAACTGGGTCTTCTTCGAGTGGTGGAAACCAATCTTCCAACGCTGGTGAATGGAGCAAGAAGCCCGAATGTTGGAACCGTCTCAAGCTCAAATTAAGCGATTTTGAAAAGTTCGGGCAAGAACTGATGCAAACTGAGACAAACGATGATGGCTCTTGCCTCAATGAAGCACAACAGAACAAGATTCAAGAGGCAGAAGCTATTGAAGCTAACTACTGGTTTGCATTGGCTAATTGGGCAAAGACAAGAGACTTACTTACACCAATGGATCGAAAGGCAGCGTTCAATTTTGGCACCATGCGCTCACGTAACAGAGCTTTCAAGTCTTTAAAACAGGCGCAATATGCCTTGAAGATAGTCGAAAAAGCCAAGGAACTTGGGTTCCAAGAATAAAATTACACTATGGCAACAACTATATATACATATCTGCATAATGACAATCTGAACGGCTCGCGAATAGTGAGCATGGATGATTGTATGTGCAAGTTATATAAAATAAAACGTAACGACAATGAATTTCTGAAGGACTTCAACGAAGACCTGCAGAACCCAGCGCTATATATACTGACGAACAAGAACTCTCGCAAAGCATATATTGGAGAGACAGATGACTTCACGAAAAGAATAGTGCAGCACCTTGCCAAGAAAGACTTTTGGGATGAAGTGATGGTATTCTTAGCCAGTGATGGTTCATTAAGCAAGACCGAGGTACAATATCTTGAGTGTCTTGCCTACAAGAAGGCATGCGAGATGAATTCGTATGATCTTACAGAGAACACACAAACTCCTAAGAATCCTCACATGAGTGTCATGCAGAAAGCTAAGGCAGACAAGTTCTTCAAGTATGTCCAGTTCCTTGCGAAATTCGTAGGGAGTGATATCTTTGAGAAGCGCCCTAATACCGTACTGAAAACGACACATGAAGCAGTCCAGCCTAAGGTTCTTCCTGTTGAAATTGAATATACCAACGAGGATTTGAAGGGGCGTATTTCCATGTCTCTAAATGGCGAAGGCAAATATTCCAAGCGTGAGATGGTTCTTGCTATAGTAAAGGAATTCCTAAAGCAATCTCCTGGTACGACTCTTAGCGAATTAAAAGCCACTTTTCGTCGGGACTACCTCGGGCGTTTTGCTCAGTACGAATTCATCCAAGAAGATGTGGAGACTGCAAAGAACTGGAAAGAATTAGGCGAAGACCACAATCATTACTTTCTGAATGATGTGCTGACAAGTGGAGATGGAGTGGAATTTGTGGTTTGTGTCGAATGGGATAGAACCAACATCATAAAAGTCCTTGGTATAGCTAAGGCTTTAGGATGGACATTTGGAATTATAAAAGAATGAATATAAATATGAAATACAAAATGGTTGATTTGTTTGCGGGCTGTGGTGGTCTTAGCTTGGGTATGGAACAAGCAGGATTCACCCCATGGTTCGTAAATGAAATCGTAGAAACCTTTTGCAATACATATAAGAGAAATCATACACTTAGTAATGACCACTATTTTGTGGGTGATATCAATGAGCTGAATGAGCACCTTGACGAATATGAAGAGTATTTATCGGATATTACTTTAGTTTGCGGCGGTCCTCCTTGCCAAGGTTTTTCTATGGCAAACAGACAACGTATATTGGATGATCCTCGCAATCAATTGTATAAAGCGTACTTGACTTTCCTTAAGAAAGTACGCCCTAAGTTCTTCGTAATGGAGAATGTGAAAGGTATGTCCAATAAGATAACAGAAATCAAACAAAACTTCAAATACTATTTGGGTGAAGAATATTTATTTGACTATAGGCTATTGAAAGCACAGGATTTTGGAGTTCCCCAGAATCGTGAACGCTTTATTATGATTGGCAACCGAATGGGAATAGAGCCAAGTCTGATATTCGATGCCATCTTTGAACATAAACGATTACCCTTTGTGTTACGAGATGCTCTCGAAGGGTTGCCTCACTTGGAAGCGAGAAAGATAAAGGGAGCGAAAGACATTGAGAACTCAGAGTCTGGTTATACGGAATGTGATTTTGTATATCCGAAGACCGAGTTTTACCATTTCATAAATGGCAATAAAAGAATCGCGAAACTTTATAATCACAAAAACAGGTATAACAATCCACGTGATATAGAGATATACACTCGTCTTCCACAAGGAGCTAACTCATTGCATCCATCTATTGCTGATATTATGCCCTATAAGAATCGAAACGGTATCTTCAAGGACAAATACTTCAAATTGGATGAGACACAGATATGCAAGACCATAACTTCACACATGAAGTTTGATTGCAACATGTATATTCATCCATGGGAATCAAGAGGGTTAAGCCCACGAGAAGCTGCACGTATACAAACCTTCCCTGATGATTACGCAATCACAGGGGCTCAAAACATGTGGTATGCTCAAATCGGGAATGCGGTGCCTGTCAAACTGGCTAAAGCAATTGGTGATGGTATAATGAAATTCATAGAATAGTATGACACACTTGGAATTATTTGCAGGAATTGGTGGCTTCCGTCGTGCGCTTGACCTTTTGGCTCAAGATGGGATTATGCCATTTGACTGTGTTGGCTATTCAGAGATAGATGCAAAGGCAAAACGAACTTATCAGACGAACTACAACGTTGATGGAGAAATCGACATGGGTGACATTGTTGCGTTTACATCTGATATAGCGCGAATAGAAAATCTTCCCGATTTTGACCTGTTGACAGGGGGATTCCCTTGCCAGACCTTCAGTGTGATGGGAGGTCAAGCTGGATTTGAGGAAGATAGAGGGCAAATGTTCTTTAGGATAATGGACATTTTGAAAATTAAACGTCCCAGATACGTCCTGCTTGAGAACGTAAAGAACCTCTACAGGCACGACAAAGGGAATACGTATGCTCGTATTGAGCGTGAGTTGACAGTTCTTGGGTATCATGTTTTCCCGAACATATTCAACACAACAGATTTTCATCTTCCACAAAAGCGAAGCAGAGTTTTGATTTTTGCCGCATTATCGGAAGCTCCGTTAGGGTTCAAAGAACAATATACACCAGAGGCTGTTAAAGAACTCTTTGATGATGCCCATCTCCATTTAAGTGCCCCTCACTATAATTCTACGTTGGACATTTTGGAGAAAAAGGTTGATGCAAAGTATTTCTTGTCAGAAAGGATAAAGCCCACAATTTTGGCAGATGGCTCTGCAAACTTCAAATCAAAGTCTGATATTAATCAGATTATAGCAAGGACATTGACAGCATCCATGCACAAGATGCATAGAGCCTGTCAGGATAATTACTATAGTCAAGATTTTATAGACTCAGAAGGTGCGACTAACCCTGTTATAACACATACTAAGGAAGAACTTGCAAAACTACCAATACGTAAAATAACACCAGAAGAGGCTTTCCTTCTCCAGGGTTTCCCTTCAGAGTACGCAACAAAAGCGAGAAATGCAGGAGTTAGCGACGGAGCCTTGTACAAGCAAGCTGGAAATGCCGTTAGCGTTAATGTAATCTATGCTGTAGTGTATTATTTAATAAAGAACAATATAATCCGCCAATAATATGGAAGAAATAGTAAAACACATCAATGACACCAATGCCAGTTATAGAACGCTTGGCGCTGGCGATGCCAAGAATACAGATTTATTCTTGGATAATGAACATTACGAACTATTCCGTGACTGTGGTGAAAAGATAACTGTGAGATTCAATAAAAAGAATCTGGCACAATCCATTCTTTTCATCAGCTCGATTCTTCCAAGGAAATTCGACCAGTCTGCGATTCATAAAACAATTCATTTCTCAAATGAGTTCGTCTATGACCAGCTGGCTCTGTTGGATGCTCTATTTACCAAAGACGGAGTCAAAGTGGACACGATTACGCAAGATTGGAATGCGAGAAAGGATATCCCAAAGAAGAATGGAGAAATTGACAGAAGGTTCTATTTCAATGGTCTTCTTAAAGATGTAACTTTCACAGACCATAATGGAAAGCTACAGCAAGACAAGTTTACTGTCCGGAACTATTTGGCCGGTGGATATTCTGAATTGCATATAAAAAAAGCTATTGATGGTTTTTTTGATGTACTCGTAGAAAATGTAACTACCCCCTATAATGATGGCAAAGAAGATGAATATGAAGATTTAGGCAAAATAATTGAGTCCGAAAATCTCTCTCTCCAGCAAATCTTTTATGGCGCACCCGGTACAGGCAAGTCTTATACAATCAACAAGGATACGGAAGGTGAGGACGTGATTCGCACAACATTTCATCCAGACACTGATTACTCAACATTTGTTGGTGCTTATAAGCCGACGACAATAGAGGAAGAGGTGATGACCGTAATAGGCACAAAGGCTGTGCCAGTAGAGAATGCCGATGGTTCGCACCGCAAAGAGTCGAAGATAGTGTATGAGTTTGTGCAGCAAGCATTCCTCCAAGCATACGTTGCGGCTTGGAAGAAGTATGCCGAAGCCAATGGTGAGGATCCTCGCAAGCAATTCCTGGTGATTGAAGAAATCAACCGCGGCAACTGCGCTCAGATATTTGGTGACCTGTTCCAATTGCTCGACCGCAATGCCCAAGGATTCTCAGACTATCCCATCACGGCCGATGCCGACATGAAGCGTCAGCTGAAGAAGGTCTTTGCCGGATTGTCGTTGGCAGAGGCAGACAGCATCAATGCCATGTACAAAGGGCGCGATGTGTGCCGTGAAGTCCTTGAGGGTGACATCCTTCTCCTACCGGGCAACCTCTACATCTGGGCCACGATGAACACCTCCGACCAAAGTCTGTTCCCCATCGACTCTGCCTTCAAGCGTCGTTGGGACTGGACCTATCGTCCAATCTCTGATGCAAAAGAAGAATGGAAAATCAAAGCCAACGGCAATCTCTATGACTGGTGGACGTTCCTTGAGAAAATCAACGATAAGGTTGGCTCGCTCACCAATAGCGAAGACAAGAAGCTTGGCTACTTCTTCTGCAAGGCTGACAGCGAGAATATAATCTCTGCCGACACATTCGTGGGAAAGGTTATCTTCTATTTGTGGAATGACGTGTTCAAGGACTATGAGTTTGGTGACACTATCTTTGATGATGGCAAGGGTGGCAAACTCACCTTTGATAGGTTCTATGTGGCTGATACTGCGCACGAAACAAAAGTCGTGGAAGATAATATCGCATTGTTCTTGAATAACTTGGGCGTTGAACCTATTCCAACTGAGATTACATCAACAGCCGATACCGTCAATACAACTTCTGTTATTAAGGTAAACGGCAAGGAAATAAAGAAAATAAATGCCATACCTTATACAGTCATAGAGGAATACGTCAAACTAAATCAAGATAAGACTGCACAAGAAGTCATTGATGTTTGGGAACCATTCAAGAAATACTCTATGCGCAGTTGGATTGTTGCAAAAAAGGAAGAACTTGCCAACATGGATGAACGTTATGCCAATTATTCGTACCAAATACATTGTGCAGATGGCAATTCTCTTTGGGTCAATAAGGACGGTTGGATGCACAGGCCTACTAATCCGGCTTTGAGAGACACAATCAATGAGTTTATTCATGCTGTCAACGAAGCGAACTTGGGTGTAACCATTACAGAAGAAAATATCTAACAATGCGCATCCTTATAGAAGAATACCAGTACAACGTCGCCGATGTGAAAAACATTCTTCAGGGTATTGATGCTTTGGAGAATGTCGAGGGACGTGTGTCCATACACTATGTAGGGTATTACTATAACACACTGCTGAAAGACTGTGTATTCATTCTGCCAAAGGTACTTCTGAAGGACGTTGACGGGAAGGAGCGTGTATTTGGCAAATATCGTCCTGAGGACATTGCCAATCTGGACGTAAAGAATCCACTGGAACCAGAGGAACGAAAATTCATCTACAAATTTGCCGTATGGATTTATCGTGCCATCGTGGTATTCAAGAATGACAAGCGCAACGATACTGATATTGTCTATCATCAAAAGATAGCCCAGGTGGGTACAGGTTCACGCCGTCTGAGCAACACGTTTCTCGACATTCTGCTGTCGCTGATACAGTTCAACCGCGACAATCAGAGTTTCTTCTTCTTCATCGTGAAGAACCAACATAGCGGACTGAACAAGATCAACTGGACACGCACAATAGCATCCTCTAATGCCATTGTGCAAAATGGACAGCCCATCTATCTCAATCCAGTCAACAAAAAGCGCCACATTAACTTTGACGAGGAACTGCTCATCATATTCTTCTCCATCCTTAACTATATTGGTGACACCTATGGTTTCCCTAAGGAGATATGTTGCCAGTATCAGCTCATCACAGGCAAGCGTTTTGAGACATATATTAATGGTTTCGGCAAGACACATCTCCATCAAATCAAGTACAAGTATTTCTCCGACAAAGCCCTGCAACTATGGAATCTCTGTTATGCTTTCTTTGAACAAAGCAAGCAAGTGTATGTAAGCACCGACCGCCGAGAGTACTTGCTCGTAAAGAACTTCTATATTGTCTTTGAGGCAATCATTGATGAACTTGTTGGCGATAATCCTCTGCCTGACGGTATGGACAAACGTCAGGACGACGGCAAGATTGTAGATCACCTCTTCACGGCTGCCAGTCTGACGGAAAATGAATACCAGCAGAGTGATGTGAATGCTCGCCAAACCTATTATATAGGTGACTCCAAGTATTACAAGATGGGGCACGAACTTGGGCGAGAGTCGGTGTACAAACAATATACTTATGCTCGCAACGTCATTCAGTGGAACCTTGATATATTCAACGGACTGAACGACACTGTGAAATCATCCCATGTACGAATACGAGATGAAAGGACTGAAGGTTATGAGATTATCCCGAACTTCTTCATCTCTGCCAAGATGGACGAGGACTTTGACTATGGCAACGACGGCATTGAGAAGACCGATCGCAAGAAGAACAAGCACAAGAATGTGCAGTTCATGAACCGCCTGTTTGACCGCGACACCATGCTGCTGTTTCACTACGATGTCAATTTCCTGTATGTCCTCTCGCTCTATGCCCGCGACAACGTCAGCCAAAAGGCGGCATGGAAGATCAGCATACGCGAACGTTTCCGCAGAGAGATACAGGAGTGGCTTCAGAAAGACTATGACTTCTATGCCATGCGGGCAAAACCCGGCGTGGACGATGTAGCATACATAAAGACTCATTTCCAGCAGATCTTGGGCAAGATGTATGCACCTTTTGCCCAAGACAAGCACATCTATTCCCTTGCATTGGAGAACGGTGACCAGTACAAAGCAGAAAACGATGCATTGCTCAGCGAACTTCGCCAGCACTTCTTTGTAGAACCCTGTGCTTTGGGTCGGAATCCACTTGAAGTACTGCCCGAGGTTTCCGCAGTCGACACAGGCGTTATACCGACCGATGCCAGTGAAAAGAATGTGCTCACATGCCTTGTCAGGAAGATGGACGACAACTTCAAAAACTATTTCGAGCATAACGGAAAGAGCTACACCATGGAGCGTATTCCTACCATCAACCTTATGGGTATCAAATATCTGTTGCCCATGGTGGGCGGCATGATTGACGGCTACTACGAGATTGAGCGCATGGCTTTTGTGGACAACAAAGGTGTGTCTGGATTGCGCCTACGATTGGGCGAATATCACCACATCGGTGATAAATGGGTACATATCTACCGCACAAAGATGCAGCCTGGTGAACTTATATCACTGGACTACACCCTGAAAATGTATAACGAATAAGATACTTACGACTATGGAAGACGGACAAATACGTTCAAGAGCGAAAAAGAAACTCATTCGGGTTACTTTTCCCGATGGAGAAGTGATATGCTACAACAATGCCACTTCTACTATGATTGCGGCATTGAACAAAATCGGTTCAGACAAGTTCCATGCTATCAATTTGGAGCTGTGTCATCTGCCGTTATTGTCAAAGGAGATATATCCCCAGTACAAAGAATGGATGAAGCCTGTCTGCGACGGATGGTACCTCAATGCCCAATCAAACTCAGACAACAAGTATCTGCAATTGCGCTCAATCAGCGACCAGCTCTCTTTAGGACTGATTGTTGAACTTGGAACAGACTTCGAGACTCAGGTTAATCCCAACAAGGAGAAAAAGAGCCGAACGAAGGACAAACTTTTGGTGAAGTTCCCTGATGGTGAATTTGTGGCAAACGATAGCGCGCTTGATACCTATCTGGAAACGATATGGAAACTGGGCATTGACGACATCATGCGTAAGCATCTGACTTGGGGCGACAAGGATCTCATCACTACAAGCCAAGTAGCCAACGGACAGATACAAGTAGATGAAAGGCGTTGGGTGATGGTACCGAACATGACGAAAGATAAGGCAAAGTTGCTACGCGTCGTGGCGGCAATGCTTCGCATCAATCTTGAAATCACAATAATTTGATATGCTATATTCCGGGCTTAATCAACATAACAGTAATCTCAGAGAGCATCAGATAGAGGCTAAGGGTAAGATATTTGATGCTTGGGATAAGTATGACTCTGTCATGTTGCAAATGCCCACAGGCACAGGCAAAACCTATCTGTTCACATCCATTGTGAACGACTTGCTTGCCGCTTATAAGAAAGCGCATCATGACATTCATATTTTGGTCGTTGCCCACAGAATGGAGTTGCTTGACCAGATTTCAGCAACGCTGTCAAGATTTGGTATTGCCCATGGAATTATCCAGGGCTCGAGGGAACAGCTCTTGTGGAAACGGGTGCAAGTGGCAAGCATCATGTCCTTACTGACAGAGAAAAACTATTACAACACACTCCGCCAAAAGTTTGACTATATCATTGTGGATGAAGCACATCATTCGTTGGCTGACACTTATATCAAACTCTTTGAGCTGTTCCCCGATGCGAAAAAACTTGGAGTGACAGCTACGCCATGGAGACTGAACCATGAGTCCTTTCTCAGCTTGTATCAGACGCTCATAGTTTCACCTCAAATATCCTGGTTTATCAACCACAATCTGTTGGCAGACTTCGACTATGTGAGCATAAAGTCGGACTCTGACATCCAGCGATTGGTGGACCGTTCTGAGGTGGCTGATACCGGTGATTTTGCCAATGCTGACCTCGACAACACATTCAACACCCAGCGCATACGCTCAAAATTGTATGAATCTTACAAACGGTTTGCAAATGGAAAGAAAGGCATTGTCTATGCTATCAACAAACTTCATGCATCGAAGATAGCTGAACTATATTGTAGTCATGGCATCAATGCTGTGGCCATTGACTGCGATACGCCCAAAGAGGAACGTCAAGAGATGATTGCACAGTTCAAGTCTGGAATGATAGCAGTTTTGGTGAATGTGGAGATATTCACTGAAGGTTTTGATTGTCCTGATGTGAGTTTCATCCAACTGGCACGTCCAACTAAGTCATTGGCCCTTTATTTACAACAAGTGGGGCGAGGATTACGTATGGTGGAGGGCAAGAAGAAAACCATCATTATTGATAATGTAGGTCTATACAACTATTTCGGTTTGCCTGATGCAAATAGAAAATGGTTATATCATTTCAATGGACATGATGATGTAGAGCACACTTCAAACAGCCCGAAAGATTCTCTTACATTGAGGGTGAAAAACTATGAATTTGACGAGAGTCGATTATCTGAAGATAATGAAGAAATGATGGTAGTAAGAGGTGCTTCTGGAGATTTTCCTAAGATTGGCATTAAAGAGGAATTGGTTTCTGTACCACCTCATATTGAAGAAATATCACTCTGTGATTATTATTTAATAAGAGGTAATTCTGACAAGTTCAAGGTTTATCCTTTCGTTAAAAAGAGAGGTAAGATTACAGGAGATGTAGTAAACTGCATTTATGAATATGATGCAAAACTGCGCCCAATTACATTCACGGAGAATACGACTGAAAATGTCTGGATGGTGGATAGTGAAACAAAACTGCAAACAATCATTGCATTCTCTGCTATGTTACTGAGAATGCCTGTGAACGAGATACTTGATCTTGAAAATCTGTGCTACATCTCCCAAACAGAAATTGTTAAGAAAACAGGATTGTTTGAGGTTTTGAAGATGATATCTAAAATTAAGTTGTGAACAATGGACAAAGGGACAAAGCAACCATCATTGTATGGTCACGACACAAATGATTAACCAAGTTATCCACCATAAAAGGTGGTGACTTACCACCTTTTATGGTGACATATAAAACATCGAATAATATGACATTAGAAAAAATCTATAATAAATGGTTATCTATTCAGCCATTGTCAGAAGCCGATCAGAACAAACTCAGTATGAGGTTTACTGTTGAGTTCAACTACAACAGTAATCATCTTGAAGGCAATACCTTGACCTATGGTCAGACAGAGCTTTTGCTTCTTTTTGGCAAGGTAAGTGGAGAAGGACACTTAACGGTTGATGCGAGAAAACCCCAGTATTACTTATGCTGAATTGACAAGTTCGTTAGGCATCAATACGTCTGCTGTTCAGAAACTTGTAAAGCGCATGGTTGGCAATGGCTACATAACACGTCATGAGAATGGTGCTTGGAGAGTTATTGCGACCTCAGTTGTGTGATATGGTAAAAATTATTTCAAATAATATTCATGAAAGAAGATATAGAAGAAATACTTAGATTGCATAAAGATTACTCTGCACGTTTTAGCAACTATGTATTGAAGTCACTTATAGAAGAAAATGGAGACAAGAAGAACATAGCTCTGTCTCCATCACGCTTGCAAGCAATTCTAGTGTTGCTTGCTAATTGGACTACGCCGAATATCAGCAGGAGGATTTTAGACCAAGTTGTGAGTGATGTTATTGATATAAAGGAAGCGAACTTGCTTTTCAACAGCGGCAATACCCAACCGGTTCCACATAAGGATCTATTTCGCGACATGGATGGAAATCCTATACAAATGATTCCAACCATTGAACAACAAACAACATTATGGTATAAAGGTAGTTTGGCGTTAAATACAAAAGCGATAGACAATATAAAGGATACCTTTCATGTGGATGCCAATGCTGTAAACTTTTCCGATGCCAATATCAAGAACGTCATTGACGAAGAAGTCTGCAAAGGTACGCATGGGCTTATCGACCATCTTGACACTGATATTAACGCAGCAATGCTTGCATTGATTGTTGATATATTGTACTTCAAAGGTTCATGGGAATATGAATTTGATGAATATAATACTAAAGACCGAATGTTTTATGGTACAAAAGGAAAAGTGAAGGTACCAACCATGCAAAGTGAAGGTAGGATAGATTATGCTGATACATCCATTTATCAAGCGGTACGTTTGCCATATATGTGCGAAAGTATGAACCATAAGGAGTTCGCCATACACATTTACCTGCCCAAAAACAAATATGGTGTCAATGATGTACTCAATTTTATACGAGATGAAAATTATGAGTTATATACCAAGCGAGAGGAGGTAAAGTTGTCATTACCCAAATTTGAGGTTGCTAATAACATTGATATTAAGAAGTTGCTAAAACAAATGGGGTTATCATGTGTGTTGGAATCATGCGACATTATACCTCAATGCATCAAAGGATTGCAAATCTCAGACATTGCTCAACAGGTAAAAATCAAGGTCGATGAGCAAGGGACTGAGGCTGCTGCTGTAACTTTTATGGCAGAAGCCGGATGCTGCCCACCAGAGGTCGAACCTACACCAAAAGTAATGAGGGTTAACAAACCGTTCTTATTTGAAATCATGGAAGAATCAACAAATACCATTTTGTTCTCAGGTGTGATAAACAATATTGAGTAAACAATAAAGCAGGTGGCTTGCATTTTTCTAAAATAGCCACCTGTTTTTATATTAGCCATTTGTCACTTTGACGCTTTCAGTCCTTTGCGCCATTCACCCGACTTACAATCAAGATGCCGGCTTCATACAGGCCATACATAGGAAGCGTGACAAGACAGCATGTAAATATGTCAGGAGGAGTTATAAAAGCAGCAACGACGGCAATGAGGATGAAGGCATAACGGCGGTAACGCTTCATAAATCCAGCCTCAAGCAAGCCCATCTTGGCAAGGAAGAACGAGAGGACGGGTATCTGGAAGACAAGTCCCATGAGCAGCGTCAGCGTAGTGAACGTGGAAATATACGACGAGAGGCTTATCTGGTTCACGACATCAGGCACCACCTGATAAGTGCCGAGAAAACGCAACGCGAACGGAAACAACACATAATAACTCATCAGCACGCCGAGCATGAAGAGCACATATATAGCCACGGACACTGCCACAGAGTAATGACGCTCGTTCTCATACAACGCAGGAGCTATGAAACGGTAAAGTTCCACGACGATGTAGGGCGAGGCAAAGAGCAGGGCGAGATACACTGCCGTCGATACATGAATCATGAACTGGCTCGACAATTCGATGTTTATCAGTTGCACATGGAACGGCGCAAAACGAAAGTCCATGCCCACACTCTGTGCAACGCCCTCTATCCAACGGTAGGTTATGAAACCATTGTCGCACGGAGCAAGCAACAAACGGAATGTCGTATCCTTGGCACAGAATATAGCAACAGCAAACACCAGTGCCACCCCGATTATCCGGAAGAGCATCTTGCGCAAAACCTCAAGATGCTCTCCGAATGTCATAAGTCCGTTGTCATTGCTTGTCATCAGCCGGTGTCTTTTCGTCTTCCTCAGAATCCTCTGCCTTGCTTCCCTCTTTCATGCCGTCCTTGAAACTGCGAACGCCCTGGCCGAGACCACGCATCATTTCGGGCAACTTCTTGCCGCCGAACAGCAGGAGCACCAAGGCTCCGATAAGCAGGAGTTCGGATGTGCCTATCATCATAGGCAACACCACCGCATTAAGCATTACATTCATCACATTGTCCTCCTACAAGATATATGTCACATGTATTGAAGTTTATCTCCCAGTTGCTGTCGTCGCAACCTTCCCACTGGTATTTCTGTTCCATACGGTCCCACCATTGATGAAAGCGTGTGCCAGTCTCACCGAGGTCCTTCACAAGTTTCTCGTACAACTCGGTGTTGTCGGCAGTCACTATACGCGCAAGCTCGTTCAAACCATTACGGCGTTCAAAGAGCTGCTGTATCTCGTCGCGTTCTTCGGGCAGAACCTTTCCTACTATTTTTTTTGTTGCCATTTCGTTTATCACATTTATTCAAGTCCCACATATCTGCGACATGCCTACTGCAAGCAGCCACAAAGCGTGCAGAACTTCATTAATTATTAAATTCACCAATCGCTTCTTTTCTCAAACGGGTCAAGATAATCTATTTCCTTTATCTCTTTCTTGTTCGGCAGGAACGTGTCATGCCTGCGTATAGCCGCCAATAGCTCACGACTCGCATTCCGCTCCAAATGAGCCACAACACATTGTTCATGACTCGGAGTATTCACTTCGAGCGTAGCCAAGCGATTGAGCCACACACAACGCCGGCACTGCCATGCGTCACAATTACGGCATATCGGCGCATGGTCGAGACGGTAGAGTTGCTGATTCTTTATGTCAAGGCCGTGTTCAAGGTTGCCCACAGCGTAGCCGTTGGCAGACTGATAGAATGCCGGACAGACATAGAAGCGGCCATCAGGAGCAAGCGTTATTGTCGTTTCGCCGGCACCGCAGTTGTTCATTTGGTCGAGCAGCATCCGGTCGGTAAGCAGATTCAATTGCGGCGACCTGCCTGAGACATAAAGCCGTTCCACCTCTTCCGAAAGTTTGCCAAGCAAAGATCTGTACGATTCAAAATCGTCTTCGGTGAATGTCCGGACATCTGTAATGACAACATTCAAGCGTGTCACCTTGCCAAGCATCTCCACCAATGCGTCGCATCCGGCAAACAGATGTGCCTTGTCCGTACGCACAACGTATGCCGTATCGTTTCTGAACCGACAGCCACTGGCTTCCGCCAGCGTGTTGAACACAACGACATCCGACCCGCAAGGAGCAGAGCCGCATCCGCCGCCACTTACACCAAAAGGCCTTATGTCCGTATGGTCGATGGAATCTATCACCTCCAGATACTCTTCAGGCAGCGCATACTCCGGATATACAAACTGTATGTTCAGATTCTCCTTCATCGCATAACGTATGCCATCCTTCAAGGTCTGCAACGGCATCGGCCTTCGCACGGTCTTGCCATTGGTGTAATGACAGAACGATGTGGATGTGTCATCCAATAAAATCACAATGTACTTTATCATATCGGCTTTAACATTTAGGTGCGTTCGACTTAGGTTTGTTGTTTTCAAAGGCTTCACGCTCACCCTCCTTTTCAAGTTTGCGATAGAGTTTGTTCCAATAATAGTTATTGGCACGCACGCGAGCCTTGTGCATCTTGCATATTGCCGTGCTGCGCTGATAGATGGTTGGCGTATCGGCAGCATCGTAGTTTTCGCCCTGACACCATGCGCACCCACTCGCCACCTCACAGTCTATACATTCCTGCTTCGATTGCGTGCAGCGGTCGAGCGTAAGGAACGGGCGAAGCTTGTTCTTGTCTATGCCGTCGTGAACATTACCTATAATCAACGCATCCTTTGAACGCAATGAGTATTTGGCAAAACGGGTGCATGGGTAGAAGTTTCCTTCTGCATCAACCGCAAGCATACGACCTGCACCACACCAGTTCTGATTGTCCCGTTGGCAGTCCATAGGTTTTCCCATGAACTCCGTAAAGAACGAACAAGCATAATCCTTGTAATAGCCACCATCGATGATGGCATCGGCAAGTTCAACAAGCTGCTCCTCAAAAAGTATATCGTCGCCCTCTTTCCACACATCCTCAAACACGCAGTTGATGTTTACTTCGTGTATGCCAAGTGAATAGAGATGAAGTACACTCTCCTTAATATAAGGAATGTCTGCACTGCTTATCGTAACCTTTGTACCTGCTCCGGGGAACTGCTTCTGCCAAAGCGGAATGTTCTTTACCACATCATCATACGAACCGTGTTCGTCTTCGGGTTTCGGAGCAATACCCTGCTCCATTTCCGCTGTCTTCCAAATACGGTTTAGGTCGTGCTTGCGCTTTGTTCCATCAATGGTTATACCAATAGACAAATGGGTCGCATTCTTTTTTATGAAACTCTGGACTTTCTCAGAATTGTAATTGATTCCATTAGTAGAGAAATTAAACCTATAACTATCGAACCATGGATGACGCAGTCGGAACATCTCTGTTTTAATATAATCACATACTTTGTCAATAAGGTCTATCTCGAGAAAAGGTTCTCCACCTATGAAATCCCAAACCACAGCCTCTTCATTGAAGAAGCTGCGGTTATTAAGTATATAATCAATCGCTCTCTTGGCAACATCCCACGACATTCTTTCTTTTGCATTTTTACCAACAAGATAGCAATACTTACATGCAAGCTGACAATCTTTGGTAACAATAAATGTAATGCTCTTATAAGAACGTTCCCAATCAGGACTGACTTCCTTTATTATGCTCATCTATAGAACTTTACACAACATTAATCTGGATCAATGGCACTACCGTGAGAACATGACTTTGCACATGATGCGCTACAACCCTTTATGCAACCTCCCATACAAGCACTCTGACAGACTCTGCATGTCTTGTCAAGCCTACTGCCGGTCTTACAACTTCCAGAACAACCGCTGGAACAATCGTTGTCACAAGAGCCATAGCAACCTGACGAGCAAGTCTTTCCACAACGATAAGAGCATCCATTTGCACATCCTGTACAAGAATTGCTACCAGAGCCACCGCCACTGGAACCACCACTGCTGGAACCACCGCTGCCAGAGTCGTCATTATCATAATCATCATCGCCGTCATATTCATCGTCGTCTTTGCTGCACGACATAAATGAAGGACCGACAACAACCATTCCCAAAATAGGCAATGCGCCCTTAGCGGCTTTTTTGAAGAAATCTCTACGCGACTGGAGTTCTTCGTTCTTCTTTTTTTCCATAATGTTAGGATTTAAAGACGATCTATCCGACTCCAAAGAAAAGACCAGTTAATGATTCTGTTTAGTATATTAATACATACAAAAGAAAAGCGTGGAGTCAGTCCTCTGCCCGTTCCACGTGTTAAGGCCTTCGCATTGCCCTGTAAGTCGAAACGAGCAACGCTGAAAGCCCCACGCCGATGTAAATATATAATACGCCTTTATGCGCCACCAGCCGAACAGCGATGACGACACCAAGTGCATGAATATAATACACCTCTTGGGGCGTTCCGTTGCTTTGTTTTTGACTTACAGTTTGAAGTTGCGAAGTTCTAACACGTCAAAACCAAAGCGTCAGTAACGCCTTTATGTATATATGCCTTCCCACCTTAAACCCCACAGGGCTTTCAGCACGGCTTGATTATTCACTCCGTAATACCGATAAGAAACCGGTCTTGGGTTAGACAATGCAAATGTAGTGCATTTTTTTGAAACTGCAAAAAATATCAATAAAAAACTATTATCACCTTCATTGCATCCTGAATATTCTTGACATTTTCGTAGCAAACATTTTCCATGTACCCGAAAAAGAAGACTTCTTTGCATTCAAAACAAGGCTTCTTTACAACGCAAACAAGGCTTCTTTGTAGTGCAAAGAAGCCTTGTTTTGAAAACTATAAAAAACGCGTTGAAATGAGGGGTATTTTCCCTCGACTCTTTTTCGCCTTTTTACTCTTTTACTTTTTCACCTTTTTACTTTTCCTTTATTGGTCTGGGTTCTCCACAAACCCCTGATATTCAGGCACCAGACCGCTCATTACCGCCTTATAGCTTTCCTCCTCTACATGCTTGATATTGTCGGTTCCTGTGCCTATCGGGGCTATCGGTTTGTGGATGGTGAGTGTAAGCGGATGCCAAAGCACCCACTTCATGTCGCGCATACGGGGCATCACATTGAACGAGCCGTTGATGGTGAGCGGAACAACGGGCAGCTGCAGCTCGTCGGCAAGCATGAACGCGCCACGCTTGAAGGTGCCCATGTGCCCCGTGAACGAACGTGCACCTTCAGGAAACACCACGAGCGACATGCCATCGCGGAGCGTAGCACGGGCACGATCGTAGGTCTCGCGTATCTTGCTCGGACCGCGCTTATCGACGAATATATGGTGGGCAGCCTCGCAAGCCTTGCCCACAAAGGGCATATTGCGCAACTGGCGTTTCATCATCCACTTGAAGTTGCGACCGAGAAAACCGTAGATGAGGAAGATATCGAACGCTCCCTGATGGTTGGCGACGAAGACATACGACTGTCCTTTGGCAAGATTTTCGCGACCTTCCACCTTCACCGGCAACAGAAGCACACGCACTATAATCCATGCCCACCACTTGCCTGGATAATAACCCCAGAAGTGTCCGTTACCAAAGGCGCAACCTACAATCACTATCAGAGTTGTAAGCAGGGTGCTGACAGCGATTATCGGAAGGGCGATGCACAGCTGATAAATGCGATAAAGTGTCTTTACAAGAGATTTCATATTATTTCTTTATTGGTTTTTTCTTTATAAGTTTGTTCACAGTCAATGCTCGATAATGCCGTCACCATCGTCATTCTGCTTTCGATGCACAACGAAGTGTCAGCTCCACAACTTCAGGCGGCATACCGTAGCGGAAGGGGATGAAGCCGCCTACACCCGTCGAGACATTGAGCACACGATCGCCCTCGCGGTAAATGCCGCAGTCCTCGCGTCCCGTAAGCTGCGTGGGTCGGAATCCGAAGATGCTAAGTTGCCCTCCATGCGTGTGTCCGCTAAGAGTGAGCATGGCGTTGCTCTGCGGCAATATGGTGCGACGCCACGACGAAGGGTCGTGCTGAAGCACTACGACGAAGGCGCTGTCGGTCACGCCGGCAAGCATACGCTTCATGTCAATACGGCTCGGGAACGGCGGACGACCGTCGTTTTCAGCACCGGCAATGACTATACTGTCGGTGCCGCGGCGCACCACCCTACTCTCGTTCATCAACAACTGCCACCCGTAGCTACGTTCGCGGCTCTGCAAGAGGGCTTCGTTGCTGCGTTTCCGAGCTTCCGTAGCTTCCACATAGACGCTGTAGTCATGATTGCCAAGCACGGAAAAGACCCCATCCTTAGCCTTTATCTGGCTGAGAAGCTGTGAGAAACCGTCGGTTTCGTGGGGTTGCATGTTCTGCAAATCGCCCGTGAACACCACGGCATCGGGCTTCAGGCGGTTGATGGCATAGACCATGCGCTGCATCATCTCATGCGTCATCGACCCCACATGGACATCGCTGAACTGCACGATGCGGTAGCCGTCGAAGGCTGGAGGGAGGTTGTCGAAGGTGAGAGTGACACGGCGCGTGTGCAGTTTATCAACCCCTGCGGTGGAGCCGTAAACAAGAATGTAGAGCGCACAAAGCGAAAGCACCACTCCCACATAGTTGCCCCAGTTGCGGCGTATGTGCAGGAATCGGCGCAGAAGAAGTCCTACTGACGAGCAGAACACGAAAAGAAGCTTCGGCACAGCGATGAGTCCAAGCAGAAAAAGATAGACATTGAGCCATGCAAGTTCGTAGGGAGCAAAGTCGGGAATGAGCGACAATGCGATGGTGTAGGCAATAAGAATGGCAGCGGGCGCCCACCACAGGAGCCGTTGCCACAGCGTGATGCCCGTGCGGCGGCGCACATAACGTGCATAGATGTACACATCGGGCAGGACGATGAACAATAGAATAAAAATACAAATGTGTGCTATCACGTTGTTATCTGTTATCGTTTTACTGAAGAAATGTATCAAGTCTGCGGCGCAAGCGACGACGCAAGAAACCGCCGCATAAGCTCGACGGGAACGCCACGGCGGCGTGCATAGTCGAGAAACTGGTCGCTCCCTATCTTGCCCAAGTCGAAATAGCGTGCCTGCGGATGGGCGAACATGAAGCCGGTGACCGATGCGTGAGGCTGCATGGCACCGCTTTCGGTGAGGCGTATGCCTATGCTCTTCATATCGAGAAGGCTGTCGAGCAGGAAATTCACACTCGTGTCGGGAAGCGAAGGATAGCCCACGGCAGGGCGTATGCCTTGAAACTCCTCACGGAAGAGCTGTTCCTTTGTGAACCGTTCGTGCGGAGCGTAGCCCCAATATGTGCGGCGCACCTCCTCGTGCATGCGCTCGGTGGTGGCTTCGGCAAGGCGGTCGGCAAGCGTTTGAGCCAGCATACGGGTGTAATCGTCGCCTCTGAAGTCGTGCTCCATAACCGCATCGACGGTGGAAGCAAACGCCCCTGCCCTGTCGGTCACGCCCATAGAGAGAGGGCGCACATAGTCGGCAAGGCACAGATTGGGACCGCCTTCTGTCGTGGGATGCTGCTGGCGGAGCATGGGTATGCGTACACCGCCGAGCAGAAGGTCGTCGCCATCGCTGTTGGCATCGTAGATTCCGAAGACGGAATGCGTGCGGTAGCGTCCCTGCATGGTGTCGAGCATGGCCTCAGCCTCACTCCTCAATTTCGCTTTCTCGGCTTGCGGCTTGCCAGCCAAGCCCCAGGCGTGGAAGAAGTAGAGCCAGTTGATGTAGGGACGGACATCGTCTATGTCGTAATCGAGGCGTCGCTTCATCTGAATTCCACCTCCTCGCCACGGCTGTCGGCACTGAACCTGCCATGATTGAAGACTATGTTGCCGTTGCATACGGTGAGCTCCACATGCCAAGCATACTCGTGTCCCTCCATAGGACTCCATTTACACTTGCTCTGAATCGTGTCTTCCGTGACGCGCCAAGGTTCGCCCCGGCGCACGACGGCAATGTCGGCCTTGTAGCCCTGACGCAGGAATCCGCGACGACGCACGCCGAAAAGCGTTGCAGGGTTGTGCGACATGAGCTGCACCATACGCTCGATGGTGAGCACACGGGCATCGACAAGTTCAAGCATCGTGGGCAGTGAGAACTGCAACATAGGCATTCCCGACGCCGCACGGCAGCATCCTCCCTCCTTGTCGGAGAGCAGATGTGGAGCGTGGTCGGTACCTATGGTGGTGATACGACCGTCTGTGAGGGCGCGGCGCAAGGCTTCACGGTCGGCGGAAGTCTTTATCGCCGGATTGCACTTGATGCGTGTTCCGAGCGTGGAATAGTCCTTGTCGGTGAAGAAAAGGTGTGCCACCACCGCTTCGGCAGTAATATTAGGGTTGCTGCCGAAGAGTTCCAACTCCCGTGCGGTAGTGATGTGTGCCACATGAAGACGTGCCCCATACTCGGCGGCAAGCCCTACGGCGAAGGCGGTGGAGGCATAGCAAGCCTCAGCACTGCGTATCATCGGGTGGTATTTCACATCGGGGTCGTCGCCATACTGCGCTTTGGCGGCTGCCATATTGGCGTTGATTGTCGCCGTGTCCTCGCAGTGTGCCACGATGGGGAGGGCTGTTCCTCCGAACAGACGGCGCAGCGACTGCTCCTTATCAACGAGCATATTGCCCGTGCTGGAGCCCATGAAGAGCTTCACTCCGGGTATGCGGTGAGGGTCGAGAGTATTTATCGTGTCGATGTTATCGTTGGTCGCACCGAAGAAGAAGGAGTAGTTCACATGCGACTTGTGACTTGCATCCGCGAATTTTGCGTCGAGAGCGTCGGGCGTTGTGGTCTGCGGCACGGTGTTTGGCATATCGAAATAGGTAGTGACACCACCGTAAGCCGCTGCCCGGCTCTCGCTCTCCATGTCGGCTTTCTGTGTGAGTCCGGGGTCGCGGAAGTGCACATGGGTGTCGATGACACCCGGTAATACAAATGCCCCCGTAGCATCTACGACAGTATCGTAGCCGCCACGGGGAATGTCAGAGCCTTCGTTTATTTCAGCGATAACATCGTTTTCAATGACAATGGAGCCTTGGAAGGTACGCCCTTCTGTCACGATGGTGCCGCCATGTATTAGTGTTTTCATTGCTGTTGTGAGGGTTGTGCCAACTGATTGGGCGTTGGTGCCGGCGCAACGGGTTGCGACGGTTGCGGCGCGGGGGCTGGCTGCGCCTCTTTCATGCCGTTCATTATGGCTTGGTTTTCCTGTGCTTTTTGGTAATAATCCTTGACATACGCGTCGTTCTTGAACTTGTCCGTAGCCTTGCTCATGATGTCCTCAATCCAAGGGGTGAGCTCAGGGAAGCGGTTTCCGGCTGTCACCATGAAGAAGACGCCAGGTCCCAGCACGTTGTCGAAGTTGTCGGTGACGAAAGTGGTAACGAGCTTGTCTTCCATTTCGGAGAGCTTCTGTGCCTCGGCATTAAGCTTTGCATTGACAATCTCCATGTTGCTGCCGTCCATGATGGCGCGGTCGTGGGTGTGAACAAGTTCTGCTTCCTGGCTCTTGAGCTGGTTGTATTTGTTGAAGAACTTGAAGAGCTCGTCGTTAAGAGGCGTACCACTGACAGTCTGCTGTGTATTGTCGATTTTGATTGTGATGTCGCCCTTCTCCAGAACGAGCGGGAGCACACTCTCGTCGTCCATGAAAATGTTGGCAAGGCGCACTGTGTCGAATGTTCCTGCAAACTGGAACTGTCCGTGTACCACATCGCATGAGTCGATGGTCTTGAAGTCGTTGTTCTTGAAAACCTTCAGATAGAGCATCTGACCGTCAAGGTTCGACACGTTGGACGAACCCTGTATATTGTACGAATTGGCACACGATGCGAATGCCACAACAGCGAGTATTGCGTAAAGAATTTTATTCATAAGTGGTGGTCTCTTTTTCTCACGATGAGCAAAGATAATATCTATTATTGAAGTATGAGCGATTTTTTATGCTATTTAAATGAAAACCGCCCTGTTTTAGTATTTTTTTAGGACATTATTGTTCTTCCTTCTTCAGTTCGGATGCGATGCGGTGCATGGTGTACATTTCGAGGAATGCAGCCACGAGAAGCAGCAGCACCCACTTGTTGTAAATCAGACTGAGGTAGGATGTGTAGTCGGTGAAAGCGTCGCGGAGCAGCTGGTAGGCGCTATCGACCATGAGCATGCCTGAGAGAATGAAGAAAAGGTCGGCGAGACTCATTATCCTTTTGAGGCGTTTCACAACGAAGCTGTTGCCCTCGTAGGTCTGGCTCACCTGCATAAATGCGAAGAGCACCGCTCCGACGAGGTATATCCAGCATGCCGTTTTCTGCATGTACATGAAGGCATAACAGCCTGCACCCACCACCATCAGCACTCCGCCGATGACGAAGAGCGTGCTTTGAAGTTTATTCAGTTGTTTCATTTTCAAGTGTTTTTGGGGTTTCGTCGTCGCTGAGCACAAATATATCCTCATCGTCAGCCTTCATGAAATAACGCTCACGGGCTATCTTCTCGAACGCCTTAGGACTGCGTTTCATGGCTTTCAGCTGCTTCATGTCGGCCTCGTTCTGCTCGTTGTAGCGTTCAATGTCGGCTTCGAGGTCGCTTATCTGCAACTCAAGCTTGGCACGTTGCATGAAGCTGTTGTCGTCGACAAAGCCCACAAGGAGCACACCGACAACGACAGTGATGACATATTTATAATGGCTCAAAAGAGCCAAAAGTGGTGAAAGACGACTCATTTTATTCATTCTGCGTACAAACTTACTATATTTTTTTCGGTTTTGCACACGAAAACCGATTTTTTTATAGTAAGTTTGCAGATAGAATTAATCAGAAAACAGAAAATAACAATGGGAGAATACATCGTTTCCGCACGCAAATACCGTCCGACGACATTCGACTCCGTCGTGGGACAGGCGGCTCTCACCACCACGCTGAAGAACGCTGTGAAGAGCGGCAAACTTGCCCATGCCTACCTCTTCTGCGGTCCGCGCGGCGTGGGAAAGACCACCTGTGCACGCATTTTTGCCAAGGCCATCAACTGCCTCAGCCCCACTGCCGACGGCGAGGCATGCAACGAGTGCGAGAGCTGCAAGGCGTTCAACGAGCAACGCTCTTACAACATATTCGAACTTGACGCTGCAAGCAACAACTCCGTAGAGAACATCAAGTCGCTGATGGAGCAGACTCGCATCCCGCCGCAGGTGGGACGCTACAAGGTTTTCATCATCGACGAGGTGCACATGCTATCCACTGCAGCCTTCAATGCTTTCCTCAAGACCCTTGAGGAGCCGCCGGCACACGTCATTTTCATCCTCGCCACCACCGAGAAACACAAGATTCTGCCCACAATCCTGTCGCGCTGCCAAATATACGACTTCGAGCGCATGACCGTGCAGAACACCATAGCACACCTGAAACGTGTGGCTGAGAAGGAAGGCATCACCTACGAGGAAGAGGCTCTGGCCATGATTGCCGAGAAAGCCGACGGAGGAATGCGCGACGCTCTCTCCATTTTCGACCAGGCAGCAAGCTTCTGCCAGGGTCATATCACCTACGCCAAGGTGATAGAGGACCTCAACGAACTTGACGCCGACAACTACTTCAAGTTCATCGACATGGCTATGGACAACCGTGTGAGCGACATGATGCTACTGCTCAACGCCATAATAGAGAAAGGTTTTGATGGGGGCAACCTCATCCTCGGTCTCGCCGCACATGTGCGCAACGTACTCATGGCGAAGGACGAGAAGACCATAACACTGCTCGAAGCAAGCGAACAGCAGCGACAGAAGTACGCCGAACAGGCGAAACGCTGCCCCACACAGTTCCTGTACAAGGCTCTTAAAATAATGAACCAGTGCGACCTGAGCTACCGACAGAGCAGCAACAAGCGTCTGTTGGTGGAGATTACACTCATACAGGTGGCGCAACTCACACAGCCCGACGACGAACCTGGCGCGGGGCGCAGCCCCAAACGACTGAAATCCCTGTTTAAGAAAATCATGATGTCTCAGCCAAAAGCGGCCATGCAGGTAGCCGCCACTGAGAAAACAATGCGCCACAGCGCACCCAGAAGCGCCACGCCGCAGTCGCAGACAGCCGTCAACACAGAGGCGGAAGCACCCGAACAGAAACAGAACACCACATCAGCACGACCGAGACTGAAGCTCACGAATGTAGGAATAACTTTTGCCAGACTCAACAGCAAGGAAGAGGCGGTGAAAAAGGAAGACACCGAAATCACCAACAAGGATGAGAATAACGCCTTCACACAGAGCGCACTCGAAGACTGCTGGTATGCCATGTGCAACCGTATGCCGCACGAAATGATAGGTCTGGCATCGAGAATGAAGAACATAAGACCACGAATCACCGACTACCCCAACGTGGAACTCATGGCGGACAATCAGGATCTGCTCGAACAGATAACGCAGATAAAGGCGAGAATATGCCGCACCCTCGCACAAGACCTGCACAACGGAAGCATCACGATAAGCCTGCGTCTGGCGGAAATGGACGAAATAGTAAGACCCATGACACCGAAAGAGGCATACGTCGAGCTGATGAAGAACAACGAGGCACGCAAGTTCTGCGAGTCGCTGGGAATGGAGCTGACAATGTAGCGCAACACGCTATGTGTCAGCCCGTTCTGTAAATAAACAACAAACAAGAAACAATACAACGCAAAAAAGGCTTCTTTGCACTCCAAAGAAGCCTTTTTTGCATTTATAATGAAGGCAATTATGTCAGCGCCTACGGTCAGTTCTTGGTCACAGGCACAATCCTTGTGGGAGCCTGTTCCTTGTTGCGGCGGTTCACAACAGTGACCACAGCCTGTGCAAGATTGATGAATGCAAGACCTGTGATGCTGTCGCTATTGAGTGCGGCAGGCGTGCCTTTGTCGCCATCTTCACAGATGCCCTGCACAAGCGGAATCTGTGCGAGAAGAGGCACATTCATCTCTTTGGCGAGATTCTTGCAGCCTTCCTTGCCGAAGATGTAGTATTTGTTCTCAGGAAGCTCTGCCGGCGTGAACCAAGCCATGTTCTCCACGAGTCCGAGTATAGGCACATTCACCTTGTCGTTGCTGTACATGTCGATGCCTTTGCGTGCGTCGGCAAGCGCAACATTCTGCGGTGTGCTCACAATCACGGCACCCGTGATGGCAAGGGTCTGCAGGAGTGTGAGGTGTATGTCGCTTGTTCCGGGAGGAGTGTCGAGCACGAAGTAGTCGAGTTCACCCCAATCGGCATCGGCAATGAGCTGCTTCAGCGCGTTTGAGGCCATACCTCCGCGCCAGAGTGTGGCAGTGTCGGGATTTACGAAGAAGCCTATACTGAGGAGCTTTATGCCATACTTCTCGATTGGTTCGATGAGGTCGCGCCCGTCTTTCTTTACGGCGAAAGGTCGTGCATCCTCTACATCGAACATCTTCGGCACCGAAGGACCGAAAATGTCGCAGTCCAACAGTCCCACTTTGTAGCCCAAACGTGCCAGAGCTATGGCGAGATTGGCTGCCACAGTGCTCTTGCCCACTCCGCCTTTACCCGAACTTACGGCTATCACGTTCTTCACTTGGGGCAGCATCTTGCCCACTTCTGGACGCGGTTTTGAAGCGAACTCCGTCTCGATGGTCACTTCCACATCCTTCGACACATGATAGTGTATGGCGGCTTCGGCTGCTTTCAGCGTGGATTTGAGAAAGGGGTCGGTGTCGCGTGGAAATATGAGTGTGAACTTGACCTTCATCCCGTCGATGCGCACATCGTCGGCAAGCATGTTGCTTTCTATGAGGTTCTTTTTCGTACCTGCGTATGTCACCGTCGCGAGTGCGTCGGTGATGAGTTTCGGATATAATGTCATTGTAGTGTTTTTTAAATCATTTGCTTGTTTCCAGACCGCTGCGCTTCGGGCGTTTGTAGCTGCGGTAGTCGTCGAGCGGAATCTCTATGTCGGGTTCGGTAAGTTCCCCTTCGCGCGGAAGCGAGAACTTCATGTACTTTATGTTGAGTCCGCGCTCTATCCATTGACTCTCGTAATAAGTCTGTATGCCGAGTATTGTGCTTGTCTGCGGGTCGAGTCCGTCGGTGTGATAGAGGTCCTCGGTGCGGAAAAGCACGGGCAGACGGTTGCGCTCCACCATATAGGTGGTGTAGGTGAAGAGGAAGTTAGAGTCGGTTTTCAGGTGTATCGTGCCTCCGTCGGTGAGGAAGCGGCGGTAGCGTTGCATGAAGAATGTGCTCGAAAGACGCTTGCGCGGGTTCTTCATCTGCGGGTCGCTGAAGGTGAGCCATATCTCCTGCACCTCGTCCTCAGCAAAGAAGCGGTCGATAATCTCGATGTTGGTGCGCAGGAAGGCAACGTTGCCGAGGCCTTCGTTGATGGCTTCGGTCGCTCCGGTCCACATTCGTGCGCCTTTTATATCGACGCCTATGAAATTGACATTGGGGAACATCCGGGCAAGCCCCACGGTGTATTCGCCGCGTCCGCAACCCAACTCAAGCACGATGGGATTGTCGTTCTTGAAGTACTGCTCGCGCCAACGGCCTTTCATTTCGAACGGCACATTGTCGATGACGGAATAGGGGTACTGGAAAACATTCTCGTATCTCTCCATGTCGGCGAACTTCGCCAATTTTCCTTTACTCATATATTGTGGTCGTGTAATTTACTGTCTTCAATGTAGATTTGCTGCATCTACACTCATGCAAAGTTACGAAATAAAAACATAAAAACAGCACCCATTTGCAAAGAAGCCTTGTTTGCTATCAAAAGAAGCCTTGTTTACATAGTAAAGAAGCCTTGTTTGCTATCAAAAGAAGCCTTGTTTACATAGTAAAGAAGCCTTGTTTGGAGTGCAAACAAGGCTTCTTTTATATACGACATGATTCCGCTGTCGGCAGCATCAACAGAACGTTTCCACACAGTCGTCCTTGATGTCGTCGTAGAAATGGGCGTGTGCCGTCTCCATGTACGGGCTGAGGAAGAGAAAACCTATGCCGAGCGTGAAGATGCAGAGGATAGCCCAACCGATGAAACTGAGGTCGAGCAGGAAGAGTTTCATCTTGTTGCCGCGCATCATACGCATGCTTTTCTCTATGGCTGCATTGTAGCTTATCTCCGGGTCGTCCCTCAAAATGAATTCGGTCATGCTGTAGGAATAGCACTTCACGATGCCGGGAATAATAAGAAGCAGCGTCCAAAGGAAGATATAGACATACTTGAGCAGTCCTGTCAAGGCGATGCGTGCGAAGTCCTTGTAGCCGTCAATGAGTCTGCCGTACTCCACTTTCATGCCGCGCGACACCTCAAGAAAGGCTACGTTCAGACCCCATACCATGGGATATATCAGGAAGTTGAGCAACGGACTGGCGTAGGAAGTCTTCTCATTCATGCCAAGCGCACCGGAAATGCCAATCACGACTAAAAAATAAATGAACACCAGGATGGCGGCTTCGCCCCATTTCCCTGTCAGCGACGCAATGGCCGCGTTTTTCAATTCGGAATTTGTTCTCATGTTGAGTTGTTATTAAATTGTTGGGTAAAGAGTTTCATTGGAAAGCAGAAAGCCCTCTCTTCGAGGCTTGCGCTTGGAAGAAAGGGCTTTCATTATGATGTTATTCTGCACGGAGCAGCCTCTGAAGAAGTCTTGACGGAGGGCTGTCCGCTGAGGATTGTTATTCAATCACAACAGTAGTCCATCCATGCTTGTCTTCCTCTGTTCCGTATTGTATGCCACGCAGGTGGTTGTAAAGACGTGTGGAGATGGGTCCCGGCTTGCCGTCTTTGCTGAATACGAAGTGATCACCGGTGTCAAGGTCGTCAATATAGGAAATAGGACTGATGACGGCAGCAGTGCCGCATGCTCCAGCTTCCTCGAATGTTGCGAGTTCTTCCTCAGGTATAGGGCGACGCTCTACGGTCATACCGAAGTCCTCGGCAAGTTGCATGAGGCTCTTGTTGGTAATTGACGGGAGGATGGATGTGGACTTAGGTGTAACGTAAGTGTTGTTCTTTATACCGAAGAAGTTGGCAGCACCACACTCGTCCATATACTTCTTTTCCTTTGCGTCGAGATAGAACTCGCAGGCATAACCCTTCTCATGAGCGATGGAGTTGGCTCGCAGTGAAGCCGCATAGTTGCCGCCCACCTTGTAGATACCGGTTCCGAGAGGTGCCGAACGGTCGAAGTCGCGGATGATAACGTATGGGTTTGTGGAGAAGCCACCCTTGAAGTAGGGTCCCACGGGTGTCACGAAGATGACGAACATGTACTCTGTTGCGGGATGAACTCCCACGCGTGCCGATGTACCGATGAGCAACGGGCGGATGTAAAGGGTCGCGCCGCTCTCGTAGGTAGGAATGTATTCCTGGTTGAGGCGCACCACTTTCTTCACCATTTCCTCGAAGAGTTCGGTGGGAAGTTCGGGCATCATGATGCCGCGGCAAGTGCTTTGCAGACGCTTTGCGTTCTCGTCCATACGGAACACGCGCACCTTGCCGTCAGGACAACGGTAGGCCTTGAGGCCTTCGAAGGCTTCCTGACCGTAGTGCAGACATGTGGCTGCCATGTGAATCTTCAAGTATTCGTCGGAGCAGACTTCAATCTCGCCCCATTTTCCGTCGCGATAGCAGCAACGGACATTGTAGTCGGTCGGCATATATCCGAACGACAGTTCTGACCATGCGATTTCTTTCATACAGTGTATGTTTTTTGATTATTTAAGTTCTATGTAGTAACCGAAGGCAAAAGTACGAATAAAAAATATGTGTTGCAACTATTTTACTTGAAATTATTAGTCCCGATGCCATCGGCGGACATTTATTCCTTGTCGAGAATCTTTTTTATCTCCTCGTCGGTCTTGGTGAGCTTGTCCTTGCATTGCTTTATAAGTTTCTGTGCCACTTTGAGTTGTTCGCACAGAGAATCGACGTCAAGGTCGCCGTTCTCCATCTTTTTCACTATTTCTTCGAGCTGCATCATTGCAGCTTCGTATTTGAATTCTTTTGCCATAATCTGCTTTTCTATGTTGTTGTTACGTTTACTTCACTACCGATTTGAATGTTCCCTTCTCCACTCTCGTCTCCACAATGCTGCCTTTCGGCAGTTCTTCGGGCGAGCGCACGGCACGCCCTTCGTGCAGGGTGATGCTGTAGCCGCGGCGCAGAACGAGTGCGGGGTCGAGTGCCGCCGCACGCTGTTGCAGCATGTCCATGCGGTGCTGCTCGTCGACGATGCGCTGCCTGACAGCCGTGGTCACCACGCCGGCGGCACGCTCGAGGCGTGTCTGCTGGCGCGAAAGCAGTGCATCGGTGGCATGTGCGAGGCGCGTTGCAAGCATACTTACAGCCGATTCCTCACGAGTTTTCACCAAAGAGAAAAGCATCGGCACCTTCTGCGCCATGCGTTCAAGGCGTGCCTGTCCGCGCTCCATCATGCGGCTGGCATCCTGCGCCACCATGGCGGCGAGTTCGGCAAGGCGTGAATCCACCTCGGCGAGGTGGTCGATGAGCATGACGGCAGCCGCCGTCGGGGTCTTGACATGCGTGTGTGCCACCATGTCGAGCACACTTTCGTCACGGTCGTGACCTATTCCCGTGATTACGGGCAACGGGAAATTGGCCACATTCTCTGCCAGAAGCAGGGTGTCGAAACCTGAAAGGTCGCTCGTTGCACCTCCGCCACGGATGATAACAACGGCATCGAAGTCGTCGATGCGGCTGTAAATGGCATTGAGGGCGGCTATGACGCTTGCCTCGACACCATCGCCCTGCATCACCGCCGGGAAGAGAACGGTGCTGAAAGCATAGCCGTGCGGGTTGTTGGCAAGCTGGTTTATGAAGTCGCCGTAGCCTGCCGCGCCGCCGCTCGACACCACCGCTATGCGTTGGGCGAACATGGGCAGCGACAGTTCGCGCTGCAAGTCGAACACGCCTTCGGCCTTCAATTGCTTTATTATCTGCTGTCGGCGGCGTGCGAGGTCGCCCAAAGTGTATTCGGGATTTATGTCGGTGACAATCCAAGAGAAGCCGTAAGCCTCGTGGAAGTTGGCATAGACGCGCAGCAACACCTTCATCCCTGCATGGAGAACCTGCCCCGTGACGCGTTCGAAGGTGGGGCGGACCATAGCCCAACTGCTTCGCCAGCACTTGGCGGAAGCGCGTGCCACGGGCACATTCTGTACCTCGTCCTTCTGCACAAGTTCCATGTAGCAGTGCCCGCGAACCTCGCGTAGTTCGGAGAGTTCGGCTTCCACCCAGTACTCATCTGGCATGTCCACAGCCAAAGTCTGCGCCACGAGGTTGTTAAGCTCGTACAGGCTGAGCCGCTTTGCATCGTCGCCCCAGAGTGTATCATCATCGCCCCAGAGTCCGGCAGGGCTTTTATATTTTCGTTGCATCATCGTTTCTATTATTCTGTTATGACATTCTTGCAGAACATCGGTTGGCGTTTCAACAACACATCCCAATTCGTTACACGACAACAGGCGTGCTGTTCGGCGAAGCAGTGTCTGCTCATAAGAATTACTTTATATGGTCCGTCGGTAAAATCGTAGGCATACCAACCTGCCTGTTTCAACCTGTCTATAACCTCTGTAAGTTCTGGTTGCACAATGGCGAAGTCGGCTTTTCCCGTGAGACAGGCATCTATCTGCTGGCGAAGCATGCTGTCGTTGAAGCCGCACTGCAATGCCCAATACTTGCAGGCAGGCAACACTCCCGACACGACTCCGAACCCAACGCCCGTGGCATACACCGCCCGTGCTTCCGGCACCTGCGACATCATGCACTCTATGGAGTAGAATTCATGTCGCGCCGCATTATCCTGTGTGAAGAAATCGCCGTATTCAGCGTGCCGCAAATCGTGCACCCACAGATTGGAAACAATCAAGAATGCCGCCGCCATCACGCCCGCCGCCACGGCAGTGCGCCTGCCGTGAAGAGCCTTGCAACGGTCGGTCACGACAACGCCGAGGAACAACAGCAACGGCGAACAGATGTCAAAATAATAAGGTCGAGAGTTTATTGCGCACACAACGAAAAACCATACGCAGCAAACCAACGCCATACGCCGGCAGCAAGGCAGCAGCCATGCAAGACAAAGGGCTGACAATGCGAACACGGTCATGGCATAAATGCCGGAAGGCGAAGCTATGGAATGCAGCGTGGCAGAGAGCAATCCTGTGCTGCCTGTGGTGCGGAGCGTGCCCAGAAAATACTCGTTAATGAAATCGACAAAACAACCTTTCTGCGCAAACCACACCATAAACGGCACTGCCACCGCCGCCGCTCCAAGCACTGCAAGCACTGCCGAGCGTGCCGGCTGCACCTTGCTGCGACGCTGCGCCACCGCCCATACGAGCAGAACAAAGGGCAGAAGCATCGCCGTGATGTTGTATTTCATGAGCAATGTGCCCATAAGACTCACTCCAAGCATGAAATCCACCCACCATTTCCAGCGCAGGCCACGCATGGCACGGCACAGCGCATAGACGACAAAGGCCACGAACGGCATCGCGAAGTCCTCGCAACGTGTCTCATTGTGCACCAAGAAACAGAGTCCGGCAAGCATCACCGGCAGCATGGCGACAAAGGATGCGGCACGCCTCTTCAACAGCAGTGCGGCACCGCTCCACGCCAACGACAGGGTGAGTGTCCATGCTATGCACGACAACCAGAACACGCCCAGATATGAATGCGGCGCAAGCAGATAGCCCACGCCATAGACAAGCCACAGAAGCGGACCCTTACTGTCGGCAAAATCGACGTATGGCACCATGCCGTTCATCCACGCCTTGCCGCACATGAAGAACCACGCCGAGTCGTTGTGGTTGGGCAAATCGTGCATGTAGGAATCCTTCGAGATGAACAGCATCACCACGAACACCAAGAGGAACACGGAAAGAATCCGTTTCAGCAAGTATGTCCTGTCCTTCACCGCCATACCGTGCCGTGCGTCAAATGAACCCCTGATTCTTCAAAGCCTCCATCAGTGTCGCCGACATCGCCTCGTTGTCGCTCTTCGTGTAGCGGCAGTCGGTGAACACCTGTGCAAGGGTCTGCTTGCCGTTAAGCCTTACAAACTCCATGTTTTCGGGCAGATTCTCCTTCTCTTCATAGAAGCGGTCGATGCGTTCGGGAGTGTAGTCGCAATAGGTCTCGGCGTGCATCACGGCGTCAAGAGGCAGACGGTCGGTAAGCGGCGGCACTTCGTCGGGCCAGCCGAGGGTTATCGTCGCCACCGGCATGACAAGGCGCGGCAGCTTCAGGGTGTCGATTATCAGCTGCGGCATATACACCGTGGTGCCGAGGAAGCAGCATCCCAGACCCTCTTCTTCGGCAAGGTTGCAGAATGTCTGGCAGAAGAGCAGTGCGTCGGTGGCAGCATTCTGGTAGGACAGCAGATTGTCGTAGCCCGGCACCGCCTGCCTGTTTTCTGCCCAGAGAGTGGTGCGGCGCGTGTCGGCGCAGAACGTAAGCACCACGGGAGCACCCGTCACCATAGGCTGACTGAAGTGCGCCGGTGCCAGACGGCGTTTCATTTCGTCGTCGCGTGTCACCACGACGCTGTACAGTTGCAGATTGCCCATAGTCTGTGTGCGCTCTGCCTGTGAGAGCAAGCGACGCAGCAACACGTCGTCGATGGGCTTGTCGGCATACTTGCGTATGCTTCGTCTTGTATTTATTGTCTTCATATTATTTCTTTTTTCACGTTGCTAAAATACGAATAATAATTTGTTTCGCAAAGAAAAACAGCAGTTAATTTGTCGCCACGGCAGTATTCACGGGACGCACACGAAACGGGGTGCGGAACAGACGACGGGGAGGACAAAAAGAAGCGATGTTACAGTCGGTTTTCAAACAAGGCTTCCTTGCATCGTAAACAAGCCTTGTTTGCAGTCTAAACAAGCCTTATTTGCAACGCAAAGAAGCCTTGTTTGCAATGCATACTGGAAATAACTGAAAATGAGGGGGAAAACAGATGCGGTTTTCGGAAATTACTTAGTAAATTTGCATCATGCAAGAGAACGATAGAATTCACGACTTCATGAGTCGCGGACTGGAGCAGACAAGGATAGGCGGCTGCTCATGCCTCCTGTACGCCACGCCCTCGCCGGAGTACATATTAGTGCAGCCCACGGCGCGGCATGAGGCAAAGAACCTGCACGAAGAGGTGGAGAACATTGTGCGGAGCAGCGGCAAAGGCTTCGTGTTCATGGCTTTCGATGTGGAGAAGTGGGCTGCGGCTCTGATGCCGTGGCACGACGATGCCGTGTCGAAGGACGAGAGCGTGGGACGGAATGCGGAGGCGACACTCGGTTTCCTGTGCCGCGAAGCTGTCCCGTTTCTCACGGAAAGGTACGGCAACCTGCCATGCATTGTGGGCGGATATTCACTCGGCGGACTCTTTGCCCTGTGGGTTTCGTGCCTCACGGACAGGTTCGCGGCAGTGGCGGCAGCGTCGCCGTCGCTGTGGATAAACGGATGGGCAGACTTTGCACAGGCACATCCCGTGAAGGCACGGAAGGTGTACCTGAGTCTAGGCGACACCGAAGAACACTGCAAGAACGTGCGCATGGCACGCATCGGCGACTGCGTCCGCGAGCATCACCGGCTGCTTTCGCAACAAATGGGCAGCGAAAACGTGACCCTTGAATGGAACAAAGGCAACCACTTCCATGAGGAAGCAAAGCGGATGGCACGGGCTTTCGTGTGGTGTATGGACGCCGCGGCAGGCGACTGAAGTTCTGCACAGCAAAGAACTCAGTTATGATTTTGCGGGAAACACCTGACGGAACGAAAATGTACGCGTATGCCTTTCATCACATACACGCAAAATGTCAATTGAATTCCTTACGGATTCGCCTGTAAAAACAAACTCTATTAGAGCAGAACCCCAAACCAATAGGGACAAAAAAAACTGACAATCGCCGTGATTGTCAGTTTTTGTTTTTAAAGGAATTCTCTATACTTGTGAGTTCGTTGAGGAACTTCTTGTCGTATTTTATGCGCTGTTCCACCTGGTTGCAACTGTAGATTACGGTGCTGTGGTCTCTTCCTCCCACCATTCTTCCGATGCGTGTCGCCGGCATCTTGGTGTATTTCTGTGCGAGATAGATGGACACCTGTCGCGCAGTGACATAGTCTTTCTTGCGGCTTCTTCCGTTGATGTTTGCCGGAGTAACGTTGTAATGGCTGCAAACGCACTCGATGATGTCATCGACAGTGAGCGGTTCCTGTTCCACTTTCACGGAGCGTTTGATGACACGCTCGGCAAGACTTAGGTCGATGTCGCAGTTATAGACAACGCTGTAAGCCATGAGCGAATTGATGACACCATGCAGATCGCGCACGCTTCCGTTGGCTGTCGATGCGATATACTGTATCACATCTTCGGGGAAGTTGAGTCCGTCGTGGCGTATCTTGCTTCTGAGAATGTCGGCACAGAGCTGCACATTGGGCTTTTCAAGTTCGGCAATGAGCCCGCACGAGAAGCGTGTGAGCAGGCGTTCATTCATCTTCTTCAGCGCAACAGGCGGGCGGTCGCTCGCAAGGATGATGCGCTTGCCGTTGCGGAAGAGGTGGTTGAAGATGTGGAAGAACGTGTTCTGCGTTCCGGGTTTGTCTTCCCATTCCTGAATATCATCGACAATGAGTACATCAATGGTCTGGTAGAACAGGATGAAGTCGTTGATAGTGTTGCGCCGTATGGCGTTGGTGTACTGCACCTCGAACAGTCTTGCGCTTATATAAAGCACCCGTTTCTCCGGATATGTCTTCTTGACATGCACGCCAATAGCGTTGATGAGGTGCGTTTTACCGCATCCTGACGGTCCAAACACGAAGAACGGATTGAACTGCATGTTCTGCGGATGCTCCGCAATCGACATACCTATGGCACGGGGAAGCTTGTTGCTGTTGCCTTCGATATAGTTTTTGAATGTAAGATGAGGGTTAAGTTGAGGGTCGATCTGCTGCGGTACAGCACATTCAAGCTGTGTCGGAGCTTCGTTGGCACGCACTTTGGCGCGCGGTTTCATTGAGGTTTCTGTGGGTTCTGCGCCTTCATAGAGTTGGGTCTGCTTGTGCTCGCCATCCGTCACGACGCGATAATTGAGGATTACGTTGTCGCCAAAGACGCGGCAAAGCACCTTTTTGAGAAGGTCGACATAATTTTCTTCAAGATATTCATATACGAAAGAACTGGGCACACGAATGAGCACCACCTTCGTTCCCTTATCAAAGGACTCGAAGACGATCCGCTCGAACCATGTTTTGAATTGCTGTTCGGAAACATTCTCGCGTATAAGCGCAAGACACTCTTTCCAAAGCGCCTCAGGATTTCCTTTCATATATTAACAATAATGCTTATTAGGAATATCTTAACCCTATGTAATTTGAATTTTGATGCAAAATTACCATTTTTTTTTCGAATGGGCAAATGTTTGTAAAGCAAACCGTCTTTGTAAAAATTCGTAAAGTACTTATATGTAGATACTTAACGGTTTCTCTAAAAAACACTGCACTTTTTATATAGAAACATGGGTAACTATCTGGCTATATGCGATTTATATATATGTATAGAAAGCCGGCAGTGATGTGGTGAAACATCCGATTTGCAAGTGTTTCAATATCATTAAAAAACGGTCCCAGAGCACTTCCGGGACCGTGAAACAATTATTTTTACCTATTTATACTTATTCTACATAAGTCAATTCAAATTTCTTTCTTTCCTGTTAATCTGTTACTTGTCTTTCTTTCCGAACAGGGAGAAGTGTACATAACGCTTCGGATGCTGGCGCAGATTGACGAGAAGCGAGTCGGCATCGCGCATTGTCGATGTGAGATTGTTGTAGAGCGATGGGTCGTTCATGAGCAGACCGAGTGTGCCGTCGTTGCTGTTAAGCCTGTTTGTGAGTTGCTGTACGCTTGCAATGGTATTGTCCACCTGTTGTTTTGTAGATGCCAAATCGAGCGAAGCGAGGTTTGCCGTAAGCACATCGGCATTGTCAAGCACACGGTTTGCCTTTGTCATCATCGTCGGGACGCCGTGGTTCATGGTAGCCATAAGCTTGTTGAGTTCGGCACTTGAAGTCGTCAGATTCTGTGTGACGGTCTCTACATTGTGCAGCGTCTGAGCCAACGCCGGGTCGGCAAGGAGTGCATTCACGCTTGCGAGGATGCTGTCGAGCTTCGGCAGCATGGCCTCCACTGCGGGAATCATAGCAGAGAGTTGCCCCATAGCCCCGTTGTTCACATCGCCGCGAATGGTCTGTCCCGGCATGATACGAGAACGCGGATTGTTGGCGAGCAGAAGGTTCACCTTGACATTTCCCATCATGTCGCTCACGATTTCAGCCGAACTTCCTTCCGGGATGCGCATGGCCTTGTCGATGGCAACAACCACTTTTGTGGGGTTGGTGTTGGTGTAATCGTAGATGACATCCTTCACCGTTCCTACCTGATAACCGTCGGCATAGATAGGACTCGACGACGAAAGGCCGCTTATATCCTTGAATTCGATGAAGTAGTCGTCGGTTGATGAGAACAGATTCAGTCCTTTGAGGAAGTTCATTCCGAAGAACAAAATCACTACTCCTACGATTGTCACGAGTGCAATCTTAACTTCTTTAGTGAGAGCTTTCATATAAATGCTTTATTTGTTTCTGTTTTGTTTGAATTCGCGTATGCCTTGATTGACATCCATTTTCTTTCCGTCCTTGAAGGCAATGATGAATGCGCCGGGGAACTTTTCAGTCACTTCCTTGCGCAAACGGTTTATCTCGTTGTAGTTGTTGGATGCTCCGTAGGTGTATTTCATGAGTCCTCCCTCTTCGTACATCTCACACCCTGAGAGCCCTTTGAATGCCGCATCGCCGGCGGAGAGGGCGCGACGGCTCACGAGTATCTGTATTTTGAACACAGGTTTCGACTGGTCGGCAGCCTTCGGAGCCGGTGTCTGCGGTTCCTTCTGCACCGTTTTGTTCTGCACCGCAGTAGCCTTTGCAGGCACAGGCTTGGGAGTCTGGCCGGCAGCGGGGGCTTTCTGTTCCGCCTTCGGCTCTTCCTTCACGGGGGCGGCAGTCTGCGGTTCGGCGGGTCTGTCGGCTGCCTTCGGCTCGGCATTGCCCGCCATAGGTTTGGAATCGGCCTTGAAAGGCACGACAAAGCCCTTGTCGTACTTGTTCTTGTATTCGGCGAACGCATTGAAGATGCCCTTTGCCATGAGGTCGGACTGTGTGGCATCGTTGAGCAGACGCTCCTCGTCGGGGGTTGTGATGAAGCCGAGTTCTATAAGACAGGCAGGCATGGAGGTGAGCCTCAACACCGCCAGATTCTGCTGATGAACGCCCTTGTTGGGACGGTTTGCCATCCTGCACACGTTCTTTTGCAGCATCTTCGCGAAGTCGATGCTCTGCGTCATGTTGCGGTCCTGTATGAATTCGAACATGATGTTGCTTTCCGGCGAATTAGGATCGAAGCCGGCGTAATGCTGCTGATAGTCCTTTTCGAGAAGGATAACGGAGTTTTCACGCTTCGCCACCTCGAGGTTTGTCTTCGTGGCATGCGAGCTTCCGTCGCCGAGGGTGTATGTCTCAAATCCGCGTATGGTGTTGGAACCCTTCACGGCATTGGTGTGTACGGAGACGAAGAGGTCGGCCTTCACACGGTTGGCTATCTCCGCCCGTTCGTAAAGCGGCACGAACACGTCGGTCTTGCGTGTATAGACCACCCTCACATCGGGGCAGTTCCGCTCCACATACCGCCCGAAAGCGAGAGATATGCGCAGGTTTATGTCTTTCTCCTTCGAGTAGGTGCCGGGCGCGCCGGTGTCCTTTCCGCCGTGTCCGGCATCTATAACGAGCGTGAATTTCTTGTTTGCCCCTACCGATAATGGTGCAAACATGACAAAAAGCAAAACAACTGTGATTGTTTTTCTTATGAAATCGGTCAAATGTCTCGGCATGCGACAGTCTTTTGTTTGTAGGCCGCCACTTCCCGTGCAGCCTTTCATTGCAATGTCATTTTCTTTCAAACTATGCAAAGGTAAGCATTATCTCGCAAATACCGTAGCAATGAATTAGTTTTTATTATTTGTTAAATGTATTTCAACACCGGCTCCGTCGCAGTCGGCACCCATCGGCGGATTCGCCTTGGTGATGCTCAGATGCAGTGCTGTGACGCCGTCAAAGCGACTGAGGATGCGTCTTGAAATGCGTCCTGCCACATGCTCTATCAGATTCGACGGCACTGCCATCTCCTCCTCGACGATGCTGCACAGCAGGGCATAGTTGATGGTGTCAGCCACATCGTCGGTAGTCATTGCGCGGCTTATGTCGTAGTCCACCTTCAGTGTCACGACATAATCGTTGCCCACCACACGCTCCTGCGGCAGCACGCCATGACGGGCATGCAACCGAAGCGAGTTGATGTATATGCTGCTTTCAAATGTTGTCATTCGCTCCATGTAGTCAAGTGAAGTCACGCAAGCATCAAAGTCACGGTCGGCAACGAAGTGCTCAGCCCCCGAAAGGGAACGCCCCCGAACGCCCGGCATCCACGACTCCCACGCATAGGCGACCTGAATATTACCAAAAGAAACAGCTGGCAGACGCCCTGCGTGAACCGCATGCGAATGCCAGCCGCTGTATTTCATCGCTTATCCGCAGCGTGATGCGCCGCAGTTGGTGCAGATAAGGCATCCCTCCTGATAGACGAGTGTCTCCTGACCGCACACCGGACACACCTTGCCCTTGGCCTGTGTGCCGTCGGCAATGTACTTCTTCAGAGCGCGCTCCACACCTATCTTCCATGTGTTTATGCTCTCGCTCTTGAGCTGCAACGACCCGACGAGCTTGATGACATGCTCTATCGGCATACGATAGCGCAGCACTCCGGAAATGAGCTTGGCGTAGTTCCAGTACTCCGGATTGAACTTTTCAGACAGTCCTTCAACCGTTGTCTTGTAACCGCGCTTGTTCTCGAACTGGAAGTCGTAACGGTGTGAACCGTCGTCATTGGTCTGCTTTATGATTTTTCCCTTTGTGACGGTCTTCGGCAACACTATGCCTTCTTCGTCGTCCTGTAGTCCTGTGAATATCTCGTAAGGATAGCCGTCGAGCAATCCCACGAAAGCCACCCATTTTTCCTTATTGTTCTGGAAGCGCACGACATCGCATTCCAACTCCTTCGGACGCACTTCCGTCACTGTGGGAATGTGTTGTACCTCCGGCATCTCGGCTGTATGGGCATCATCTTTCTTTGATTTCTTATCCTTTTTCGACACAGAAATCATCACGCCCGACCTGCTTCCGTCGCGATAAATGGTGCATCCTTTGCATCCGGAACGCCATGCCTCTACATAAAGGCGATTCACAAGAGCCTCATCCACATCGTTGGGCAGGTTCACAGTGACGCTTATAGAATGATCGACCCACTTCTGAATCTCGCCCTGCATCTTCACCTTCATGAGCCAATCCACATCGTTTGCGGTGGCTTTATAATAAGGTGAACGCTCCACAAGGGCGTCAATCTCCTCCTGGGTGTATTTCTTTTCGGTGTCGATGCCGTTTATCTTCATCCATTCAAGGAACTTCTTGTGATACACGATGTACTCCTCGAACGAGTCGCCCACCTCATCGACGAAATCGACATGCACGTTGGTGTCGTTCGGATTCACCTTGCGGCGGCGTTTATAGACGGGCATGAATACAGGCTCAATACCGCTTGTCGTTTGTGTCATAAGACTCGTTGTACCCGTCGGTGCTATCGTCAGGCAGGCGATATTGCGGCGTCCGTAGGTCATGATGTCGTTGTAGAGCTGCTCGTCGGCACCCTTTATGCGCAGCAGGAAGGGGTTGTTGCGCTCACGGTCGGCGCAGAACACGGCGAACGCTCCACGCTCCTTTGCCATGGTCACGGAACTGCGGTAGGCACTCAATGCAAGCGTGCGGTGTACGCTTACGCTAAGGTCGGTGGCCTCCTGCGTGCCGTAACGCAGCCCGAGTGCGGCTATCATGTCGCCCTCGGCGGTGATGCCCACGCCCGTGCGGCGTCCCTTTCCGCTCTTGTCCTTTATCTTTTCCCAGAGGTGGCGTTCGGTCTCCTTCACCTCATCGCTTTGCGGGTCGTTGGCGATTTTGTCAAGAATGGCATCGATTTTCTCCAGTTCCAGATCCACGATGTCGTCCATTATGCGCTGCGCCATTGCCACATGCTTGGCGAATTTGTCGTAGTCGAACTTCGCTTCCTTCGTGAACGGTTTATCGACATACGCATAGAGATTGATGGCAAGCAGGCGGCATGAGTCGTAGGGACAGAGCGGTATCTCGCCACATGGATTGGTGCTGACCGTGCGGAAACCGAGGTCGGCATAGCAGTCGGGTATGCTTTCGCGCAGGATGGTGTCCCAGAACAGCACTCCCGGCTCTGCGCTCTTCCATGCGTTGTGCACGATTTTCTCCCAAAGTTTGCTTGCCGATATTTCCTTTTTCACTATGGGTGCGTCGGAGTCGATTGGGAACTGCTGCACGTATGGTTTGCCATCAATGGCGGCCTGCATGAACTCGTCGTCGAGCTTCACGCTCACGTTGGCACCCGTCACCTTGCCCTCGGTCATCTTGGCATCGATGAACGCCTCGCTGTCGGGGTGCTTTATGCTTACGGAGAGCATGAGTGCGCCGCGGCGTCCGTCCTGCGCCACCTCGCGTGTAGAGTTGCTGTAGCGTTCCATGAACGGCACAAGACCTGTGGATGTGAGCGCCGAGTTGTTCACGGGCGAACCTTTCGGGCGCAGCTGCGAGAGGTCGTGTCCCACTCCGCCACGCCGTTTCATGAGCTGCACCTGCTCCTCGTCGATGCGCATGATGCCTCCGTAGGAGTCGGCATCGCCGTCAAGTCCTATCACGAAGCAGTTGCTCAGCGACGCCACCTGGTAGTTGTTGCCTATGCCCGTCATGGGGCTGCCGGCAGGAATGATGTAGCGGAAATGGTCGAGCAGGGCGAACACCTCGTCGGCCGACATAGGATTGGGGTATTTCCGCTCTATCCTTGCCACCTCACGGGCTATGCGCCAGTGCATATCCTCAGGCGACTTCTCGTAGATGTTGCCGAAACTGTCCTTCATCGCGTACTTGTTCACCCATACGCGTGCGGCAAGTTCATCGCCTGCGAAGTATTCCAATGAAGCCTGATAAGCCTCATCGAAAGAGTATGTTTTTGCTTCTTCCATATTTGTTGTAGAATGTTTTTGTTCCAATAGTAACGCAGCTGCAAAACTACAACTATTTTTTCAATTTCCGAAACATAGAGGGCATAAAAGACAAACAGGCATACAAAAAACACTCTTCCGCATCAGCCGACACCCCACCCCGTCTTCCCCGCCAAGCCACGCTGCCGAAGCATCATGACGGCGGCGTGTCAAAATGTGGGCAAGCAGAAGCACAAACGGTCATAAAAGAGGCTTCTTTTTTGGAAGTTCGGATTATTATTCGTAATTTCACGGCGTGAAACCAAAATGACACAAGCAAGTATGGCAAAGATAGTGAACCGTTATCCGGTAGGGATACAGACTTTTGAGAAAATCCGTGAAGGCGACTATCTCTATATAGACAAGACGAAATACATCGCCGACTTCAGGAAAAAAGGGATGAGCTATGTCTTCCTGAGCCGTCCGCGACGGTTCGGCAAGTCGTTGTTCGCATCCACGCTGCACGCCTATTTCGAGGGAAGAAAAGAACTTTTCAAGGGTCTTGCCATAGCCGACTACGAGAAGGACTGGGTAAAGCATCCCGTGCTGCACTTCGACATGAGCGGAGCCAAGCATTTCGACGTGGAACGTCTGGAAAGGTATCTTGACTGGATTCTCTCCGAATACGAGAACACCTACGGACGCTCCACGGAGTCGCCCGACTCCAACGTGCGCCTTGCAAGTCTTGTGCAGACGGCGTTTCAAAAGACGGGCGAGAAGGTTGTCGTCATCATCGACGAGTACGATGCGCCCCTGCTTGATGTGGTTCACGAAAAGGAGGACCTTGGCACGCTGCGCGGAATAATGCAGAACTTCTACAGTCCGTTGAAGATGCTCGACCCATACCTTGAGTTTACGTTCATCACCGGCATCACGAAATTCTCGCAGATAAGCATATTCAGCGAGCTTAACAACCTTGAAAACATAAGCATGCTCGACCAGTATTCCGCCATCTGCGGCATCAGCAAGACGGAACTCACCACCGCCATGAAGCCAGACACGGAAGGACTCGCCGTGGCATTGGGACTGTCCTACGACGAAACGCTTGCCGAACTCACCGACTTCTACGACGGCTACCATTTCAGCAACAACCCGGAGGACATCTTCAACCCGTTCAGCTTGATGAAAGCCCTCAACGGAAAGAACATCGCCCCCTACTGGTTCGGCTCCGGCACACCAAGCTATCTGATAAAGAGTCTGCAGAAATACCATGTCAATGTGATGGACATAGAGAAGAAAAGCACCGACATCGACGACTTCGACGTGTCGCCGGAACAAATGACATCGGCGCTGCCGCTGCTCTACCAGAGCGGCTACCTCACAATAAAGAGCTACAACCCCATGCTCCGACGTTACACGCTCGGCTATCCAAACAAAGAGGTAAAGATAGGAATGCTGAAGAGCCTTGCACCCAACTACCTCTCGCCCGTATCGGTGGACAACAGCAGTCTGGTGAGCGATTTCATGGAAAAGCTTTACGACAACGACATGAATGCGGCGCTCATACGCCTGAAAGCCTATCTGGCAAGCATCTCAAACCGCCTCTCCAACAAGAACGAACGCGACTTCCAAACCGTGTTCTACCTCATCTTCAACCTGCTGGGGGCTTACGTTCTCGTGGAATCGGACAGCGCAATAGGACGCGCCGACATAGTGATACACATGGCGGACACCATATATATAATAGAGCTGAAATACGACGGCACTGCTGCCGACGCCATAAGGCAGATAGACGAGAAGGGCTATCTCATCCCATACACCGCCGAAGGCAAACGCCTTGTAAAGGTGGGGATAAACTACGACAGCACACAACGCACAATAGGCGACTGGATTATAAGGGAAGAAACGGCAGGGAAATAAGCATTAAGAATCGGGACACAACGCCAAAACAGGAGTTATCGGGAGTCTGGCTTCGCCGGAAGTCAAAATGAAAATAACGGACAAAAGCATAACCCGTTGAAAGAATATGCTATTGTCCGTTATTCCCCATCCGCCACAGGCGGACTAACTTCCGCTAACTTCAATTTTGATACAACGCCATTGTCTATAACGCTTTGTCAGCGACAGCCCTCATTGCGCGATGTGCTTTTC
>ERZ857629.490-NODE-490-length-54618-cov-6.452046_pt1 | contig 54618 bp, 52 predicted proteins | sample MGYA00519700_ERZ857629 | MGnify/ENA primary metagenome ERZ857629 (study PRJEB31778, sample SAMEA3449351) | human gut metagenome | biome: human gut; feature: human-associated habitat; material: faeces | place: United Kingdom | collected 2010/2012 ... | reverse complement strand
GCTTGCGGCCTTTTTGGTTCTGCTCCTGCGGCAACGGGAGCGCAATACAGGAAAGGAGGCGCCCGGGGCTCCGGGCGGCTGACCGCTTCCGAACGCGGCTTCGGCATTTCCGCCGCGCGCTCCGACGTGAGCGTTCTGCTTTGGGCCGGTACCGGCTCCGCCATCTGGGTCAGGGGCGCTTCCGTTCCGAGGAAAGCCTCCCACACCGCGCCGCAGACCTCCCGGGCCATGGCCTCCTGCATGCTGTATTCCGTGACCATTTCCTGCACCAGCCGGTGCAGCTCCGTTTTTTGCCGCAGGGGTGAGGCGTCCCGCAGCTGCCCGATCCGCTGATTCCCGCCGCAGGACACCAGCACCCGCAGGGCATTGGACTGGGGCCGAAGCTTTCCCTGGGAATAGTCGTCAAACAGTCCCACCAGCCGCTTCCCGTCTGCCAGAGCATTCCTGCCCTCCCGGTCCCGGATGGTATAAAGGACCTCCGTTGCTGTCATTTTTTCTTCCTCCCATTTTTTCGTTCCGGCCCGGACATTCCGTGCCAGAAAATGCCGAACAGTCCCCAGACCGGGGCGGCCAGGGCGCACAGCAGCCTGCGGGGCTCCCGCACGGAGGGGATCACTCCATACAGCACCGCCCCCAGGCAGCCCAGCATGATCAGCCCGGCGCTGCCCTGCATGGCCCCGGGAAAGCCCTGCCCCGGAAAGGCCCCAGGCGCTTCCGTTGGGAACCGGCTCAGGAACATGCAGTTGCTTCGGTGGCAGCCCCATAAAAAGCCGCCGACCACCAGAAACCCCACGCTTTCCCCATCCGGCAACAGAAGCGGCCCCAGCAGATGCAGGACCAGGATCCCCCCGGCCACCGGCTGCAAAAGGCTTAGCAGCATCAGAAACGGCCGCTTCAGCAGCTTTCCCCGGCCGCCCGGACTCGGAGGCCGCACATCGCCGCCATGCCGAGTTCGGACACACCGCGGCTTATCCAACCTCGACATAAAAGACGTCCGGCCATCCATACAGATACATCTATTTTACCATTCACCGCCGTAAAGGGAATTTCCAAATATGACGTTTTCCTGCTAATTATGACGTTTGAGAATATTTTGCTCTTGTGCTGTATATTTCCATTGGCTATAATAGCGGTGAGTGAGAGGAAGGATGGTATGATTACGGTCTTTATAAATTCCCTGTGCATCCTTCCGGCAACGGCGCGGCGGAAAAGACCATCGAGCTGCGGGCCGCGGTCCAAAAGGACTGCCTGGTGATCCGCTGCCGGAATACGGCCGCCGCCCCCGAAAAAAAGGATCGCAGCGATCCGCTGCGATCCCACGGGCTGGGGCTGGATATTCTGAGCCGCCTGGCCAAAACCTACGGCGGCAGCTTTCAAGCGGGGTATGGCGACGGGGAATACACCGCCATCCTGATCCTTCGTTTCCCCGAGAAATAGATGAAAGAAGGACTTTTTATGTTTCTGGTCGTTCTTGCGAATCTGACGGCAATCAGCTTCTCCACGTATATTCTTGCGCATTACATGACCCGGGCCGTCCCCATGGAGCATCCGGGGATGTTCAAGACGATGTTCATTGTTTTGCAGGTGCCGGTGTGGGGGATCAACAACTACCTGATTACACCGGGTATTGCCCAGCTGGATATCCTGATCCTGTTCCTCTCGATCAGCCTGTCCGGCATCTTTGCGAAAAAAGGCTTCCGCGTCAAGGGCTGCATCTATATGCTGGCATTCCTGGCCGCGCAGATTCTGGAGAACTATTTGCTGAATCTGGTGGTTTTCCCCGCCGCGAAGGCGCTGGGCATTCCGCCGGAATATCTGGTGGACAAACGGGACTACGGAAATGCCATCATGGGCGGCCTGTGCGCGCTGACGCTGTTTGTTCTGGACCCGGCGGTGCTGCGGCTGATGAATTGGCTCTGGAGCAATCCGGGCAAGCTGAAAAATCTGCTGCTGGTGGCCCCGGTGCCCCTGAGCCAGATGGTCTCCCTGAACATCATCAACCGTTATCTGCTGGAAGTTGACCAGACCATGGGCATTTCCCTGCCGCTGCACATTGCCGCGGGCCTGTCCGTGGCGGCGGATATCTGCGCCGTGGTCAGCATCCGCAAGCTCCAGAGCGCCGCCCAGACGGAAGCCCAGCTGCAAACCGCTGAGCAGCAGCTGAACGTGCAGACGGACTACTACCGCCAGCTCCAGGAAAACATCCTCGCCGTCAACCAGATCCGTCATGACCTGAACAACCAGCTCACCGCCGCCTACCGCCTCCTGGACGAGGGACAGAACGAGCAGGTGCGCCGTCAGCTGGACCTGCTGCGCACCAGTATTCGGGAGAAGGTTGGCCCCAGGTATTGCGGCAACCTGATCGTGGACGCGGTGCTGGACGAAAAGGCCCGCCAGTGCCGGGAAAACCGCATCGAACTTTCCCTGGATGCCCAATTGCCGCCTCAGCTGCCCATTGAGAACGCCCACCTGTGCAGCGCCTTCTCCAACCTGCTGGACAACAGCATCCAGGGCGCGTCAAACAGCGGCGCGGCGGAAAAGACCATCGAGCTGCGGGCAGCGGTTCAAAAGGACTGCCTGGTGATCCGCTGCCGGAATACGGCCGCCGCCCCCGAAAAAAAGGACCGCAGCGATCCGCTGCGATCCCACGGGCTGGGGCTGGGCATATTGAACCGTCTGGCCAAGCAGTATGACGGCAGCTTCCAAACGGAGTACAGCGACGGCTGGTTCACCTCCACGCTGATCCTGCACCTGCCAAAGACTAAAGGAACCTCTGAATAAATCGTCTGCGGCTGTGAGCGGATCTTTTCCGCCCACTCTTCGGTAACGAAAACGGGAAATACATACAGTATTCCACCGTTTTCGTTACCTCGATTGGTCAAAAAATCTCTCGCTCACAGTTCTTGCCGATTTAATCAGAGCTTCCTAAAGAGCAGCACCGCACAGTGGAAAAATGTGCGGTGCTGCTTTATGTTATCTCCTGTAAATACCCGAAAAACGCATCCCGGACCCGGTGCAGATGGGTGCGGCTGATGGGCAGGCGTTCGCCGGTCCGCATACGGAAGCCCTGCCCGTCCAGAGAATCCACCCAGCGCAGATTGGCCGCGTAGCTGACATGACAGCGGCACAGGGTCGCTTCCCCCGTCCGGCTCAGCAGGGTATCCAGCTTCTCGCGGGTCTGAAGACTCTGGCCGTTCTTGAGGTAGATCCGGGTCACGTGGCCGCTGCGCTCCAGATAGCGGACGTTGGATACCAGCACCCGCTCCTCCTTGCCCCGGATCTGCACGGTCATCCATTTCCTGGCCTGCTGCCTGGCCTGCCGGGCAGCGCGCAGCAGAAATTTCGGCAGCTGATCCTCCAGCCGGTCCTTCATGACCATCGCCACATGGGGCACATCGTAAACGTCGCTGACGTAGCACACAAAGCCGCTGACAAATACGATCTGACAGTCGGGATTCTCCCGGGAAACGGCCTTTGCCAGGGCAATGCCGCTCTGCTCCGGCATCTGAATGTCCAGGACCAGAATGTGGGCGCTGCGGGCCTGAGCGTCCAGCTCCCCGGGAGCCAGGGCCGTGCGGACCGCAAAGACTTCCGAGGCCAGCGCCTTTTCCGTCAGTTCCCGGAGGTATTGCAGCATAACAGGATCGTCATCACAAATAACGACCTGAAGTGGTTCTGTTCTTTCCATTGCTTCTCTCTGGCCTCCATGCTCCACGTGCTCCGCAATGCCTCAGGCACCCCGGCACTGCCCAAACATCCTTCTGCCCCACAGTGTAACACAAATCCCCGCCGAAAGCAAACGGAATCCTTTTGAACATTGAAAACGAAAAACGAGCAAACCGACCTGCGAAATCAGTTTGCTCGCTCTTTTGCTGTATGGGTGAGACCGGCCCAGGGGAAGGTCAATCCGTTGTGCTTTCGCGGACGATCAATTCCGTATCCAGGAAGAGCTGCTTCAGGGGCGCTTCCGGGTTGGAGATCTGCTCCACCAGCAGCTCGCAGGCCATGTAGCCCAGCTGCTGCTTGGGCTGATTGACCGTGGTAATGGTGGGCTCAAACATATAGGATACGTCGATGTTATCAAAGCCCACGACCATCAGATCCTGGGGGATGCGCAGGCCGCATTTCTTGGCGACCTTTACGGCAGCGACGGCAAACACATCGGAAATGGCGAAGATCGCGTCCGGCGGATTGGGCCTGGAAAGCAGCTGCGTCAGAGAGGCGACGGCAATGGAGAAATCCACGGAGGACAGCTGGATGATCCAATCCTCCCGAATGGGGAGCCGGTTCTCCTGCAAAAAGTCCAGGTAAGCTGCCTGACGGTGGCGGGCATATTTGAAGCCCAGCGGGCCGTTGATCAGGGCGATGTCCTTGCGCCCGTGGGAGTACAGGTGCGCGAGGGCAGTGCGGGTCGCCTGGTAGTCGTTGATGGAGACAAAGGGAACATTGCTTCCGTCGCAATATTCACAGCACTGTATCACGTGCGTCACGGCGCACAGCCGCTCCAGTGTAGCGCTGGTCATGCTGTTCAGCGAAATGACACCGGCGACGGTATCGGATTTGGCAAGGGCTGTGAGCTGCTCCAGACCATCCGCATCCAGCGGACTGTTGCTGATCAGAACCCGGTAGCCAAAGCGCTTGGCGGCATCCTGCGCACCCACGGCAATTTCATAATAAAAGGGGTTGCTGATGGCGGGCAGACTCAGAATGATCAGGTCGGGGGAGCTGCTTTTTCCGCTGCTTGTGCTGACCCGCAGGGTATGGGGGTAGCCAAGCGCGTTCATTGCGTCCAGAACCTTGCGGTAGGTCTCTCCATTCACAAGCCCCTGGTTATTCAGTACACGGGATACCGTTGCGTTGGATACTCCGGCCTGCTGTGCGATGTCTTGAATGCGGATCTTTCTTTTCTCCATGCACCTCACCTCCCCTGTATTATACAGGCAGAAACAGGCCGTGTAAAGAGAAAAATGAAAAAATTTCAGAAGCTATGCAATATAACTGGATTTTTCATTATTTTCATTGCCATATAGACGATTGCGGCATTATATTAGACAAAATAGATTTTTTTCAGAAAAAGATATTGAAATTTTCTGAAAAATGGAATATGATGATAGCACAAAAGGTCAGCGGGCGAAACGGACCGAGACAAAACAGGAGGAGCGGGAATGAGCGAATACTATTTGGAAATACATGGCGTCAGCAAAGCGTTCCAAGCGGTGCAGGCGCTGGACAATGTAGAGCTGCGGCTGCGCCCTGGTGAGATCAAATGTCTGGCCGGTGAAAACGGCTGTGGAAAATCGACGCTGATAAAAATCATCTCCGGCGTCTACACGCCGGACAGCGGCGAGATCATTATCAAAGGAAAAAAATATACCTCCCTGACGCCCAGAGAGTCGATCGCTGCCGGTATTCAGGTCATTTACCAGGATTTCTCACTGTTCCCCAACCTCTCCGTCGCAGAGAACATTACCATGGAGTACAACCTCTATCACAGGTACAAGACGGTGAACAAGAAGCGGAACCGGGAGCTGGCCCAAAAGGTGATCGATGAGATCGGCATTGACCTGGACCTGGATGCCGAGGTGCGCAGGCTCTCCGTGGGAGAAAAGCAGGTGGTGGCCATCTGCCGGGCGCTGCTGCTGGACGCGGAGCTCATCATCATGGACGAGCCCACCACCGCCCTGACCTCCAAGGAGGTGCACGCGCTGTACGACATCATCGCCGGGCTGAAGGCAAAGGGGATCGCCCTGATCTTTGTCAGCCACAAGCTGGATGAGGTGCTGCAGGTGGCGGAAAGCCTGTGCATCCTGCGGGACGGAAAAAATGTGATCGACGGCCCTAAGGAGGACTTTGACCGGGAGAAGATCTCCTATTACATGACCGGTCGGCAGGTGACGTTCACGCCCTTCGTCCCCAAGGAAATCGGCGAGACGATTTTCCAGGCGGAGGACCTGAATCTGGATGGACATTTCGAGCATATCACCTTCTCCCTGCACCGGGGAGAGGTGCTTGGCATCACGGGACTGCTGGGAAGCGGACGCACGGAGCTGGCAGAGGCCATCTTCGGTTTGCGGAAGCTGGATGGGGGAACGGTTTCCCTGTTTGGAAAGAAGGTCGCACTGAACGGAAGCGACAGCGCGGTAAACGCCGGCATCGGGTATTTGCCGGAGGACCGGCTGACCCAGGGCCTCTTCCTGAATGTGGAGATCGAGCGGAACATCTCTGCCGGTATTATCCGCCGGTTCAGTCAGAACCTGCTGGGCGTCATTGATAAGGAGAAAATGCACCAGGATGTGGTGCAGCGGGTGCAGGATCTCAGCATCAAGCTGGGCAGCCTGAAGAATCCCGTCAGCAGCCTGTCCGGCGGCAACCAGCAGCGGGTGGTGCTGGCAAAGTGGCTGGCGATCGAGCCGAAGGTGCTGCTGCTGAACTGCCCCACGGTGGGTGTGGACGTCGGATCCAAGCAGAATATTCACGAGACGATCAAAAGACTTGCCAATGAAGGAATCGGAATGATCGTGATCTCCGACGATCTGCCTGAGATCCTCTCCGTCTGCAATCGGATCCTTGTCATGAACAAGGGACGCTTTACCGGGGAATACCAGTCCAGCGAGCTGACCGAGGATGCGCTGCAGTCCATGCTGACCAAGGCGTAAGGGGGGACAGAGCATGAAAAGAAAGTTTAAGATGAATGAGGTCATGATCCGGGTGCTGCTGTTTGTCCTGATTTTGGCGGTGTTTTCCCTCATCGAACCTGCGGTGCTCTCGGCAACGAACCTCTTCAGCATGATCAACGATACCATTTTCAACGGCATCGCCGCCTTGGGCATGATGGTCATCATGATCACGGGAAATTTTGACCTGTCCTCCATGAGCATCAGTATGCTGGCAAGCTTTATTACCCTGAAGCTGTACAGACTGATCGGCTATGAAGGCGACTTTATTACTATGTTCCTGATCGCGGGAACGGTGGGCGCGCTGATCGCCATGATCAACGGCTATCTGGCGCACAGGTTTGATCTGTCCGGGTTTGTGGTGTCCATCGGTACCAATCTGGTGTATGGAAGCTTCTTCTTTATTTTTCTGAAATCCTCTTACATTAAAACGGATGCTATGCCCCAGCGGCTGCTGGATGTGCGCACCTCCTCGCTGCTCTCCATCAGGACCGCCTCCGGCACGACGGCCAATATGAACATCGGCATCCTGGTGCTGATCGTCACGGCGGTGCTGCTGTGGATATTGCTGAACCGCACCCAGATCGGCCGGGGCATCTATGCCCTGGGCGGCGATAAGGTGGCCGTGGAGCGGGTGGGTTACAGCTCCCGGAAGATTACACTGCTGGCTTATGCAATTTTCGGCGCGTGCGTCGCCATTGCGGGAATTTATTTTTACAGCAACGCGGGAACCTTTGAACCGGGAATGATTGCGGACAAGGGAGGCGATGTGATCGCGGCCTCCATTTTCGGCGGCTGCAATATGAAGGAGGGCAAGGGCTCCGTCGGCGGCGTGCTGGCCGGTGTGGCGATCATTACCGTCATCAAGAGCAACCTGATCCTGCTGGGTGTTCCCGTATATTATGTGACCTTTGCGGTAGGCGCGATCATTCTGCTGGGCGTGCTGGTCTCCTCGCTGAGTGAGATCCGCATGAACAAGAACTGAGGGGAGGACGAGGCAGTTGAAAACGAGCAAATGGAAACAGAATGAAAAGACCTTCATCCTGCTGGCCGTCCTGGTGCTGCTGGCGGTGGTGGTCGGATCCTTTAAGCCGGATAAATTCTACACCATGGCGAACTTCCAGTCCATGAGCCGGCAGTTGGCGGAGATCGGCATTTACGCCCTGGCGACCTTTGTGATCGTGGTTTCCGGCGGCCTGAACATGTCCATTGTGGCGGTGGCGAACTTCTCCGCCATCTGCGGCGGAAGCGTGATGCAGGGACTTGTGCTGGGCAATGTGATCCAGGACCCCACGGCCCGGTTGATCGTTGGCATTGTGGTTTCCCTGGTGATCGGCGTACTCAGCGGCGTTATCAACGGCTACTTTGTGGCGGGGCTGGGCCTGACGGCGGTGCTGGTGACCAGCGCCACCAGCATGCTCTTCCAGGGCATGGCCCTGGTCATCACCAAGGGCAATGCCATTGTGGGCGCACCGGATGCGATTTCGGCCCTGGGGGCGGAGAGCCTGTTCGGAGCAATCCCGTATCTGCTGATCCTTACGGTGATCTGCTACGCCATTGCGGAGTTTGTCTTTGAAAAAACGGCCTTCGGTGCGCAGTGCCGTCTGCTGGGCGCCAACGCCGTCGCCAATCGGTACAGCGGCAATTCCAATTTTAAAACGCTGATGAAGAGCTACATGCTCTCCGGCCTCTTCTCGGCAATAGGCGGCATTGCCAGCTATTCCAGAATGTGCGCGCTGCGCCCGGACTACGGCAATTCCCTGACCAGCACCGGCATGCTGGTGGTGCTGATGGGCGGCGCGTGGGTGGTGGCCGGCGGCGGTAAAGTTCTGAACATCTTTATTTCGCTGTTCTGCATCCAGATCATTTCCAGCGGCCTGACCCTGGCCGGCGCCAGCAACTTTACCAGAAATACCATCTGGGGCCTGATGCTGATTGCCCTGCTGGTGTTTGCAACACCTCAGATGAAGGCAAGATTCAGAATGCTTTTCCGAAAAAATGCAAAGCTTAGGAAATAGACAGCACGGAAAGCTGTTTATTAAATAAAAAACTGGGAGGAAACACAAATGAAGAAACTGATCGCAATGGTTCTCGCGCTTTGCCTGGTGCTGGGCATGACCGCCTGCAGCGCAGGCAGCGGCACCACCGCAACGACACAGGGCAGCAGCACTGCCAAGACGGAGGACACCAAGACGACGGAGCAGCCCCAGAAGAAGCTGGTCGTTGCCACGGTGGTCAAGGCCATCGGCAGCAACTGGTTCGATTCCATGGACTGGGAAGGCACCAAGTGGGCAGAGGAAAACGGCGCTGAGCATCACTACATTGGACCGACCTCCATGGATTCCGCTGCGCAGCTGCAGTGCCTGGAGGATGCCATCGCCCTGCAGCCCGATATCCTGACGGTGGTTCCCATTGCCGCAGACGCCTGCGACGCGCTGCTGAAGCAGGCCCGCGCCCAGGGCACCAAGGTCGTTACCCACGAGGGCACTGGCCTGATCAATATCGACTACAACGTGGACGCTTTCAGCAATGAGGCCTTTGGCCAGAATTTCGCGGACAAGTGCGCGGAGCTCATCGGCAAGGACGCCAAGTATGCGCTGGTCGTCGGCACCCTGACCACTCCCGCGCACATGGCATGGGCAAAGGCCTTCTTCGCCCACGCCAATGAAAACTACCCCGACATGGTTTGCAAGAACGATATGGACGGCGAGAACGTGGTTCCCCTGGAGGGCGGCGCGAACTCTGACACCTCCTACACCATGGCAAAGCAGTTCCTGCAGGCCAATCCCGATTTGCAGGTGTTCTATATCGGCTCCAGCTCCTGTGTCGCGGGCGTATGCCGCGCGATCGAAGAGCTTGGCATGCAGGATACCGTGAAGGTACTGGCGGTTGGCACTGCCTCCGGCCAGAAGACTTATTATGAGTCCGGCACCATCACCTATGGCGCTATGTGGTATCCCGGCGCCGCACAGTACGCTGCCTATGAAGTGGGCAAGCGGCTGATCGAGGGCAAGACCATCCAGACCGGCGACGACCTGGGCTTTGAGGGCTATCACAGCATCACCGTGGACGGCACCAACATCTACGGCAACGCCTGGCTGGACATCACCCGGGACAATCTGGCGCAGATGTGCGAGGTCCTGTAATCACCTGTTTCCGATGGAATAAATAGGAAAGGGCCCGGGAGCCGGCCTCCCGGGCCCTTTCTGCGAAAAATGGAGGAATGCCTATGAAACTTGGACTGTTGTCCGCCATTTTGGCAGGAAAAAGCTTCCGGCAGGCCGTGGATCTGTGTGCGCAGATCGGCTTCGAGTCCATGGAAACGGCTTGCTGGCCGAAGCAGGCGGCAACCCGGCGCTATGCCGGTGTGACGCATCTGGATGTGGACGCGCTGACGGCGGAGCAGCTGACGCAGGAGCTGGACTATGCCCGGAAGAAAAACGTGCCGGTTTGTGCCCTGGCCTACTATCCCAATCCGCTGAGCGCCGACGAGTCGGAGCGGACATTGGCGATCCGCCACATTTACCGCCTGATTGATGTGGCGGCGGAAACCGGCGTGGGCCTGGTGAATACCTTTATCGGCCGGGATCGATTCAAAACCGTGGAGGAAAACCTGGAGCTCTATGAGCAGGTTTGGGAGCCGATCGTAAAAAAGGCCGAGGAGAAGCAGGTCCGCATTGCCATCGAAAATTGCCCGATGATCTTCTCAAAGGACGAATGGCCCGGCGGAAATAACCTTGCCAGCACCCCTGCCATCTGGGATGAAATGTTCAGACGGATCGACAGCGACTGCCTGGGACTGAACTATGATCCCAGCCATTGCGTGATCCTGGATATGGACTATATCCAGCCGCTGTATACCTATGCGGATAAGATCTTCCATGTCCATTTGAAGGATACCCATGTGTTTCGGGACAAGCTGAACGCGGTGGGACGCATGGCGTACCCCCTGGATTTTATGTCACCGAAGCTTCCCGGACTGGGGGACATCGACTGGGCGCGGTTCTGCAGCGCGCTGTATGATATCCACTTTGCGGGCAGTGCCTGCGTGGAAGTGGAGGACCGTAATTTTGAAGAGAATGACGACGCGATCCGCAGAGGCATTGCGCTTGCCTATCGGAACGTATCCCGATATATCCCAACAGGAACAGGAGCGTGACATATGAAACTGGGAATTCTGACCAATGTTGTCTGCAATCTGACGCTGGACGAGGCATTGGATTATTTTAAGAAGCTGGGGCTGGACGCCGTGGAGATCGGCTGCGGCGGCACGCCGGGGATCCACCACTGTGACCCGGATGTGCTGCTCCATGACGAGGAGAAGTTTGAGGCATTCCGCCGGTCGATCCAGGCGTCGGGGCTGACCATCAGCGCCTTTTCCTGCCACGGCAACCCCGTCCATCCCATCCCGGAGATCGCGCAGCGGTATGACCATATTATGCGCAATGCCGTGCTGATGGCGGAGAAAATGGGCGTGGACACCATCTGCTGCTTCTCCGGCTGTCCCGGAAGCGAGGAGAATGCCAAGTACCCTCATTGGACAACAACGGTGTGGCCCTTTGACGCGGTGGCGGCAAATCATTATCAGTGGGAGAAGGTGCTGATCCCGTACTGGAAGGCGTTTACAGCCTTCGCAAGGGAGCATCATGTGACGAAGATCGCAATTGAGATGCACCCCGGCTTCTGCGTATACAACCCGGAAACACTGCTGCGGCTGCGGGCGGCCTGCGGCCCCGAGATCGGCGCAAATTTTGACCCCAGCCACCTGATCTGGCAGGGAATTGATATCCCCACCGCCATCCGCAAGCTTTCCGGCTGCATTTACCACTTCCATGCCAAGGATACCTATGTGGACGAGACAGAGATGGGGAAAAACGGATTTTTCTCCCCCATGGGCGCGTTTGGGGATAAATATACGCCCTTCTCCTTCCGCATTCCTGGAAACGGGACCAGCGTATCCTACTGGAGAAAGATCATCACCGCCCTGGCCCAGACGGGCTATGACGGCACCGTCAGCATTGAACACGAGGATAATACCATTGGCCAGGACGAAGGCATCCGCAAGAGCGTTGCGTTCCTGAGCAGCATTCTGGTGCGGGAGCAGGCCTCCGAGTGCTGGTGGAAGGAATCCATCCGGGCATATCAAAGAACATTTCTGCCGGAGAAGGAGGGAACTGTCAGATGAAAGTAGGCGTTTATACCAATGCATTTCGGGAATTTCCCATAGAAGAGGCCATGCGGAAGATCCAGGCCGCAGGCATCCAGATGGTAGAGCTGGGCTGCGGCGAGGAAAGCGGCTTTGCGCACTGCGACCCGCAGCAGCTTTTGGCGGATGAGAACAAGCTGGCCGCCTTCCGGGGCTGCATTGCCGATCACGGGCTGGAAATTTCCGCTCTGTCCTGTCATGGCAATCCCGTCTCTCCCGATGAAGCGACCCGGGAGCTCAGCGTCCGCTCCATGCGCAATGCGGTGCTTTTGGCGGAAAAGCTGGGGCTGAGAAACATCAACTGCTTCTCCGGCTGCCCCGGTGACTGGGAGGGCGCGAGCCTGTCCAACTGGGTGACCGTAAGCTGGCCCATGGATTATGCCCAGATGTATGAATGGCAGTGGAACGAGAAGTTGCTGCCCTTCTGGCGGGAGTTCACGGCGTTTGCCCGGGAGCATGGCGTTGATCGGATCGGCCTGGAGCTGCATCCCGGCCAGTGCTGCTATAATCCCAGGAGTCTGAAGCGCCTGCGGGAGGAGTGCGGCCCCGAGATCGGCGTCAACCTGGATTTCAGCCATCTGCTTTGGCAGCGGATGGACCCCATCCTGGTGATCCGGGAGCTGGAGGGAATGATCTATCATATGCATGCCAAGGATATTTCCATGGATGCGGAGCTGGTGCGGGAAAACGGACTGATCAATACGGCCTATTTTGATGAGCCGAGAAAGCGCAGTTGGAATTTCCGCAGCATGGGCTACGGGCACGGGCCGGAATTCTGGCGCAATGTTTTCGCGGAGCTTCGCCGGTGCGGCTATGATTACGTGGCCAGTATCGAGATGGAGTGCGAGGTCCTGACGATCCCCGACGCGCTGCCCAAGGCAGTGCGGTTCCTCAAGGAAAACCTGCCGGAGGATCAGGAGCCTGGGGAGCAGAGCTGGCAGAAGAAGACCCATGAGGGCAAGCTGAAGCGCCTGAGGCAGTATGGGCTGGCGGAATAAGGAGATCGGCAGATGAAAAAAATCGGAATCGGCATCATCGGCTGCGGCAGGATTGCTCAGCTGCGGCACATCCCCGAATACGCGGCAAATGAGCATGCCCAGCTGAAAGGCTTTTTTGACGTGAATCTCTCCCGAGCGGAGGAATTGGCGGCCCGATACGGCGGGAAAGCCTACGACAGCTATCAGGCGCTGCTGGCGGACCCGGAGATCGATGCGGTAAGCGTTTTGACGCCCAACTTTACGCATGCAGAGATCTCCATTGCCGCCCTGAAGGCGGGGAAGCATGTGCTGTGTGAAAAGCCCATGGCGGTCACCCTGGCGGACTGTGAGGCAATGGCGGAAACCGCCCGGCAGACGGGGAAGAAGCTGATGATCGGCCAGAATCAGCGGCTGACCCCTGCCCATCGGAAGGCGAAGGAGCTGCTGAAAAGCGGCGCGATCGGTGACGTGATCTCCTTCCGTACCACCTTTTCCCATTCCGGCGCGGATAATTGGAGCATCGATGGGAAAAATTCCTGGTTCATGGACAAAAACCGCAGTCACTTCGGCGCAATGGCGGACCTGGGCGTGCATAAAACGGATCTGATGGTGTATCTGCTGGATCAGCAGGTGGTCAGGGCATCTGCGGTGCTGGGGACGCTGCAAAAGAAGTACCCGGATGGTACCCCTATCACGGTGGATGATAATGCGTTCTGCACATTTGTGATGGCCAACGGCGTGATCGGCACCATGAACGCCAGCTGGACGAACTATGGCTGTGAGGACAACTCGACCTCCATCTATGGCAGCCTGGGGGCCATGCATATTTACCGTGACCCGAATCACTCCATTGTGATTGAGCGCGGTCCCAATGAAAAAGAGGTCTATGACACGGATGTGATCCAGACCAATGACAAGCAGACCGCGTCCGGCGTGATCGACCTGTTCGTTGCCTGCATCGTAAACGATACGGAGCCGGAGATCTCGGCGACAAGCGTTTTGAAGGCAATGCGGGCCTTGTTTGCCTGCGAAAAAAGTGCCCAGCTCGGCGGCACGCTGGTAGACATTCCATAAAAAACAGGGCTGCACAGGCGACGCCTTATTGGCGTATCCTGCGCAGCCCAAATTAAACATAAGGGAGCACGGAATGAAAGAAGAACAAAAGATTGAGAAAGGGATCTTGTACGATCCGGCGGATCCAGAACTGGTCGCAATAAAGCTGCGTGCCCACAACTGGAGTGTGGAATACAACCAAACCTATGAAGATGAAAAGGGGAAGCGTCTGAACATCCTGGAGAAGATGCTGGGAGCGTTTGGAGAGGGGAGCTTTATTCAAGGCCCGATTGCCTTCCACTATGGGACGCACACCACTATTGGAAAACGCTTCTTCGGGAATTTTAATCTGACGATCCAAGATGATGCCCGTGTTACGATTGGTGATGACTGTATGTTTGGCCCGAATGTGACGCTTGTTACACCGCTGCACCCTATGCACCCAAAGGAACGGCGTGGATTACAGAAGCCGGACGGAAAGATCGCTGTAATGTGCTATGCAAAGCCAATTCGAATTGGAAATGATTGCTGGCTGGGTGCGGGTGTAACTGTGTGCCCAGGGGTATCCATAGGGGATGGTTGCGTGATTGGTGCGGGAAGTGTTGTTACCAGAGATATTCCGCCCAATTGCTTTGCGGCGGGCGTCCCCTGCCGGGTCATTCGGGGGATAGACGACGATGACAGTATGAACTCCCACCCGGAGATATTGGCAGAGAATCGTGTGATCTCTGCACAGAATGGTGACCTCAATATCATAAATTATTTTTGACAGACAACCGGCCACACCGAAGATGGTGCAGCCGGTTGCTTGCGCTGGATGGAATAAAATTACGAGGGAGTCCCATCCGTGGGGGAAGCAGTACCGCTATCCTCGGTTCCCTGCCGGTCCTGGGGGGTGGGGTGGAGGGTGTTCCAGGCCTGGACGGCGATGTCTGGCAGGAGGTTGTAGGCGATCATCAGGTCGCCGTTTTTCATTGCCAGGGTTTCCTGCGTGATGGGGGGATAGGTGAGGTCATGTTCGCCCTGCTTGCGGGGGGCGCGAAGCACGGCTACCTCCCAGGCGGCCTTTTCAAGGGCGTCCTCTTCCGGGAGATTATCATACTGCTCCTGCCGCTGCCTGACTCCCTTTGCTGTGCTTACGATGCCGAGGATGCCGCAGATCACGCCGCAGATACCAAACAGCCGGAAAGCGCCCTCTCCGTTCCAGAACGCGGCGGCGCAGACGATGCCCAGCAGCAGGATCGCGGCGAAGGGAAGGAGCTCCTTTGCATGCACGCCCTCCCGGTTCTTTTGAAGCTGCTTTTGCGCGCAGCTGGCGCACACGTGAAATTCCGTGCGGCCGCCCAGGGCCTGGACACGCTTTTCGCCCTTCAGGTCCCGGACGTGCAGGGTATGGATCTCCAGCGCTTCGAAGGAATACCGCGCCGCGCCGACGCACTGGATGCAATCAGATTTTGTCATATGTTTCCTTATAAGGGGGGAACGCACCGAAATCGGTGCGTTCCCTGTATTTGTATGTTACGATTCAGATGTTACGCTTACAGCAGCGCACCCAGAGTGGACAGCAGCAGGCTGCCGATGATCAGGATGATCGCGCCGCCCAGACGGGAGGAGATCTGCGCAAAGGGCATCAACTCCATGCGGTCGGAGGCGGACAGAACAGCCACGTCGCCGGTGCCGCCCATGTTGGACATGCACAGACCTGCGGTGATACCGGCCTCCACGGGATAGAAGCCGACCCACTTGCCCACGATGCCCGCGCCGAAGAACGCGCCAAGGCAGGTGACCAGGCACAGGACCAGGTAAGTAAGGCTGAAGCTCTCGATAACCGTATCCAGGCTCAGGTAGCACAGGCCGATGCCGACCAGCAGGGTGGTGGTCAGGTTCTTCATGATGAACTGGAACCACTGATAGCAGGCAACCTCAATGTGCTCGGGCAGCAGGTTGAAGATCTTGCAGATGGCCACGGTGATGATCATCCAGGCATAGGCATGGATGCTGACGCTGGGAACGAGCTTGCCCCACAGCTTTGCAACGATGAAGCCCCAGGCGAAGAAGGAGCAGGAAACAAACAGGCCGATGCCCAGATTCTTGACGTCGATCTTCTCACGCTTGGCCTGCATCTCGGGGCTGATCTCCAGCTCCTTGGGGTCGACGCTGGTGGCCTGCATCAGAGCGCCCTGGCCGTTCCACTTCTTGTCGGTGAGGATCTTGACGATGATACCGGCGAAGATGATGGAGATGGCGTTGCCGATGGCGACGGCCGGCGTCATCACGGAGATGGCCTCTGCCGCGGTCATGGTCTCGGAGCTTTCAAAGATCTTGGACAGGGGAACCGCACCGGCGCCCATACCGCCGCCCATGATGGGCAGAGCGATGAGCAGCAGCGCCTTGACGGTGCCGTAGCCCATGATGGTCGCGGTGAGCATGCACAGCGCGAAGGAGAGGATGATGCCGCCGAAGATGGCGGGGAAGTAACGGGCCGCAGCCTTCTTCAGCAGGGTGCTGTTCATGCCCAGGATGGAGCCGGTGATCAGCGCGGCGATGTAGAAATCAAGGAACGCGCCGGTGGGCTTGAAGAAGGTGGTGACGTTTTCCACCACAGTGGCGGGGAGAATATTGAAGTAGTTCAGCAGCGCTGTGCCGAAAATAATGACGATCGCGCCGCCGCCCAGGTAGGAGCGGACGATGGGGGTCTTGTCGCCGATCTCATTGAGGATGGTGCCAACCACGATCATGAACGCGAAGCAGCCGGCCATGCCCACGGGCAGAGCGCCCATGTAAGCGGCGATCAGGACCACAGCTGCGAAAATCGCAAAGAAGTACCACGGTAGATTAAACAGCTTGTAGGTTTCCTTTTTTCCTGACATGATAATTTCCTCCCGAATCGAATTTATTTTTCTTGATTTTTCAGGAAAGCTGGTATATTCTGTAATTAATTAGGTCTTAGATGCGCGCTACGCCGGTCCGGCGGGCGGCTTCGGCGACAGCCTTGGCCACTGCGGGGCCGACCCGGGGGTCAAAGGCGGCGGGGATGATGTAGTCCTCGGAGAGCTGGTCGCCTACCAGGGCTGCCAGCGCTTCCGCTGCCGCTACCTTCATCTCTTCGTTGATGTCGCTGGCGCGCACATCAAAAGCGCCGCGGAAAATGCCCGGGAATGCCAGAACGTTGTTGATCTGGTTGGGATAGTCGCTGCGGCCGGTGGAAATGACTCTCGCGCCGCCTGCCTTTGCCGCGTCGGGGAAGATCTCCGGCGTGGGGTTGGCGCAGGCGAAGATGATCGCGTCCTTGTTCATGGTCTTGACCATCTCGGTGGTGACGGTGTTCGGTGCGGAAACGCCGATGAACACATCCGCGCCCACCAGCATGTCGGCGATAGAGCCGGCCCGGCGTTCCAGATTCGTGACCTCGGCCATCTCGGTCTTGATCCAGTTCAGGCCCTCGCGGCCTGCATAGATCGCGCCCTTGCGGTCGCACATGGTGATGTGCTTGAAGCCTGCCGAAAGCAGGAGCTTGGTGATGGCGATGGCTGCCGCGCCCGCGCCGGAGGTAACGACCCGAACGTCCTCTTTCTTCTTGCCCACGACCTTCAGCGCGTTGGTCAGGCCCGCCAGGGTGATGACGGCGGTACCGTGCTGGTCATCGTGGAAAATGGGAATGTCGCAGCGCTCTTTCAGCTTGCGCTCGATCTCGAAGCAGCGGGGAGCCGAAATGTCCTCCAGGTTGATGCCGCCGAAGCTGCCGGAGATGTTGTAAACGGTTTCCACAAATGCGTCTACGTCCTTCGTCTTCACGCACAGCGGCAGCGCGTCCACATCGCCGAAGGCCTTGAACAGCACGCATTTGCCTTCCATGACCGGCATACCGGCCTCCGGGCCGATGTCGCCCAGGCCCAGCACGGCAGTGCCGTCGGTGATGACGGCGGCCGTATTCCAGCGGCGCGTGAGCTCATAGCTCTTGTCGGGATCCTTCTGGATCTCCAGACAGGGCTGCGCGACACCGGGGGTGTAGGCGAGGGACAGGTCGTCCTTCGTCTTGACCGGCACGCGGGTCACCATTTCGATCTTGCCCTTCCACTCTGCGTGGAGCCGGAGCGATTCCTTTGCGTAATCCATGATACCCCTCCTCTTGTTTGTCTTATCATTTCAGGAACCTCTGAATCGATCGTCCGCGGCCGGACAGCGAGTCCTGCCGACTTGCTTCAGAGCTTCCTAAGGATGATGGAAAAATTATAGCATTTTTTCTACAAGAAATAGAAATACGAATTGAGCATTGGCTATATACAAAATTCATATATCCCCCCGATCATAAAGGAGGTTATTTTGTGAATATTAGCTATGACTGCTACCGCGTTTTTTACTACGCCGCAAAGTACAGGAGTTTTTCCAACGCCGCCGCCGCGCTCCACAACAATCAGCCGAACATCTCGCGTATCATCCGGCGGCTGGAATCCGAGCTGCGCTGCGCACTGTTCTTCCGTTCTCCCCAGGGGGTGCGGCTGACGCCGGAGGGGGAAAAGCTGTATGCCCATATTTCCCTTGCCTTTGAAAACATCAAGGCCGCGGAGGATGAGATCTTTTCCGACCAGAGCCTGCAAAGCGGCGTGGTGCATATCGCGGCCAGCGGCCTCGGCCTGCGCAGCTGCCTGCTGCGGGTGCTGGAGCAGTACCGCAGCGAATACCCCCACGTCCGCATCTGCCTCATCAATAATTTCACCCAGCAGGGCCTCGCTGCCGTGCAGAACGGCCTTGCCGATTTTGCCCTGGTGCCCGATGTTGCCGACGCTCCTGATTCCCTCATCAGGAAAAAGATGGGCCAGGTCCGGGAGATTCCCATCTGCGGCTCCGCCTTTTCCGAGCTGACAAAGGGAAATGTGACCCTGGCGCAGCTTGCGGATCTTCCGCTGATCAGCCTGTCCGAGGGGACCTCGACCTACAACTTTTACGCGGACCTTTTCCTGCACCACGGCCTGCCATACAGCCCTGATGTGGAGGTGGCGACCATCGATCAGGTGCTCCCGGTGGTTCGCTGCAACCTGGGCATCGGCTTTGTCCCGCATGAGATGCTGGTGGGCTTGTCGGAGCAGACCGGCATCTACCCGCTTACGCTGGAAGAGCCGATCACGCCCCGGAGCATCTGCCTGTTCCGAAGAAAAAATCAGCCCCTCAGCATTGCGGCCAGGCGGCTGGAGCAAATGCTGCTGAGCGACTTCTCCCGCGGGGGGACGGACGAGGGACCGGCGGAATGACTCTTATAAATGTATCAGGGGCCTCAGCCATTTTTCGGCTGAGGCCCCTGCGGTACACCTATTTTTTACAAACCAGGCAAAGCCAGCCTGTGTCGTTTTTGCCCAGCATGATATGGGAAAAGCCCGCACTTTCCAGGGCTGCTTTCAGCTGCCCGGCGGTGTAGAGCCGCATCCCTTGGATCATGTCGGTCCATTTTTCGTCCCCCGGCTTTTCGCCGTCCAGCTCCCTTTTCTCGGGTGCGGGAGCGATTTATTTGGGCTGCACAGGGATGGTGATCTCTGTTACGAATTTTTCCGTGTCGCCGGTCAAGCCCTGGTCGATGATGGTGATTTCCCGGGAGAAGCCGCAGATTTCCAGGCCGTTGGCCTGCATGTATTGGGCCAGACGCCGGTACTGCTCCGGGGACTGGAGATGATGGCCCCGGAAGCGCACCCGCACACAGGGGGCGGCGGGGAGGCGCATGGCGTTGCCGTCGAAGCGGTCTGCCTCGTCCAGCAGGAGAAACACGCCATCGTAGTGCTCATAGCGCTGCGCCTGCCCGATGCTGACGGTGGTGCCCATGGACAGCCCCACGAGCATCACCGTGAGCATATGCATCACCTGGGAGCCAACGGACACAGCAGTGGTGCTGGCAACCCCCTCAAACTGTCCGATGATAAACAAATCCGCCATGCCATACAGGGTTTGCAGAAAATACGAGAGCAGATATGGCAGTGAGAAGCAGATCACATTCCGAAACACACTGCCCGTGGTCAGATTTTTCCCCATGAAAGCACCAAGCCTTCCTTCTGTTTGCTGCCTCTATATAGTAAACTCTACAATGGTTGTAGAGTCAAGACATTTTTTACCCAGCCTCCCCTGAAAGGGGAGGTGGCGCACATCGCGCCGAAGGGGTCAGCGGCGGTACGCAGAACACCGATTAGAAAGGGCCAAGGCGAATTCGTAGTATGTCCTGTTTGGGATTGTACGGATTCGCCGAGGCTTTGATAAAACTATAAGTACCTACCGCGAAACCCCTCAGTCTCGGCTACGCCGAGCCAGCTCCCCTTTCAGGGGAGCCAAGGGGTGAAAAATGAAGTTGAAAATGAGGGGAAAATCCTGTAGAATAGAGGCACAATTACCGACAAACGGGAGGAAACATATATGGCAGTCAATTTTAATGAGAATTCCACATGGAATCTGAAGCCCATTCGGGTGGAGGCGGTCCGTAATGATGTGATGGGGCTTTTGATCGAGGGCGAGGACGTGGTCATGGCGTTCCAGACGGTGCGCGACCAGCTGGTGTTTACCAACAAGCGGATCATTGCCATCGATGTGCAGGGCATCACCGGCAAGCGGAAGTCCTTCAGCTCCATGCCCTATTCCAAAATCCAGTATTTCTCCATCCAGACTCCCGGCTTTGCCGAGCTTTTCTCGGATACGGAGCTGTTTCTCATGTTCTCCAACGGCTTTACGGCCACCTTTGAGCTGCGGGGCAGCGTGGACATCGGCCTGCTGGGCCGGGTGATCTCCAAGTACGTACTGGACTGAGCGAACAGCCGGGAAAGAACGCATGGAGACGAAGGAATCCGTTTTGCGCCGTGTATTCGGCTACGCCGCCTTCCGGGGCGGGCAGGAGGCGCTGATCGACGGGGAGCTGGCCGGGCGGGATGTGTTCGGCGTCATGCCCACCGGCGGCGGAAAGAGCCTGTGCTATCAGATCCCGGCCCTGCTGCTGCCCGGCGTGACCCTGGTGATTTCCCCGCTGATCTCCCTGATGCACGACCAGGTGATGGCGCTGAAAAACGCGGGGGTCGCCGCCGCCTATGTGAACAGCTCCCTGACGGTGCAGCAGATCCGCCTGGTGTACCGCAACATCCGGGCCGGGATGTACAAGATCATCTACGTGGCCCCGGAGCGGCTGCTGACGGACGGCTTTCTGGAGACGGTCCAGAGCTGCCGGGTCTCCATGGTGACAGTGGACGAGGCCCACTGCATCTCCCAATGGGGGCAGGATTTCCGCCCCAGCTACTTAAAAATTGTGGACTTTTTAAAGCTCCTGCCGGTCCGCCCGGTGGTGTCCGCCTTTACGGCGACGGCCACGGAGCGGGTGCGGCAGGACGTGGAGGAAACGCTGGGCCTGCAAAACCCGCTGCGGGTCATCACCGGCTTTGACCGCCCCAACCTCCGCTTCGAGGTGCGCCGCCCGCCCAAAAAGCCGGATGCCATCCTGGAGCTGGTGGGCCAGCGCCGGGGGAAGTCCGGCATCATCTATTGCTCCACCCGGAAGAATGTGGAAAAGGTGTGCGCACTTCTGTGCGCCCACGGCTTTCCCGCCACCCGTTACCATGCGGGCCTGAGCGATCAGGAGCGCCACGACAACCAGGAGGATTTCCTCTATGACCGGGCGGCCGTCATGGTGGCCACCAATGCCTTCGGCATGGGCATCGATAAATCCAATGTCTCCTATGTCATCCACTACAACATGCCCCAGAGCCTGGAAAATTACTACCAGGAGGCGGGCAGAGCCGGGCGGGACGGCGCGGCGGCGGAGTGCATCCTGCTCTATTCCGCGGGGGACGTGGAGACGGCCCGGTTCCTGATCCTTCACCCCAGCGGGCCGGAGGAGGAGCCCGCCTCCCAGGAGCAGGTGCAGCGGGATCTGGTTCGGCTGGACCAGATGGTGGAATACTGCAAGACCCAGGGCTGCCTGCGCGGGTATATCCTGGATTATTTCGGTCAGAGCCATGCGGAGCGCTGCGGCAACTGCGGCAATTGTGACCTGGAGCTGGAGGAGCGGGACATCACCGCGGAGGCCAGAGTGATCCTGGACTGCGCGGCCCACATCCGGCAGCAGCTGGGTTATTCCCTGGGCCTGGTCGCCCTCCGGCGGGTGCTGCTGGGCAGCCGGGAGAGTCGGGTGCTCCAGCTCCGGCTGGACCGCCTGCCGGAGTACGGCGCGCTGCATCGGCAGGGCAAGACCGCCCTGGGGCAGATGACAGAGGCGCTGGTGGCCCAGGGCTATCTGCACGTGGACCCGGAGCACCGGGCGGTCAGCCTGACGGAAAAGGCCGCAGCGGTGCAGCGGGGGGAGCAGACCGTTTCCATGCAGGTGGAGGCGGAGCAGAAGACGAAAAAGACAGCCGTCCGTACCGGCGCGCCGGCGCAGCCTGTGGATGAAGCGCTGTATACGGCGCTGAAAAATCTCCGCTTCCGCCTGGCAAGGCAGGAGCATATGCCCGCCTATATTGTCTTTTCCAACGCGACCCTGGAGGACATGGCCCGCAGACATCCCCAAAACCTGGAGGAATTTCTGCAAGTCAGCGGCGTGGGCAGCACCAAGGCCCAGAGGTACGCGGATGCGTTCCTGGCGGAGATTCACAGGTATGACAGCGAAACAGAGCCATCGACCAAATAAAATTTGGAGCGCACTGCTTACGCGGTGCGCTCCATGCTCATTCCTGAGGAAGCAGTATTTCCGTTGTGAACGCCCCGTCCTCGGAGGCGCGGCTGAGGTAGCCGTGGAGCCGCTGGACGATGGAATCGATCCGCTCCAGGCCGAAGCCGTGACCGGCTCCCTTGGTGGTTTTGAAAACGCTGCCCACCTTGTGCAGCTTTTTCCCGGCGGTGAAATTGGTAAAGGAGATGTATAGCTGGCTCCCCTTCATATCCATGTACACCCGGATGAGCCGCTCCTGCTCCGGCAGCTCCATGGAGGCGTCGATGGCATTGTCAAACAGGTTGCCCAGAATGCAGCACAGGTCGATCTCCGAGAGCTTCAGCTTCACCGGGATGCTGGCATCCGCCATGACCTGGATGCCTTTGGCTTTTGCCAGGGAAATTTTGGAATTGAGGATGGCATCGGTCATGGGATTGCCGGTTTTGATGACGGTGTCCACGGTGCGCAGCTCCGTTTCCAGCTCGTCCAGGTAGCGGCTGACGGCGTCAAAATCCCCCTTGGCGGCGTAGGCCTTCATGGTCTGGATGTGACTGCGGAAATCATGTCGCCAGGCGCGCATCTGGTGGTACATGTTGTCTACCTCGGCATAGTGGGTCTCGATCAGCTCCCGCTGATAGGCGGCGATCTGCCGGTCCACCCGCTTGGATAATCTTCTCATTGCATTCACCCCATGTTGATGATGGCGCGGTTGACGCCCTCGTATGCCCCCCGGGGCAGGGGAATGGCGCTGCCGTCATTCAGAACGATCTCCGCCCGGGTCACCCGGGCGATCCGGGTCAGGTTTACGATGGCCGAACGGCCCACCCGGTAGAAGCGGTCGTCCAGGCTGCTTTCCAGCTCCCGCAGGGTCATTTTGGCGGTGTAGTCCGCGTTCGCGTGGATGCTGACGTAATTGCCCTGCACATCGGCGTAGCGGATGGAGTAGACGGGAATACACACCGTCTCCCCGGCAAGCTCCAGGCGCAGCAGCTTTTCGTCCTTGCGCAGCTTTTCCGCCGCCCGGTCCAGTACGGAAAAGAGCTTGTCCTCCCGGACCGGCTTCATTAAATAATGGAGCGCCGACACCTCGTAGCCTTCGGCAATGTAATCGGAGTAGCCGGTGATGAAGATAATCTGCATGGTCTCGTTGCTCTGCCGCAGCCGCTTGGCCAGGGTCACGCCGTCCATGGCCCCCATCTCAATGTCCAGCAGCAGAATATCCGCCCCGCCATCCTCCGGGGCGCGGAACAGGAAATTCTCCGCGCTGGAATACTGGCGCACCCGAGCCGTCCGCCCGGTCAGGCGCAGCCAGCGCCGCACCATCCCCTCCACATATTCCCGGTCCACTCCGGAATCGTCGCAGATCCCGATCCGCACGTCCATTCGCTCCGCCCCCTTTTCCCTTTATTATAGCCAGGAACACGCGGCAAGACAAGAATTAATTTGCGCTGGCTTGCCGCTGCCCGGATGAACGCCGTGACGGCAATTGAAAAAGGCTGCCCCGCGGGGGAGACAGCCCTCTTTCCATTGTTTATAGCCGGAACAGGTATTTACAGATATGCTGCTCCTTGCCCTGATAGGCGCCCTGGCCATCGAACTGAAGCGCAAAGCCGCAGTGCTCCATCACTTTGCGGGAGGCCAGGTTGTCGGCAAGGCAGATGCCTGCGATCTGGGTGATGCCCAGCCGGTCCATGATCACGGGAAGAAAGGCCCGCAGCGCCTCCGTGGCGTAGCCATGGCCGGTGTAGCTGCCGCCGATGTGGTAGCCCACCTCCCAGGCACCGTCCTCCAGCGGGACGGCCTGGACATAGCCGATGTTGGTGCTGTCCTTCAAAAGCACCGGGTAGACCTGGGGCCCCTCGCCGGAGGCGTAGCAGTGGATCAGGGATTCCAGCGTTTCCGCCGCCTCCTCCACCGTTTCAAATACCTCGTCGGGCACGAACCGGCGGGTGTCCGCATCCAGGGAATTCAGATGCACCGCCTCGGCCATGTTCATGCGGAATCGGGTAATCAGCAGCCGGGGCGTTTCAATTTTTTCGATGGGTGTCATTGCCCCTTCCTCCATTCGTACCGTGTTCCGTGGGACAGAAGAACCGCTTGTGTAAGGGTGATGCGCAGGATGACGGTGTTTTCATCCGCAAAATTGTTGTGCCCGTTGTCGATCCATTGGGAGAAGGCGGCGCGCAGCTTTGCCGCGATGGCGGCGTTTTCCGGCTTGCAGAACCAGCCCAGGCTTTCTCCGATCCCCCGGCCGGTGAACCACTCCCCGGCCAGCGCTGCCTGGGGGCAGGCCGCCAGTTGACCCATCTTGCCGGACAGCGCATAAGTGATGATATAAAACGCGCCGCGCTCATAGTAGGCGTTCACATAGCGCACGGCGGGCAGGCCGTCCTCCAGCGTCGCCAGGGCAAGAACATTGTCCTTGCCAAAGCGTTCGTCCATGAGATCCCAGATATTCATGCTTATTCCTTTCCGCAGTCGCCGCACAGCCGGGCGTATACGTAGGTATCCTTCCACAGCGGCTTTCCCTGGGCGTCCGTCCAGAAAAAGACGTTCTGCCGCAGGTGCCCTTCCCTGCAAAATTGCAGCCGCTCCAAAAGACGCCAGGAGGCGGCGTTTTCCGGGTCGCACTCCGCATAGACGCGGTGGATGCCCTGCGAGAACGCCAGCGTAAGCAGCGCCTGGCAGCTCTCAGCCGCATAGCCCCGGCCCCAGTACGCCCGGTTCAGCACATAGCCCATCTCCAGGGTGTCAAAGTCCCGCTTGCCCAGGTAGACATTGCCGATCATTTTGTGATTCTCCCGGCACTCGATGGCGACCATCTCGTCCGTGCCCATCCGCCAGGCAAGGTTTTCCCTGGCCTCATCCATGGTCATGGGCTTGTACGGCTCAAATTTCACCACCTCCGGGTCGGAGAGGTATTCATACAGATCCTGCAAGTCCGTCTCCCGGTACCGCCGCAGGATCAGCCGCTGGGTTTGCAATTCATTGTTCAGTTCCATTGTTTCGTTATTCTTTCCCTTTCAATAAAAAGACGCAGAGCCGCCCCACCTGTGGGGATCAGCTCTGCGTCTCCAGCGTCTGGCCATCCGATTCTTCGGCATCTGCCTCTTACCTTTATTATATGAATATAACGGGACATGTCATGATGTAATTTATAAAGGGTGGTTTCCACCAAGTATTACATCATGACTGCGGCTCGTTTGTGGTGAATGAAAGTAGTTATGAATCATGCAGGGAATCCCTCACACTTTTCAGCTGGTGTGGTGGATTTTCATATGTAGATATATCGCCTACTCCGCTGAAAATAACCCTTGTAGATTACCGTTAAGCACTGCCACCGCCTGGCCTTAGTCAGGTGGTGAGTAAGTGCGCCCTTGCCCTTTTGCGGATTGCTTGCTTTCGAGGCCCGCGTGTGTTATACTGAACATCAGTTCAACAAATCGGAATTTGACAAAGGAGTGTGATTGTATGAAGAAGAAAAGCATAATTGCGATATGTGCTGTATTAGTAATTTTAAGTGTGGCAACAGTCCTCGTATTGACTGGAAATAGAGGAAATGTATCAGATGTCAATCGTATTGTTGGTTACTCTGCACTCTATGGTGAAAATTCAATCAATGAAGCATTTGATGTCATAGAGGAAAAATTTGCAAAAGATTTTGAGGGTTGCACACTTACTGAACTTCGCTATGACGAGGATGTTGAAAACAGATTTGCAGAAGAAATTGAAAAGTATCACAAAGAAAATAATCAAGAACTGATTGTAGTATTATCAACCTTTGATACAGACGAAAAAGGTGGAGATGGTGGATTCAATCCTAATGATACATACACCAACTGGCAATGGCATTTAGTGAAAACGGCAGATAAAAAAAGCTGGGAAATAATCGGTTGGGGTTATTAATCATTTTCCAGATTGATGAAGATGTAAAGAGGAAGGTGATTAGGTTACGAAGTGATAGACAAATTCCAGTTTACCGGCCTTATTTTCTTTTTTCATTAACTGTTTTGCTCTCTGGGCATGATTTCTTTTGCCTTAGAGAATACCCTTGACAAATCTCGTCTCAAGACGAACAGGGAAGTTTTTTGGAGATCGAGGCTATTCCTGCAATTGATTCAGAACCTCTCCGATATCCCCGTCAATACAGATGGACTGCTTTTCAATTTCTCCAGGACAGACAGCCTGCCCCTGATTGATGCAGACGTAGGTTGCATTCGGATTCCTCGCCGTCATCTGCCAGAAGGGGTATTTGATGATGCCGGGGGTGTTGTAGCCCACGCCCAGTTCCAGGAAGAGGAGGCTCTGGGCGGCGCGGGTGCGAAGGAAATCGTCGCAGCGGCGGGCGGCCTGGTGCCAGCCGGGGTCCTCGACGAAGGTATCGTCGGCCCGGAGGTTCATCCGCAGAGGGCGGCCGCAGTGGGGGCACAGGGGGAGCAGCTCCGAGGGGATGCGCATATTCTCCTGCCGGGCGACCATCTGCCGGACGGCGGCTTCATTGTCCCAGGTTTCCTGGCAGCAGGGGGCGCTGCACTGGAACAGGCCATAGTCCCCCTGGGTGTAAAACAGGCGCTTTTTATCAAAGCCCGCCTTCTGGAAGCAGTGGTCCACATTGGTGGTGAGGACGAAGTAGTCCCGGCCTGTCACCAGCTTCAAAAGAGTGTCGTACACCGGCTTAGGCGGGTCCTGGTATCGGTTGATAAAGACGTAGCGGCTCCAGTAGGCCCAGAATTCCTCCTGGGTGGGAAAGGGGTAAAAGCCGCCGGAATACATGTCCGTAAAGCCGTATTTCTTCCAGAAGTCGGAGAAGTTGGCCTCAAACCGATGCCCGCTGTACACAAAGCCCGCGGAGGTGGAGAGCCCCGATCCCGCGCCGATGACGATGGCGTCGGCATCACGAAGCGCGGCGCGCAGCCGGTCAATTTTCTGTGAGAAGTCGGTGGTAGATCGTATAGTCGATGTCCTTGAAAACATTAAAAATCACCTTTTTTACGCTGGTTTCCTGAGATAAAAATTCCTTAACCGTCCGCACCGCGATTTCCGCCGCCGCGTCGTTGGGGAAATGGAATTCCCCGGTGGAGATGCAGCAGAAGGCCACGCTTTCCAGGCCGTGGGCCGCTGCCAGCTCCAGGCAGGCCCGGTAGCAGGAAGCCAGGGCCGCCCGGTCCTGCTTCGTCACGTGATCGCCAACAATGGGGCCGACGGTGTGCAGCACGTACTTGCAGGGCAGATTGAAGCCCGGCGTGAGCTTGGCCCTGCCGGTTGGCTCCGGGCAGCCCTGACGCGCCATCAGCGCCTCGCAGGCCAGACGCAGCTGCGTCCCGGCGTAGGTGTGGATGGCGTTGTCAATGCACCGATGGTTTGGCACATAGCACCCGGTCAGCCCGGAGTTGGCGGCGTTTACAATGGCGTCGCACCGCAGTGTGGTGATATCCCCCTGCCACAGATACAGCCCCGGCTGAATGGGGGACAGCTCGTTTTCATCCGTGATCCCCTTTTCGGCGGTCGCCTGCCGCAAATAGGCATCCTGGACGTCCAGGAATTCCTGCCCGATCCGCCGTGGCGGGCGGACATTCATCAGCCCCCGCAGCAGCAGGCGCTGCTGCGTTTCATCGGCCGGTATTTCCATGCCCTCCTGCCGCTCCCGGAGCAGGGTGCGGATAAGATATTCCCGTTTTTCAGATTGATTCATTGCTTTTCCACCGCCTTTGCCGGGCAATGCTCATAGCAAGCGCCGCAGTGGAGGCAGTGCTCCGGCTGAATGGTATATTTTTCTCCGGGAACGATGCACCCCTGCGGGCAGTGCTCCAGGCAGGTGCCGCAGCCAATGCAGGCGTCCGTGATCCGATAGCCCTTTTTGGGGGCCTCAGCCTGCCCGACGGCATAGACCTCCCGGAAAATGGGATTTACGCCCAGATTGAAATATTCAATGGTGAAGTTTTTCAGCTCGAAGATGATGCCGATGCTCCGGGTTTCACCGGGATACACATTGGCAAGATAGGGCTGTTCGGAAAAAATCGTGTTGATCTTTTCCTCCTGCGCCTGGGCGGGAACTGCTCTGCCGGACAGACGGATCATTTCCTTGAACCGGGTGTAGGCGAGAACCTGCACCCGTCCGTCGGAAAGCAGTTCGTCGCAGAAGGCCTTCCCCCGGGCCGTAAAGAAATACAGGGAATCCGCTTCATAGTGGATGGCGCTGACGCACCGAATCTGCGGCGCGCCGGTGCCGTCCACAGTGGCAAAGGACAGCACGCCGCACAGCTTCAGCTTTTGCAGGCAGGTTTCAGCATTCATTGTTCCGTGTTCCTCCTTCTCCAATACGGATAATGCGGCCTTCCTTCCGCGGCTTCGGGGTGGGATGCTTGTCGCCCGGGCGGGGATAGCCCAAAAGGAGCTGCATGACGGCATAGCGGTCGGTGGGAATGTTCCACTGCCGCAAAATCTCCTGTCCGTAGGGATCGTCAAAGGCCGTCCAGCCCTGACCGATATAGCAGGAGCCGATACCTAGAGCATCCGCCGCCAGCATCATATTTTCCGCCGCAACCGCACAGTCATCCACGGAGAACAGAAAGTTTTTCGGTGCGAACAGAGTGATGACAGTAGGCGCACCATAAAAAGCGTTCGTCAGCTTGGGATCATCCGCTATGCTGGGCTGCTCACGGGAAACGAAGCTCGTTGCCGTTGCCATGCGGGGATTGGAATTTGCCCGCTTGATCTTACCGAGGCGCGCATTCACCTCTTTGTCCTGACAGACGGCGAAGATCACACCCTGTCGACCGCCTGCGCTGGGCGCATACAAACCGGCCTGCAAAATCTGCTGCAAGGCAGCTTCTTCAATTTGCTTCGGCGCAAACCGCCGAATGGAACGGCGGTGCATGATGGTTTCAAAAATATCAGGCATCGTTCTTTACCTCCTTCCAGCACTGCGGGTCGGCGGCATAGAAGTTTCCGCTTCTGCCGCTGGCCACAGCGGGGCAGCCCCGGCAGAATGCCAGCAGCTCACATTTGCTGCACTTCTCGAATTTCGTGTAGTCACGGTACTGTTCCATCTGGCATACCCAGACCTCCGCCAGCCGGTCGGTGAACACGTTGGCAACCTTGCTGTTCTGTACCCGGCGGCAAGCATACACGTCCCCGGTGGGGAGGATGGTCAGGTGGCAGTTGCCGCAGTTGCAGCCGCCGTAAATGACCCCGTCCTCCACGGTTTCGGGGATTTTGAATGCACCGGTTTCGTACTCGTACAGCGTCCACAGGTGATCTTTCTTGTTGAAGTAGGTCTGGCAGCCTGCGTCTTCATATTCCTTGAATTTCTTATCGCAGTCGGCAAGCAGCTTGCGGTAGCGCAGCGGCTCGATGCCCACATCCTTTTCCTCGCTGGTGGGGCAGTAACGGGCGAAAGCAAAGACGTTTGCCCCGGCGGCCACCACCGCGTCTATGATGCCGGGCACCTCGTCGATGTTTGTGCCGGATACGGTGGTCATCACCACGGAGCGGATGCCCGCCCGGTTGATGCAGCCGATTTTATCCAGCGTAATATCAAAGCTGCCGGGCTTGCGGAACCAGTCGTGGGTTTCACGCAGGCCGTCAATGGAAAGCTGATATTTTTCGCAGCCATATTCTTTGAGCTTGCGGCAAACCTCGTCGGTCAGGTGGAACGGATTGCCGAGGATGGTGAACGGAACGCTGTGCTGCTTCATCAGCTCCAGCAGTTTCCAAAAGTCCGGGTGCAGGATCGGATCGCCGCCGGTGATGTAGAAATACGGCAGACGGTCATAGACCTCGCAGAAGTCCAGGCAGTTGTAGAATGTGTCCTGCATTTGCTGCCAGGACATGGCATCCAGCTTCTTGTTGCAGTTTTCAGAGAAAATGTAGCAGTGCTTGCACCGCTGGTCGCATTCATCGGTGATGTGCCACTGGAAAGAAAAATACTGTTTCATATGATGATCCTCCTTGTTGTGATGGGACGTATTTCCGAAAGCGTAACCGCCGTTGCCCTCTCGGAAATACGCCCCAAGATTGTTTTCTTGGAGCGTACTCCGACTTTTACTGCTTGTCGCCGGCGCCGCAGGCAGAGCCGCAAGCAGCGGGCTTCTCGGCGGGCTTATCACCGGCGCCGCAGGCAGAGCCACAAGCGGTGGGCTTCTCAGCGGGCTTGTCACCAGCGCCACAGGCAGTGCCACAAGCAGCAGGCTTCTCGGCGGGCTTGTCGCCAGCGCCGCAGGCAGTTGCGGGAGCGGATGCCTCCGCCTTCTTGTTCCAGCCGAAGAGATTGGAAAGAGCCATGATTGTTACCTCCAGAGTGTATTCAGTGAGCTGTCTGCCCCCTGTGCTTACTATTTTACTCAGAATTTACATGGGCACAAGTACGCACAATTTTATTACATAGTCACCTTTTGGTGACTTTTGGAGAGCCGGAATTGCCCCTTGCAATTTTAAGCGCACTGCACTATAATATGAATGTAACATATGAAAAGAGGTGCTGTATATGCTGACCAAAGAAGAACTCCCTGCCTGCCCGGTAGCCACCACCGTCCAGATGATTGGCAGCAAATGGAAGCTGCTGATTATGCGAAACCTGCTGGCTCGTCCGTGGCGGTTCAATGAACTGAAAAAGGACTTGGAGGGCATCAGCCAAAAGGTACTGACGGACAGCCTTCGCTCCATGGAGGCCGATGGCATCATCACCCGCACCGTCTATCCCGAAGTCCCGCCGAGGGTGGAATACGCTCTGTCCGAGCTTGGAGAGTCCATGCGCCCCATTATCAAAGCAATGGAAATTTGGGGCACGGAGTACAAAAAGATGCAGTAACAGCTTTTGCTGTAAACCATTTAATAAGGCCAAGGAGGACGATATGTTTCTTGCCATTGTCAATGCTCCATGCAGAGTCTGAGGAGGCTGCATGGAGACATGAGGCAGCTCTGCCCCTGATCTCCTCGGACTTTGCTTCGGAATGAACACGATATTCATATGAAGGAGCAAAGTAATGAAAAAATATAATAATCAGTTGAAAGATTTCCTGATCCTCTGGTCCACCCAGAGCCTTTCCCAGCTGGGCAGCAGCCTGACCGGCTACGCCCTGACGCTGTGGCTGTACGAACAAACCGGCTCGGCCCTGAGCACGGCGGCGCTGACCATCTGCTCTTACGCGCCCTATGTGCTGATGAGTATTTTTGCCGGAGCACTGACGGATTGCTTTGACAAAAAGAAGCTGATGCTGCTGTGCGACAGCTTCGCGGCGGTGTGCACGGTGGTGACGCTGGTGCGCTACCGCGCGGGGACGCTGGCGGTGTGGCATCTGTATCTGCTGAACGTGCTGTCCGGCCTGATGAACACGGTGCAGCAGCCCGCCTCCAGCGTGGCCATGACGCTGATCATCCCGCCGGAGGACTACCAGAAAACCAGCGGGCTTCGTTCCCTGTCCCGGTCGCTGATCTCCATTACAAACCCGCTGATCGCCACGGCGCTGTACAGCTTCGCCGGGCTGGAGCTGGTAATCGCGGTGGATCTGGGGAGCTTTGTCATTGCGTTCCTGGCCCTGCTGCTTCTGGTTCGGATCCCCAGGCAGACTAACCAGAGCAGCGAGAGCGTGCTGAAGCTGGCAAAGGGCGGCCTGGTATTTTTAAAGCGGAATCCCATGATCCTGACGCTGATCCTCTTTATGTCTGGGATCAATCTGATCGCCTCCGCCGTGGACGCCACCCTGCCGGGCTATGTGCTGCCCAATCCCAGGGGCGGAACCCAGGTGCTGGGCTATGTGACCTCCTGCTCCGGCGTGGCCATGATTTTCGGAAGCCTGCTGGTATCGGTGCTGCCCAAGCCGAAGAACCGGGTGCGGGTGGTCTACCTGACCATGCTGTTCTCCATGGGCACCGCCAATTTCCTCTTTGCGTTCTCCCGCAGCCCCTGGGTGTGGTACGCGGGGCAGATCGTCGGCTGGATATTGGTGCCGGTGATGGACGCCAATCTGGACGTGGTGATGCGCACCGCCATCCCGGTGGAGCTGCAGGGGCGGGTGTATGCCTGCCGCAATACCTTCCAGTTCTTCACCATCCCCATCGGCCTGTTTCTGGGCGGCTTCCTGGTGGATCAGGTGTGCGAGCCGATCATGGCGGCCCATGGCGCAAGCCCGGTGCTGGCGGCGCTGTTCGGCAGCGGCAAAGGCTCCGGCGCGGCCATGGTGATGGGCATCCTGGGCGTGGCAGGCACGGCCCACTGCCTCCTGATGGGCCGGAGACTGAGGAAGTACCAATATATTGAGGACTGATCTGCGGTGTTGCCCTAATAACTCAGCGGTAGAAACCACGATTATTTCGTGATTTCTACCGCTATTTCTAACTTATAGGAGGAAGTGTTTTTGCAAGTTTTAATTTTGCAACAGACCCTTTTGGCTTTTTTATGAAGGTTTCGCGCTTCACCTTATCTGCACGAAGGGACATGCTTTCCTACGACCTGGATCAGCAGCTCGTGGGTGAGGACCATCAGTGCCAGGATCGCAATCAGATACCAGGGAAGCACGGAGATGCTGATGTGATTGGAGATCAGGCCGAACAGGGGCGGCATCAGGCAGGAGCCCATATAGGCGCTGGCCATCAGGATGCCGATGATGGCCTGGGACCTGTCCGCCCCAAAATATGCCGGGGTGGAGTGGACAACGCAGGGGTTGATGGGAGCGCAGCCCAGGCCGCAGATGATGAGGCCCACCAGGGAGGCGGAGCCCAGAGGCAGCAGCATGATCAGGATGCCAACGCCCACCAGTCCCTGGCCCAGGCGAACCAGCTGCGCGTCGCTGAGCTTCATAGCCAGGAAGCCGCAGAAGGCCCGGCCAATGGTAATGCCCAGGAAGTACACGCTGGCAAAGCTTGCCGCCGTCTCCGGGCTGACGCCCTTGCACAGCGTCAGATAGCTCCCGGCCCACAGCCCGGCGGTCTGCTCCAGGGCGCAATAGCAGAACATGCAGATCAGGGAATATTTTACGCCCCGAATGCCCAGGATCTGCCGCAGGGAGAGAGCCTTTGGTTCCGCTTGGCCCCCGGTGCTGCCCCCATCCTGACTGCGGCGCTTCCACAGCGGCAGGCTGAAAAACACAATGGCGGCCAGTACGGCCTGAATCAGCGCAATGCTGCGGTAGCCGCCGCTCCAGCCGGCTCCGCGGGTCATCACAAGGCCCATGATGTAGGGGCCCGCAAAAGCGCCCACGCCCCACATGCAGTGCAGCCAGTTCATGTGCTTGCTCTTGTAGTGCAGGGCCACGTAATTATTCAGCGAAGCGTCCACGCCGCCTCCGCCCAGGCCGTAGGGAATTGCCCACAGGCACAGCTGCCAGAACTGGCGGCTGACAGAAAAACCAAACATTGCCACCGCCGTGATGACGGCGCTGAAGAGGGTGACCCGCCCGGTGCCGAACCGGCGGGTCTGCCAGTCGCTCAGCAGGCTGGAGATCACCGTACCCACGGAGATGATCATGGAGAGGATGCCCGCGTAGGAAACGGGCACCGCCAGCTGGGGATACATGGTGGGCCAGGCAGCGCCCAGCAGCGAGTCCGGCAGGCCGAGGCTGATAAAGGCCAGGTAAGTAACGATCAGAAGCAGCTGAAACATGGAGACGATCCTCTCATTTTTGGAATAAAGCGGCTCCATCATAGCAAATGCGGCACCGAAATACAAGCCGGTCAGAAAAATATTCTATTTGCAGAAATAAGGGAATATTTGCATTGATTGTTGGCAAATTAAAACGGATTTTCTGGCGAATCGGTTCCTGGCCTGATTGCCGAAAGCTCAGCGGGCGGGGCTTCCCTTCACTCCCACCGCCCGGATCAGCAGCTCGTGCATGACGATCATCAGCGCCAGGATCGCGATCAGATACCAGGGAAGCAGCGAAACGCCAATGTGGTTGGCGATCAGACCGAACAGCGGCGGCATCAGGCAGGTGCCCACGTAGGCGCAGGCCATCTGAATGCCGATGATGGCCTGGGATTTGTCCGCGCCGAAGTGCGCCGGGGTGGAATGGATGATGCAGGGGTACACCGGCGCGCAGCCCAGACCGATGATGACAAAGCCCGCCAGGGAGGCGGCAGCCCCCAGGGGCAGAAGCATGATCACAATGCCGCCGCCGATCAGCCCCTGGCCCAGACGGATCATCTGCACGTCGCTGAGCCGCATGGTCAGAAAGCCGCTGAGCGCCCGCCCGGCGGTGATGCCCAAAAAGAACATGCTGGCAAAGCCCGCCGCCGTCTCCGGGCTGACGCCCTTGTGCAGCGTCAGGTAGCTGCTGGCCCACAGGCCGGTGGTCTGCTCCAGGGCGCAGTAGCAGAAGAAGCAGACCAGCACCTGCTTTACGCCCCGAATCTTCAGCACCTGCCGGAGGGAGAGGGGCTTGGCCTCCACCTGGTTCCCGGCGTCGTCCGTGACTTGGGGACGGCCCTTCCACAGGGGCAGGCTGCAAAAGAGGATGGCGGTCAGCACGATCTGGATCAGGGCAATGCTGCGGTAGCCGCCGTTCCAGCTGCCGCCATGGGTCATTACAAAGCCCATGATGTACGGCCCGGCGGAGGCACCCACGCCCCACATGCAGTGCAGCCAGCTCATGTGCTTGCTCTTGTAGTGCAGGGCCACGTAGTTATTCAGCGAAGCATCCACGCTGCCCGCTCCCAGCCCGTAGGGGATCGCCCACAGGCACAGCTGCCAGAACCGGCTGCTGACGGAGAAGCCGAACAGCGCCACCGCTGTGGTGGCCACGCTGAAGGCGGTGACCCGCCCGGTGCCGAACCGCCGGGTCAGCCGGTCGCTTTGCAGGCTGGAAACCACAGTCCCGGCGGCGATAATCAGGGAGATGATCCCCGCGTAGGAAACGGGCACCGCCAGCTGGGGATACATGGTGGGCCAGGCGGCCCCCAGCAGCGAATCCGGCAGCCCCAGGCTGATGAAGGACAGGTAAATGATGATTAGAAGCAGCTGAAACATGGAAAGGCTCCTCCCATTTTCTGAAATCAGGCGGTCCCATCATAGCAAATACCGTCCCCAAATGCAAGGGCACAGCAGCAAAAGTTCCATATGCTTCGTACCAAAACAACCCAGGGACCGATGCTGCCATCGGGCCCTGGGAGTAAGCATCCTTGGCTCCCCGGTGGGGGAGCTGGCAGCCCGCAAGGGCTGACTTAGCGATGCGCAGGCGCTATGCAAGCGAGCAACCGCCGTTAGGCGGCTCTTGGCGAGTCGCAGAGGGGGTGTTGTTCGGTGAATGGGACCAGCTCAAAAATACCAACGACACCCCCTTTGCCGCTTCGCGGCACTTCCCCCAACGGGGGCAGCAAGTTGGCGCTTTTAGACAAGGAAAACTTAGGCTTCCTTTGTGTAATACTGCGCCTGGGCGTTCCAAAGCTCATGGTATTTGCCTGCTGTGTCGGCCAGGAGCTGCTGGTGGGTGCCCTGCTGGATGACCTGACCGGCATCGAATACGGCAATCTCGTCGCAGAATTTGCAGCTGGACAGGCGGTGGCTGATATAGATGGCGGTTTTGTCACCGGCGATCTCGTCGAACTTCTCATAGATCTCCGCCTCGGCGATGGGGTCAAGGGCCGCCGTCGGCTCATCCAGGATGATGAAGGGCGCGTCCTTGTAGAGCGCCCGGGCAATGGCAATCTTCTGGGCCTCGCCGCCGGAAACCTCCACACCCTGCTTATCCAGCGTCTTGTACAGGTGGGTATCCAGCCCCATGGTCTCCAGCCGCTCGCCGAAGCCTGCCTGGCGCAGGCATTGGGTGGCCCGTGCGCGGTCGTAGTCCGCCTTTGTGGCCACGTTCTCTCCCAGCGGCATGGCAAACAGCTGGAAATCCTGGAAAACGATGGAGAAAATGTCCATGTATTCCTGGTAGCGGTATTTGCGGATTTCGATGCCGTTGAGCAGGATCTGTCCCTCGGTGGGGTCATACAGGCGGCACAGGAGCTTGATGAAGGTGGTTTTGCCGCTGCCGTTCATGCCCACCACGGCCAGCCGCCGCCCGACCTGGAACTTCATGTTCACGTGGCGCAGAGCGTACTCCTGCGCGCCGGGGTAGCGGAAGGAGACATCCCGAAATTCCACCTCGTATTTGCGGTCGGCCCGCTTCTCGGTGGTCAGGCTGCCCTGGTACATGGCATTCGGGATATCCAGATATTCATAGGTATACGGCAGGAACCCGGCGGCATTGGCGCGGATGGCGCTCAGCGTGACCAGCATGGTACCGACGCCGGTAAACACCTGGGTCACGGCTCCGATGTACTGGGTCGCGGAGCCGATGGGAAACGCGCCCGCCCAGGCCTTCAGGCACACAAACAGGTAGATGGCTCCCACTACCACGGCCTCAACCGCCTGCGCGCCGATCAGCAGCAGGCCGCCCTTTCCCTGAAGGTACAGGGAAATCTCGGACTTGTCGGTAAAGTTATGCTGACTGCAATAGTGGCTGGAGATTTTTTCCTGGCGGTAAATCCGAATGTCCAGCGCCCGCTTCCTGTCCTCCCCAAAGAAGCCGTAGGCGGAAAACATGCGGTTGCCCAGCCGCCCTTTTTCGGCATAGCCGATCCATGCCGTTTCGGCGTTGCCCTCCAACTTTGCCGAGAGCAGGTCGGCGGCCACCATGGTTGCCGCCATCAGCACCATCAGCAGGGGGCTGTTCAGCGCGGCGAAGCCGGTGTGGGTTGTGCTGTGCAGGAACAGTCCCATGGACATGGCGCCGCCCAGCAGGATGGAAAACGCGGCGGAGCAAAAGCTTTGAAAATCGTGGATGACCCGCAGAAGTCCCCAACTGGCCATGTTGGAATTTTCCAGGATCTGCGCCTCCAGATCCTCCACCCGCTGGCTGTCGGCGTCCGGGAAATCCATGCTGGCCCGTTTGTCTGCCAGCAGCTTCCGTGACAGCCAGTAGGCGCCCTCCCACTGCCCTTGCTTCCAATGGGTCAGCGCGGCGGACATGGCGGCAACTCCGGCGGTGACCGCCAGCGCGATCGCCACCAGCATCCAGACCTCCCGGGCAGCCGCGCCGGAGATCAGCGCGTTCAGGATCCGGCCGGACAGGTATACGGCCGCCAGCGGCGTGACGCTGGCAAAGAGCTGGGAAAGCGCGACGGAGGGAAGCAGCTGCGGCGCGGCCTTCTGCCAGAGCTTCATGGCCCTGACCTGACGGTCAAGAACAACGCGGAATGAAATTTTCTTGTCAGCCATTTTCTGCATCCTCCTGATAGTATTTGCTCTGCACCGCGAACAGCTCGGCGTATTTTCCGCCCTGCTGCATCAGCGCGTCGTGGGTGCCCTCCTCGGCGATCCGGCCGTTTTCAAAGTAGACAATGCGGTCGCAGAACCGGGTGGAGGCCAGCCGGTGGGAGATGAACACCGCCGTCTTGCCTGCGGTCATTTCGTTGTACTTCTGGTAGATCTCGTTTTCCGCGATGGGATCCAGGGCTGCCGTCGGCTCATCCAGCAGCAGTGCCGGGCTGCCCCGGTACAGCACCCGGGCCAGCATCAGCCGCTGGGTCTCGCCGCCGGAGAATTCGACGCCGTCCTCATAGAGCTCCCGGGTGACCTGGGTCTCCAGCTTTTTGGGCAGACGCTGCATTCTGTCCCACAGTCCGGCCTCCTCCAGGCTCCAGCGGAGCCTGGCCTCGTCGCAGCCATCCCAGCTCTGGGTCACATTCTCCCGCACGGTGGCGGCCAGAATGGAGAAATCCTGGAACACAGCGGCAAAGAGCGAATAATAATCCCGGCGGTTGAATTCCCGCACATCGATGCCGTTCAGCGTCACCCGCCCCTGGGTCGGGTCAAGGAAGCCTGCCAGGAGCTTGATGAAGGTGGTTTTGCCCGCGCCGTTCAGGCCTACGACCGCCAGCTTCTCCCCGGCGTGCAGGGTAAGGCTCAGATGGGAAATGGTGTCGTGGTCGGCCTCCGGGTAGCGGAAGGATACGTCCTCCAGCCGGAACTCATAGGGCGCGGTGGGCAGGGGCTTGCCGCCCTCAAAGCGGAAGGGCTCCTCCCAATCCAGGAATTCCCGCAGCTTGGAAAGCTCAATGCTCTGCCGGTGCAGGGTGGAGCACTGCTGCAAAATGCCCGTTACCCAGGCGGTGAAGCCGGTGACGGCGGAGAAATACAGCAGGAATTCCGCCGCCGTGATCTCCCCGCGCAGCGCCATGGAGATCAGCACAAAATATGCAAGACCGTTGCGCAGCAGGCTCAGCATCGCGTCGGCCAGCTCTGCCCACAGCAGGTGATGCTCCTTCTTCTGGAGGAAGTCGCTGTAAAGGCGGTAGCTCTTGCGCCACAGCGCCTCCACCCACTGCTGCATGCCGAAGATTCGCAGATCCTTGGCGTACTTTCGGTCGGAGAGCAGATTGATGCCGTATTTCAGCGCTTCCTCCGCCTGCGCCTCCTCCTCCCGGTGGTCAAAGGCCCAGCGGTTCATCCGCAGGCTGAAGAAAAAGCCCAGAACGGAAATGACGGTGGTCGCCGCCGCCAGCCAGAAATTCAGGCCGGACAGCAGCGCAAGGTAGATGCCGAAGCCCAGAACATTGGCCGTCAGCGCGCTCAGAGTGTCCCAGATTGCCTCCGTCGCGGCGCGGTTGCTGTTGGTCGCCTGGATGGCCTGGCTGCTGAACTCCAGAAACTTTGTGGAAAGCAGATTGGGATAGGAGGTCATTGACCGCTTTTGATCCAACGCCAGCAGAATGTTTGTTCGTACCGTTACGTAAAAAAACACGGAATTCATCTTCAGATATCCGCTGCCGCCCTTCGTGACAATGAGCAGCAATACGAAAATTCCGATGCGCCCCAGCAGCTGCCCCAGGTTTCCGCCGGATTCGATCACCTGTAGGATTATGGGAGCCACCAGCATTTGCGCCACCGCGCCGCCCACGGTCAGCACTGCCAGCGTAAGGCAGGTCGGTAGCGCCCGCCTGCTGCTGTGCCATGCCCTGTTCACCATAAAAGCCACATTGGTGAACACGTTGTATTTTTTCTTTTTCATTGGTTCCTCACCTCGCTGCCTATCATATCATAAAAAACGCCGAGTGGTACATTTCGGTGACGAATTGTCGTTTCCGGGTGACGAATTGCATCTCACCCTCCACCCGGTTGCATTTCAAAGCGGGATTTGCTATGATTTTGGTGCGCCTCTTAGCGCCCCTGAAAGGGGAACTGCCGCCGCATCGGCTGAGGGGTTTGCGGTATGCAGCTGTGGTTTCATGAAACCCTGGGCGAATACGCAGCGTCTCCTTGGCTCATCGATGGGGGAGCTGGCAGCCCATAAGGGCTGACTTAGCGATGCGCAGGCGCTATGCAAGCGAGCAACCGCCGTTAGGCGGCTCTTAGCGAGTCGCAGAGGGGGTGTGGTTCGTTGAATGGTAACAACTCAAAGTTACCGACGGCACCCCCTTTGCCGCTTTGCGGCACGAAACAGAGGTATGATTGCCACCGGCAATCATTGCTATCTTGATTCGCTGCGCGGAGCACCACCCCAAAAGGGGGCAGCAAGAAGATTGTACGAATTCGCCTTGGTGTATTCCAATTGGTATTCTGCGTACCGCGGCTGACCCCTCCGGCGCGCGATGCGCGCCGCCTCCCCTTTCAGGGAAGGTAAAAACCCAGCGAAAATATTTCCCCCACCCCCTGCAATATTTTCCTCCCGATTTCTACTGGATGGGTAGAAGCAATAAAAAGGAGAAGCTGACATATGGAGGACAACCAGATCATTGACCTTTACTTTGCCCGGTCGGAAGCGGCCATTGCGCAGACGGCGGCGAAGTATGGGAATTACTGCTACCGCATTGCGGACAATATCCTCTCCAGCCGGGAGGATGCCCAGGAGTGCGTGAACGACACCTATCTCGCCGCCTGGAATGCCATGCCGCCCAAGCGTCCCGGCATTCTTTCCGCCTTCCTGGGAAAAATCACCCGCAATATCTCCCTGGACCGGTGGAAGCGCCGGGCCGCCCGGAAGCGGGGCGGGGGAGAGGCGGCGCTGAGCCTGGAGGAGCTGGACGAATGCCTGACTGGCGGCCAGTCGCCGGAAGGAGAAGTGGAGCGCCGGGAGCTGCTGCGCGCCATCAACCGCTTCCTGGATGCCCTGCCGGAGACCCAGCGGGATATCTTCGTGTGCCGCTACTGGTATCTGGACAGCATTGAGGACATCGGCACCCGGTTCGGCTATTCCCAGAGCAAGGTGACTACCATCCTGTTCCGCCTGCGGAAGAAGCTGGCGGCGCACCTGGAAAAGGAGGGACTGCAATGAACGCCATGGATTTATTGGAAACCATCGGAGGCATCCGGGATGCCTATGTCGTGGCGGCCCATTCCGCCCGAAAGCAAAGACGGATGCCCAGAAAACGCATGCTGCTGATCGCGGCGATCATTGCCGTGGCCCTGCTGCTGGTGGGCTGCACGGTGCTGTATGTGCTGCGGCTGCAAGACCTGAGGGTGCGAACCATCACCATTCAGGATTGGCAGTATGACGCCGACGGCACGCCCTACTGCGAGACGGAGGAGACCCGGAGCCTGCTCAGCCCCCACGCGGGCCAGGCGGAGCAGCAGGCTCTGCGGGAGTGGGAAAGCTTCAAGGAGGGCTACGACCAGGACGGGGCGCTGGCCCAGGTGAACAATTTCAACGAATCCGGCGTGCCGGAGAATTTCTTCCAGAATTACGACTGCTATACCTTTGAAATGCTGGATGCCTTCCAGGCGATCCTTGATAAATACCACTTAAAGCCCCTGGGCCAGCCGGTTTATTTCAGCGACTGGGAGGAGGGAATGCTTTATAAGGCTTTGCAGATTCCCCGCCTGGTTCGCAGTGGGCAGACCCGGCGGATGGCAGGTTACTTCTTCCCGGAGGGCTCCTTCAGCGTGGAGTTTTCCTTCTGCCTGCCGGAGGAGCAGGAGGAGCGGGTCGTCAGCTTCGTCTATGCCAATGACGGCTATCTCTTCCCCTATTTCTTCGTCGTGGGGGATGTGGATGCCTGGGAGCAGTGGGATTATACCACGGCGGACGGTACGCAGGTGGTGCTGGCGACCTGGGACAACGCCCTGGCCATTTTTTGCCAGCGGCCGGACGGGACGATCTACATCTCCACGGAGAACCCGCTGCCAGTATCCAGTACGCCCGACGATCCGGCCCCACCTATGACCCGGGAGCTGGCCCAGCAGATCGCCGACTGCTTTGACTATACCATCGCGCCCCAGCCCGTGGATCGGGACGAAGCGGAGGCCATGCGGGCGGATTTCCCCCAGCCGGAGCCGGATCAGGAGACCAAGCGGCGCTCCTTTATCCTGGGGTTCAGAACCTGGGACGGGTCGCGCTGGTCGCCCCCGGCGGAGTATGCAGGCAGCATTGAAGCCTATGTGCGGCACATTTTGGCGGATTACACCGACGCAGCCAACCTGGAATACTGCATCAGCGACTGGGACGGCGACGGCCAGGCGGAGACCATCATCCGAAATAAAAGCACCGGGATGATCTGGCAGGTCGTCAAAATGCTGCCCAGCGTCGAAGATCCCGCTGTGCAGGAGGTGGCGCTCTGGTTCGGCAGCTACCTGTGTGAAAACGGCGTCATTAAGGATGTATACACCGTCGATGAAATGGACATCGGCCCAACACAGTATTTTGATTTTACAAACAGCACCAAGACGGAAATTTACACCAAGCTGCGGATGAACCTGGCGACCGGGCAGTGGGAACAGCGCATCGACCCCAATGATTACAGCTTCTTCCGCTACGAATCCATCACCCAGGAGGCGGCGGAGGCCCTTATCGCCCAATACCGGGTACTGGACTTCGACATGCAGCCGCTGAGCGAATACGGCGGATAAACAGCTGCCCCCGCAGGGACATCCCTGCGGGGGGCATTTCAGCGGGGAAAAGAAATCACAAACAAACGCGGTAAAAAGTTGAAAAAACAGAGTTAGCAATAGCTAATTGCACACTTTTCTATTGCGAAAATGAGGCCCGTGCTTTATAATGGCTCCAGAAAGAAAAGGAGCGCTGCTTATGACCATTGACGATTTGAAGGTTGGCCAGTCCGGCACCATTGCCCAGGTGGGCGGCGAGGGAGCACTGCGGCTTCGGTTCCTGGATATGGGGCTGATTCCCGGCACCAAAGTGACGCTGCGCAAGGTTGCGCCCATGGGCGACCCCATCCAGATTCAGGTGCGGGGGTATGAACTGACCATCCGCCGGGAGGATGCGGCCAGGATCACCCTGAAGGAGGAGCAGGTATGATTTTTGCACTGGCGGGAAACCAGAACTGCGGAAAAACCACTCTGTTCAATGCCCTCACCGGGGCAAATCAGCATGTGGGCAATTTTCCCGGCGTTACCGTGGACCAGAAGGTGGGCACCATCCGGGGGACGGCGCATCAGGTGGTGGATCTGCCGGGTATCTATTCCATCCGGCCCTACACCCAGGAGGAGATCGTCACCCGGGATTTCATTTTGAAATCCAACCCCGACGCCATTCTGAACATTGTGGACGCCACCAACATTGAGCGCAATCTCTACCTGACCCTGCAGCTGCTGACCCTAAGGGTGCCCACCGTGATCGCCCTGAACATGATGGATGAGCTGACCGGCAACGGCGGCAGCATCGATGTGCAGAAGCTGAGCGACGCTCTGGGCGTCCCGGTGGTGCCCATCAGCGCGGCGAAGAATGAGGGCATCTCCGAGTTGGTGGATATTCTGCTGAACACCGCTGAAAACCGGGTGCTCCCCAAGGTGCAGGATTTTTGCCCGGACGGCCCGGTGCACCGCTGCATCCATGCCGTGTGCCACATCATCGAGGATCATGCCCAGCGGGCGCGGCTGTCCCGCCGCTTTGCCGCGACCAAACTGATCGAGGGGGAGCAGGACTTTTATGAGCTGCTCCAGCTGAACCAGAACGAAAAGGAGCTGATCGAGCACTCCATCATCGAGATGGAGTCCGATACCGGCCTGGATCGCAACGCGGCCCTGGCAGATATGCGCTACAACTTTATTGAGGGAGTCTGCGACACCTGCGTGACCAAGGCATCCGAAAGCAGGGAGCACCGCCGCAGTGTGAAAATCGACCGGGTGCTGACCAACCGCTATCTGGCGCTGCCTTTGTTTGCCGCCATCATGGGGCTGGTATTCTACCTGACCTTCAATGTGATCGGCGCTTTTTTATCGGATGTGATGGCCTACGCAGTGGACGGCCTGACCATGCTGGCCGACCGGGGCCTGACCAGCTACGGCATCAATCCCGTGGTGCACAGCCTGATCATCGACGGTATCTTTGCGGGGGTGGGCAGCGTACTAAGCTTTTTGCCCATCATTGTCACCCTGTTCTTCTTCCTGTCCATTCTGGAGGATTCCGGCTATATGGCGCGGGTGGCCTTTGTGATGGACAAGCTCCTGCGGAAGATCGGCCTGTCCGGGCGCAGCTTTGTGCCCATGCTCATCGGCTTCGGCTGCTCGGTGCCGGCCATTATGGCCACTCGCACCTTGTCCAGCAACCGGGATCGGAAAATGACCATCTTGCTCACGCCGTTTATGAGCTGCTCCGCCAAGATCCCCATTTATACCCTGTTTGCCGCCGCCTTTTTCCCCGGTCGGGAGCTGCCGGTGATGATCGCGCTGTACTTTGGCGGTATGGTGGTGGGAATTCTGATGGCCCTGCTGCTCAAGAGCACGCTGTTCCGGGGCAACCCCGTCCCCTTTGTGATGGAGCTGCCCAACTATCGCTTTCCCACGGCCAAGAGCGTCCTGCTGCTGATGTGGGAAAAGGCAGAGGACTTTTTGACCCGCGCCTTTACCGTGATCTTTATGGCCACGGTGATCATCTGGTTCCTGCAAACCTTCGATCTGAAGCTGAATGTGGTGGCCGACAGCACGGACAGCATCCTGGCCAGGCTGGGACAGCTGGTCTCGCCGGTGTTTGCCCCGCTGGGCTTTGGGGACTGGCGGATGGTGACGGCGCTGGTCTCCGGCTTTACAGCCAAGGAGGCGGTGGTCAGCACCTTTGGGGTGATTCTGGGCGTCAGCATCGAGCAGCTCCAGCAGGCGCTGCACATGCTGTTTGACGCCCGCTCTGCCGCCAGCTTTCTGACGTTCTGCTTGCTTTATACCCCCTGCGTGGCGGCGGTCGCCACCATCAAGCGGGAGCTTGGCTCCCGGGCAAAGACGGCGGCGGTGGTGATCGCCCAGTGCGCGGTCGCCTGGCTGGCGGCCTTCCTGGTATATCAGATCGGCGGGTGGCTGGTATGAGCCTTGCGGACTATGCGCTGCTTGCGCCCATCGCCGGGTATTTCCTGTGGCTGCTTTTTCGCCCGAGAAAGAAAAAATGCCGCGGCTGCTGTGAAAGCTGCCGCGGGTGCAAATGAGTGAATAATGAGTAACGAATGCAGCTGCCGGCCAGAACCGGCAGTTGCATTTTTCCGGGTGCGCGTCGCGCCGTCAGGGATGCTTTATTTTGCCTTTCCCTGGGCGGCCTTGGCCTCTTCGATCCCCTTGGGGGTCAGGTTCACGTCCGTCCAGCCGGTGAAGCGGTTCTCCAGGTCCCATTCGCTTTCTCCATGGCGCAGCAATACCAGTGTTTTCATTGTAGATTCTCCTTCCTGTACTTTTTAGTTAGCCTATGCTAACTAAAAACATTATACACCGTTTTTCTAAATTTGTTCACCCCTTCTTTTTGCCCGCTGAGAAGCCGGATGGATGGAAGGATCCATACTTTTATATAAAAAACAAACATTTTTCACTTCTTTCCGCCGCTTCCAGAATTTGCGGGTTGCAAAATGGGAACAAATCGATTACAATGCTCCTGTCCTCGAGAGACATACACCTACCAAGGAGGAAAAAACCATGCGTTTTAATTTCTGCAACATCTGGCAGCTTCTGTGCCAGCTTGGCGGCTTCGGCTGCTAAGGAACCCCTGACCGCTCAGTCAGAGCCTTTGCGGCAAACCAACTGAAAATGCTGCGCCCTGGGAAACCGGGGCGCTTTTTTGCGCATCTGGGAGACCTTAAAAACTTTTGTGTAAAAAGTAGAAAAGAAATAATTGGACATTACCGGCATTTATGATAGAATAGTTAAAAAGGAAGGGATATCCATTTCCCTCTGTTGAGGCTTCCCAGGATGTCGCCGCAGTGCCATGGTATATTTTTGCGGGGTCGGTGCATTTGCCCGGCGGAAAAGCGCTGCACGCCGCTTTTCCCGCCGCAGGCAAACGGAAAGCGAGGAAGAATATGACCATCGAACAATGCTATCAGCAGCTCCACGGCGACTATGCCCAGGTGCTCCAGCGGCTGCCCAGCGCCGCGCTGGTGGAGCGGTTTGCCGGGAAATTCCTGAATGATGACAGCTACCCCAATCTGCAAAGCGCCATGCGCGATGCCAACGCGGAGGCAGCCTTCCGGGCGGCCCATACGCTGAAGGGCGTGTGCGCCAACCTGGGCTTCGAGCAGCTGCGCGGCTCTGCCAGCGACCTGACCGAGCTGCTGCGGGGCGCGGCGGAGATCCCCGCCGCCGCCAGCGGCGTGATGGAGCGGGTGACACAGGACTACGAGATGACGGTGGGCGCGATCCGCGCGTTCCAGGCGGAGCGCGGCTGAGACGGGGCGTTCCCCGGCAGGAACGCCGGAGAACGCTTGAAGAGAGAAGAGGAAGCGGATGCAGAAAAAACGAGTGCTGGTGGTTGAGGACAACGAGCTGAACCGGGAGCTGCTGAGCCAGATTCTGTCCCGGGAGTACCAGGTGCTGGAGGCGGAGAACGGCCAGGCCGCGCTGGATATCCTGAAGAAATACAAGGGTAACGTCTCCCTGATCTTTCTGGATGTCATTATGCCAGTGATGGATGGCTATGCGTTTCTGGATCATCTGCGCGCCGACAGCAGCCTGGCGCTCATCCCGGTGGTGGTGACCACCCAGAGCAACAGCGAGGAAGACGAGGTGAACGCCCTGTCCCACGGCGCGACGGATTTCGTGCCCAAGCCTTACCGGCCCAAGATCATTCTGCACCGGGCCGCCAACCTGATCGAGCTGCGGGAAAACGCGGCCATGGTCAACCAGTTTATGTATGACCGGCTCACCGGCGTATACAGCCGGGAGTATTTCTATCAGAAGGTGCGGGAGCGTCTGGCGGAGAGCTCCGGCGTTCCCTATGCCATCGTCGGCTCCAATGTGGAGAATTTTAAGGTTTACAACGATATTTTCGGCACCAGAGCAGGGGACCAGGTGCTGCGCCGCATTGCCGAGAACGGCAGGACCATGGTGGGGGAGGATGGACTGTGCGCCCGGTACGGGGCGGACCGCTTCCTCTATCTGCTGCGGCAGGATCAGGTGAGCGACTGGCTGCGGCAGAACGGTACGCCCGGCAAGATCGCCAATGTGAAGAACATTGTGCTCAAATGGGGCGTATACAAGATCACCGACCGCACGGTGCCGGTGGAAAAGATGTGCGACCGGGCCTTCCTGGTGGCCGACAGCATCAAGGGCCACTACAACCAGTGGGTGGCGGTATACGACGATGTGCTGCGCGACAAGCTGCTGCGGGAGCAGGCCATCACCGAGTCCATGGAGGCGGCTCTGACGGAGGGGCAGTTCGCCGTTTACCTTCAGCCCAAGTACTGGTTACAGGACGATACCCTGGCGGGGGCCGAGGCCCTGGCCCGGTGGATCCACCCGGAGCTGGGATTCCTGGCCCCGGCGGAGTTCATCCCCCTGTTTGAGAAGAACGGCTTTATCACCCGGCTGGACCGCTTCGTGTGGGAGCAGACCTGCAAGCTGCTGCGCGCCTGGCGGGAGAAGGGCTACCCGGCGCTGCCGGTGTCGGTGAATGTGTCCAGGGCGGATGTGTACCAGGAGGACCTGCCGGAGACGCTTTCCAATCTGGTAAAGCAGTACGGCATCGAGCCGGGGCAGCTCCACCTGGAGCTGACGGAGAGCGCCTATACCGAAAACCCCGGCCAGATCATCACCATGGTGGACGAACTGCGCCGCCGGAGCTTTGTGATCGAAATGGATGATTTCGGCAGCGGCTATTCCTCGCTGAACATGCTCAGCCAGGTGCGCTTTGATATTCTGAAGCTGGATATGCAGTTCATCCAGACCGAGACGGCCAAGCCCGGCGAAATGAGCCTGATGCGCTTTGTGGTGAAGCTGGCCAAATGGATGAACCTGAGCACCGTGGCGGAGGGTGTGGAAACCAAGGCACAGGTGGAACGCCTGCGGGAGGTGGGCTGCGACTACGCCCAGGGCTATTTTTTCTCCCGTCCTCTGCCTGTTGAGAAGTTCGAGGCACTGATGAAGCAGGAGCTTGCGGGCGGAAAAACAGAACATACCTATTGATAATACATAGCCTGAGCGCCGGAGGGATGGAAGCCCTCCGGCGCTTTGCTGTGGTTGATTACTGTTCCTGGGGAATGCAGGTGTCCCGGCGGTCGATGCGCAGGGTCAGGGGCAGATGGCAGCCGCGTGCGTGCAGCGCCGCGGTGAGCCGCTCGGTCAGCTCCGCGTCGGATTCCGGCAGGGAGTAGGGGACTGCCAGATCGAAGGCCAGCCGCTGTGTGCCCTGGTAGTCCGAGATCCGCAGGTCATGGATGGTAGCGCTGGGGACGATGCTCTCGGCGCATTCCTTCGCCAGACGGCGGTAGCCGTCCCATTCTCCGTCCTCGGGGATGGGATCGTAGTGGATGACCAGATGGATGCCCAGCTGCTTCATGGCCTCCTGTTCGATGTGATCCAGCTGGTCGTGGGCGTCCAGGGGCGGCTCGCTGGCATCCATCTCCGCGTGGACGGTGGCGAATACGTGGCCGGGGCCGTAGTCATGGATCAGCAGATCGTGGATGCCCAGGATCCGATGGTGGGCCAGGATCAGGTCCGTCAGCGCCTTTACCGTCCGCTCATCCGCCTGCATGCCGATGAGGGGGGATACGGTATCCCGGGCAAGGCGGATGCCCGACCAGAGAATGAAGGCGGCCACACCCAGACCGACGAAGCCGTCCAGCCGGATCCCCAGCAGCCCGTCGGCAAGGGTGCTCAGCAGCACGGCGGCGGTGGCGATGATATCGTTGCGGCTGTCCTGAGCGGCAGCCTCCAGAGTGGCGGAGCGGATCATCCGGCTCAGGCGGCGGTCAAACACCGCCATCCACAGCTTCAGGACGATGGAAAACAGCAAAATGACAATGCTCAGAACGCTGAAGGGCACCGCCTGGGGGGCCAGGATCTTCTTGAAGGAGGATTTGCCCAGCTCCACCCCGGCCAGCAGCACCAGCGCGGCAATGACCACGCCGGAGATGTATTCGTACCGTCCATGGCCGAAGGGGTGCTCTCCGTCTGCCGGACGCTGGGCCATGCGGAAGCCCAGCAGCGTGACCACCGACGAGGCGCAGTCCGTCAGGTTGTTGATGCCGTCGCCGGCCAGAGCCACGGAGCCGGACAGAAGCCCCACAGCGATCTTCAGGCAGGCCAGCAGCAGGTTGCACGCGATCCCGACGCGCCCTGCCAGCCTGCCCACGGCAGCGTGGACGGCGGGGGAGCGCTCCGCGGCATTGGGAACAAACAGGCGCAATAGTAAATTTGTCATGGGAGACCTCCGTTTGGTGGCTGCCTCGGGGTATAAAAAACCCCGGGGCAGCAGGAAATTGACTGTCCCGTGGTAAACCACTGTCACATCTGTGACCCGACCGGGAAAAACCGGTCTGCTCAGTTTTAATTTGTAAATTGGAAAAAATTATAGCAGCAAAAAGAACCCCTGTCAAGCGAATTTTGTCCCTTCCTGGCTCCCCTGAAAGGGGAGCTGGCAGCCCGCAAGGGCTGACTGAGGGGTTGCGGCAGGAACCTGCGGCATTATAAAATCTAAGGCGAATCCGTAACATGTTCGTTTCAAATTGTACGAATTCGCCCAAGGCTACCGAAATGGTATTCTGCGTACCGCGGCTGACCCCTCCGGCGCGCGATGCGCGCCACCTCCCCTTTCAGGGGAGGCAGGGGGGGCGGCGCTAATTCATCGTTCCCTCGGCGCGGGTGAAGAGCTGGGTGACGCGGCGGCGCAGGGCGTTGGCTTCGGGGGTGTCCTGGGTGCCGCAGCGGTCGATCCACTGGGCGGAGGCCTCCTGAGCCTGCTTCAGAAGCCCCAGGTCAAAGCTCAGGTCCGCCATGCGGAAGGCGGGCAGGCCGGACTGGCGGGAGCCGAAGAAGTCGCCGGGACCCCGCAGGCGCAGGTCCTCCTCGGCAATGCGGAAGCCGTCGGTGGTTTTGCACAGGGCCTTGAGCCGCTGGATGGTGTCCGGGTTGCGGTTGTGGGTGGTGAGGATGCAGTAGCTCTTGCTGCTGCCCCGGCCCACCCGGCCCCGCAGCTGGTGCAGCTGGCTCAGGCCGAAGCGGTCGGCGTCCTCAATGACCATCAGCGTGGCATTGGGCACGTCCACCCCCACCTCGATCACCGTGGTGGCCACCAGCACGTCCGATTCCTGCCGGGCGAAGGCGGCCATGGCGGCCTCCTTTTCCGCGCCCTTCATCTGCCCGTGGAGCAGGGCGATGCGCAGGTCGGGGAATACGGTGCGCTGCAATGTGTCCGCCCAGGCGGAGGCGGCCTTGATGCCCAGCTCCCCGTTTTCCTCCACCGCCGGGCAGACCACAAAGCACTGGTGTCCCTCGGCCACCTGCTTGCGGATGAAGGCATTGATGCGGGGACGGTAGCTTTCGCCCACCAGGAAGGTGTCCACCGTCTGCCGCCCCGGCGGCAGCTCATCCAGAACGGATACCTCCAGGTCGCCGTACATCAGCAGGGCCAGGGTGCGGGGAATGGGCGTGGCGGACATGACCAGCAGGTGCGGGTCGTCCCCCTTGGCACCCAGGCGGCTGCGCTGTCCCACGCCGAAGCGGTGCTGCTCGTCGGTGATCACCAGTCCCAGATTGTGAAACACGGTGCTCTCGGAGATCAGCGCGTGGGTGCCCACCGCGATCTGCACGGAGCCGTCCAGCAGGCCGTCGCGTACCGCTTTCTTTTCCTTTGCCGTCATGGAGCCGGTGAGCAGCGCCACGGAGATCCCCATGGGGGCAAAGAGCCGGGACAGGGAAGCGTAATGCTGCTCGGCCAGGATTTCGGTGGGGGCCATCAGCGCGGTCTGGCAGCCGTTCCTGGCGGCGCAGCAGGCCGCCGCCGCGGCCACCATGGTCTTGCCGCTGCCCACGTCGCCCTGGACCAGCCGGTTCATGGGCGTGCCCTTCTGGAAATCAGCCAGGATCTCATCAATGGCCCGCTGCTGCGCCCCCGTCAGAGAGAAGGGCAGCTGGCGGTAAAAGGCGGTCAGATCCGTATCCCGGTAGAGCGGCGTGCGCTTCTGCGCCCGGGCGGCGCGCATCAGGCTCAGCCCGGCGGAAAAGACAAAGAACTCCTCAAAGATCATCCGTTTCCTTGCCTGCATGGCCTCGTCCATGTCGGCCGGCTCGTGGATGGCGCGATAGGCGTCCTCCGCCCCCAGAATGCCGTACTGCTCCCGCACTGCCTGGGGGAGTACCTCCGCCGGCGGGTCGCATACGGCCAGGGCCTGCCGCACGGCCTTCAGCACCGCCTGATTGGTCAGCCCGGCGGTGAGCGGGTAGATGGGCAGCACCCGCCGGGTGGTGACGGCGGGGGAATCCGGGCTTTCAAACACCGGGTTCGTCATGCCGTAGCCGGTGAAATCCCCGGTGAGGGTGCCGTAGAAAATGTACTCCCTGCCGTATTCCAGGTTCTCGGCGGCAAAGCGGGAATTGAAGAAGGTCAGATTCAGCCGCCCGGAGTGGTCGGCCACCGTCACCTTGGTCAGGTCGAGCCCCTGACGGATGTGGTGGGTCCGGGGGGTGCTCATCACCATGGCCCGGAAGCAGGCGGGCTTGTCCGCTTCCAGCTCGCCAAGGGTGATCAGCCGGGTGCGGTCCTCGTAGCCCCGGGGAAAATGGCAGATCAGATCCTCCAGCGTGAAAATGTTCAGCGCCTGAAACAGCTTTGCCTTGGCCGGACCAATGCCCCGCAGCATGGTAATGGGATCGGACAGCTTTGCCATAACTTCACCTCTTTTGATCGATGTTCCGGGATGGTGCGCAGACGATTTATTCAGAGTTTCCCTAGGCGGAGGGGATCTCCTTGGCGTAAATGCGGGCAGGAACGCCGCTTTTATTAGGCATTTCCCCGATGAATTTGCAGCCGTATTTTTCGTACAGCCCCTTCTCACCTGTTGAAATATACACTTTGGAGACGTGCTCCTGCCTTGCGAGGCGCGTCACCTCATCAAACAGCAGTTGCATGTACCGATGTCCCCGATACTGGGGAAAGGTATAGACAAATCCCATCCAGGGCTTCAGATCGGAGGGAATATCGTCCCTTTCTACATAGGTGCAAAAGGAGATCAGCCGGTCTCCCTGGGTCAGCAGCAGCACCCTTGCCCCCGCGCCGCAGGCATCAAAAAAGGTGCCGTCGCGCAAAAGCGTGTATAGAAACGCGCCCCCGCGCCAGTCGGATTTTCCTATTTCCGCCAGCCAATGCGTCTGGCGGCCGCTTTCGTAAAAGCTGATCACATTCATTTCCGATTCCACTGGTTACCTCCGTTTTGCGCAAAGCGCCGTATAATGAAAAAACTCCCTCCAAGCCAGGCTCGGAAGGAGATATTTTCAGAGAAATCAGGCCAGCTTGTTCAGCTTCAGGGTCATGCTGCTCTTCTTCCGGGCAGCGTTGTTCTTGTGCAGGAGACCCTTGTTCACAGCCTGGTCAACCGCCTTGACGGCAGTCTTGTAGGCAGCCTCGGCCGCGGTCTTGTCACCGCCGACCAGAGCAGCGTCGAACTTCTTCAGGGAGGTCTTCAGCGCAGACTTATTGGCCTTGTTGTTCTCATAAGCAATCTTGGAAGAAAGGACATCCTTCTTAGAGGACTTGATGTTGGGCATGGATTTCCACCTCCTATCGATATAAATTCACACGACAACTTATTATAACGGCTCCGCAACCTAAAATCAACCCCTTTTTTGAAAAAAGTTCTTTCTCTGTTGGCAGCAAGGTGGGGGCGGCCCTGCGCTGATGATGCCGTGTCAAGAGGGAAATTTTTGCACAAAGGAGGCACTATGGTTAAAAATTACAAAATGTTAAAAATGGAAACAAAAATGAAGAAACTGTAACTATTTTATGTCAATTAAGGCCGGCAAAAAAGTTTGAAAAGCGCTGTGGACAACTCCTGTGGAAAACTCTGTGGAGAATGTGGAAAACTCATAGTTATCAACAGGTATTCCGGCTGTTTACACAGGATCCCGCCATGGCCGGAAAACAAAATTTTTTGATGCTCCCGCGGTCCGGCAAGCCCATAACGCAACCTGACAGAAATACACTGTCCATGCCATGATCCCGCCGAAAAAGTTCCGCATTCCCGGAAAAAATCTGCCGACACCCCTTGCCCCCGGGAAAATGCCCCCCAAATTTTGTGAATTATATCCAAGCCGAAGCGCCCCGCTGCGCGGCAGCGGGAAGGGCGGAAAATGTATGATTGAGGCAGCATTGGAAATACTTGTCTATGGCAGCGCCGCGCAATTGCGTCCGCGGGTCACGGCGGCGCTGCCCCATGTCAATATTTTCATCAGGAGGAGCACTATGCAGGGCAAAGTAGATATCTGCGGCGTGAACACATCCCGTCTGACGGTTTTGACTCAGACAGAAACGGAGGCTCTCCTTCGCCGGGTCAAGGAGGGGGACGAGCGGGCCCGCCAAAGGCTGATCGAGGGAAATCTGCGGTTGGTCCTCTCGGTCATCCAGCGCTTTGACAAGCGGGGCGAATGTCCGGACGATCTGTTTCAGGTGGGGTGCATCGGTCTGATGAAGGCCATTTCCAACTTCGACCCCACAAAAAACGTGCGCTTTTCCACCTACGGCGTGCCCATGATCGCCGGAGAGGTGCGCCGGTATCTGCGGGACAATTCCGCCATACGGGTCTCCCGCTCCATCCGGGACGTGGCCTACCGGGTGCTGCAATGCAAGGAGAGCATGACGGCTGCCCTGGGGCGGGAGCCGAGTCTGGAGGAGATCGCAAAGGAGCTGTCGCTGCCCATCGAGGAGGTGAGTCAGGCGCTGGACGCGGTATCCGCCCCGGTGAGCCTGTTTGACCCGGTGTATTCCGATGGGGGCGATCCGCTGACGGTAATGGATCAGGTGATGGACAACCGCAACACCGAGCACAGCTGGATGGAGCATATCGCCCTGCGCAATGCCTTCCGGGCGCTGAACGACCGGGAAAAGCAGATCCTCTCCCTGCGGTTTTACGACGGAAAGACCCAGATCGAGGTGGCCAATGTGCTGGGCATCAGCCAGGCTCAGGTATCCCGCCTGGAAAAGGGCGCCATCGGAGCCATGCGCAAAAACGTGATGTAGTCATTTCTGCCGGGAGTGCCGCATACGCTGTTCCAAAAGGAATGGGGGATGGGGCAATGAGCATGAAATTTACCCAGCTGCAATGCAAGGAGGTCATCTGCATCAAGGACGGGCGGCGGCTGGGCTTTGTGGAGGATGTGCTGGTGGAGGTGCCCGAGGGGACGGTGTGCGCCCTGGTCGTCCCCGGCCCCTGCCGGTACTTCGGCGTGGTGGGCCGGGGGGACGATTTTGTGATTCCCTGGAAGTGCATCTGCCACATCGGCCCGGACATCGTGCTGGTGGATACCAAGCCCGACGACTGCCGGGTCAAGCGGCGCAGGGGCGGCATGCCGCTGCGGAAATAGCATGCGGCGCTGTTGGCGTTTTCGTCAAAAGTCATTTCTGGATTTGACGGAGAATTGACGGATAAATCAGGAAAAAATTTCAAAAAACTGTTGCAATTCAAAGAGAAATCGGGTATAATACCTCAGCGTGGGCTTTGCCCGCCGAATCAAAACCACACACCCGGGGATCGCGCCCCCAAGTGCCCCTTTTCGGGCGGGCAGCGCGGGATGATCGGGGTGGAGGAAAAACAAAAGGAGAAATGAAAAAATGGCTGTCGTATCTATGAAGCAACTGCTGGAGGCCGGTGTTCACTTCGGTCACCAGACCCGCCGCTGGAACCCCAAAATGGCTCCCTACATCT
>ERZ857629.489-NODE-489-length-54621-cov-10.025107_pt1 | contig 54621 bp, 44 predicted proteins | sample MGYA00519700_ERZ857629 | MGnify/ENA primary metagenome ERZ857629 (study PRJEB31778, sample SAMEA3449351) | human gut metagenome | biome: human gut; feature: human-associated habitat; material: faeces | place: United Kingdom | collected 2010/2012 ... | reverse complement strand
TCTCGCTCTCATAGCACGTCGCATCTGTGTACATCGTGTCCAGGTTCTCCATGTATGGTCTCCACTTGTCGGCGAGTATGCCCTGGAGCTGTTGTATCTTCAATTTCCCGGCAAGTTCCATCATTACATCGTCCAACAACTTATAGTTTGTCAATGGGCGTGTCGGATCTATTATCACGTCGCAGAATATCTGGTAATGGATGTTGCCGTTCAGTTGTTCCAGCAGTTTCGGACAGCTGAGTCCCGTGTACATCTTCAGGAACATCAGAGCCACCTTACCCTCAGGTGTGAAGAATGACTTGCGTCCCAGCTTCGGCCTCATGCTTTTCCTTACCAGACCGATGTTCTCTGCCATCTCGCGGAGAGGAAGCAACTTCTTTATCCTGCCCAATTCGCTCTTTTCGAAAGTTGAATAGTAGAACTCGTAAAAATTGAACTCCGGAAACGCAATGTTTGGCGCTATTTCAGAAAAATTTCGTACTTTTGACATGCAGATTAATTTTGCGATTCCCCCAATTTCTCACTTTCGACGGTGGTTGGGGGAATTCTTTTCCCTTTTTCAAAGTTACGAAATTTCTATCACTTTATCAATCAATTCGTTAGAAAAGTCGAAAACTTTTTAGGCATTTCACGACAGTCCCTATTTAAATAAAGACCTAACAATTCTACCAGATAATCAAATTAAATTCAAGGACAAAGTTGTTAGTATTCCGTTTTTATATAAGATTAAACATAAACCACACAAACTTCGTCGACTTGCACTAATCCATCCTGTGAACCAAATGGAAATAGTGTCATTCTATGAAAAATACAAGAGCATAATATTATATTATTGTGGGCAGGATGAGTTCTCATTGAGACATCCAGAACGTGTGGCTTGCTATTTTTATTACAAAGACAGATTACACCATACATTACTTGGTCAAAAGATAGACAAACTGGAGTTATTCTTCAATGAGTATGAAAATCTCAAGACATATTTTAGTTATAAAGAATACTCTAATATCTATAAGTTTTATGAAGATTATAGATATCAAAATGCAGAGAAGCGATTTGAACATTTGCACAAGTTTGACATTCAAAGTTGTTTTGATAGCATATACACTCATTCTATCACTTGGGCTGTTAGTGGAGGTAAGGACGAATATAAAAGACATTTTAGAGGAAAAGGTAAGTCTTTCGGAGATGATTGGGACAGTATAATGCAAAGAATGAATTATAATGAAACAAATGGTATTGTTATAGGGCCGGAATTTTCTAGAATCTTTGCGGAAATAATCCTCCAATATATAGATAAAAAGGTAAAGCAAACTCTTTGGGATGCAGGTTATAAAAATAACGAGCATTATAGCTGTTATAGATACGTAGATGACGTTTTCTTTTATTATAATGATACAAAAGTCCTTGAACAAGCCATGTCTACTTTTGAACACTTGCTACATGAATATAAGTTATGTATTAGTAAGGAAAAAAGTGATGATTGGGAACGTCCATTTATTACACCTATTTCAATGTCCAAGATTAAGATTGACACGTTATTATCAGATTTTATAAGAATGCGTAAATCTAATCAAGATAGCGAAAATGTACTGGAAGATGAAATCGCTGAAGAGGAGATAATAGATGATATTGATGATAAAAAAATTGAGGAAGCATTAGACTGTAAAGACTTTATTTATATCATTTCTAAAGAAGTTAATCGAGCGTTCAAATCATTAATGATTGAGAATAATGTGAAAAGCAAGGATATCATGAACTATACTTTGGCAGTAATCTCTACAAAGCTCGAGTCCCTTTTGAAGAAGTTTGATAAAAATTTCTACGTATTATCTAAAGCCATTGAACAGCAGAAACGTGAGGACGAATGCCAAAAGAAAATTCACCAAATGGAGAAGATGCTGCATCGATATCTTGATGGGATGATAGATGTAATATTCTTTTTGTACTCTGACTGCAAACGAGTGAATACCACGCTTAAAATGATGAATATATTGAATACTTTGATTATCTATTTGGGAAGTAATTATAAAGAGAAAGATGGGAGGATAATTAAAAGATTCTCACCTGCATTGCGAGATGAAATATTCAAAAAAATACAAAATGAAATAACGATTGTGTTCAAAACAACTTCATTTGACATTAACGCACAAATAGAAACATTGTATTTTTTAATAACTTTAAAATCTATGCCAAGACATTATAGAATAGATTCTAAGACTCTAAACAACTATTTGTTTGGCACAGAAAATGATAGATTTGATACATCCAAGCTTAATACTCTGTCAATCATCATTCTTTTGTATTATTATGGTAATACAAAAGAATTTATGAGCGACAAAAAAATCTAATGGAGGGAATAAACAATAAATTTAAATCCGTAAATTTGCCAGATAAAAGGAAAGATGCAGAATTAATTATTCTTGCACTAGATTTATTAGCATGTCCATTCATAACTCATAATGATCGGAAGATTATGTGCAAGGTTATGCAAATAGATAATGCTAAACAAGTTTTGATAGAAAAGTATTTTCGTAGAAATAAATTCATGTTCACAAAATGGACTAATATTGATTTGACAAAAGAATTAGGCGCGAAAGTTTCGCAGGAAGTGTACACTTAATGCGTATTTCGGAAACAATGCAGTAGCGAGGCTCGCAATAACTTCACACACATAGCTCTGCATACGACCTTATAGGTTTTGCCTAAACAAATGGGATTTCGTGAGTCGAATCTCATTTGTTTTATATTAAAGATTAAATATTGAGACATTTATATTTCTTTATCTCCTATAACCTTTCTTCTCATTCTGAATTTTAACCGTTCCTATCGCAAACATCAGACACCTCCTCCGATATGTCTCTTCCTCCTCATCTAATCTGCGGCCATCCCAGCAAAGGTCTGAGTCGGCGTTGCCACCGCCACCACTGAATGAAACAGCGACAGGTTGTCCGCCAATCAAAGCATCAGCGATAAAGAAGAGCCGTTCCTGCACAGAAGGCTCAGCCAGCTGGTCAAGAAATGTCTGCATCTGTTCTGTCTGATTATCGTTAAGCTCCGTCAGTCGTGCATACTCCTGTTGCTGCCATTTGAGCTCCCGATAGTCCAGCAACGCATTATTCTGCACCGCCTGTATTTGCTGTTCGGCATCTTTCCGATACAGTTCTTCAATCTGACGGACAATCTTCACGAATCGGCTGGCGATAGACATGTTCTGCTCCTCAATCCATTTGTCAACACCGAATATCGGAGGTTTGCCAGTGATCCGTGGCGGCTCAAAATCTATCTTGTGATTGCGGAAAGGTTGCGCCACTCTACCGACACGGTCTATATTCTTTGTCATCTGTTCCAGTTCCTGCTCCTTTTCTTGAAGCTTACATGCCTTGTCTTCAAGCTTGGACTGGTATTCAGAAATCTGTTTTTGTATCCTAGTCTTTTGAATTTCATATTCCTGAAGAGCGATTTTGCCGGAAGCCAGAGACTTCTCAATTTCTTCAAGTTGGGATTGAGACCTGAATATCTGTGCCTCCAATCTCCGTGTCATAGTTTGCAGCCCATTGACAGCTTTCTCTGCCAGCTTCGCTTCTTTGGTAAGTTTGCCAAGCGAATATAATCTTTTCGGTCTTACAATACGCTTCTTCCTTCCGTTGTTAGTATTCCTGAGGAGAAGCAAAGGTAATGTCTTTTAGACAAACAAACCACATTATCACAGACTATAAAACACCAACGCGACAAACAAATTCTCATTGTTCATCGCGTTGATATTCAGTTTTAACCTACCTATAGGCTGTTAATACTCCTCCTCGTTAAAGAAAAAGTCTTCCTTGGTAGGGTAGTCCGGCCAAATATCTTCTATGCTTTCATATACTTCGCCGTCGTCTTCGAGTTCCTGGAGGTTCTCGATTACCTCTTCCGGAGCGCCTGAGCGGTTGGCGTAATCTATAAGTTCATCTTTTGAAGCTGGCCATGGAGCATCGTCCAGGCTACTTGCTAGTTCAAGTGTCCAATACATATTCTTCTCTCCTATCTTTTAATCTTTTAAATCTCTTAAAATCAATGGTTAACGTTTTTTAATACGTTTCGGGCGGCAAATATAGATAAAAAATCCATATAATGAACTTTTTTTGTCTAATTTTGTAGCAGCAAACGCAATTGTCCGGATGCATAAATCGTACCCGCAGTAGGGAAGCGGTTGAGCACAATCAATTTTAGAACACATAGATCACGTTATGGGATATATCGCTGAAGACTTGTACGACAAGCAAACCACAGAGCAGATAGCCGTGCACGTAAAGGAAATACTCAGACTTCTCGGGGAGAACCCTGAAAGGGAAGGCCTTCTGAAGACACCGGAAAGAGTAGCGAAGTCGTTGCAGTTCCTCACTAAGGGATACTCGCAGGACGGCATTGAAATCGTCAAATCCGCATTGTTCGAAGAAGAATACCAGCAGATGGTGTTGGTCAAGGATATTGAACTTTACTCAATGTGCGAGCACCATATGCTTCCATTCTTGGGAAAAGCACATGTCGCGTATATTCCAAACGGAAAAATCACCGGACTCAGCAAGATAGCACGCGTCGTGGAGACTTATGCAAGACGTCTCCAAGTACAGGAACGCCTTACCGTGGAAATCCGTGACTGCCTCCAGAAATCACTCAACCCACTCGGCGTAGCAGTCGTGATAGAGGCAACTCACACCTGTATGCAGATCAGAGGAATACAGAAATCAAACGCAGTCACCACCACATCCGCATTCTCGGGCGCCTTTCTGACCTCAGCGAGAACCAGGAACGAATTCCTGAACCTGATCAGCCACAAGTAGCCGGTTCAGCGGCAAACAATCTTTTCCAGGATAACGAAAACCTCACATTCATCCGAATAAGGATAAATGTGGAAGTAATCGTCCCCGGTAAGCATAGCCGAAAGATTGGTCCGGGAGCGGTTATAGAGAATATGGACTGGCTTGCCGAACCTCTCAGCGTAGGCGAGTTCATAGCCGACACCCAGCGATGGGGAAGTGCACTCCGCAATCACCATATCAGCCTCCCGCAGCCAGGCAGAATCCTGCCTGTAAATGTCAATGTCGCTTTTCTCCGCACCCTCAGTTGCAAAAATTGAAGGGTCTCCGATATGTTCAGTCAGGACAATGTTATCCTTCTTCAGGTACTCGATCATCCTTCTGTAGAGCTCTGCATCCGTTCTCCCGCCACGGATAGAACCGGCAAAATATATCTTAAGCATAATAGAATTGTCAATGTCAATGAAATAAAACAGTTACACCGTTACGAATTTAGAGAAAATCCACGGATCACCATACTACATTGACAAAAATAATGACTATATTCGCATGGATAAACACATAATGAATATGAAAAGAATATCACTGAAACTTCTGCTTCTCGTGTCAGTCCTGATGACATTTGCACAGTGCAAACCCGCTCAGGAAGAACTGAACGTAGTGTCATTCAACATCAGAATGGGCGTCGCCAAAGACGGAGAAAACTCCTGGGAATACAGGAAAGCAGCATCAGCAGAGATGGTGAAAACTCTCGCACCCGACATTATGGGCGTGCAGGAAGCCTTTGATTTTCAGACAGAATACATAAAGGAACAATGCCCTGATTATGACGGAGTCGGAGTCGGCAGGGACGACGGCAAGACCTCCGGCGAGATAATGATGATTTTCTACAACACCAAGAAAGTAGAACTTGAAAAATGGGGCACATTCTGGCTGTCAGAAACCCCTGACGTGCCTTCTTTCGGATGGGATGCAGCCTGCAGACGCACAGCGACATGGGCATTGCTCAAAATGCGTAAATCCGGGAAAGAGTTCTATTACGTAAATACCCATCTTGACCATATAGGTCGCGTTGCCGAGAAAAATGGGCTCAAACTGATTGTGGACAGGATTGACAGTATCAACCCTCAAGGATTTCCTATGATTCTTACGGGAGATTTCAATGTGCTGCCACAAGACGCTGTCCTCAATGACCTGAACAAGATCATGTCAAGCGCACGTGCGACGGCCGACACTACAGACAGCACGCCTTCTTTCAATGCATTCGGGAAACCTCTCAAACAGGCTGCGATAGGGGACCAGTTCGTGGATCTGGCCACGACAGACGGTCTGACGATAGATTACATCTATTATAGCGGATTCAGCAAATGCCCGAAATTCCGAACTGTGACAGAAAGTTTTGCAGATGTGCCGTATATCTCTGACCACTATCCGGTTACGGCAACTCTGGAATTCTAAAAAAACAGGCGGGACCATAAGCCGGTTTCTGTTATTGTCTCTATCATTTATCTGCGCAACCTACCCCCTGACATCGGGCGGGCAGCCCTCATCTGTCAGTATATTTGGTCTTGCAGGCCCTGGAACCGTACCCGCCCGGCATCGCTGACGGACGTCGTGAGCTCTTACCTCGCGTTTTCACCCTCGCCTTCCGGTATCGGTCGGCAGTTGTTTTCTGTTACGGCATCATAAGATTACTCCCATCTGCGCTTTCCGCAGCAGGGTGCCCTTTCCTGTCCGGACTTTCCTCACTGGTCAATGACCAGCGCGATAGAGCGTCCCACCTGACTTTTGTTTAATAACTAAAAATTCGCTGCAAAGATACAAAAAAATTATTTGAAAATTTCATTAAGCACGCGGGCGAGACGAAGACCGGCACGGAGAAGCTGGGTTTCAATGGTTTCAGTCCATTCGCTCACATAGTCATAAGACAATTTTGAACCGACAGGCGTGGTGTCATAGATCTTCTTGCAGATTTCATAGGTTTCCTTGCCCCAAGACTCTGGAGTGCCCTGTGCCATCTGAGCATCAATTTCCTTGCTGTTGGTGTCAATCTGTTCCACCCACTCTGAATAAGTCCATTTGTGCGCGCTCTCGATAATCCCCGAATCCCAGATTGAGTGAAGGTTGGTGCCTTTTCCGAAATACGTCAGCTGCCAACGGTTTCCGCCGCGGTCTGACTTGTGGCCCATATGCATCGGACAATGCATGTCACCCATCAGGTGAACGAGAAACTTCAGTGAAAGCGCCTTCTCTTCCTTGCTCAATTTTCCGCTTTTGAGCGCTGCAATCTGCTCATTGACAGCACGTATGACGTCTCCCTTGTCATTCAGTTCAGCATTTTCGTAAGTCTCATCCGCGTCAATGTTCTTGTAGTGCCAGGTGCTCGTGTGCTTGTATTGTGGAGTATGACTGGCATTGTCCATCCAGTTTGCCCAATAAACTATGGACTTGCCGTCAAGAATTTCGCCAATCTGCTTCTGAGCCTTCTTCGTGAGATGTTTCTGAGCAATCGCACAAGTCACATCATGACCCTTCTGTCCCCAAGAATAGCCGTTCACTGACACGGCCAATAGACCTGCACAAAGGCAGACCAGTTTCAATGTTCTGTTCATATTGTCAATGATATCTAAGATTTGTTTCCTAACCAACAATGACACAAATTTCGTCTAATTTTTGCAAACTTGCAATGCAGTATTTTACTTCTTGCCTTAAAGATATTTCTGCCAATTTGCTTATAATCGTTTTATATCTTACCTTTGTGAGACGAAAAATAAAACATTTTTTAAGTAAACAATAACGATTCGTTATGAGCGAAGAGAAATTCAGAATTGAATCTGACCTTCTTGGCGAACTTCAGGTTCCGGTTGATGCCTATTACGGTGTTCAGACACAGAGGGCCATCAACAACTACAAGATTTCCAATACCAGAATGTGCGACTACCATGAGTATGTCATTGCAATGGCCTGCATCAAACTGGCTGCTGCACAGACGAACAAGGAACTCGGCGCGATAGACGGCAAGATTGCAGACGCTATCGTAGAGGCATGCCGCGAAATCATCGGCGGCAAGTTGCACGACCAGTTCCCTGTAGATATGATGCAAGGCGGTGCCGGAACATCAGTGAACATGAATGCGAACGAGGTGATTGCCAATAGGGCTCTTGAACTTATGGGCCACAAGAAGGGCGAATACCAGTTCTGCTCTCCGAATGACCACGTGAACTGCGCTCAGTCCACCAACGATGCCTATCCTTCCGCTTTCCGTTATGCGTTCATCCGCATGAACAGGAATCTTGTGAAGGCGCTCAATGACCTCATCGCAGCATTCCAGGCGAAGGGAGAGGAGTTCAAGGACGTCATCAAGATGGGCCGCACCCAGCTTCAGGATGCCGTTCCGATGACTTCCGGACAGGAATTCCACGCTTATGCTACAAATCTTGGCGAGGAAGTTCTGAACATTGAGAGAAACGTGAACCTTCTATATGAAATCAATATGGGCGGTACGGCCATCGGTACCGGTCTTAACGCGAAGCCTGGTTTTGCTGAACTGTGCGCCAAGAAACTGACCGAGCTTACAGGTGAGAAATTCATCGCAGCGCCGGACCTCGTGGAGGCAACTCCAGATACTGGTGCGTACGTAAGTTATTCCGGAGCCCTCAAGAGATTGGCCGTCAAACTTTCCAAGATTTGCAATGACCTCAGGCTCATGGCTTCCGGACCTCGTTGCGGCTTGAAGGAAATCAATCTTCCTCCTATGGCTCCTGGTTCTTCCATCATGCCGGGCAAGGTGAATCCTGTCATTCCTGAAGTTACCAATCAGGTCTGCTTCAAGGTCATCGGCAACGATATGACAGTTTCATTTGCCGCAGAGGCCGGACAGCTTCAGCTCAATGTAATGGAGCCGGTTATCGCCGAGTCCATTATGGAAAGCATCACCTGGCTGACCAATGCCATGAACACTCTCCGCGAGAAGTGTATAGAAGGAATCACCGTAAACAAGGAGCGTTGCTACGAGATGGTCAAGAACAGCATCGGCATCGTGACTGCCCTTAACCCTATCATCGGTTACAAGGCCAGCACCAAGGTAGCCAAAGAGGCTCTCGAGACCAACCGTTCAGTTTACGACATTGTCCTCGAGCACGGCATCCTCACCAAGGAGCAGCTCGACAGTGCCCTCGACCCTAAGAACATGATCGGCTAAAAATAGAAGCACGATAAAACGGGTGGGAGAAGAGCTTGACGGTTCTTTTCCCACTCATTTTTTTTGAATGTTATACACACTGTTTCACACTATTGTAAACGAATCTGCCGGAAGCGAATAGGTCTCATGAATCCAAATGGATTGGCATTGGACAAGAAGGCCGTCCAGAGCTGGTACAACATCTACCAGTGCGGCATGATGGGCGTGATGATGCTCATCTTGTCTAGCTGTAGCCTGTTGGGCAATTGGCATTCCTGCATTGGCTCAGGATGCTGTCGTGAAGAAAATCATCGAGATTGGCAAGACGGACAATCGGGTGATGCATCAAATCGATATTTTGACGAACCGCTTCGGTGGCCGGGTGCTCGGCTCGGATGCCTATGAAAACGCTGCCGAATGGATGGTGCGCGAGTACAAAAGTTGGGGATTGGGTACTGATTTCCGGTACTAACAGGGGCTTTCCTGGTCAAAAGGTATTTGATGGCAGTCTTATTGTAGTGGAAGTGTGACTTCAGTCTTGAGTGTCACGATTTTACAAGGATGACCAGTCGCCGGAACAATCTTCTCCAGGAGGTCCGTCATCTTGAGTTTCAATGTTGCCGTGTTGATACATGGATGGCATCCCAGATATTCGGATTTCATCAGATCATTGTCAATGACGAGCATGACTTTATTTTTATTGTCATTGATAAGGCCCATTACCGAAACCGATCCGGGGTGGATTCCCAGCAGCTCGGTCATTTTGCTTTCGTCCGCGAATGACAGCCTGGCGCAGCCGAGTTCCGACGACAGGAATTTGGTTTTGAAATGCTTGTCGCCCGGAAGCATGAGGAGGTAAAACTGGGTCTGCTGACGATTGCAGAGAAACAGGTTCTTGCAGATCGGCACTCCAAGGGTCTTCTCGATTTCCTGGCATTGTTCCATAGTGTACGCAGCCTCATGGCAAACTGTTTCGTATTGAATGCCCATCGAATCCAGAAAATCATAAGTTCTTGTTTCCACCTTGCTCCGTCCCTCGTCGCTGTCCGGTCTGCCGATATAATGTATTATCATTGTTCTATAATTTGATTTCCAGGACGCGAAATTAAAGATATTTTTCGAAATCGTGAATAGCCTAGCGTCTGTATCCTTTGCGAAAAAAAATGTAAATTTGCAGTAGGCGCGATTTAGTAACGTGAAACTTGTGTGATTGATTTATAATTATCATAGTCATTAGTGTCCGGTAAAAATTCATAAAAGTTCTTTGAAAATATTGATTGTTAGGTAATTATAGAGGTTTTATGAGTCAACCGATTTGAAATTATCTTTGCCAGACTATCGTAGAATGGCATATGAATAATCGAAAATACGTGTTTTCACAACTTTTAGACTTCCTTGATCGTAATGATTTCAACTACCTTGTACGAAAGTATGGTGGCGACAAGTATGTCAAGCAATTTACCTGTTACAACCAGCTTGCTGTACTGATGTTCGGCCAGCTCTCAAACCGGGAAAGTCTCAGAGATCTCGTCCTTGCGACTCAGGCTCATGCTTCAAAAGCATATCATCTCGGTTTTGGCAAGTATGCTTCGAAAAGCACGCTGGCTGACGCCAACAACAAGCGTGACTACCGCATCTTCGAGGAGTTTGCTTATAAGGTTGTAGCCGAAGCCAGGACTTGCAGAGCAGACGATATCTTTAAGCTTGGAGGCAACGTATATGCCTTTGACTCAACGACTATAGAGCTTTGTCTTGAGGCTTTCAAGTGGGCCCTCTATCGTAAGAATCAAGGAAAGTGCGGCATCAAAGTACACACTCTGTATGACATCGAGACGTCCATTCCTACGTTCTTCCATATCACCGAAGCTCGCGTCCATGACATGAGGGCGATGGATGTGATTCCGTATGAAGAGAACTCGTTCTACATCTTCGACCGAGGGTATAATGACTTCAAGCGGCTGTACAACATCGAGAGCATCGGAGCATACTTTGTTGTGCGTGGCAAGAAGAACAATGACTTCAAACCGGTCAAATGGGCGAGGCGTTTTCCTCCAGAATCAGGCATCCTGTCCGATGCCACAGGCTACATGGAAGGGTTGCTCACCAGGGAGAAGTATCCCGACAAGATCAGGCGTATCAAGTATTGGGACGAAGAGAACAAGCGAACATTCATATTCTTCACCAATGCATTGGATGTCAGCCCGATAATGGTTGCAGAACTGTATCATCAGAGATGGCAGATTGAACTCTTTTTCAAGTGGCTCAAGCAACATCTCAAGATAAAAAAGTTCTGGGGTAACTCCGAGAACGCTGTCCGCATCCAAATCTATGCTGCCATCACCGCCTATTGCATGATGGCGATAGTACAGAAAAAGATGCGCATCGATAGGTCAATCTATGAGATGTTGCAGATTGTAAGTATCTCATTAACAGACACCACATCTCTGCGGGACCTCTTTGGTAAACCTAACTACAATATTGTCAATGAACTTGATTGTTCTACCGAACCAACTTTGTTTGATTGTTAAACTTTATATAAACCGTCCGGTTTTTTTACCGGACACGCATGTTATCATATAATGAAGAACTACAAGTAGGCTTGCTGCGATTTATATTACTATCTTTGCGTCCTTTTGTAAATTAGGGACTGTCGGGAAATGTTAATCTTTTCCTAACGAATTGATTGCTAATGTGTTAAATATTTTGTATCTTTGATATGGAGAAAAAGAATTCCTCCAACAGGCCGTGGAAAGCTGAATTTGGAGGAATCGCAAAATAAATCTGCATGTCAAAGGTACGAAATTTTGCTGAAATAGCACCAAATATCGGATTCTCGGAGTTCGATTTTTATGACCTCTATAGATCAACGTTTGAAAAGAGTGAATTGGGCAGGATGAAGAAGCTGCTTCCGCTCCATGAGATGGCAGAGAACTTCGGGCTTGTCAGCAAGAGCATGAGACCGAAATTGGGGCGCAAGTCGTACTTCACACATGAGGGGAAAGTGGCATTGATGTTCCTGAAGATGTACACGGGTCTGAGTTGTCCGAAGTTGATGGAGCAGTTGAACGGCAACATCCACTACCAGATGTTCTGCGACGTGATAATAGATCCGGCTCGTCCGCTGACAAACTACAAACTATTGGATGACATAATGCTGGAGCTTGCCGGAAAACTGAAGATACAGCAGTTGCAGGACATCCTGGCGGAACAGTGGAAGCCATACATGCAGAACCTGGATACGATGTACACGGATGCGACCTGCTATGAGAGCGAGATGAGGTATCCGATGGACCCGAAGCTGTTGTGGGAAGGGATAGAGAAGAGTTACGAGACGATGTGCGAGTTGAGCAGGAGGTTGGGAATCCATCGTCCGAGAACAAAGTTCATTGACGTGCAGAAGGCGAACTTGGCATTCAGGAAGCAACGCAAGCATAGCAAGAGCCAGACAAGGAAGATAACTCGTAGGCTTCTGGAACTATTGGGCAAGATATTGAAAGAGATCCGCAAGATGGAACGTGCCTATGAGGACGCGCAGAGTCTGCTGACATCCAGGGAGAAAGGTGATTTGGAAATCATCACGAAGATGTACCGCCAGCAGAAGAACCACTTCCAGAGCAAGGACTGCAGAGAGAGTATTCCGAACAGGATAGTGAGCATCAGCAAGCCGTATGTGAGACCGATAGTGAGGGGCAAGGAAGTAAAGAGCGTGGAGTTCGGAGCGAAGGTGAACAACATACTGGTCGACGGAATCTCATTCATCGAGAAACTGTCCTTCAATGCCTTCAATGAGGGTACAAGGCTGATACATTGCCTGAAGATGCATAAGAGGTTGTTCGGAGTTGAAGCAAAGAAAGTGGGAGGAGACACCGGTTATGCCGGAACCGAAAACAGGGACTACTGCAAGGAGAATGGGATACAGACCTCGTTCGTGAAGCGAGGACGGCCGTTCAGCGAGGAGAAGAAGGAGAAAGACCTTGTCAGAAAGGAACTTGCCAGGGTGAGGGCGACAGCGATGGAGGGCTCGTTCGGCACACAGAAGGAGCACTACGACCTGAGGCGGGTCAAGGCCCGGACGAAGCTGACGGAAATCTTGTACATCTTCTTCGGCATCCACACGGCGAACGTGGTGCAGTTGGCAGACAGGATAGAGCAGAGAGCACAGCTGGCGGCCTCCTGAAACGAAAACATGCACATAGAGAAGTGCTTTCAAGGGGGAACTACGCCCCTGTCATTGAGAATGGACAAAAAATCCGGCCGAAACGACCGGAATGAGATATAAAAACGTAAATTTGGTGACCCGAACGTAGAAATGGATGGGATCAGTCGGCTGCTTCGGTCAAATTGAAAATATTAAACGACAATCCCTAAATTATTCTTTATGGGAAACAACATATTGATATATGAGATAGGAGAAGGTGTCCAGGCCTTTACTGCTGGCCGTGACGCTGTTCTTCCCTGTCATGTCATTCAACCGCACCAGACACATTCCGTCAATGTGATCCGCATTGATGATCCGGAAATTACCAGAGAACAGCTGGAAGGCGTGGATGCCCTGATTACCGACCTTCAGGATGTGGCCATTGGTGTCAGGACTGCTGACTGCATCCCCGTCCTGCTGTATGATCCGGTCAGAAGGGCAATCGGAGCTGCACATAGCGGATGGAGGGGTACGGTGAACATGATTGCGAAGAAGACGATAGTAGAGATGGTACGTCTGTTCGGGTGTTCTCCGTCGAATATTCGTGCGGTAATCGGCCCCGGAATAGGGTTCGACAGTTTCCAGGTAGGGGAGGAGGTGGCCCTTGTCTTCAAGGAGTCCGGATTTCCGGTTGACCGTATCTGGGCCTTCAGGGGAGCAAGGGCAGAGAACTCAATGGAGGGAGGACATCACATTGACCTGAAGGAATGTGTGAGGATTTCGCTTATTGACTGCGGCATTCCTGAAAATAATATTCAGGTCTCGGATATCGATACCTATATCGATGACAGGCTTTATTCAGCAAGGAGGGAGGGACCTCAAACCGGCAGGAATATCAATGCCATAAGGATGATATAGTGCAAGTGCATAGCCTGAAACGCATATTTTTACTTTACATTCACTAAGAAACTGTTTTGAAATGATTGAATAGTTGTTTGAGGTAAAATTCCTTCATCTTCTTCCCGAGTTTTCAGGTCAGATAGGCCCAGCTATCTTCCCAGAACCCTCGGTTGAATCTGAAGTTTTTTCCACTCAAACCTTCTGTGAATAATTTCAAAATAGTTTCTATCTTTGCAGGGATAATAAGACGAACATAAAATGAGAGCAGCAATTTATGGCGCAGGTTCATTGGGAACTATTTTGGGCGCATTCATAAGCAAGAAAGGAGGTCAGATCGACCTTATCAATCATAACGAGAAGCATGTGGAGGCTCTCCGCAGAAACGGGGCGCACGTCACGGGAACAATGGATTTTGTTCAGAAGGTCAATGCGTTGACAGACAAGGAGATGACGGGCCTTTACGATATCATTTTCCTTATGACAAAGCAGCAGGGCAACATTGGTACTGTCAGTTTTCTGAAAGATTTCCTGGCTGAGGACGGCGTCATCGTCACTCTTCAGAACGGTCTTCCGGAGCCTCAAATCGCGGAGATTGTCGGGGAGCGGAGGGTGCTCGGGTGCACTGTGGCATGGGGCGCGACGATGACGGGTCCAGGGGTATGCGAACTGACCAGTTCTCCTGACAGCCTGACATTTTCATTGAGCAGCATCTATAAGGAAAGAGGTTATCATTTCGAGGATGTTAAAGCATTGCTGGAGATGATGGGGCCTGTGGAGGTGGATGAGAATTTCATCGGCACACGTTGGAGCAAGCTTCTTATCAATGCTTCGTTTTCCGGCATGAGTGCCGTACTAGGATGCACTTTCGGCGAGGCGGCCAAGGATAAGGAGTCACGCAGAATCGTCCAGAAACTTATAAAGGAGTGCATCGATGTTTGCGCTGCCTCGGACATCAGAATCGAGCCGATCCAGGGTAAGGATGTGGTGAAACTTCTGGATTATCACAATGCGTTCAAAAAGGCTATCTCGTTCTTTATCATACCAATAGCGATTCGCAAGCATGCGCGTCTGAAGGCCAGTATGTTGCAGGATATTGAGCGTAACAAGAAGACTGAGGTGGATTCTATCAATGGTGCGGTATGTGCCCAGGGGCGTAAGGTTGGTGTGCCTACTCCGTGCAATGACAAGGTGGTGGAGATTATTCACCGCATTGAGAATGGTGAGCTGAAGGCTTCGTGGGAGAATTTGAAATATTAGAGTTTTACGCCATTTCTCCAGAAAGGAAGGCGGTTTCATTGGTTCAGTCCTCCTCGATAATTTGTTCAGGTTCCCAGATGGAATTCATTATGTCGATGGCTTCTACCACACCATGCGATGCGGCTGAGTCGAGCAATTCGTAATATAGGTCCATGTCCTCCATGAAGGAGGCAGGATTGTTGTATTTGGCTGCCACCTCCAACCATTCCCATCCATAACAGTTGTCAGGTGCGAGGCAGCTATGTTCAATACCTTCGAGTAGTTCCTTGTGAAATGTATAAAGGTCGCTTATTTTACATGTACTCCAATCGTTATATAGGTTTAGTAATGCCTTTGCCACGTAAAGTCCTGTATTACCGTGTTCTATGGCGATTTCGATGAAATGTAATATTTCTTTCTTTTGAGCTGCCAGTATGCAACTATCTGTTTTACCCTCCATCTCGTCGTGTCCTAAACTTGCTATCATGTTCCAGATCCCAATGTAATCAGGAATCTCGCGATAGGCGAAGGCCAGTTGCAGTGAGTCCAAGCTCAATAGCTGATTGTCAATCAGGCTGGCATCCGTGCTGACCTCCTCACCGGACCTGACACAATACATCCGCCCTCCCCATCGTAGAGTAACGGCATCGGCCGTGGCCGCCACAACCTCAATTTGTCCACCATTCAAGGCGGTGAGGTCGATGTATGATATTTTCTTGTCATCGAGACGTTCGATGTCAATATAGTAATCGGTATCGTAGGTATTGCCGATCGACATATCACGTGTTATATGCGTTGCTCTTATACGAAGTTCTCTGTGCGTTGCTCGTGGATCATATCCTTCGGTGTCGGGTACAACAAGGGGAGAGATCTTGTCGGCACATACCTCCAGTTCTTGCAAGCAGTACAGGCAGTCATATAGCAGGACCTGCGTCCGCTGGAAGTCTTCGTCGGAAATGTCGTAGGTGTCGTAAGCCCATTTAATGCTCATGCTGACGTCGATATATCGACTCTCGTTTGTTAGATGCCGATGACTGGCAAAGCGCTCAAGAGCGTAAATGGCATCTTTGAGCAATATGCCAAAGCTGTCTGAGCCAACCGACGGATGCAAAGCCTTCTTCACTAACGCATAGACCATTGCCAGATCTCTGTCCTTAGTGCATATATATCTGCTTTTGATGATAAAACACTTGTATTTACTTTTCCACATGTTGCACATTAGTTTAGATATATAGAGCTTAACTTGTTGTGAGTCAATATAACGCAAATATATGCAAATTATGTGATTTGCGATACTTTTGCAGGCCTCCGGTGAGGCACGTATTGCGATTTAGGTCTGATTAGTTGCGATTAGTTTAGTTTTTGTCACTAATCGCTGCAGTTTTGTCAAAGTTGGTTCAGGTACGTCCGGTACACTCCTTCTTCGAAAAGAAATCTATCCTCGAAAATCTTCTCCTAATCTGAAGCAGGTTATTTTTTTTCACGTTACTAAATCACACTCTTGAGTAAAAAATACCCTAGAATATTTTGTGGTCAGAAATTAAGTATTTACCTTTGTAGTGTAATTTGTACGCAAGTAATAAAATGGAAGAAAAAAAGTATTGTTATAAGTATCCACATCCGGCCGTAACAACAGACTGTGTTATCTTCGGATATGACGATATGAAACTCAAAGTTCTACTCATTGAGAGAGGTAGAGAACCCTACATCGGCAAATGGGCCTTTCCGGGCGGTTTTATACAAATGGAAGAAACGGTTGAACAAGGTGCTTTGCGTGAGCTGAAAGAAGAAACAGGATTATCTGCCGATTATATCGAGCAGTTTCATTGTTTCTCTGACCCTCAGAGAGATCCGCGTGAACGTGTAATTTCCATTGCATTCTTAGCTTTGGTTAAAATTTCAGAAGTAAAGGGTGGCGACGATGCTGCGAAGGCTCAATGGTTTGACCTTGACAAGATTCCACAATTGGCATTTGACCATGACCTTATTTTGCGTATGGCGTTGCAGAAGTTGCGTGAACGCATACATTTCCAACCAATAGGATTTGATTTGTTGCCCGAGAAATTTACATTAAAGCAACTACAGATGCTCTACGAAGCCATACTGGATGTTCATTTCGATCGTCGCAACTTCGCCAAGAAGATGCTTCATTTCGATATCCTTACCCGGCTAGACGATACTATATGGCCTACACCCAAGCGTGAGGCATACCTCTTCAGTTTCAACAAAGAGAAATATGATGAACTGAAGCAAAAGGGATTTCGGCTTGAATTTTAATGTTTTACCTTAAAAATAATATACAATGAATTTAGCTGATCAATGGTATCCTGCCAGTTTCTCCGTTGATGGAATCAATTATAACTGCGCAGAACAATACATGATGGCGGAGAAAGCCAGATTGTTTAATGACAACGACACTCTTCAAAAAATTCTTGCAGAAACAGACCAGATGACAATCAAAAAGTTGGGACGTCTAGTAAGAGGATATATGGAAAGGCACTAACTTGCTGGGCTTTGAGCTTATGGAGGTTAGACAGATTCTTAAACAATAAATGCACCTATTATGAAAACGAAAATCAGGAACAAACGCATTACTCCGGACTTTGTAACGGAGCTATCTCAATGCGAAGTGTTTGTATTTGGCAGTAATCGTCAGGGAATGCATGGCGGCGGAGCAGCACGCATTGCCTATGAGAAGTTTGGAGCTGTATGGGGTGAAGGAGATGGTCCGACTGGAAGGTGCTATGCCATACCGACAATGCATGGTGGAATAGAGGCAATACGCCCTTATGCAGAGAAGTTCATAAGATATGCCAAGGAGCATCCTATGCAGCGTTTCTTGCTAACCCGTGTTGGTTGTGGTATTGCAGGATTCACCGACCGGGAGATGGCACCACTCTTTATTGAAGCACTCGACATTCCAAACATCGCATTACCTGAGCAGTGGCTTCCATATTTGACTATCGATATAACCCTCGGATTTCAAACTCCCAAAGGACGTGATAAGGCTCCTACGGTTGTAACCGATGAAGTCTTGAAAGGTCTATGCGAAAAGTATCTGTATGAGATAGGCGCAGGTATAGGTAAATACTTGCCTGAGATACACGTTAGATATGTGCTCGACAAAGATAAGTTCGGATATACTACGCTTGAAAATTGTTTCTTCTTTGATGATGGAGGTATGTATGTGTGGGAAACCGACGACAAGTGGAAAGATGATCACAATCAGGATATAGTAGAGGAAGTCTTCGGGGACGAATGCTATGGCCGAGGCTTTGCGCATAGAGTTATTTTTGCTGGTGTAAGTACTGACGTCAAAGATTCCAACGGCGAATATATTTACACTGGTGATGTGATAAGAATTGGTCAGAATGGAGCTTCTACCGAACTTGCCTTAGGAGCTTTAGACGCCGGCTATTGCTTTATCCTCGACAACCACTGCCTGTTTCTCAATGAATGCAAAAACAAAACACTGACACGTATTGGAACTGTATTCTTCCAGCTTGATTGGAGCGAGTATCCTGTTCTTACGGTCAAAGAACGCACCATGCAGTTTAACGGATGGCGAGATACAACAGAGGAACATAATCAGAAAGTGCTTATGGCCAGGTTTACTCCCAACTTTGATCAGGAAGAGTGGAATTACAGTGCTCTTGATACTTTAGGCGTGGAATATCATTGGAACAAATGAAGAAATAACTATGAGCAAAGAAGAGAATAAGATAGATAAGGCAAGGCTTGGAGCCATTGGAGAGAATAATGTAGTTTCAATCTTAATGCAACATGATTGGGATGCATTTAATGCAAATTGTTCAATCAAAAACTTCAAGTCAATAGATATAATATGTTTGAATTCTGAGCCATGCACAAAGGGAAGCACCTACGAGTTCAATAACATCAAAACAAAGGAATTTCCTTTCTTCACCGAAGGTTCAGAATACACAGACGACAGTATCCTTACTTTTATTCTTTTACAGGAACAGTTATCGTACATTCTTCAATACCTTTGGCAGAAGCTTTGAATATAAGTTGCCCAACATTTTTGCCGGAACGTACTATTGCGGTTGCCGCACCGCTGAACAACTTCATTTCCGAATTTTGGAATGGTAGTAGGCAGGTGGGGTCTCCATTTGCTGCCGCTTCGAATGTGCCGTCTCCCTCAACTTTGAACTTTACCATACGCGAATCTGTCGGGACGATGTTGCCGTCCTTATCTGCAACCTGCACTTTCACATAGAGCAAGTCATCTCCGTTTGCGGTCAGTTCGGTGCGGTTCGGTGTCAGTACAAGATGATGGGGTTTTCCGGCTGTACGGAGCGTCTTCTCGGCTGCTATTTTATTGTCATTACCATAAGCTACAACCTTAATTTCTCCAGGCTCATAGACTGTCTCCATCCACATCAAGCGATAACGGTTCTGATATGTCAGGTCATTCTTCTCTCTTATTCCTTGGCTTTTGCCGTTGATGAACAGTTCGGCTTTTGGAAAGTTTGTATAAACCATTACCGGTGTCACCTCGCCTTCCCTGCCTTTCCAGTTCCAATGTGGCAGTATATGGAGTGTCGTGTCTTTCTCGTTCCATTTTGAACGATAGAGATAATAGCGGTCTTTGGGCAAAGAGGCGAGGTCAATGATTCCAAATAGCGAACTGTGGCTTGGCCATGCGTCCGTATCATAAGGCGACGGCTCACCGAGATAATCGAAACCAGTCCAAACAAATTGCCCAATCATCCAGTCGTTGTCATCATCGCGGGCAAAGTCAATGTCGGGTGTGTTTGACCATGAACAAGTTTCATTATCATAGCCAGATGATTGGTTCTCGGGATGAGATTTGATATAACGTCCATTTTCACCAGGCATTTCCACCGGGAAATAATAGATACCCCTGGAAGAGACTGTCGAAGCAGTCTCCGACCCAAGCACAAGTTGCTGCGGAAGTCTGGTATATATATCATTGTAGAACTGAGGCTTATAGTTGAATCCTGGAATATCAAGAGCCGCTGCGAAACCATTGTCGAGCACGGAACCAATCTGATCCATGCCACAAGTGACAGGACGTGTAGGGTCGAGCTTATGCACCAAATTCTGAAGCGTCACAAGTTCCTTCATACCAACGGATCCCCATTGTGATGGTACTTCATTTCCGATAGACCACATCACAACCGAAGGGCTGTTACGAAAATGCTTGACCATGTTGATTATATCTCTTTCCGCCCATTCGTTGAATACCGAACCATATCCATTGGGTGATTTGGGGCTGAATCCCCAATCATCAAACGGTTCAATCATAAGCATCATGCCCATTTCATCGCACAGTTCCACGAGTTCAGGCGCAGGCATATTATGAGCGGTGCGGATGGCATTGGCACCCATATCCTTGAGCAGTTCTATCTGATGACGCAATGCGGAACGGTTTACGGCAGCACCGAGCGGTCCGAGGTCATGATGATTGCATACACCCTTGAACTTGGTCTGCTTTCCGTTCAGGAAAAAACCTTTAGCCGGGATATACTCAATCTTCCGTATTCCGAAGCGGGTATTGTATGTGTCAGTTGCCACCCCATTTACCGAAAGTGTTGTCTTTGCTGTATAAAGAGAAGGGGTGTCAATGTCCCAAAGTTCGGGCTGGTCAACTATGAAATTTTGCACAAAACTCTGCCCGCGTGCAATATAGCTGGAATTATCAGCCGCCACCTCTTTGCCTTGAGCATTGTAAATGACAGTCTTTACACCTATCTTTTCGCCATACGGAAAATCACTGAACTGATTGACTCCAGCAATGCTCATGCAGAGTTTTACAACCGCATATTCATGGGAAACTACCGGGGTTGTTATATAGGTGCCCCACATTGGGATATGTACTTTGCTGGTCTCTACCAAATGGACATTGCGGTACAGTCCTGCACCGGGATACCAGCGAGATGCTTTTTCAAAGTTCGTAAGTTCTACAACCAGTTCATTTTCTCCCGGCTTCAGCTTATTGTCAAGCTTTACTTCAAACGAATTATAGCCATAAGGCCAATAGCCAACCTCAGTCCCATTGAGTTTTACTCTTGCATTGCTCATAGCACCGTCAAAAAGCAATGAAAATGTTCTGCCAGTTGTGTCAGGTATCTCAAGCGTACGCCTGTAAACACCTTTACCGATGAATGGCAGTCCTCCGGTTCTGCCTGTTTTCCAAGTTTTCTCACTCTCCCCATTCTGTTTTACCGCCACTTCCTGAAGGTCGTTGGCACGGTCAAAGGGACCATAAATAGCCCAGTCGTGCGGTACACGCACCTGCTGCCACTCCTTTACATCTGAGAGTGCTCCTTTTGAGAACTGCCACCCGTCATTCAATGTGGTTATTGTACGTTGTGCTGACATATCCATGGCAAAGGCTCCCGCAAGAGCCATTGCAATCATCATACAATTTCCTTTCATCTTTATTTCGTTCAATACTTAGGTAAATTTTACCGAAAAATTTTAGTAGATGGCAAAAATTAAAAATTCTATTGTCAAATATCTAATTATCAATCGGTTATATTTGCAAAAGTCCTTGAAAATCAGTAACTTTTCTTTAAAGTTACTGATTTTTCTATGAAGACCAATGACTCCAAGGACTTGGTCAAAGTTAACCAAATCCTCCCATTATACAAGAGTATTTTGGAAAATCGATGAATCTGCGCCGCAGTCGATGTGGAATTCCGGGCGTGCTTCGGGCAAAAGCATGAAGGCAAAAGAAATCAACAACCGCCTGGACGAGATACGTGCAATGGCATTACATTCATCGATAATTTTGCGAAACGTGTGGGTGTAAACCGAACCGAAGGAAGTTTGAGAAGTTATCGGAATGCTTATAATCACGTGGAAAGATTCTTGGCAAAAAAGTACAACTTGTCGGACATCCCGTTGCAGGATATTTTTTGAATGTTACTAAAAAGTTAAAAATGCTCTTATTAGGATAATAACAAGGCTTGAATTTTTGTATTATGCAATAAAATCATTATGTTTGCGTTGCATAATAAACGAGATGTATGAAATTTGTTGATAGAATAGACGAAGCAGCACGTTTGAAGGATGCTCTTGCGAGAGAGAAGTCCTCGTTAGTCGTCATGTATGGTCGTAGACGATTAGGTAAGTCAACGCTTATCAAAAGAGTGCTGTCGGACAATGATGTTTATTTTCTCGCCGATCGTTCTGAAGGCCAACATCAGAGAACATTGCTCGCCAAAGTGATAGCACAAGTGTTTCCTGATTTCGATAAGTTGACATATCCGGACTGGGAATCTATGTTTCGAGCGGTCAATTATCGAACAGACAAGCGTTTTTCTCTATGTTTGGATGAATTTCCATATCTTGTGGAACAATCCCCGGAACTGCCGTCTGTTTTGCAGAAACTGGTTGACGAGAAACAACTGAAGTATAATCTTGTGCTTTGTGGCTCGTCACAAAACATGATGTATGGGTTGTTTCTTGATTCTACTGCACCTCTCTATGGTCGTGCTGATGAGATAATGAGGCTATCACCGATACGTTTGCCGTATATTCAGGAGGCTTTGAATCTTGATGAGATGAATGCCATTGAAGAGTATTCCTTATGGGGAGGTGTGCCGCGTTATTGGGAACTAAGGGAAAACAGGAATTCGCTTGATGACGCATTGTGGCATAATATCCTGTCAGTAAATGGCACTCTTTACGAAGAACCTATAAAGCTGTTTCAAGATGATGTCAAGGATATTGTCAAGACCTCGACAATAATGTCTTATATCGGTACAGGTGCAAATCGTCTTTCTGAGATTGCTGGACGATGCAATGAACCGGCAACCAATCTGTCACGACCATTGAAGAAACTTATCGATCTCGGGTTCTTGGAAAAAGATGTTCCGTTCGGGATTGATGAAAAGAATGCGAAAAAGAGTCTCTATAAGATAGCAGATCCCTTTATGGCATTCTATTACCAGTTTGTTGTTCCGAATCGCTCGTTCATTGAACTTGATCGTCGCTTGCCCATTGAACAGGCTTTGAATACCCATTTCTCGGAATATGTGAGTATGCAGTGGGAAAAATTGTGCAGGGATGCTGTAACAGGTAATCTTGTCAATGGTGTAGTTTATGGTAAGGCAAAACGCTGGTGGGGTTCTGTCCTCAATGAGGACAAGAAACCTGAACAAGTCGAATTTGATGTAATGGCCGAATCGCTTGATAAAAAGTATCTGCTGGTTGGCGAATGCAAATGGACAACAGGGGAGAATGGTACACAGTTAACAGCAGAACTTCTCCGTAAAGCCAATCTGCTGCCGTTTGCCAAGAACTATACCATCGTTCCAATGCTGTTTCTTAAAAACGCTCCGAAAGATGATGTTGGGAATGCGATGTTGCCGAAAGATATTGTTGAGTTGATGAAATAAAGGGATATTCACTATTTGACAGAGTTATTAGATGCAATACTTCGGTAAATATACCGAAGTATTATAACGCTCGAATTATCGGGAAGTAAGCAATTATTTGTACAATTTCTTTGAAAAATCATGTAAGCATAAATGTGTCAATGAAACAAAAGTAGGAATTATTTTTCGTAACTTCGCATCTTTTGAAAACGAAGATTGTATGCAAAGAGACGCGATAGATTTCGGCTCGGACAACATTCCGAAGCTGTTCGGCAAGATGCTGATGCCTACACTTTTGGGCATGCTCTGCATCTCCTTGATGACAGTTATCGACGGTGTCTTTATCGGACACGGCGTCGGAAGTGACGCATTGGCAGCCGTAAACATTTTCTCGCCGTTCTGGCTCCTTATGACAGCCATAGGCCTGATGCTCGGCATCGGCTGCTCGGTCATATCCTCCATACATCTGTCCCAGGATAACGAGAAGGCCGCCAGAATCAATATGACCCAGACCATCATATTCGGAACGGCATTGACATTGACCATAACCATTCTGGTACAATGCTATAGCACGCAGACCGCGTACCTGCTCGGTTCCTCAGACCGGCTCCTGCCGCATGTGCTTGATTATCAGCGCTGGCTGTCATTGGCTTTCTGTGCAATGTTCCTCCAGTCGGTTGGACTTCTTATTATCCGTCTTGACGGCTCGCCAACCTACGCCATGTTCACTTCCTCGATACCGGCGATTCTGAACATCGTTCTGGACTACATTTTCCTCTTCGTCCTCGACAAAGGCCTTGCAGGTGTCTCATTTGCCACATTCATAGCTCTATGGTTCGGCGCAGGCATGGTCATTTTCTACATACTTTTCCTGTCCAAGTCAATGAAATTGTACCGGCTGAAGTGGTCGCTGAAAAGCCTCTGTCTCTTCGCCAGAAATATCGGCTACCAGTTCCGTCTCGGCTTTTCCGCATTTCTCGGAGAATGCAGCATATCGGTGCTGATGTTCGTCGGCAACTACGTGTTCATGAGGTACTTGGGCGAAGACGGCGTGGCAGCGTTTTCTATCGCTTGTTACATCATGCCTTTCATTTTCATGACCGGCAATGCCATTTCCCAGTCCGCGCAGCCGATAATCAGCTTCAACCACGGCGCAGGAAAACGGGGCAGGGTAGTGGAAGCCCGTAAAGTCGCATTGGTCACCGCCGCAGCTGCCGGAATCCTGCTGTCGTCCGCACTCGCATTCGGCGTAAAATACGTTGCCGCACTATTCCTCAGCACCGACACTGCCGGCTACCGGATCGCATCCGCCGGCATTCCTCTGATGGCGACAGGATTCGTATTTTATATTGTCAATGTTACCGTAATCGGATATTTCCAGAGCGTGGAACGTGTCCGGCCTGCAACAATTTACTCATTGGCCCGCGGGCTTATCTTCCTCGTGCCGTCATTCCTAATCATGCCGCATATCACCGGTATCCCGGGCATCTGGTTAGCCCTGCCTGTCTCAGAAGCATTGACCTTCCTGCTGATAGCCCTAAGCCGATATTGGAGAAAATACAGAAGAAGATGACTAAACTAATATATCATGAAAACCATTCACTATGAGAAAGAAATCAATGTAAAAGCATCTTATGATGTCATTGTTGCAGGTTCTGGTCCGGCCGGTATCTGCGCGGCGGTTGCGGCTGCACGTAACGGATCCCGTGTCGCCTTGGTGGAACGCTATGGCGTGGTAGGAGGCAATCTGACAGCCGGATATGTAGGTCCTGTGCTCGGAATGGTGGGAAAAGGGACAATGAGGGATGAGCTGGTAAATCTGCTCGGAATTCCTGAAAACGACATGATCGGCAAGACGGGCAAGGCTCACGATTTCGAACGCGCAAAACTTGTTCTTGCAGAATTCGTGGACCGTGAAAATATCGATGTCTATCTTCAGAGCGCTGTCTATGATGTAATCAAGGAGGGCAATGCTGTAAGAGGCCTTATACTTGCGACTAACGAAGGGCAGTTTGCCTTGACAGCAAGTGTAGTAATAGATGCGACCGGAGATGCCGTGGTTTCATATCTGGCCGGCGCTGATGTTGAAAAAGGTCGAGAAGATGGACTTATGCAGCCTGTGACATTGGAATTTACCGTTGACGGTGTCGATGAGGACAAAGGTGTCATCTGCATAGGCGATGTCGATGATGTGAAACTTGGCGATGAGCGCTTCCTGGACTATTGCAAGAGGTGCGCTGAAGAAGGGAAACTGCCCGGGAATCTTGCTGCTGTACGCCTTCATCCTACTGTCTATAAAGGAGAAAGACAGGTAAACACGACCCAGGTCAATGGTGTGGACATTACTGATGTCAAGACCATATTCAAGGCCGATTTGGAACTTCGCAGGCAAATGGAACTGCTTATGGACTTCTTCCATCATAATCTTCCGGGTTATGAGAATTGTCAATGCAAATCAAGCGGCACTACTACCGGAGTACGTGAAACACGCCGCGTAATGGGCGACTATATCATTACTGCAGAGGAACTTGCGGAGGGAAAACGCTTTGAGGATGTAATCGTGCATAACGCAGAATTCATCGTAGATATCCATAATCCGGCAGGTGCGGGACAGGCAGAAGCCAAGATACAATATGTAAAACCTTATGACTTGCCATACCGCTGTTTCATCCCAAGAAAAGTCGAGAATCTCTATGTGGCCGGCAGATGTATCTCAGGAACGCATCGTGCACACGCATCTTACCGGGTGATGTCTATCTGTATGGCCATGGGTGAAGCAGTCGGCGTGGCAGCATCGCTCTGTGCGGCAAACGGTTGCACGCCACGTGAGCTCGACGTGAAACTTCTACAGGACACATTGTCCGCCAAAGGCATTGATCTGTATGACTAATATCACTAACAATATGAAACGGAAATTTTTGACAGTTGCGCTGACGGCTGCGGCCTTCAGTGTTTGCGCGCAGGCGCAGGAATATCTTCCTGAGTGGCAGGAAGGTTATCTGGATATTCACACCATCGCTACAGGTAGAGGAGACGCGGCATTGATAGTAATGCCTGACGGTACGACCATGATGATTGATGCCGGTGACAATGCTAAAGCGAAAGATACCCAACATCCGGATGCGTCCAAAATGCCGGGCGAGTGGCAGGCCATCTATATCAAGCATTTTCTGTCACAGCTGCCGGATAAGGAAAACCTTGACTATGCCATGGTTACGCATCTGCATAACGACCATATCGGAACTGCCAAGGACATGATTCCGGGGGAGCACGGTTTCGGTCTGTCCGGAATCACCCAGGTGGGAAGCCTGATCCATTTCAATACTTTCGTAGATAGGGGCTATCCTGACTACGATTTTCCGTCAAGGCAGAAAGTGCTTAATGCGGACAAGGGCTTCATGGAGGACTATATGAAGTTCGTGAACTATACCGTCACCCAGGGCACAGAAGCGCAGAAATTTCAGGTTGGGAGCAAGAAGCAGTTCACCCTTGTCCACAATCCGAAGAAATACGCAGGACAGTTCGAGATCAGGAACTTGGCCGCTAACGGAGAAGTATGGACAGGAAAGGGCACCAAGTCCGTGAAAATGTACAGCGGCGATCCGCTTCTTTTCGATGAGAACATGAACTCTTGCGCCATCAGACTCAGATACGGCAAATTTTCGTATTACAACGGAGGTGACCTCTCAGGCGGAAACTGGCCCATCTACAAGTCCCAGGAAAGGGATTTTGAGACACCTGTCGCCAAAGTCTGCGGAAAGGTAACTGTAATGAAGGCTAATCACCATGGATATTTCGATACCTGCAACGCATTCTTCCTTCAGACGCTTTCTCCTCAGGTAATCATAATCGACGCAAGGAGTGAAAACCATCCTGTCGCATCTACAATGACCAGAATATGCGACCCTCAGGTCTGGAGAGGGGAGCGCGACTACTATATCACTGTGGATCAGTCGAGAAAGAAACTTGGTGAGACGCTTTGGAGCAATTTCAAGCCTTGGGGACATATCGTCGTAAGAGTATATCCCGGCGGAAACAGCTATCAGATTTTCGTTCTCGACGCTGACACCACCGACTACAGGGTGAAGTACAAATCAGAAGTGGTAAACCTCTAAAGACTATTCTGTTACAGAGGTTTTTCTGAGAACGGGGATGAACCGGAAGGCGCAGTACAATGCGGCAACAATTCCGATGATTCCACCTACATAGCAGACCGAGCTGACTCCAAGATGAGTGCAGACGGTACCGCCGACAAGAGCGCCCGCACCGATACCTACATTGTAAATTCCTGAATATATGGACATTGCAATAGAAGTTCCGTGCGGGACGTTCTGTATAATCTCAGACTGGAATGCCAGATTGTAGAAGTTGATGGCAAGCCCCCAGAACACACATACGGCAATGGCCGCAAGAGGTGTTGCAGCAGCAATCGCAAGCAAAAATATGAATACGCAGATTCCGGTCACCGCGAAACGAATGAACAGGAAACGGTGCCTGTCGTAGTACCTTGAAAACAAGAAACTGCCGATAATTCCCATTACTCCGAACAATGAAAGCACCAGGGTGATGGTCTGGCCGGAAAGTCCTGCGACTTGGCCGAGAAACGGCTCGATGTAACTGTAAACCGTGAAATGTCCGGTGATGGTTATGACTGTCAGCAGGTAAATCCCAATCAGCACCGGTCTTTTGATCAATGCAGGTAAAGACTTGAGTGATACGTCATTGTCACTCGGAGCCTTAGGCAATACTATAGCCAGCAGCACGAGTATGAGAGCGGAGATCGCGCCAATGAGGAGAAATGTGGCTCTCCAGCCCACCATAAGACCCACAGCGCGCCCCAACGGAAGGCCAACTATCATTGCCACGGATGAACCGGTGATGATAAAGCTCAATGCGACCGAACGTCTCCCTTCAGGCGCCACGCGGACAGCCAATGGAGTCACCATTGACCAGAATATCGCATGCGCGCAGGCGACTCCGATTCTGGATGCCATAAGCATATAATATGAACTGGAAAAGCCTGACAATATGTGACTTGCTGTGAACAATGCCACGATTGACAGCAGAAGTTTCTTGTTCTCAGTTTTGGAAAAAGCCATCATCAGGGGCAATGAAGCGAGCGCTACCACCCAGGCATATACTGTAATCAGGATACCGGCTTTGGATTCTGTAATGGAGAAGTCAGAGGCTATGTCTGTCAGAAGTCCTATCGGGATGAATTCCGAAGTGTTGAATATGAATGTCGAAAAGGTCAGCCCTATTACGGGGAGCCATTTGCCCAATCCTCGTGAAGCTTTTACGTTTGTCATTTCGTCCGTCTTAAAATCATTGTCCGGCACCATCATCGTGCCGCATATCTTTCTCTAAAATCGGCGCAAAATTAGCAGTTTCACGTGGATTTGCAATATTTTCCGTTGCAATATCGGGAAATTAGTCTTAATTTTGCATTCTGAAATGAAAATAAAGTTTCAGACAATGAATATCGGGGCTTACATACAGACATCTGGGTTCTATCAAGTCAGAACCACCGTTTTCATTGGCATTGATTGAAATTGACCGTTCCCGTTTCGGGAAGGTCTTTTTTTTTGACGTATTGATAGATAGACAGATATAAAATCGCAAACACGAAATGGAAAAAAGACTTCGCGCAACACTCCGTTTTCAGAATGGAATGGAACTGAAAGGATGGTCCTTCGGTTATGACAAGCCTTGCGATGGAGAAGTGGTATTCTCCACTGCCATGGTAGGTTATCCGGAAAGCCTCACGGACCCGTCCTATTCCGGACAGATTCTTTGTGTCACCTATCCTCTTATCGGAAACTACGGCGTTCCGGATGAAGGCATTGACAAGTATGGAATATCCAAGAACTTTGAATCCGAAAAAATCTGGGTAAGAGGCCTCGTGATATCAGAATATTCATTCCAGTATAGCCACTGGGATGCAGTCAAGAGCCTGGACGAGTGGATGAAAGAGCAGAAAATCCCCGGAATCTACGGCGTGGATACGAGAGAAATCACCAAGATGCTCCGTGACAACGGTTCAATGCTCGGACAGATAATCCCTGAAGGTGAGCAGGCCAAAGAAGAAATCCACGATCCTAATACCGACAATCAGATCGACATCGTCAGCTGCAAGGAGGTAATCCGCTATGGTTCAGGCGACAAGAAAGTCGTCCTCGTGGATTGCGGCGTGAAGCACAACATTCTAAGATGCTTCGTGGATAGGGGAGTGGAACTCATCCGTGTACCTTGGGACTATGATTTCCTATCGCTGGATTATGACGGACTCTTCATTTCCAATGGTCCGGGCAACCCTGAATTCTGCCAGAAGACTGTGGATAATCTGCGTAAGGCAATGCAGCAGGACAAGCCGATTTTCGGAATCTGCATGGGCAACCAGTTGCTGTCAAGGGCAGCCGGCGCCACCACATACAAGCTCAAATACGGACACCGCAGCCATAACCAGCCGGTCCGCATGTTGGGTACCAACAAGTGCTTCATCACATCTCAGAACCACGGTTATGCCGTAGATTCATCGGCATTGGGAAGCGACTGGGAGCCTTGGTTCGTAAATATGAATGACGGGACCAATGAAGGTATTCGCCACAAGTCCAAACCATTCTGTTCCGTACAGTTCCACCCTGAAGCCTCAAGTGGTCCTACAGATACGGAATTCCTGTTTGACGAGTTTATCAGTAAAATAAAGTAAGAGCAGTATGAAAAACCCTAATATAAAGAAAGTCCTGATTCTTGGTTCAGGCGCATTGAAAATCGGACAGGCCGGAGAATTCGACTATTCCGGTTCCCAGGCGCTCAAGGCTCTTCGCGAAGAGGGCATTGAAACCGTGCTGATAAATCCGAACATCGCTACTGTCCAGACGTCCGAAGGCGTTGCCGACAAGATCTATTTCCTGCCGGTCACACCGTTCTTCGTGGAAAAAGTCATCGCAAAAGAGCGTCCTGAAGGCATTCTGCTCTCATTCGGAGGTCAGACGGCACTGAACTGCGGCGTGGAGCTCTATGAGAAGAAAATTCTCGAAAAATATGGCGTTGAAGTGCTCGGTACACCTGTCCAGGCAATCATGGATACGGAAGACCGCGAGCTCTTCGTTCAGAAACTCGATGAGATAGACGTGAAGACCATCAAGTCTCATCCTGCCGAGAATATGGAAGAGGCACGCAAGGCTGCACATGAACTCGGATATCCGCTTATCGTAAGAGCCGCTTATGCTCTCGGCGGTCTGGGCTCAGGCTTCTGCGACAATGACGAACAGCTCGAAGAACTTTGTTCCAAGGCCTTCTCATTCTCGCCACAGGTTCTCGTGGAGAAGTCTCTCAAAGGTTGGAAAGAGATTGAGTATGAGGTAGTTCGCGACAAATACGACAACTGCATCACAGTCTGCAACATGGAGAATTTCGACCCTCTCGGAATACATACCGGAGAGAGTATCGTGGTGGCTCCGTCACAGACATTGTCGAACAAAGACTATTATTTCCTGCGTGAGCTTTCCATCAGGATCGTGCGACATATCGGCATCGTGGGCGAGTGCAACGTACAGTACGCATATGACCCGGATGCGATGGACTATCGTGTGATCGAGGTCAATGCCCGTCTTTCACGTTCATCAGCATTGGCTTCCAAGGCGACCGGCTATCCACTGGCCTTCGTCGCAGCGAAGCTCGGACTCGGATACGGCCTGTTCGACCTGAAGAACTCAGTCACCAAAACGACTCCTGCATTCTTCGAACCAGCTTTGGACTACATTGTCTGCAAGATACCTCGCTGGGACCTTTCCAAGTTCCATGGCGTTTCCCGCAAGATCGGCTCCAGCATGAAGAGCGTGGGCGAAGTCATGGCAATCGGCCGTTCATTTGAAGAAGCCATCCAGAAAGGCCTCCGCATGATAGGCCAGGGCGCACATGGATTCGTCGGCAACAAGGAACTCCAGGTCGCTGATGTGGATGAGGCGCTGAAAGAGCCTACCGACAGGCGTATCTTCGTGATTTCCAAGGCAATGCGTGCCGGCTACACTGTGGATCAGATCCATGGGCTCACGAAAATCGACAACTGGTTCCTCGAGAAGTTGGAAAACATCGTTTCCACTTACAACGAGATGAACACATACAATGAGATTGAGTCAATGCCGTTGGAACTCCTGCAGCAGGCAAAATGCCAGGGCTTTTCGGATTTCCAGATCCAGCGTGCCGTATTCAAGGACAATCTGGACGGCAAGGCCTGCCAGGACAAGGTCAGGGCATGGAGAAAGGCACACGGAATCGTTCCTGTCGTAAAGCAGATTGATACTCTTGCTGCCGAATTCCCCGCTGCCACCAACTACCTGTACCTTACATACAACGGCAAGTTCAATGACATTAAGTTCGAAAATGACGGCAAATCTGTAGTTGTACTCGGCTCCGGTGCTTACCGAATCGGTAGTTCCGTCGAATTCGACTGGTGCTCAGTGAACTGCATTGAAACTATCCGCAAGGAAGGCTACCGTGGAGTCCTTATAAACTATAATCCGGAGACCGTTTCCACCGACTACGATATGTGCGACAGGCTCTATTTCGATGAACTCACATTCGAGAGAGTGATGGATATCATTGAACTGGAGACTCCTCACGGCGTGGTGGTTTCAGTAGGCGGTCAGATTCCTAACAATCTGGCGCTCAGGCTTGACGCGAACAATGTCCCGATTCTCGGAACCAAGGCCAAGGACATTGACAAGGCAGAGGACAGAAACAAGTTCTCCAGCATCGTCGATTCGCTCGGAGTGGACCAGCCGGAATGGAGTGAACTTACCACAATGGACGATGTGGACAAGTTCATCAGCAAAGTCGGCTTCCCTGTGCTTGTAAGACCGTCCTACGTGCTTTCAGGTGCGGCAATGAATGTCTGCTACGATGAGGAACAGCTCAGGCACTTCCTCTCATTGGCCTCAGAAGTATCCCAGGAACACCCTGTGGTAATCAGCAAGTTCATGAACCGATGCAAGGAAATAGAGTTCGATGCGGTGGCTGATGGCGGAGAAATCCTTGCATATGCGATATCAGAGCATATTGAGTATGCCGGTGTGCACTCTGGCGATGCCACCATCCAGTTCCCTCCGCAGAAACTTTACGTGGAGACGGTGCGCCGTATCAAGAAGATCGCCCGCAAGATTGCAGGAGCGCTTCACATATCCGGACCGTTCAATATCCAGTTCCTCGCCAAGGAGAACAAGATCAAGGTCATCGAGTGCAACCTCCGTGCGTCACGTAGTTTCCCGTTCGTTTCCAAGGTGCTGAAAATCAATTTTATAGAGCTCGCAACCAAGGTAATGCTCGGAGAACATCCTGCTGCACCTCAGAAGAGCGCCTTCGACCTCGATTACGTGGGCGTAAAATCCTCACAGTTCTCGTTTGCAAGACTCGAAGAAGCAGACCCGATGCTCGGCGTGGATATGTCATCAACCGGTGAGGTCGGCTGTATTGGCGACAATCTGGATGAGGCGTTGCTCAAATCGATTCTTTCTGTAGGCAATACGATTCCGGAGAAGAAAATTCTTCTTTCTACCGGAGATCCGCTCCAGAAAGCTGATATGCTTACGGCCTGCAGGCTCCTGGCAGAGAAAGGTTATGAACTTTACGCCACAAGTGGTACATATAAGTACTTCATAGAGAACAGCATACCTTGCAAGAGAGTGCTCTGGCCGTCTGAGGCAAGTAATGCTTCGATGAAATCCCTCTTCCCGTCAGCTCTCGACATGATCAAGAACAAGGAAGTCGATATGGTCATAAACATTCCTAAGAACTTCAGTGAGGAGGAACTCAGCAACGGTTACCATATACGCCGCAGTGCCATTGACAGCAACATTCCGCTCTTTACCAATGCCCGTCTGGCAACTGCATTTATCAAGGCATTCTGTTCAATGTCAATGGATGACATACAGATCAAGTCCTGGGACGAGTATTGATATCGGCTTTTCTTTCTAAAAGGCTCGGCCTGCGGCCTCGTCCCGTCAGGCTGACGCCTGCCACCCGTTCATAAGGTCACGGGCGACCATACCTTTTAGAAAGAAAAGCCTCATTTCGGCAAAAAGTAAACCGGTGATAGCATTTGATTGACTATCACCGGTTTTTAGTTATTTAGCGACGATACTAATAATCGTAATTCTTGGCATCCATAGGCGACACCTTGTTCATATTGTCGAGAAGCTCTTCATTTGTCTGATACTGGTCCATGATCTGAATCATGAAGTTCATCGCCTCAGTCGGATTCATCTCAGCAAGCAGTTTCCTGAGAATCCAGATGCGCTGCGCCTGGTCTGGAGAGTAGAGCAGGTCGTCACGGCGAGTACTTGAAAGGATAACATTGACAGCAGGGAAAATACGCCTGTTCGACAATGTCCTGTCGAGCTGAAGCTCCATGTTTCCTGTTCCTTTGAACTCCTCGAAGATGACATCATCCATCTTGGAACCGGTTTCAGTCAATGCTGTCGCAAGAATTGTCAATGAACCGCCTCCCTCTATGTTACGTGCAGCACCGAAGAATCTCTTAGGTTTCTGGAGAGCATTGGCATCCACACCGCCGGTAAGCACCTTGCCTGATGCCGGCTGTACGGTATTGTATGCACGGGCAAGACGAGTGATGGAGTCGAGAAGAATAACTACGTCATGACCGCATTCCACCAGTCTGCGTGCCTTTTCGAGCACCATATTGGCTACTTTCACATGCCTTTCAGCGGGCTCGTCAAACGTAGAAGCGACAACTTCCGCCTTTACGCTCCGGCTCATGTCCGTAACCTCCTCAGGACGCTCGTCGATCAGCAGTACGATTTCGTAAACCTCAGGGTGGTTGTCAGCGATGGCATTTGCTATCGACTTGAGCAACATTGTCTTACCTGTCTTAGGCTGAGCCACGATAAGACCGCGCTGTCCTTTTCCGATAGGAGTGAACATGTCCACGATACGGCATGAAAGATCGTGCTCATGTCCGTGTCCGAGAAGATTGAACTTCTCATCCGGGAAAAGCGGAGTCAGAAAATCGAACGGAACCCTGTCTCTGATAAACTCAAGTGTACGTCCGTTGATGAAATCGATCTTAACGAGAGGGAAGTACTTGTCGCCTTCTTTAGGAGGACGGATTTCACCAGTTACCGTGTCACCATTCTTCAGGGCATTGTTCTTAATCTGTCCCTGTGAAACGTAGATGTCGTCAGGAGAGTTCAGATAATTGTAATCAGAAGAACGCAGGAAGCCGTATCCGTCCGGCATGATTTCCAATACACCGGTAGCACGCACTGTCCCCTCGAACTCGAACCTCGGCTTAGGTGCAGGTCTCTGCTGTTCCTGTGGCAGGTTTCCATTCTGAGGACGCTGCTGCTGAGGCTGTCCGTTCTGCTGGTTCGGATTGAATTTCTTTTTCTTCGGAGGCAGCGGAGGAAGCACGATGGTATGTCTGTCCGCATATACTATCTCTTCCTTAGGTTTCTGTGGAGCAGTGGCTTCTGCAAGCGCCTTAGGTGCCTGATTTTCAGGTGCTTTCTCTGTTTCTTTCACAGCTGGTTCCTGCTTTGCAGCCGGAGAGCCCTGTTTCTTGGCAGCGGCTTTATGAGCAGGCGCGTCTTGTCTCTTCTGCGGGGCAGGAGCGACATTCTGTGCGGTCTGCTTTTCAGATGGAACCTCTTCAGCCGGCTTTGCCTGGCTCTTTGGCTTTCTGCCACGTTTTTTCGGAGCAACTTGCTCTGTTTCAGCTTTCGCCTTGTCCTCAGCAGAGGCTGCTTTTTCAGCAGGCTTTGCCTTAGGAGTCTGAGATGCAGGCTTCTTCGTTTCTTTCGTTTCTTCCTTTACAGTGGAATCCGTCTTGACTGATTCATTCTTGCGTGGACGGCCTCTTTTTTTCTTGGCAGGTTCCGGATCCGGAATCTTTGAGGCTATTCTTGCTTCTTCATCCAAAATGGCAAGGCTCAAGTCCATAAGGTCCATGTCATTCGCCTTTTTGATTTTAAGTTCATTGCCGATTGCACGAATCTGCTGTTCAGGCATCGAATTCAACTCTATCAGAGTGTGTGGCATAAATGGTAATAAATTTTGTACTATATTGTACTGTAATAACTAATCTTGTTCAATTGGAATACCCACTAACATAAGATTTTATATGGGGATTCGCCGAAAATCATTCTGCTCGGCAGTCGCGATAGGAAATAGATTCCGTGTTTATTGTTGCAAATATAAGCAGTATTTGGCAAATATGCAAAAAAACTGCCAATCAGGAACAGATACCTATCAATATCTGTCCCAATAACTTGTACTTTTCTTGAATTTGAGCAGGTCCGAGAGGGCCGCAGCATTCGCAGCGATCCTGAAACTCCATGACTGCCAGTTTCCTGTAGGCACCCAGGACACGCTGATGTTGAAGCAGTGCAAGTCATATGTTGCGCTCAACTGCGTGGTGGTCATCTTCATGGCCATCAAGTCGAAACCGGTCGTAGCATTGAGCGACATCTTCGGCGTAAGCTTGATATTGCCGGAAAGACCGAGAGTCTGTGTAAACCTGTTGTTCGTAATCAGCTGGCCGTTAGTGTACTGGTATGACTTGCTGTAGGAGAACGAATAATTGATATTTACAGACCACGGCACATTCGGGTTCGTATAATACAGCCATCCGCCTGGAATATATTCTCCAGTTATAGGGTGGTAATATATTCTGCGATAATAGTTTGCTGCATTTTCTCCGGAACCTCCGCTGCCTGAATCACCTGGAGTCTTGGACCCGTCATTTCCATTGATCGCACCTTTTCCGGAAAGTGAATATGACAATGACGCACTTGCATTGGTAAGACGCAGAGGCTTGTTCCAGCCCATTGTCTGGACATTGAACTTGTTTATCCTCCTACCTCTCTCATCTATGGCGTAAGGGTCGAAGTTTGCATTGGCGCTGATACCCACCTTCTCGAATACGGAAGTGGACATTGTGATACCTATATTGCTCATTTTCAGCGAGTCAGCGAGGAAATTGTATCCTGTGCTGAGACTCAGCTGGTCGATCAGCTTCACTTTCTTTATACCCTTTCCTGTAGTATCTCTCAAGTCGCGGACTTTCGCCTCGAGATTGTTTCCGATGGAAAGGCTCATGGTAGCTGACTTGCCTTTTCCCGGAGGAGAATACATCTGTCCGCTGTAAATGTTGTAATCGTAGGTCTTGACATTGCCAAGAGTGTCGGTGTAGGTCATTGTCCTGTAACCGTTGGCGTATGTTCCTTTTTCCGGACTGAATGAGAATGATACGGAAGGGGAGACCACGTGCCTGATTGCCTGTATCTTATGGGCCTTACCGAAATTGAACATACCGTAAAGCCTTGTACTCATCGAAAGGCTTCCGGAATAATTCTGGCTTATGCCGAACGCGCTGAACTGACCGCCGTCATGTGATTCCACACGGTTTGTTTCGGGGTTGAATTCATAGTCCGTACGGCGGAAATACCAGTTCTGGCCGTAACTTACGCTCGGAGTGAAGTTCAAGTACTTTGCGAGGGTGAAATTCGGCAGACCTATCTGGAAATTATGAGTCATACCATTCTGGAACTTGTCCAGAAAGCCGTCTTTCATGAACTCAGAGGCCTTGAAATTGATCCTGTTCTGAAGCGTGGTGCTATATCCCAAAGAGAATTTTTCGTAGAATTTCTCCTTGCCCACACGGTTCTTTCTCTTGAACGGATAAAACCTTGTCACAGAGAAAGTAAGGTTAGGCAATGTAAATGAGTACGAACTGTCCCTCGAGTTCTGGTTGTGCAACGCGTTTATGGAAAGGTTGAACTTTCCGTTCCAGTTCTTCGTATATGAAATGGATGATGATGCCTGGTTCTGCAGGGCCTCGGAAACAGATGTGGAGTTATATCTGTTGTTCGACGGGCTCGAGAAATTCACTGATGCACTGAACGTTGTTCCCGGATGCGCCTTGGAGTCCTGGGAATGGGACCATTTGAGTCCGAAGTTCCTTGTCTGGAAGAAATCAGTGCTTCCGCGCTCGCCGGTCTGGTCGTTGGAAAGGTTCATCGAAAAACTACCGTTGCATTTGTAATTCACTTTATATCTGGAATTCACATTCACGGCCCATGAACCGAGCGTATATATGTCACCTGTAACTGACAGGTCAAGATAATTTCCGAAAACGAAATACATTCCCAGATCCCTCAGATAGAAACCTCGGGAATTCTCCTCTCCGAAGGTCGGCATCAGAAGTCCCGTCGCACGGTTAGGACGCTTCGGTATGAAGCCGAAAGGAAGACCGATAGGCAGAGGGACATCTTCAATCACCGGATATGCAGGACCGAAAACCGTTTTCTGCGACGGTTTCGTAATTACTTTAGCAGCAGTAAGATGCAGATAATAATGCGGATGTTCCAGGTCGCAGACCGTATATTGGCCTTTAGTGATATTGATGGACCTGTCCGGAAGCATCTTGATGTTCTTGCCATGCAGAAGTCCGTCCTCCTGCTGGGTAATCATATTGGTAATCCTGGCCTTTTGCGTATTGAAATTGTACCTGACCTCCTCCATGGAGTAAGTCGAATTGCCTTCTTTCATCACAGGCTGGCCTTTCACCTCACCGCTAAGCGTATCGAGAGTTCCGCGGGCATATACGGTTCCGGTCTTCATGTCGTACTCCATATAGTCGGCAGAAAGCTCCATATTGCCGTATTTCACGGTCACGTCACCATAATAATACAGTTTGCGCTGACCGTCTGTGAATACCTCTATGACCGAATCTTTTGCAGTGGAAAAAGCAGGGCGCTCAAGAGAACTCTTCTTCTGCAGCGCCGCGGAGTCGATCTTGAACAGCGAATCCGCTATATGCAACGAGTCTTTCAGCGCCTTGAGTGAATCTGACAGGGGAGGAATGCTGTCCTTGTTATAAGCGACAGCCTGACTGAATGTCTGCTTCTGGCCACGACGCTGTCTTCTGACATCTTGTGAGATGCCCGGAACAGTCACCGATATAAATAAAGCCAAAAGTCCGACACCAAGCAGATGCCTTCCTTTTATGAGATTGCGTCTTTTGTCAGATCGTACCAATGTCTGAAAAGTATAAATTATCGCAAATTTTCTTATTTTTGCAGAATACAAATATAAGACCATTTTGAAAAATACGCAAACACATATAATCTTTGCGAGTATCGCAGCCCTTCTGGTGCTTACTTCAGGCATCAGGGCCAATGCCGGGAATGACTCACGCAACAAACTGGGGCTCAATACAGTATGCATTGATGCAGGCCACGGCGGGACCGACCCGGGCTGTGTCAGCAAGGACAAAAAGACATATGAAAGCAAGATCGCCCTGGACATTGCAAAGCGTCTTTCGGAGAAAATCAAGGCGTCTTATCCGACCGTAAAGGTGGTCATGACCCGCTCCACAGACAAATACATCACACTGGGAGAGCGTGCCGACATAGCGAACAGGAACAACGCAAATCTCTTCATTTCCATTCACGTGAACACGGCAGCGGCCACCTCAGCCAACGGATATTCCATCCACGTGCTCGGGCAGTCCTCGAAAAAGAACCGGGACTTGTTTGCCTACAATATGGATGTCTGCAAACGCGAGAACTCCGTGATAATGCTTGAAGACGATTATTCCACGAAATATCAGGGCTTTGATCCTACCGATCCGGAGTCATTCATCTTTTTCAATCTGATGCAGAACGCGCACCTCGAACAGAGTCTGCTTTTCGCCCAGGATGTGGAAAAGGCAATGTCTTCTGGGCCTATGAGAAACAGCCGTGGAATATGGCAGGACCCGTTTTTCGTATTGTGGAAAACAGCAATGCCTGCTGCATTGATAGAAGTAGGATTCATGTCCAATGCAACTGATTTGGCGACTCTCAAGTCCGAAAGCGGCCGCGAGAAAATAGCGCAGGATATCTTCGTCGCTTTCGGAGTGTTCAAGAAAAGATATGACGGCAGTGTCAATGCCGACAGTGGCGCACCAGTACAGGACAAGGTTCAGTCAAAAGCGACAAAGTCAGAAACACATACCTCTGCGTCTGCCGCCTCATCTCCTGCACAGAAAGCAGTTTACGGTACGCAGGTGCTCGCGTCAGGCAAACTGTTGGACAAGAGCGATCCGTTTTTCAAAGGATATCCTGTAACCATAGTCAAATCCGGCTCTATACATAAATATATAATAGGTACTGCCTCCACGACAGAAAAAGCGAAAGAGAATTACGCGAAAATCCGCAAGTCTTACTCCGGCTGCTTCATGGTGGTCGTGAAAGGAGATATAGTCACTATATTGAAATAATCGGAACTTTAAACTGGATTGAACATGAAAATCAGCAGAGAAACACGCATAGGCATATTTATAGTCGCCGTCTTGCTTGCAGCATTCGGCGTCATCAACTATCTCAGAGGTGAAGATATCTTCGGCAAGGAGATGGATATAAACTCCCATTATGAGAATGTGGAAGGCCTCGTTCCTTCAAATCCGGTCTATATCAAGGGATATAAGGCCGGAAGCGTGACCAAGGTAAACTACAACCCGGAAACAGGAGTGTTCGATGTCACTTGTTCCGTATTGAAGAAAATAGCCATTCCTATCGACTCGAAGATGACCATCTACAGCGTGGACCTGATGGGCGGAAAGGGCATCCGCATTGACCTCGGGACTTCTGAAGAAATCGCGGAGAACGGAGCGGAACTCTCACCGTCATACGCACCTGATATGGTCAGCTCCTTGACTAACATGATAGGTCCGCTTATTGAAAGGGCAAACGGTGCTCTTGACAGTCTTGCAGCGGCGAGCGGTTCATTGGACAGAGTACTGAGGGGCGTGGATGAAAACAGTTTGAAAGTAACCCTGTCCCATCTCCAGAAGACACTTGACAATACGAGACGACTGTCTGGAACACTGGCTGACCACTCCGAGGACTTCGACGCGCTTATAGCAAATCTGAAAGAAACATCCGTGCGACTGAACACCGTACTGGTCAAGGCTGATACCGCAATGACCGGTATCCAGACTGCTGCTGGCGAACTGGGAAGAGCTGACATCGAAGGACTGGCCAATTCACTGAGGACTCTTGTGGACAATCTCAATGATCCTGACGGCACGCTCGGGAAACTCACAAAAGATCCGGCTGTTTACAATTCGATTGACACGGTTCTCAAAGATATTGACAGCCTGGTGAAAAAAATAGAGGAGAATCCTAAAAAATATATCAGGATAAAAGTATTCTGATTTTAGTCTGTACTGATTGTCCTATTTGATTGGCAATGAGGAAAGCAGCGGCCGGAACAGGGGATAGTTTTAAATTTGAATTATTCTATATTGAAAACTATCACTGAGTGCCATAATTCGAACATTTGTTTTAATAAGACATTGAAAATGAAATAGTTATAAAGAAACCGTTTTACAAATCAGCAGACTTAAAGTTGAGTAAAATAATTTTAATATGCAATAGCAATTTGGTTTTTTTATAACTTTTTTTTCACCTACTTTTGCAAAGCATCAGAAGAGAAAGGCAGCTTTCTGTTCCGGTGCTTTTTTCAACGGAGGTAAAAGAAATGGCAGAGAAGAATCACATAGACGTATGGAATGAATGTTTGAGGATTATTGAGAATCTCATTAACCCCCAGATGTTCAACAGTTGGTTCAAGCCTCTCAAGCCGGTTTCTTTGCAGGATTCCACGATTACCATCGAAGTTCCTTCTGATTTCTACAGAAAATACCTCGAGGACGTGTATCTGGACATGTTGAAAAAGACATTGAAGAGAGTGATAGGTCCAGATGCGAAGCTTGTTTACAAGATCCGTCCGGTCCGCGTACAGCCTCCGATGACATTCCCTGCAGCAAACGTTACCGCACCGGTAAACAAGCCTGTTTCCATAAATACATATCCGGCAGGAGCAAATCCGGGAGCATTCGTGTACCCCGGACTCAGGAAATTCTCCATCAACCCGAGATTGAATCCGGTATATTGCTTCGGCAACCTTGTGGAAGGCGAGTGCAACAAGATGGGTATCACAGCTGGTGAAAGCATATCTTCATCGCCTGGAAACACTCCTTTCAATCCTCTTTTCCTTTTCGGCTCACCGGGACTCGGCAAGACGCACCTGTCTCAGGCCATCGGTATCGCCATTAAAGAGAAATATCCGGATCAGGTAGTTCTCTACGTGACAGGAAATGAGTTCAAGACTCAGTATATGGATGCTGTCAATGTCAGGAACAAGCTTACCGACTTCTTGGCATTCTACATGAAAATCGACGTCCTGATTGTCGATGATATCCAGGACCTGCTCGGCCCGGGCACGCAGAATGCGTTCTTCAACGTGTTCAACCATCTGCACGAGAACGGCAAGCAGCTGATATTCACATCCGACAGGGCGCCAGCTGATCTCAAGAATTTCGAAGAGAGGCTCCTTTCAAGACTGAAATGGGGATTGTCAGTAGAGTTGCAGCGTCCATCTTATGCGACAAGGCTTGAAATGCTCAAGGCAAGAAGTTTCCGTGAAGGTGTGACAGTAAGTGAGGAGGTGCTGGAATATCTTGCCACAAGAATCAAATCGAACTTCAGAGAGCTTGAGGGTGCGCTCATTTCACTCATCGCGCACGCCACGCTCATCCATAAGGAAATGACAGTCGAACTTGCCGAAAAGATTACCGGCAAGATCGTAGGCGAAGAAAAGACGGAAGTGACCATCGACAAGGTTCAGAAGACAGTCTGCGATTACTTCAACATCACTAAAGACACTCTTCTGTCCAAATCCAGAAAAAGACAGATTGTCCAGGCCCGTCAGATAGCGATGTATATGAGCCGTACACTTGTAGGTTGCTCATTGTCGATTATCGGCACGGAACTTGGAGGCAAAGACCACGCGACAGTTCTTCACGCCTGCAACACTGTAAGTGACCTTATGTCCACGGACAAGTCATTCAAGCAGTATGTTTCAGACATTGAGAAAATGCTTGTTACTGTCGGTTAAAAATTAATTGAATATGAATTCCGATTCTGTACTTGAAATTTTCCGCGAGATCACCAAGATTCCGCGGGAATCCGGTCATGAAGAAAAAATGACAGCCTTTCTTCAGAATTTTGCTAAAGAGCATGGCCTTGGCTGCAGAACAGACGCTACAGGTAATGTAGTAATCACCAAAGAAGCTTCTAAAGGCAAGGAAAACGTGCCTGCCATCGCACTCCAGAGCCATCAGGACATGGTCTGCGAGAAGACTTCCACATCCAGGCACAATTTCGTGACTGACCCTATCGACTATGTTATCGAAGACGGATGGATGATTGCCAAGGAAACCACCCTCGGCGCTGATGACGGAATCGGTGTTGCAGCAACATTGGCATTGCTCGCAAGCGACCTGAATACCGGTAAAGTCGAAGGTCTGTTCACCATCTCGGAGGAGACCGGAATGGACGGTGCCAATGCCATCGAGCCTGGCTTTATCGAGTCCAAGACATTGCTTAATCTGGATTCCGAGGATGAGGGACAGATATTTGTCGGCTGCGCAGGCGGTCTTGACACCACTGCTACATTCAGTTACACAGCTGAGCCTGTAAAACCTGGATTCAAGGCGGTAGAACTCAGAGTGTTCGATGCAATCGGCGGACATAGCGGCGACGACATTAACAAGGAAAGAGCGAATACTGTCCAGATTATGGCCAGATTCCTCTACTCAGAACTTGGAAACTTCCAGTTGGCCAAGATGAAGGGCGGAAACAAGAAAAACGCCATTGCCCGTGATACAGAGGCAGTTGTCTATGTAAAGGAGAATGACATCGAAGGCTTCATAAGCAGATTCAATGCTTTTGCGGCAGATGTGCGCAAGGAATTCCATAATACTGATCCGGATGTGAAATTCTCGGCAGAACGCTCTGACTTCAGCGGCAATGCAGTGGACAGCGAAGTTGCCAAGAGATTTATTATGGCATTGGTAGCCATCAATCATGGCGTGCTTGCAATGAGCCAGGATATCGCAGGTCTTGTGGAAACATCTACAAACCTTGCTGCCGTCAATATGGACACACCGGGTAAAATCATTGTCAAGACAAGCCAGAGAAGTTCTTCCGAATCCGGAAAGAAATTTGTGGCTGACAAGGTTCAGGCGACATTCCATCTTGCCGGTGCAGAAGTGGTCCGTACAGACCCTTACCCGGGATGGGCTCCGAATATGGAATCCAACATATTGAAGGAGACCGTGGCTTCATATCGTAAGCTTTTCGGCCAGGAACCTGAAGTGAAGGCTATCCACGCCGGTCTGGAGTGCGGATTGTTCCTGCTCAAGTTCCCGTACCTCGATATGGTTTCATTCGGCCCTACTCTTAGAGGCGTACATGCGCCTGGCGAAAAGTTGGATCTTGCTTCCAACGAGAAATTCGTCAAACTGCTTGTTGATGTCGTAACCAATTTCAAATGATCAAGATAGCTCCTTCCATGCTTTCCGCGGACTTTCTGCATCTTGAAAAAGATGTGGAAATGGTGAACCGCAGCGCAGATATCTTTCACCTCGATGTAATGGACGGCCTGCTGGTTCCTAATCTGTCATATGGATTCCCTGTAATAGAAGCCATAGCAAAGGCGGCCGAAAAGCCGATGGATATCCATCTCATGATTGTCCAGCCTGAGAGGTATTTCGAGAGATTTGCCAAGACTGGTGCGAAATATATGAGTTTTCACCTCGAAGCGGCTGAAAAAGAAGGCGTTGATGCCGGTGCGCTTTTAGAGCAGATACGTTCATACGGCATCAAGGCAGGCTTGGCCATTAACCCGGATATCCCGGTAGAAAAGGTTTTCCCTTATCTTGAACATGCAGATTTCATATTGATAATGTCTGTGTTTGCAGGTTTCGGAGGGCAGAAATTCATCGAAGATACCTTCAGCCGCGTGGAAACACTCCGACAGGAGATCAGCAGACTCAGCATTGACTGCGAAATCGAAGTGGATGGGGGAGTAAGCGAAGCAAACGCCGCAAAACTGGCGGAAGCAGGCGCCGATGTTCTGGTGGCCGGCAGTTCAGTGTTCAAGTCGCCGGATCCGTCCAAAGCGATAAAAGCTATGAAAGGAGAAACTCAGATTATATAACTTACCTCCTTGAAGGAATAGTTTGTGACAGTTTTATCGGGCATTTCCATAAGAAGCTGACCTTCTTCGGAGATGCCCTTTATTGTGCCTGTAAAATCAACATTTCTAAGGCAATCGTGGTATTCACGGCTTACTCCAAGCCCGAAAAGTCGTGAAACATATTTGTTTCTAATCTCGTTTATTCCCTCTATATCAGATAAATACGGTATGTATTCCGAAAAGATGTCGAGAAAATCATCCAGCACTTCTTCAGGAACGGTTCTAAGGCCTGAAGAAACCAGAACTGATGTCGGATTGACGAGTTCAGGTGGAAATTCAGTCTGGTTCAGATTAAGTCCGATACCGATAATGGAATGTTCCAGACCTGCATTTCCGACAATATTCTCGATAAGCATTCCGCATACTTTGCGTCGGCCGATGTAAATGTCGTTCGGCCATTTGATGGTGTTGCTGATATTGAGTTTACGCAGCAGGTCTGAAACTGACAATGCTGAGGCAATGCTGAGAAGAAACTGATTCCGGACAGCCAAATCAGGCATCTGAGGGTGAGTGAAATTCAACAGGACTGAAAACGTGAGATTCTGTCTGGCGGCACTGGACCACTTGTTTCCACGCTGTCCACGGCCTGCCGTCTGAAATTTCGCTGCATATACTGACATTTTGGCATTGGCAGGCAACCGCCTTCTGGCTTCAGAATTCGTGGAATCTATGCTGTCAAACCACGTTATAGGAATTTCCGCTTTCATTGGACTGATTTTTGTTTTATCTTTGTACGCAAATTTAAACAAACAATTAAATGGAAAAAAATGTTCTTAAGGTCATAACTGACGCGATGTTGGAAAAGAAAGGTCAGAATGTCGTGTCTCTGGACCTGAGCCCTATCGGTACAGCTATTTCAGATTACTTCGTAGTATGCAATGCAGACTCTACTACGGCTGTAGCTGCGATTGCCGACAATATAATAGTTCGTATGCAGGAAAAATGCGGCAGAAAGGTGCTTCGCATGCAGGGACTTGAAAATGACTTCTGGATTATCCTGGATTATGGAGATGTAGTTGTCCACGTATTCTTGACGCAATACCGTGATTTCTACAGACTTGAAGACCTCTGGGCAGATGCCGGGAGAACCGAATATACAGATGAGCCTGTAATCGAGAAGGAAACCGGCAAGAGAGCCAAGCCTAAGGCTGCATCCAAAGTAAGAGCTTCTGCCAAGCGCGTAAGCAAGCGTGAAGCTGACAAAGAGTTATAGAAAACGGACTAACAGATGGCAAACAATACCAATAACAACAAGGATCCGAAAAACAAGATTATCAGAATCAATATCGGATTGTCTTGGTTGTATATTCCGCTACTTGTCGGATTGCTTTACCTCGCATTTTTCTCCGGAGGCTCCAACCCTCAGAAGGCAGAATGGAGCGACGTGAAGGAGATGATAGTATCCGGTGACGTGAAGGACATCCTGTTCATCAGAAATGACTTCAAGGGTGAAGTCACGATCAAACCGGACAAACTGGCGAAATACAGTGAGCGTTTCGGGGGGAAAGTTCCTTCCGCCTCACCTCACTTCTGGTTTTACGTATCCAACAAATTTGACCCAGAGGCTGAATTCGACCGGCTGAATTCGGAACTGCCAGCCGACAGCCAGGTAAAAATCATTATGGAAAATGATGATAATGTCTGGGGACACATAATGGACTGGTTCCTTTTCCCTATCCTTCTGATTGCCATGTGGATATTCATGTTCCGTGGATTCAACAGGAATATGGGGCCTGGCGGAGCCGGTGGTCAGGGCGGCATTTTCAGTGTCGGAAAATCCACAGGCCGGCTTGCTGACAAAGATACCGTAAAAGTGACATTCAAGGATGTCGCCGGTCTTTACGGAGCCAAGGAAGAGGTGATGGAAATCGTGGATTTCCTGAAAAACCCTAAGAAATATACTGCACTCGGCGGTAAAATTCCAAAGGGCGCATTGCTTGTAGGCCCTCCGGGTACAGGAAAGACATTGCTTGCAAAGGCTGTTGCAGGAGAGGCAAATGTGCCGTTCTTCTCCATCTCTGGCTCGGATTTCGTGGAAATGTTCGTCGGAGTCGGTGCTTCGAGAGTAAGAGACCTGTTCAGACAGGCCAAGGAAAAGGCACCATGCATCGTATTCATTGACGAAATCGATGCTGTAGGAAGGGCGAGAGGCAAGAATGTGGGATTCTCTTCAAATGACGAGCGTGAAAATACACTGAACCAGCTTCTTACGGAGATGGACGGCTTCGGCACGAATTCAGGTGTAATCGTGCTTGCAGCCACCAACAGGGCAGATATCCTCGACAAGGCTCTTCTTCGTGCAGGCCGTTTCGACAGACAGATTCACGTAGAACTTCCTGAACTCAAAGAAAGAGAGGAGATTTTCAAGGTGCATATCAAGAATCTGAAGCTCAGCACTGACTTCGATGTGGATTTCATGGCTAAGCACACTCCGGGCTTTTCCGGAGCGGATATTGCCAATGTCTGCAATGAAGCAGCGCTGACTGCAGCAAGAAAAAACAAGCCAGCCATTGACAAACAGGACTTCTTGGATGCAGTGGACAGAATTGTCGGTGGTCTTGAACGTAAATCATCTATCATCACCAACACGGAGAAGAAATCTATCGCTCATCACGAAGCAGGACACGCAGCTGTAAGCTGGCTGCTCCCATATGCGAATCCTCTCTTCAAGGTGACATTGATTCCTCGAGGTCAGGCACTTGGCGCAGCCTGGTATCTTCCTGAGGAGAGAAAACTTTGGACAAAGTCGCAGATGGTAGATGAAATGTGTGCGCTTATAGGCGGACGCGTGGCTGAAGAGATTGTAAACGGAGAGCCTTCTACCGGTGCCCAGAACGATTTGGAGAAACTGACGCAAATGGCATATGGCATGGTCAAATACTATGGCATGAGTGACAATGTCGGTGCACTTTCGTACTACGACTCTACAGGCGCAAGAGGTTACGACCTTACGAAGCCATATAGTGAGCACACCGCTGAAATGATCGATGATGAAGTGAGAAAAATCGTGAAAATGATTCATGACAGGACTTACAAGATATTGTCAGACCATAAGGAAGGCTTCCTGCAGATGGCGGCATTGCTCCTTGAGAAGGAAGTGATCTTCGCAGAAGATGTTGAGAAGATTCTCGGTCCTAAGGCAAAGCCTGCTGATGAGACTGAGAATGACACAGAAACGACAGAAACGACTGAAACTGAAAACAGTTAATCCGTAACTTATACTAAAACCTGAAATGAATAATACTGTAGTCAGAACCATATCCGGTATAGGGTTCATAATCATAATGCTGTGCGGCCTATTGATCAGCAAGTTCCTGTTCGCAGGCCTTATCATGTTCATAATGACCGTGATGATGCACGAATTCTATACTTTAACAATGAACGACAGGTACAGATTCTCCAGAGTGCTGGCGATTCTGGCCTGTCTTGTTCTTTTTATGCTGATATTCGCCATCAGCGCCTATGACATGGAGCCGAAGTATGTGTCGATAGCAATTCTGCCGGTGCTCGTGGTGATGATCAATTCGCTGTATGTAAAGGACAAGACAGAATTCGGAAAGTTCTCTGACATATATACAGGTATCCTATATATAGGAGTGCCGCTGTCATTGTCAAATCTTATAGTATTCTTTGACGGCAAGTTCAATGGACTTATCCTCCTGTGCTTTTTCGTCATCATATGGTGCTCTGATATCGGTGGATTCGTATTCGGTTCATTGTTCGGCAAAAGATTCCCGAAAAAACTGTTCCCTGCGATTTCCCCTAAGAAAACATGGGTAGGCTTCTGGGGCGGCATGATCTGCTCTTCATTGGCTGCTGTTTTGCTGAAATACAGCTTGTCACTGGATCAGATAACATTGGCACATACGATTATTCTGGCTGTCCTGATGCATGTGGCAGGCGTTTATGGAGATTTGTTCGAGTCTCAGTGGAAGCGCCATTACAACAGAAAGGATTCCGGAGTAATAATTCCCGGACATGGCGGAATGCTCGACAGATTCGACAGTTCACTCATGGCCATTCCTGTCGGCGCACTGTATCTGATAGTAGCAAATATCCTGTAATTAGGCAAAACAAGAATATAAAACGCCACAAACGGCAATTCTAACAATTGCAGATTGAATAATTTATTCATATCTTTGGAAAATTATTGGAAACTTGATTTCAGAATACTAAACCTGATATGAAAATAGATAAGAACTCGTACGGAACCATAGCATTGTCCTGGCTCATCAGTGCTGCTCTGACTTTGCTGATTCTCAAGACAATAGGTATGAATACAGTCGGATACACCATCTCCGTATTGGTTTTATTGTTTTCTGTATTTGTGACTTGGTTTCACAGAGTTCCGGTCAGACACACACCGGAAGGCGACAGAATCGTGACTTCAGGTGCCGACGGCAAGGTTGTCATCATAAAAAGAGTCTATGAAAAAGAATACCTGAAGCGTGAGTGCATGCAGGTATCTGTATATATGGACTTTTTCAATGTACACGCGAATTTCTGGCCTGTAACTGGAAAGGTTTCCTACTATAAATATCATCCTGGACGCTATCTCCTGGCTTTCCTTCCGAAGGCTGCAGAGGAGAATGAGCATTCATCCACAGCCATCGACACAGGCAAGGAGGAAATTTTCTTCAAGCAGATTGCAGGAACATTTGCCAGAAGAATTGTCTGCTACTCTCAGGAGGGTTCAGAGGAGCTGAGGGGAGTGCAGTGCGGAATCATCAAGTTCGGTTCCCGCTTCGACATCTTCCTTCCGCTGGATGCCGACATCAAGGTGAAATTGGGACAGGAAATCAAAGCAGCTGAGACAATCGTTGCAGAACTGAAATAATAAATCACATAAAATCGAGTAGGAGGAAAAACGAAGTAGTTTTCTTCCTACTTTCGTTTTCCGACCTCTTACACCACTGTACGTGCTGTTCAGCATAAGGTGGTTCCTTATCTTATGTGCAATCTGACATAGTAGTCCATCAAACAAGGATAACCGGCGGCACGGAGTTTTTGGGTCAGGGAGAAAACCCTGTGTATTATACCTTCCTCTACTACCGAGTGCGGTAAGTTAGAGCCGGTAAGCGGCATAGCCAGCGGCGAATTGCGGAGCACCTGGGCAGAGCGGGCTTTTGCCGAAATCGGTGTGGTTTCCGGTCGTGAGAATTTCAGGCGAAACTGCCGCTGCCGGCGTGATTACCCCCGATGTGAACTCTATGGAGGATATCAAGAAAGGAGACACAGGTGATTTCTGAACCAATGAGCATACTTATAAGACCGTCGGTATTAGCATAATAAATTGATTTATAAGTAATTACACAAGGTTAAGACTGAATGCGAATATGCTCATCACCCTGTTTTTTTATGGGAGTGAGCATACTGGACAGGGAGTTAAAATTAGTGTAACAATCAATGGCTCAGTAGGTTACAAGTGTATTTGTAGCTTTGGAGATATGCTCATTGGTTCAGAAATACCTCAGATAGGTATGGGCCCTAACCTGCACTTGGTCGAGTCCTGAGTTTCCTAAACAGAGACGACCGAGGAAGCCGTACGCGAATTGCTAAGCACCTGAGCAACCTCCTCAAAAGACAGGCCCGTAGCGTTGCTACTATTTCGTAAGGCGTTCCCAACTGAAGAAAGTTAATCGCAATTGATTGTTTTCTTCATTGATGGCATCCCATTCTTGTCCCTCAGTGGAAAGTATCAATTCTCCAGACTCAACACCGAATCTATCTTTCTCTAAGACAGTCTCTTCTCTAAAGCCCGTAAGTTCGAAGTATCTCAATAAATCTTTTGGATATACCATCACCATAAACTGGAGAAGCAAATTGTTTTCTCTTGTTGTCATATTATGTACCTTTAGCTATTCAAAGGCACATACTTTTTAGCTATCCTAAACACAGGGTTTTCCCCCTGAGCCGAGTTTTTCATTGGTTGCGGCGTAGTGCATTATACCTTCAGACCAGATGTTTGCCGCCGGCTTCCTTCAGATTCCGTCTCGCGGCGGACACCCTTGCCTTTGGCTGTAACCTTCCCACTATCAGGGCGGTTTAGGGACTTGCACCCTTTAGAGTATGTTCGTGCTGGACGAACCAAAAAAAAAAGAGGCTCAAGGCCTCTCTGCTATATTTTTTCTACTTTTTATGTGTCAAACTCCCGGGCGATTCCGATAACGGCGGCTCTTCAGCATCTCTCCATTCCCGACAGCCTGGCCAAAAACATCCGGACAAGCAAATGTCGCATCAGGCCGAATTTTCTGCAGTATTCCAAAGACACAGAAGGCCGTGGCTTAAATTGTTTTCAAATCTTATCTCCGCGAGTATCTTTTATCGGAATTTTTACTACTTTTGTACCGGATACGCAATCGTGCGTCTCCGCAACATATTGATGAAAGTGTTTTCACTTTATCCCTAAAGGAAATCTGACAGTTTCAATAGCGAAGGGATAAACTATGATTACACTCTCGCCTTGTATTCGGGTATCCGGTGTACTCTACACCTCTCCTGATACGGGTGTGGAGTACGGTTATGTTTATTTTCGCTATAGGTTTTGTCAGAACCTTCCTTTAGATAAGCAGAAACGGCTCCACACTTTCTTTTTTTACAATTAACGATTCTTCAGGAGCCGAAGGTCAAAACAATGAAGAGTTATGGTTTGGACCGATGCCTCTGTTAGGGAGCGGCTGAAAAGAGCGCCTAATTTCAATGAATTCATTGACGGGAAAATGCCTGTTTTGATTGACAAAATCGGGAATGTCACGTTCTTGATTTTCGCAAACACTGATGAAACCTGCGGCATCTATTATCAATCTCCTTTTAATCCGCAACTTGACTATTCTTGCGTTGATTCTTTTTTTGATGTAGCAAGACCTATAATAAATGGTCTTCTCAAAGAAGCAAGTGCAAAGAGACTATGTTCAACGGGACTTTAACAACACGCACCATTTAATTAAACAGACCACTTAATTGCAATTTTTATAATTCAATCACATTTATCATGAGCACTTATTACAAAATCGAATCAGCCTCACGTCCAGAGCTGGATGCACTGAAGTTTATGAATCAGGGTGAAGTTTGCGAGTATATCAAACGCAACATGATTCAAGTTTTTCAAGTTTACCGAATAGACATACACGAACCAAAAAAAGATGGTTCTGTTGTAACTTTTCCTCTCCCTCCTTCAAAGACTGATGTGACAAATGAAATAAGAGAAATGCTAAATGCTTCAGTTATTTCAGGTGTTTCTTCAAACCATGCATCCTCAGAGAATGATTCTCCAAGCCTTGGATTAAACCTTGTGTCTCTTGTGATTCCTCTAGTTGGTGTCATACTCTACTTCTGCAAGAAAAACAAAACTCCAAGGAAAGCAAAAGGCTGCCTCATATATGCAGGAATTGGCTTTGGTATAAATTTCTTGTATTATCTTCTGATTAACTAACTTGTCTGATGAAACTTGTTTTACTTGAAAAGGAAAGTGTTCTCCGTGATGGAAATGGAAGTTGTGTAATATCCCATATTAATCGGAATGGCACATGGTATATCACGAATAAAAGGCTGTGCTTCAATGCCATCCCTGTTTGGAAAATGTTCCTCTTAGGATGGCTTTCATATGTGATGGAAGGTGCAGAACCACTGATAGCGATTCGTCTGGAAGATATCATTTCCGTAAAAAAAGAAGAAAAGTTGTTTGGCTCATTCTATCAATATAAAATAAAAACAACTACACGAGAGTTTACAGCCAGTTTCAACACCGATGCACCAATGTGGATTAGGGAATTGATGAGGGAGATAGCGCTTTATACAAACAACACGGTGGTTGGTGATGTGCAGTCGTTTGATGTGGAGCAAAAACAATTTTAACAAACTTGATATGGATACTAACGAAAAAAAAGAGAAAGCGCTATTTATAGGCGTTTTAGTCGCAGTATTACTGGTTTCCATTATTTGGACGTTTTGGCCGACATCCGCTAAAAGTCTTGAGAATTTGGAACGCTATGTAAAGGAAGACATTCAACAACAATTAGACGATAATATTAGTGAATATGCTGAATTATTTGACTTGAATGGTCTTGACGGCCATATTTCTGTTGAAGATATCGCATTAGTGCATACGGAAGGGAATAAATATCATGGCATTGTTGAATTCAGCATGGCGGGACTACATTTCAACAGAGGGGTGGATGTCATTACGGATGGCGACACATTTATATGGGAACTCGAATGATTAACATTAAATTAGATAAGAATGAAAAGAATATTTTACACAACAGTTATTCCGCTAGTCGCATTGACTGCATGTTCCTCACCTGAAAAAGAACAACTATACGACCTATCTTACATACCTGTTTATTCTGAGATCAACGGATTCTACACGTATTTCGATTTGTCAACAGGAAAGAAAGCTGAGGATGCCAAGCGTTATGAGGCAGCATCTTATTTTTCTGATGGCATCGCCGCCGTCTCGGACGAAAACGACGAGGATAAATTCTATTTCATAGATTCAAAGTTCAAGCCAATATCGAATGAGAAGTATTGTGATGCTACATTCTTCCATAATGGCTATGCTTGGACAGCGAAAGAAAATGGTCCAATTACAGCTATTAAAAAAGATGGTGCTATTGCATTTACTCTCCCGGAAGCGTACAAAGCGGTGGCCTTCAATGACGGAGTATCAGTTTTCAAAGTTCGCATAGACAACAGCTATTATAATTGGAGTGGCCTTGTCAACACTTCTGGAAAGATACTGATTAAACCCGATAAATTTGTGGAACTCGGTCCGTATGGTCACAATAAGATGATAAAAGCAGGCATTCTAAGAGATAATGAGTTGCGATATGGAATTATCGATTATGAAGGGAACGAGATTATTCCATTCGAATATGAGGATATTGTGTTCACTGCTATCACAGCCAAAAATAAAGCTTTCCCTGTCAGAAAAAATGAGAAATGGGGAGTTGTTAATCTCAAGAACGACGAAATAATAGAGCCTCTATATAGCAAGATTAGGCCTCAGAAGAATGGTAATTATATAGTTAAGACAAGTTATCACAATGTGGGGTATATTTCAAATACTGGGGAAGAACTGATATCTTCAACATTCTGGGAAATATCCGACTTCACCTATGGCGATCATACATTCGCAATACGCGAACGTAATGACGAAGTTTTAGCAGGGTTAATCGATGAGACTGGCAAATTTATTTTCAGGCTCACATTTGACCAGGCCCGGCAGATAAAAAATTATGGTATTCCTATAAGACAATTCGATGAAACTGGATTAGCTGTTTTCAAAAAAGACAAAAAATACGGACTGCTCGATTTGGACGGAAACACCATCATATCCAATAAATATGATAAGATATATTATGTGGGAGAAGATCTATATATGATCCGCTTAAATAGAAATGATGGACTTATCAACAAGAAAGGCAAAACTATTATTAGTTCCACTGGAGAATACTCGCCTATGGAGCCTCCCCAGAAAGAACTTGACGATCGGGACCCTGTCGAATGCCATAAAGTAGTTATCATCGATCCAACGGATTACTTTTAATAGAGAACAAAGTAATTGGATAATCGACACATATTGACAGTGGTTCTTCGGATTTCGATGTTTAATTGTTAGCGCGGTATTTTTAACGTAATGCTGAAACAATATTAAAAATGAAAAGATTATTTTTCACAGCAGTAATCCTGCTATTAGCCTTGACTGCGTAAGCATCCGACGAACCACGTATCTTTTCCTGACTTTGACAATGATTCACCCAATTCACTTACGCGCGTGCGCGACCCCTTCAATTAGAGGTTTGAGAACTGCCTGCTGAGGTGTATTGTATAGCGTTTCGGTGTACAACTCGCCGTTTGGTAATCTGATTTTCAGAGTGGTGATTGTTTTGGCAA